>JAEEGI010017487.1_pt1 | contig 14692 bp, 10 predicted proteins | sample 8958751 | NCBI WGS metagenome assembly JAEEGI01 (sample SAMN16246545, study PRJNA631951) | gut metagenome | biome: gut microbiome; feature: rumen; material: KS-attached | host: Bos | place: Iran: Karaj | collected 2018-10
CACGCCGAAGGCCACCACGGCGCCCAGCGGAATGAGGCGCGGATCCGTGGCCAGGGAGATCCACGGCTCGACCGTGCTGCCCATGGTGCCGATGGCGCCCCGCGTGCCGAACTTGAAAAAGACGTAGGAGGGATTCTCGTTGAAGATCTCCTGCTGGCGTTCAGGGTGGGCGCGGAGCCATGCCTGCTGCTCGAGAACGTCGCCGCGCTCAAGCAGGCCCTTGTCCGCCATGATCCTGCGCGGGGAGCGGTATTCATGGCCGTTCTTGCCGGCGAAGTTGACGAAGGCCTCCGTGCCGTCGCCGAAGACGAGCCGGCCCGAGCCCTGGATCTGCAGATAGAAGACGTCCACGGGATCGGCCCAGGCAAGCTCAAGCCCCTTGCCTTCCAGCACGCGCCCCTCGATGATCTCGCGCCTGGCGTAGTAGCGTCCGCCGTGCGCGTCCTTGTAGGCATCCATGCCGGGGGGCGCCATGTACAGGGGCTCGGTGTGCCCCAAGGCCGGACTGCGCTTCCGGCTCGCCTTGACTGTCGGCTCGTAGTAGGACGTGTACTTGATGCCGCCGGGCAGGGGAACCCAGCGGAACTTCTCCAGCAGCAGGCCGGGGCTGGCCTCGAGCTCCGGCAGCATGCTCAGCAGGGCGCGCAGGGTTTCCGTCATTTCGCCCCACGTGATCTGCAGCCCCTCCCTGTCCACGGCAAGAGCCGAGGCAGGGTGGCCTGCGCAGTAGCTCTCGGACTTGCGCATAGCGGACGCCAGTCCGGTCCAGCTCTTCAGGCCTTGGGCTGCAGGCGAGAGGCGAAGCGCGAAGTCCCGGGCAGACTCCTGAAGCTCCACGCTGGAGGAGACGGTCTCTGGAGCGCCAGGCTTTCCGCCGCAGGCGCCAAGGGCCAGCCCCAGGCAGAGCAGGGCGACAAGAAGACCCCGCCGCACGCGGCAATGACCAGCCTGATCGCCGGCGCATCTGTCATAACCGGCAATGATGCCTTCCGCTAGCACACCGTTCACTGCATCTTTCATGCATGCCCCCATTCGAGCTTTAAAGTGCGAAGGGAGAGGCTGGGGGAGAGTCCTGCGTGGCAAGGATGCAGGCGCAGACAAGGGACAGGCGTTTGCAGAGAGGGTTCATGTCAGGCCTCCTTCGAAGATGGGGAATGGCGGGGGAACGATTATGCATGCTAAGCGGGCTCGGCCGTCAAGGCAAGCGGGCAGATGCAGGCCAGCGACGGTGCCCAGGGTTGAAGCCGGCGCCGGGCAGAGGGCAGGACGTTCAGCCATGAGTGGCTGGGTGGCGTTGAGGCTCCTGCCCGCCATGATCTGCTTCCTGCGGTCGGCCTCTGCGCCGTCGCGCCGTCGCTTTCTAGCGCCTTCTACGGCTTCGCTTCGGCATGATGGTAGCGCCGACGATGGTGCCGCCGACGAAAATTGCCTCCCCGGCCTCCGCCATGGCCGTGGCGAACGCTTCCTTGTCCTGCCCGGCGAGAACAGTGGCCAGTTCGTTCGCCATGTCCTCCGCCAGCCTTGTGGCGAAGGCCGACAGTTTCCTGCCTTGCGACGTCGCCTTCCCCTTCTTGTCGGCAAGCCTCATAAGCAGGAGCGCGTGCCATTCCGCGCCCCCGATACCGGCTTCATGCGTGATCGTCCGGTACATGCCGGCCGCCTTGACCGCTTTCCTGTTCCGGTTCCAGTGCCACCAGGCGGCAACGCCGGCGAAGAAGCATGTCCTCGCGATGCGGCGCATGAACTCGTCTGTCTCCCTTCCGCCTGCTTCCAGACATGCCGGGCAGATGCCCTTCTCGATCTGGAGGCTGGTCTCGCCGGCAAGCAGCACGAGATCGACGTTGGGCAGCGCACCGTTGTTCCAGCCTTCCTCCTCGGCCAGGCTTAGCAGCCTGGCAAAAAACCAGTCGAAGTCCTTCTTTGCCGGTCTCGCCTTCTTGCTGAAGAAGCTGAAAAACGACATGGCAACCTCCTCTGCGCCTCCTTCGGCGCGCCAGCCGTCCGGAAGCGGCGCTTCCGGCCCCGGCACGGCGACCATAGCTACCCGGGCGTCCAGCATAGTCCGCGACAGCCGGTTTGTGAACGTCCAGCAGCGCACCGCCTTTGGACCTTGCCTTCCGCCTCTGCCCGCGCAAAGTGAGAGCATGGCCCGGAAGACGCTCCGGCTGTCCGGGGCTCCTCAGGAAGGCGACGCCGCCTTGAGTGCAGGCGGGGGAGCGTTTCACGGCATGATGCGCATCGAGGAACTGACGATGAAGAGGTCTTCCATGCTTTCCCTGGCTGCCAGCCTCTTCCTGGCGGGAAGCGCGCCCGCGGCCTTCGCAGAGCAGTCTGTTTCCCTTCGGTTTCGGAGGCGTCTGCGACCCGGACGGACACCACGTGCCGATGGTTTCGGCGGATTCAGCCGCAGCGAGCCTGCTGGGCGTAGGCGTCAGCAAGTCCGACTGACGCGGGATCGACGGCGTGGAGAACGAGGCATGAAGCTGACGGAAGGCACGGGCTGTCCTGGCGCTTCAGGGTCCCGTGGCGCAGGCCGCCACATGGGCAGGGACGGGTGCGCCCGCAGGCTCGGAGCCTGCGGTGCCGGGAGGAGTCCTGCTGCTGGGCTCCGTCCTGCTGACGGCCCGCGCGCGGCCTTCCTGCTCGGCGTGCACATCCGTCTCGAGCGCTTTGGATACTAGCCGCAGGCGCCAGGAGGACCCTGCAAAGGATGCTTCATGGGTTTCGAAATTCTCAATCCCCTCCCCTCGGAGGACTTCGTGGAGGCGTTCAACGCAGCCGGAACCCGCCTCCAGGCCGAGGCGGGCAGGCGCGGCCTGGAGCTAAGCTGGATCAAGGCCGTCCCCTACGGACCTTCTCTGGAGCACCTGTCTTTCTTCTGCGCGGGCCAGGCCTACTTCGTCCAGGTGCTCGACACCTCAGGGGAGCATCGTCTTCCCCGGCAGGACAAAGGAGGGTCTGCTCCGCATCGCGAAAGCGCATGAAGGCTTCGCCTGCTGGATGCCCTGCGCAGGGCGTCCGGGCTGTTCGGCTTCGCAGGGCGTTCTGGGAGCCGGTGCATCCGGGCTGGGGCCTGGTGGACGCCGCCTCGGGCGCGCACTCGTCCGTCCGGAGAATCTGGCCTTGGCCGAGCCCCGTCTGGCCACCCGCTGGTAACTCCACGTCTTTGCGCTCCAGATCGTCCGCGAGGCCCTTGAGCAGCAGGGCCGGACCGTCCTTTCCTGGAACAGCGACCCCGACGTCGAGCCGGCCCTCTGGTTCAAGGGCGCCACGGACCTGCCGGAATGGGCATGCGTCGGCGAATGCCTCGGCCCCGCCTCCCGTGTTCCCACGCCGGAGAATCTGCGGGAGCTTGCTTCGGCCATGGCTGCCAGAGGCTGGCGCGGCTGGTGGGCACCCGGGGGCTTCGCCCCGCTTGTCCGCAGGCCGGGAAGACCGGAAGACCTGTACCGCGGCGAAGGCGCGCACATAGACTTCAAGGGCCTGCTGCCCCTGCCGCTCTGACGTCGGAGCTGGCCGGAACGGCATTGCCGCCGGCGTGCGTTCATGCTGGGCCGAAGCGCATGCCTGGCGGACTGGCGCCGGGCGCCGCGGCCGCGTATGTTCTCCGCGCCCGCCTCCTGCCGGAAGCGGCCCCGTGGAGATACGGAGGGAACACCATGCAGGACTACAGGAACATGACGGCCGTCGAGGCCCTGCGCCATGCCGAGGAGCTGAGCGGGATGACCGCAGCGGAGATAGCCGCTGCCAGCGGAATCGGGGCGGCGTCCGTCACCCGCTGCTTCCGCCAGGACGAAGACTACGCCCCCGGCCTGAAGAACATCCCTAAGCTGTGCAGGGCCATGGGCAACACCGTGCTCGTGGACTGGCTCCTGGCCCAGACTGGCAGGGACGTACCCGTTCCTCCAGCGCAGAGCAGGGCGGAAGTGCTCACCTCGCTTGCCGGGCGGCCGCAGCCCTCGGCGACGCCAGCAGAATTCTTGCTGCCACGGAGACTCCGAGGCCGGTTCGGCAAAAATTTCAGATCCGCATGGAGAAATTCCTTCGTTCGGAAGTTCGAAGCGCCATGCAAGTCTCGCAGGCGTCGCCGAACTGCATCCGCAGCGAGGGATGGCGCCCTGAAGGAGAGAGCATGGCACCTGCCTTGCCCAGATCTTCCTGCTGAATGGCGGGGACGGGCCGCCGTTCCCCGCATCGGGGCACCGAGGCACCGGAAAGGCCCTTGACAGTCAGGCTCGTCCGGCATAGGCATCCCTGCAGAGCAGGCTTCCATGATATGCATTGACGCTTGCAGGGCATATGGAAGTTCCTTCTTTGTTACTGCAGGGGGCATTCCCCCTTGCAATTTTTACTTCCCGCCCGCTTCGCTTCCTTGCGGCACATGAAAGTTCCTTTGAAGCACCATACCTGCTAGCCGCTACTTTCCGCCGCAACTTCCGGCGCCGCGCCGTCCCTGCTCTCCTGCCTCCGGCATCTTCTGCAGGGGCGGCCGCGCGTCCGCTTTCCAGGAGAGACGCCATGCTCGTCAAAGACGCCCTTGAACTGACCAAGGCCTGCATCCTTTTCTTCCGCGCCGTTCCCGAGGTGCAGGTTGCCGTCGCCCCAGGACCGAAGGACGATGCCGGAGAAGTCCTCTGCGGCTACTATGTCACCCCCGAAGCCTGGACCTGCAATCCGGTTCTGGGACGGCTGCGCTCCTTTCTGAAGAAGAGCGTGGGCTATGACCTGCGCAGCCTGAACGCCGGCCTGCACAAGTCCTTCGCCACCGTCAGGGACGGCGATGCCGGCCGTCTCCTTGCCCAGCAGATCCTGCACTACTTCTCCACCTACGGACTCGAGAGCCTGGGGCTCGAGGCGCAGACCTTCATTCCCAGAGAGCGCCTTGAACTGGAGCCCGGCGAGCCTGTGCGCATAGCTGTTCTGCGCAAAATGCCCCAGGAGGAACTGGAGAGCCGCCTTGCCGCCATTGCCTGTGGACGCGCCCCGATCCCCGCCGACGCCATGCCGCACTACGCGGCCATGCTGCGCCTCCTTGACCTGGCCGAAGCACTGGATCCCGGACAGTGCAGGAACAAGGAAATCAAGATGCTGCTCTGGGAGGCGCGCGGCGACTGTCCCGAGCATGGCGAGGAATTCCTGCGCTTCGTCGTCTACAAGGCCACGGGCAGCCTTCTGCTGATCAAGTCGCCGGAGGCCGTCGCCGGCCTCAAGGCGCACGCCCTCGAACTGAAGACGGACTACTTTTCGCTCAATCCCGGCCTCGTGCCGGAATGCGCCAGAATCTTCTACCGCTTCAAGCCGCTTTTCCTCGCCCTGCGCGCCAATCCGCTCTTCCGCGCATCCGTCAACCGCATCCGCAGGCTTGCCGTCAAGCTTAAGGATCCGGCGCAGCCTGGGCCGCTCGATCTGATCACCTGCGGGCGCATGCGGGACGCCGGCACAGTCCGCGCCGAGCTCGAGAAGGTCTCGACCGGCAAGAAGGTCGCGCTGATCAATGCCATCCGGCGCCGCCGGCATGGCGCTCTCCATGCCGCCTACGCCATACGTAACGGCAAGGTCTGGATCGGCGGACAGGCAGCTGCCCCGGAGGTTCCGCAGGACGTCGAGGACGCCTGCATGGAGGCCCTGATCGCCGACCTCCGGCCGCGCATCGAGGGCCGGACCGTCTTCCTGCCGGACAATCCCGACTATGCCTTCCCCGCTTCGTCCAGGCAGTTCATCGGCTTCATTCCCTTCAACACCGTGTACGCGCTTCCCCCAAGCGCACTGTGCGGGGTCCACTGGGAAAACATTCTGGTCAACGGCAGAGAGGACCGCACGGATCTCGACCTGCACCTCAACTCAAGATCCGTCAACTGCGGCTGGCATCTCCAGTGCTCGGAGGAGTACGAAGTCCTGCGCACCGAAGCAAAGGTCCTCTTCAGCGGCGACGTGACCGACGCTCCCCGCAGGAAGGGCGGAGCGTCCGAAGTCTACTTTATCGGCGAAGGCATCCGGGACGCGGCGCTGCTGGTCAATCTCAACAACTTCACCCGCAACGGTCCCTGCCCCTTCCGGCTCATCCTTGAAGGAACGGACGCTGCGCAGATCAGCCGGAAAAGCCTGCTCGGACGCGCCATCGATCTTGCCATCCCCCTGACCATCGAAGGGCCGTCCATGACCATCGGCCTGATCGACTGCGCGGGCAACGGCAGCAAGCGTTTCGTGTTCGCCTCGGGCATCATGGCCCGCAGCATCGTGTCGTCCTTCGGCGACGCGTCAAGCGGCTTCACGGAGCATGCCCTTGCGTGCGCGGCATCGTGCCTCCGGCTGCGCGAGGTGCTTGCCCTCGCCGGTGCCCGCATCAACGAGAAGGACGAAGATGCCGGCTGGGATTTCGACTTCAGCGTCCAGCACGCGTCCCTCGACACCTTCCTCCGCCTCCTGGAGGACGGGCCCGCCTCCGAACGGGGCTAGCGCGGCTCGCTTGGCAGGACAGCAATCCGAGATGTACTGCAGCGCCCTGCGCAGGCAACCAGCGCAGGCGGGCCTGTCCAGGAGGGGAAGCTGCCCGCTGAACTGACGCCCAGGCAACGCGCTCTTTTGCCCCAATATGGGCAATGGAGGGCCTCAAGGCATTTCCCCGGATCCGCGCATCGCCAAAATCGCGAAACAGGCAGGCGTGCCTTCTGCGCCCTCCCAGAGCCTTGCCGGCAGGAGCTTCCTACTGGCGCTGCCTGGCTATCCATCTCCGGACAGCCTGCTCCCCTTCGTAGCCCGAGCGCGCCTCCAGATCGTCCAGCCACATCCAGCCGAGCTGGCGAATGCGCGAGGCGTCGAGTGCCTCCCAGTGCAGGACGGAGAACCGGTCTCCGCTATTGATGCCGCCGAAGAGCTTCATGCGGGTGCCTGCCGGCACCGCAACGCAGTCCTTGGCAGAGTCGAGCTCCCGGCACAGGAAAAGGGGCCCGCCGAAGGGGAAGGACGGCATTTCTCCAGCGCCATGCCGATGCCGGCTGCCTTGAGGTCGCCGAGGCGGTCGCGCTCGAGCCGCTGTCAAGCCGCACACTGTCCCGGACCGTCAGGCTACAGGCCGGCGCGTAGCCAGCACGGTTCCAGATTCTGCAGGGGCACAGCCTAGCGCATAGGCTCCTGCTGACAACACTTGTTTGAATTTGGAAAGAGCCTGAGAATGGCTCTACGCTTGGCTATTCGAGCTTTTTTCAGCCAAATCGTTTCCAAACTCGGGTCTCGCTGCGCTTGGGCAGGGAGGGGGCGCGCAGGGGGCAGGGGCGCCAAAGGTGCTACTGCCGTACGAAGGGGATGGGATCGATGTTCGGATCTTCGGAGGTGAAGATGACGAGCCTGTTGCCCTTGAGCTGGTAGCCGACATTCTCGGTCTGGCCCGAGTCGTGCCGGAAGGTGATCTGATAGCCGGTCAGCTGGAAGGTGCCGCTCGACTGCTGGGCGCCGTTGATAAAGTAGACGAACCTGCTGCCGCTGAAGACGTAGCCGAAGCTGACAGGGCCCGATCTGGCAAAGATCCAGCGCCCTTCGATGGGTGTGGCGCCGGGGCCGGGCTGGACCTGGGGCTGGGGCGCAGTCATGCGGGTGAAGGTGAAGAAGGCGCCGTTGGGGCCGTACATGGAAAAGGACTGGCCCTGCATGACGATGCGGTTCTCGCCGCGCTGACCGGCGTTCCTGCCTGCGGTCACCTGGAACTGCAGGCGACCGTCGGGGAAGTAGGCGAAGGTGCCCTCCTCGATGGGCTGGCCGTTGAGGAAGGATGCGTAGCGGCCGCCCTGGAACTGGAAGACCATCTGCCCCTGCGGGATCTGGGCCGTCCAGGCGCCCTCGAGCGGGCTCTGCTGGCCGGTGCCGTTCGGCCCTAGGGGCGGCATGCCCTGGCGTCTGAAGCGCATGTTCCCGTCGAGGACGAGGTCGGCGCCGTCCATGGCGCAGTGCCAGCTCTGGGTGCTGCCGTTCTGGAACTGCACGCGCAGCTGAGTTCCGGAAAGGATCCATCTGCCTGCCATCTGCATGCTGTCCACGCGCAGGGTGCAGCTGTCGCCCTGGAACGTGAAGGTCATGCTGTGCTGGCCGTTGGAGCACACCCAGGTGCCCTGCAAGGCCTGCGGAGAGGCGGGCGAGGCCGCCGGGACGGCATGCGGCATGGCGCAGAGGACCAGGAACGCCAGCAGGCAGGCAAGAGTTTGTTTCGTCATGTTTTCCTCCTTTGGCATCGCAGAAGGACTCCGCCTGCATCGCTGTCCAAGCCGGGACTTGGCATGCTGGAGCGCAGGGACGGACGCGTCGCCTTTGAGGTAAACCTGTCGCGTCCCCTTGTCTAGAACGCAGGCCTCCATGGCGCCGACGGAGGCGAAGATCACGCTGTGCGTCTCCATGCCCAGCCGGGCACCGTGCTCTTCTGCTGGGCGTTGCCGGCTTTCCCGCAGGCGAGGCTCTGAAAGCCCTGCCTGCTTGTCGACATCGCGCACAGTCTCGACTCAAGGAAGGGCTTGTCTGCCCAGGCCGATGCCAGCTGTGCGCCTTAAAAAAGTCTCGGATTTTTGTCTTGCCAAGTGAGCCACTTCACGGCAACATGGATAACATGCGCAAAGCCCCAGTGGACAGGCTCCAGCTTCGGCCTTGCCGGCGCCCTCCTGCCATGAAGGCCTTCGGGCCTGGCCTCAAGCCAAGGCTTTCTCCCGCAGGCCCGATCCGTCTCTGCAGCCCCCATCCTCTTGCGCTCTTGCTCACTGAAGGTGAAGATGGCACGGCATGTCGCGGCAGGAGCTCTGGCCTGTCTGCCACTTCCTGGGAATCCCGTCTTCCAGATTCTTGAAAAGGATGCATATCCATGAACCGCACGCTTGCAGTCCTGACCCTGGCGGGCTTCGCCCTGGGCACGCCTTCCGAGGCCGCGACTGGCGCCGCCGGCTTTGCCGAGCTCTTCAGCGAACGCGGCACCGACACCCTGACCTTTCACGAATGCACGACCAGGGGCAGGAGCACGCCCGCCGAAGCCTGCGCCACGGTCAGCAAGGCCAAGTTCATGACCTTCAGGAAGGACGGCAGCGTCAAGGGCCGGTACTTCGACAGGCAGCTGTCGGGCATCTGGGAGATAGACAACATCGTCTGCGTCATCGAGGACCACGGCCTCGGCTCTGGCTGGCACTTCAAGGACGGCAGGTATCTGGTGAACGAGAGCTGCGACGACAACAATCTCGAAGTCTTCGTGCTGGCGAAGCAACCGGCTCCGGCACGCGCCGCACGCCCGTAACGGACTGCAGTCCGCCGGCAAGGCGGGCTCCAACCCGCGTGCCCGCCATCTTCGCGATCCCGTCCTGCCCCAGCTTCTCCTTGCCGTACAAGGCGCAGTCTCGGCCGTGACGCGGACATCCCCGCCGGAGGCTGCAGCCTTCAGCATCATTCCGGCCTTCGCGGCGCGAGGGGCAGGGTGATTTTGTTCTTCGCCACCCCCATGGTGCATGCAGGTCACGCTCTTCTTCGAAAAGCCGAGCCGTCGAGGAAGGGCGAACCGAGAACGGCGGAGCCCATGCCGATGGTCCAAACCGTGTTCCGCGCCTGCACCAGTTTCTGCGTAATGCCGCAACTTCCCCTCTGCTGGTGGGCCACGACGGTCACGGAGAAGGGCCCAGTCTTCTGCCTGTTCTTCGTCGCTGTCTCGAGCACGGTGTTCGTCCCCGCCCGCATCTTGCCGATGTCGAAGGAAATTGCTGTGTTCTTTCTGAACGAAAGGCTCTTCAGCCGTGCGCCAGCGCCCGAGAAGGCCAGCAGGCCGGCCAAAGCGGAAACGGCGAAGCCGGAAGCCCACGACTTTCCCGAAATGGTCAGCGGGGTGCCGGACGCCAGCCACGACGTTCCAGCGGTCTGCTCCACGGCATCAAGGCGGTTGTAGACGTTGAGGACGGCTCCGATGGCGCTGAAGACGGCGCCTCCGCGCGCAGGACGGTGTCTCCGCGCAGGACGGTGCCGATGCCCTGCCGTCGAGGTGCAGCCAGCCGCCGAAAGAGACGGCGGCGCTGGCCAGGAGACCGTCGCTGGAGACGTTTCGCCCCGTCACCTCCTCAGCAACTATGCGGTGCGGGCGACTGGAGGTTGTTGCCGTCATTTGCCAAAAAAGGTCGAACAAAAACCGCTTCTTGCTTGCGCTTGAGGCGGTTTGAAGAGACTTGTGGCGGAGAAGGAGAGAGCCAAACCTAATAAAATTTTTAACAATTACAACTAGTTCTATGGGTATTCCAGCCTAGGAACCACCCCAGACCCACTATCGTGCCGGATCGCCCGCCATTTGCGGCTTTGGCATTGCCGGCCGAGGGCCTGGGCCCATCCTCTTCGTCTCCGGCATCTCCGGACAGGTCTGGACCGGCGCCCGCCTGCACGGCATCCCGAAGGCGCTCCGGCACCAGTCGCCGATGCCCACGAAGAGCGTCCCTCTCCCGTCGCCGTGGACGGCCTGCCTCTCGCCGCCGCAGCTCTGGGCTGGGCAGGGGGAAGCTGGTAGCCCTGCCTTCTCCAGGACCGACCTCGAGCTCGAAGAGGCGACCCAAAGCGCGCCAGGACGCCTGCAACGACATCCATGCCTTCCGAGCTCCATGCCGGAAGAGGCAGACGCAGAGACGGCCCAAAGCATCGCCCCGGGGCGTCCCTGTGCAGGTGCCTGCGGAGAGGTGCTGCGCCGCCGCCAGCCCCGTCTTCTTCCAGACTTCGCCCGAGCGCCCCTGGCCGGCGCCAGCGCGGGCGAAGCCGCCGATGCCTCGGCACCGAAGGCAGCCATGGCGCTGGCGAAGGCGAAGACCGCAGAGCGAATTTCCAAGGCCAGCCACAGACCCCGTTCTTCTGCGAGGGCGCAGCCATCTTCGCGAAGTCCATGGTTCCTATGGAGATCTTCGACGTCGTTTCTGGGCCGGGAGCCCGATGAAGACGATGCACATGGTGCCGGACGCGGCCGCTTCCGTGTTCGGCCTCAGAAGATGTCGCCCTCCGCCGGATCGGCGGAAGGCAGACGGCGCGAATCTGAAGCAGGGGAGGGCAGGAGCCGGCTCGGCGCCTATCCCGCAAAGGGCTTGACGCCGGCAACGGCATCGGCGGGCTGGATGGCCGTTCCGCCGTGGTCGATGTCGAGCAGGCGGTAGCGGTCGCAGCCCATGCCGAGCTCCTTCATGTACGTGAGCTGGCGGAAGCCGTGACGGCTGGACATGCGTTCGGCGAGGGCCGCGCGGTCCTTTTCGGACAGGGCCATCACGAGGTCCACCGAGGCCTGGTCGCAGGCCAGGATGTCGAGCGAGGCCACGATGCCGATGTTGGGCGTGACGACAGGCTGGGCGTGGACGCCCTCGCAGTCGCAGGAGACGGACATGTTCCGCAGGACGTTCACGAAAGCGGCATGCGGCGCGAAGCGGTCCACCGTGGCCTTGGTCGATTCCGTCATGCGCTCCATGAACTCCTCTGCCGTGATGCTCCACTGGCCTTCGCCCTTGCGGGTGTGGATCATGGCCTTGCCGATGCGGCCGTCGGCGCAGCCTATGCCGAGGTTCTTGTCCGAGCCGCCGAAGCCGCCCATGGCGTGGCCCTTGAAGTGCGTGAGGCAGAGCAGCGAGTCGTAGGCCAGCAGGCCCTTGCCGACGCTCATTTCGGTGAACCACTTTCCGCCCTTGACCGGAAGCATGGCCGTGCCGTGCTCGTCCAGGATGTCCACCGGCGCGAAGGTCCAGCCGTTGACCCTGAGCGTTTCGCGGTGCTTGGCCGTGGTGTCGCGGTCGCCTGCGTAGTAGGCGTTGGTCTCCACGATGGCCGCGCCCGGCAGGTCGCGGGCCAGAAGCTCCTGCACCCAGGGGCGGGGGATGATGTTGGGGCCGTTTTTCTCGCCGGTGTGGAGCTTGACGGCGACCTTGCCCTTGAGCGCGCCGGCCACCTTGGCAAAGACGGCGCGCAGCCCTTCGGCGGAAAGGTCCCGCGTGAACCAGACGTCCGCCTCCGGGCCCCGGCGGTCCGCATAGGGGATGTAGACTTCGCCGCCCGAAGCGGGCGCGGGGGCCGCGCCTGCCTCGCCGGGAACAAAGCCCGCCCTGGCGGCGGCCGCAGTGCAGGCCGCGCCCTTGACGAAGCCTCGACGTGAAATGCTCATGGAAGCCTCCTTGATGCTGGCAGTGAACAGCGTACAGAACTGCATTGTTGTCCGGCATGCCATGATGAAAGTCAATGGATTTTCGTGGACTGCGACTCTGAATGCCGTGCGGGGCGGCACCGGAAAGAAGGGGGGCGACGCCCGTTCAGCCAAGGACGCGGTTGACGGCTCGTCCGTGGCAGGCCATCAATACCGAAGGAGCGGAAGCTCCTGAGGAATTTCAGCCACCGGAGCACTTCACCAGCGCCGCACTCTTTTCCATCGCCTGGGGTCTGCGGGACGATTCTGCACAGGAAACGGATGCCCCAGCCTCCAGAGCGCATCTGTTCATGCACGCAGCCTCGCAGGCGGCCAAGGCGTCACGGAGCCGCATGGCCGGCTACATCGTGCCCTTGCGCTCCTCATGGAGGCTGACCAGAAGCCTTGTCAGCTCCTTGGCGTCGAGGGGCTTGGTCATGTGGGCGTTCATGCCGGCAGACCTGCACCGCTGGGCGTCCTCGGCGAAGGCGTCCGCCGTGAGGGCGATGATGGGCACGGTGCCGGCGTCGGCGCGGTTCATGGCGCGTATGGCCTTCGTGGCTTCGAGGCCTCCCATGTGGGGCATACGCAGATCCATGAGTATAGCCTCGAAGTGGCCGGGATCCGACTCGGCGAAGAGCTTGCGCGCGACAACGCCGTCTTCGGCCCATGCCACGGTGCAGCCGGCATCCTCCAGGATGGCCGTTGCGATGTCGGCGTTGATGGGCTGGTCCTCGGCCAGTAGCACGTGCATGCCCTTGAGAGAGGGATGGGCTTCTTCCGCGCCGCGGCCTGCGCATGACCCGTCGCCGGCGAGCCGGGTCAGGGCGCGGTGGAGCGTGGACTTGAAGAGCGGCTTGGGAATGAAGCCGGCAATGTCGGCCTCCTTGGCATCCTCTTCGATGTCGCTCCAGTCGTAGGCGGAAACGAGGAGTTCGGGCACCTTGCCGCCGGTTGCCTCGCGTATCTTCACGGCCGTCTGGACGCCGTTCATGTCCGGCATCCTGTAGTCGATGATCGCTGCGAAGAAATCCTCGCCGGCCGCATGGGCTTTGGCGGCCAGATCGACGGCGGCTTCGCCGCTGGTGCAGGTCTGGGGCCTCGCGCCCATCTCCGCAAGGGAGGCTTCCACCGAGCGGCACAGGTCCCTGCTGTCGTCGACCACGAGCACTGTCCATGGCGGGAGCTTGAGGTCGTCGCTGGAGCCGTGGACGCGCTCCAGATCAAGGCGGAGGTGGAAGCTCGTGCCATTGCCGGGCGCGCTCTGCACCTCGATGGTGCCCTCCATGGCGTCCACGATGTGCTTGGCGATGGCGAGCCCGAGGCCCGTGCCCTGTATGCGCTGCACTCGGCGGCTGTCCTCGCGCTCGAAGGCCATAAAGAGCTTCTTCTGGAACTCCTCGGTCATGCCCATGCCGGTGTCGCGCACCACGAAGTGCGTGTCCGTCCAGTCGGGGCCCTTGCCGGAGGGTTCCTGCCAGAGTTCGAGCTCGATGGACCCGCCCGCCGGCGTGTACTTCATGGCGTTGCTGAGGAAATTCAGGAGCACCTGGCTGAGGTGCACGCCGTCGCAGACGACCTGCTCCGAAAGCATGCTGAAGACGAAGACGTCGAAGTTCTGCCCGTTGCCCGCGATCTGCGGGCGCACGATGTCGCACAGGGTCTCCAGGGTCTCGCGCAGGGATAGGGTCTCCGGCTTCAGCGACAGCTTCCCGCTCTCTATCTTCGACATGTCGAGGATGTCGTTGATGAGGCCGAGCAGCTGTCTGCTGGACGCCGTGATCTTCTTGAGGCAGTCGTCGACGCGGGCGCTATCGTCCATGTGCGCGCGGGCTATGGACGTGAGGCCGACGATGGCGTTCATGGGCGTACGTATGTCGTGGCTCATGCTGGAGAGGAATTCGCTCTTGGCCCGGCTGGCCTGCTCGGCGCGATCCTTCGCGGCCTCCGCCTCCTTCTGGGCGGCCAGAGCCTTGGCGTTCGCGGCCTCCTCCTTGGCCACTGCGGCCTGCGAATCCTGCAGGGCATGCTCCGTGGCGAGCTTGGCTCCCTCGAGATCCGCTATCTGGCGCATGGTCATGAACATGTATATGAGGAAGACGGCAAAGACGCCGGCGCCCATGCAGACGACCGCAACGATGGTGGCGCGAAAGCGCGACAAGCTCATGTCCTCGATGACATCGTCGAATACGTCGTAGGGAGCGACGGAGACAAGATACCAGTTGCTTTCCTTGAGGGGCACGGCGCGCATGCAGTGGCTCTCGCCGATGCCGAGTTCAGGATCGATGTGGCGGCTGTTCAGGGTGAAGACCTCGTTGGAGGAGACGGCCTGGCGGAACATGGCAACGAGGTTTTCGGGAGAGGAGCCGTCCGGCGCCTCGTGCTTGCGCAGGTGCTCGAAGTAGTTTCTGTCTCCGGGGACGCCGGCGTCGATGACGTAGCTCGAGTCGCGCCTGATGAGGCGGTACTTGACGCGCCCGCCTTCCCTGTTGATGTAGAGCATGTCCTTGAAGAGGGCGATGGACTTGCACCAGAGCATGCCGA
>JAEEGI010017488.1_pt1 | contig 14692 bp, 13 predicted proteins | sample 8958751 | NCBI WGS metagenome assembly JAEEGI01 (sample SAMN16246545, study PRJNA631951) | gut metagenome | biome: gut microbiome; feature: rumen; material: KS-attached | host: Bos | place: Iran: Karaj | collected 2018-10
GGCCTCCATGGCCTTGTCGTAGCCGCCCCTTAAGATCTCCCTTACGGTGTCCATATCGAGGCTTTTAGGCACGGTCATCACGTTCAGCGCCAGCTTTGGTACGCCTCCCATGGCGTAGACGTCGCTGATGGCATTGGCCGCCGCGATCTGCCCGAACAGGTAGGGATCATCCACTATGGGCGGGAAAAAGTCCGTGGTGTTGATGACAGCGGTGTCCTCTGAGATCTTGTAGACGCTGGCATCGTCGCTCTTGTCGTAGCCCACTATCAGCTTTTCATCGTATGGAGTTTTGAAGCCCTCCAGCAATCTTGAGAGCAGACCTGCTCCCAGCTTGGCCCCTCATCCGGAGCAGCTTGCCATCTCGGTAAGCTTGATTTTTTCTTTTTCGTCCATGGCGGATCCTTTTCATTTATATAAATGTATCCTGCAGAAAGCATCTCTGCAGGATACATTTTACACCATTATTTCTTTTAAGTAAATTTAGCTTTCCGAAGAATTGTAGACCTCGCGGTAGCCGTTTCCCTCCTGAAGGGCTATTTTGTCCAGCTCGCCGGGATATTCGCTGAAGATGCTCAGGTCCTCGCACTCGAAGCGCACGCAGGTGCCGCAGCTGCTGGACAGCGAGCGGGGCACTGGCATGGCCTTGGCGGGCAGGCCCTTGGAATCGCAGAGCTTCTTGAATTTTATGGTCCCAAAGTGGGAGAAAAAGGTGGCTATGTAGGTCATCTTACTTGGTAATGCTGAGTTTGAACTCTCCTCCGTTGTCGTTTACACTTACATTATACCCCTGAGACTTGGCAAATCTAGTGCAATTTTCAACAACAGTCTGAGAATCTGCTATAAGCTCGTAAGCATTTTCCTTGCTGCCCATGGCCTTCTTGAGAAGGATGACGGGCTGGGGGCAGGAAAGGCCTCTTGCATCTACTGTTTTCATGTCTTACTCCTTTATTTATCATTGCCGCGGGCTGTGTGCCGCTGCAATACTGTGCCTTAAATACTGAAGCTCAGAACAGCTACTGATCGTTGTTCAGGTTCATGAAGCCGATGATGGCGCATACTGCGATGCCGATGATGCAGGCGATGCGGCCTGCGGGAGTGGTGCCGTTACCGGAGCTTGCAAGGCCGAAGTTGTGGCAGAAGGCTGCGCCTACGATGAAGCCGAGCACTGCAACTGCGCTGTCGCCATTGCCTTCGCCGGCAAGGATGAGCTGACGCAGGGGGCAGCCGCCCAGGAGGCAGGAGCCGAGGCCTACCAGGAAGAGGCCCAGGAAGTTCCACAGGGATTCGGTGTGGGCTACGGGCTGTTCAGCCATGCTGAGCTTGAAGTTGCCAAGGGCCAGGTTTGCGATGAGGCAGACAACGAAGATAACAGCAAAACCGGTGATGAGCTTGAAATCCTTGAAGAGGACCACGTCTCTGATTCCGCCGACCATGCAGAGTCTGGACTTCTGTGCTGCTGCACCTACGATGAGGCCTGCGCAAAGAGCGATTGCCAGAGGTGCTCTCATGGAGCCCGGGCCGCTCTCGGAGAAGGCGATGAATGCGGGAGCTGCAACCAGCAGTACCAGAAGGGCAACCATCACGATGGAGATGCCTGCGCCTTCAAGGGCGGGCTGTGCATAGCTTCTCTTCAGGGAGAAGCCCTTGTTCAGGAAGAATACGCCGCAGAGAATTCCGCAGACGAAGCCGACGAAGCCGATGTATGCGTTCAGGTCTCCGCCTGCCATTCTGAGAACCATTCTTAAGGGGCAGCCCAGGAATACCAGAGCGCCCACCATTACGAAGAAGGCCAGGAAGAATCTGGTGAAGGGGGAGGAACCGCCCTTGGGCTTGAATTCCTTTGTTGCCAGTGCGATGATGAAGGCGCCCAGCACCAGGCCGATGATCTCGGGACGGATGTACTGTACGACGGCTGCCTTGTGAAGGCCTACTGCGCCTGCGATGTCTCTGAGGAAGCATGCGATGCAGAAGCCCATGTTCTTGGGGTTACCGAACTTGACCAGCAGTGCACCGAACAGGCCTACGATGGCGCCGGCGGCGATGATCAGAGTTCTTTCTTTCTTGTCACTCATTTAAAAACCTCCGATATTTATTAAAGAAAAATATAACACGACTAATTTATCATTTTGACAGTATTTTAACCATGTAAATTCGGTGATAAATAGTCAGAATTATAGGCAGAGTTGATAAATTGCGTAGCTTTATTAATAATTACGATTTAACTTCGATATAAATCGAAAAGGGATATACATATTTATCAAATGTTTTGATTTATTTATTGAAGTTTTTGCGAGAACCATGGTATACTTTGCTACGCGATCGGAGGGAAATTCAATGATCTATCTGGATAACGGAAGCACCAGCTTCCCCAAGCCTGAGACAGTGCCAAAGGCCATATATGACTACATGTGCCAGGTGGGCGCCAATATAAACAGAGGCGCTTACGCCACGGCATATTCCACAGAAGAGCAGGTCTTCGAATGCCGTCAGCTTCTTGCGGAGCTGTTCGGGGCAAAGGACTGCAAGAATGTGGTCTTCACAAAAAACATCACGGAAAGCCTCAACGTGGTCCTGAAGGGCTATCTTAAGCCGGGGGATCATGTGCTTGTAAGCTCCATGGAGCACAACGCCATTATGCGTCCCATAGTGCAGCTTTCAAAAATCGGTGTGGAGTTCGACCGCATCCCCTGCGACGCTCAGGGAAATCTGATTACCGAGGCCATTCCGGGCATGATAAAGCCAAACACCAAGGCAATAGCCATGCTCCATGCCAGCAATGTCTGCGGCACCGCAACTCCGGCGGAGGAGGTGGGCAGGATATGCAGGGAGCACGGGCTCAGCTTCATCCTTGACAGCGCCCAGACCGCGGGCCTGCTTCCTATAGATATGGAGCGTATGAACATAGCAGCCCTCTGCTTTACAGGCCACAAGAGCCTTCTGGGCCCCCAGGGCATTGGCGGCTTCATCCTCAGGGAGGATATGATCCCGCAGATCGAGCCTCTGATCTCCGGCGGCACAGGAAGCATCAGCCACCTGGAGGAGGTCCCTGAGTTCATGCCGGACCGCTTTGAGCCGGGCACCATGAATATTCCGGGCATCATAGGCCTCAGATCCGCTCTGCTCTGGCACAAGGAGCAGGGGCCGGGCAAGGTCCTTGCCCACGAGCTCGACATGACGGGCCGCTTCCTGGACGGACTTACGGAGCTGGAAAACCGCGGCCTTGTAAGGATCTTCGGAAGAAGAGACCTTAAGGACAGAGCTGCCGTGGTTTCCATCCAGACTGTAAAGGTGGATCAGGCAGAGGCTGCCTTCAGGCTCGACAGCGAGTATGGCATAATGACCAGAGTGGGTATCCACTGCGCCCCCAGCGCCCACAAGACCCTGGGCACCTATCCGGAGGGCACCATAAGATTCGCTCCCGGCTGGGCAACCACCCCGGAAGAGATAGACGCAGCCCTGAAGGCTGTGGAGGAGATAGCAAATGGAAATTAAACAGCTCAAATCCTTTATAGCTGTTGTGGACTGCGGAAATTTCACCAAGGCGGCTGAAAAGACCTATACCTCTCAGCCCACCATCAGCACCCACATCAGGGCTCTGGAGGACGAGCTCGGCACCCGGCTCATAGCAAGGGACACCAAGAACATAAAGATAACGGATAAGGGCTACGAGCTTTACGACTGCGCCGTGCACATCATCGAGCTTCAGGAGAATCTGATGAAGCGCTGGGCGGAGGAGGACAAGAGCTATATAAATCTAGGCGCCTCCACCATTCCCTCGGCTTACATCCTGCCGGAGCTGATGGCGGAATTCTCCCAGCTTCATCCCGAGATAAGCCTTATAATCCACCAGGGCGACAGCACCGATGTGGCAGAGGGGCTCCTCAGCGGGCTTTACGATCTGGGGCTTCTGGGCATGGACTGCAGCAGCGACAAGCTGAAGTGCGATCCCTTCTACAGGGATGAAACGGTGCTCATAACCCCGAACAACGCTGAATTCCAGGCCCTTAAGCAGCTTGAACCAGATAAGGCTTATGAAGAGATCTTCCGTCACCCCATCATTTACAGGGAAAAGGGCAGCGGAACCCAGAAGGCTGCCGAGGCTATCATCGAAAAGCTGGGCTTTGATCTGGGAGAGCTGAATGTAATAGCAAGGATCAACGATCAGGAGACCATTAAAAATCTGGTGGCTGCAGGCGTTGGAGTGTCTCTTGTCAGCTGGCTGGCTGTGCGCGAGTACGAAAAGGGCGGCAGCGTCCTGGTGTTCAGGCTGCCCAAGGGAGATTCGGAGCGCCGCTTCTACATGGCTGTGAACAAGGAATCCTACAAGAGCGCCGCCGTAAAGGCCTTCATGAGGTACGTGAAGCGCAATTATCCGGACTAACGGAGATGGTAACGGATCCACTGACTTATTGAACGCAGGGAGGGTACGAATCCTCTTATCAATTGAATAATGCACCAAAGGACCGGATAAATCCGGTCCTTTTCATTTGTGGGTTCTAGAGCTTTTCAGAAATATAGGGCTTTAATTGCCAGTACCGAGTTGCTTTTCGAGCATTTATATATTTTATGTAAACAGAAATATAAATGTATAATTGATGTGTTCAAGGCGGTTCAAATTTATACTTATTTAGGATTACTTAAGCGAGATGTATAAGGTTTGTTTTACAAAAAGTTGGCCTACAAAGAATTGTTCCAGTTTTTAGAAATTGGGTCAAGCCAACGATGTTAAAAACGTTACGAGTTTATATCTTTTTCTCTAATAATGATGAAAATGTATAATGAATCCAGTTCATTCAAGGCGGTTTTATATATTTAGTGCAAAGTAAATAAAAAGTGTATAAGAAATCTGCCTGAATTGCAGAAAATGAGCTGCGCAATAGTCCGTTTTCTTAAAGAAGGTAATAATCCATGAGCTGATGTATCTGCCCGGGAGTCAGGGGATTCTTCTGACTCTCAAAACTAAGAATGAGGTTTTTCCCGGGAATTATGCCGTCCTGTGCGTACAGGTACATTTTTCTAAGAAAATCGCTTGCATATTCAGGGTTTTCCAGTCCTCCGACATGCTCCCAATAGTAGATATTTCCGTCCTTCCCGACTATGGTAAAGTCCGGATGCAGTGTGATTCCGGAGGACAGATGCAGAGCCTTTTCATATTGGTACAGCAGCTCCGCAAAATAAAGATCGTCGGCTATCATCAACTCGGATTTGGATCGGACCAGATCCCCCTTTCTTGACTGAAATATCAGGTTTGACTTGTATGATGAAAAGCTCTGGTCTGACTTTAGCGTCCAGGCCCTGTCCAGTTTATAGTCAATATCTGAGATCGGTTCAAGAATGGCGGCAGCTCCGGGATTGATCGAGGACAGGATGTTGTCTCCGGCCTGCGGATCATATGTCTCAATGAAACCATAAAGCTGTCTGAGCTCTTTCTGAATACATGCGATACATTTTTTTGCGTAGCTCTTTTCCGCCAGCTTTGACGCAAGCATGGACTCCTCTTCGCGCAGATATTTCTGCGTAAGTTTTTTATTGATGTACTGTCTGTGGTAATAGTGCCACTTACCATTGATCAGCTGACATCCCAGGCTGCCTTCCGGGGCGCGGGCAAGAATGCCCTGATAAGAGATCAGAGCCTCCTCCAGAATCTGGATCCTGCGGGTCAGTAGTTGTGTTATCTGCATATGTCTCTCCTGTATGTTGATGTGAAATTTAGAGATATTTTACAGTAAAATAGCTTATATGTAAATAGTTGGTTTTAGAGATGAGTATTTATTCATGCAGAAATGCCTCCTGCTATGTTCTTGTAAGAGACTCTTTTTTTGTGATAAAATACTTAAACAGGTGGTAAAAAATATGGAAAAAGCATTTGAATACAATGGGATAAGGTTTTTCGCCCAGTGGCGGGACGGGACTGTCCCCGGGACCCTGATCTACTGCCATGAGGGAGAGGACAAGGAGGAGCTGAGGAGGCTTTACGGAATGGTCTGCGGCGCACCGGAGGCTGAAGGTACGGAGGCTGAGTTGGAGTCTTCTGCGGGGGCTGAAGGCAAGGCGCTTTCTGCGGAGGCAGACGAAGGCCTTGAGGCTTCCGAGGGACCGGAGCTGATGCTTGTGAGCATCTCCGGAGTGGACTGGGACAAATATCTTTCACCCTGGCCGGCGGGCAAGGCCTTTAAGGGAGGCAACGATTTTTCCGGCTTGGCGGACGAATACATAGCAAGGCTTACTGGGCTGATCCCGGGGCTCGAGGAGGAGCTTAAGGCAGCTCTTAAGGAGCAGGGCCCGGAGGAGATCCCGGAGGACTGGCCCAAAAGGCGAGGCATCGCAGGCTATTCGCTGGGAGGCCTTTTCGCGGTATACTGCTTCTACAGGACTGATATGTTCAGCCTGCTGGGCTCCATGTCAGGCTCCCTGTGGTTCGATAAATTCAAAAAATTCATGGGTGAGCGCAGGCTCAAGGCCCTGCCTGAAAAGGCGTATTTTTCCCTGGGCGACAAGGAGCCTCAGGTGAAGAACCAGAGGATGGCAGCCGTGGGCGAATGCACGGAGCTGGCGGAAAAGCTCTTCAGGGAGAAGGGCGTCAGGACCATATTCGAATGGAACGAGGGCGGCCACTTCAACGATGTGCAGCTGAGAGTCGCCAAGGGGCTCCGCTGGCTGGCAGAGCAGTAGCATAGGTTAAGGACAGCGGATGGCGGCAGGATTTAGGCCCTCCGCGCTGTATTCATAAGCAGAAATGGAGGAAATATGAACACTTTAGATGCGATAATGAACCGCAGAAGCGTGAGAAAGTTCCAGGATAAGAAGGTTCCCGAGGATGCCGTGAAGAAGCTTCTCCAGGCAGGAATGGCAGGCCCCAGCGCCGTCAACGCAAGGCCCTGGCAGTTTGTGGTTGTGGACGACAGAGAGACCCTGGACAAGATGGCGGACGCCAACGGCAGAGCCGCCCAGCTTCTTAAGGGCGCGCCCCTGGCCATCCTGCTCTGCGGAGACCTGGATAAGGCCTTCGAAAAGGCTCCGGACTACTGGATCGTGGATCTTGGCATTGCAAGCCAGAACATGGTCATAGCAGCGGAGGAGCTGGGCCTTGGCTCAGTGGACCTTGGCACCTGGCCTCAGGAGGAGAAGCTGGCTGGTCAGAAGGCCGTGCTTGGTCTTCCTGACAGCGTCATCCCCTTCCTTATCATAGCCTTCGGCTATCCCGAGGAGGGCTTCGAAAGAGCTCCGAGAGCTGACAGGCCGGAGTTCGACGAGAGCAGCGTTCACTATAATAAATGGTAGAAATAATGGTTTATGCGGCGGACTGCTTTAAGAACCTGGTTTGCTGCATTTGCCGCGAAAGAAGGGAACTATAATGAAAATTCTTCAGAAAATACTTGCCTGGCTGTCGCTGATACTGATCCTCGGCGGTGCCGGCGTCATACTTTTCAAATACCTGACCAACAAGAGCCTGTTTTCGGCCCTGCTGGCGGAGCCCATGGTAAGGCAGTCACTGGGCATCATCCAGGTGATGCTCTACGGTCTGGCAGCGGTGTTCATCGGCCTTGTGCTGCTGACCCTCGCAATGAAGATCGGCGGCTCCATACGCAGCAAGGAGAAGGCGGAGGCCAAGCTCCGCAAGGCTGTGGAGAAGGAGCAGGAGAAGGCTGCTCAGGAGGCAGCGGAGATCAACGCCCGTTACCAGCAGCAGAATAAGGACGCTGAGGAAGAGGCGGAAAGGATACTGAATATTTAAGGGCGACCGCGGATGGCGGAAATGACGCAGAGCCGTCTTCTGAGCCTGCTGCCGCGGGCATTTATCGCCTATCGTCAATAAACGATAAAACAATGACTTGAAAAGGACAGTCCTTGGGGGACTGCCCTTTTTGTTGTCGAGTTTTTCCGGATTATCCGGTATTGGTGCGGACCTCAGTCCAATGCGTCCCTGCTACTGAGCCAGGGCTCTGAACAGGAAGGTGACTATCTGGCCGCGGACGCAGGGGGCGTCGGGCCTGAAGGTGGTGGCTGTGGTGCCGTCGCTTATCTCGTTGATGAAGGCCCACATTACCGCCGTCTCGTAGTAAGCGCCCTCAGTCAGGTCTGTGAAGGGTACCGCGGCCTTCTGCTCCTCTGTGAGCTCAGTGTTAAGCAGCTTGCTTGCCTGAGCGAATCTATAGAGGAAGGTGGCCATCTGACCTCTGTTTATGATGCTGTCGGGGCTGAATTTTCCCTCGGAGGTGCCGTCGGTTATACCAAGGCTTGCGGCCCAGAGCACGGCCTTGTAGTAATAGCTGTTCTCGGGCACATCGCCGAAGCTGCTGTCCGCTTCGATCTCCGGGCAGCCAGCGGCTCTCCAGAGGAAGGTCATCATCTGGGCCCTGGTGCATTCGTCCTCAGGGGCGAAGCTGTCCTCGGTCTTGCCGTCGGTTATTCCAAGGGCGTAGGCCCACTTGACAGGCTCGTAGTAGAAGGCGTTCTCGTCCTCCACGTCGGTGAAGGGGATCTCCACGCTGTCCAGGTCCACTGCCGGTGGCAGGGTGATGGCTCCCGCTGTGGTCTCAACTGCTGCAGGCGAGGTCTCCTGCGGGGGCTCGGCAGTGCTGCTTCCGGAACCTGAGCTGCCGGAGCTGCTGCTTCCTGAACTGCCGCTGTCTCCTGAGCCGGAGCTTCCTGAGCTGGAACCGCTGTCTCCTGAATCGCCTGAGCTTCCGCTGTCACCCTGCTGCTGCACAGCCTCAGAGGAGAAGACCGCCGTATAGGTGGTGTCCACAGAGGCTTCCGCAAGCTGAGGCTCCCAGCCTGTGAAGCTATAGGTATAGCTGCTGTCTGCGGGCTTTTCGGGCGTCTCGCCGCTGAAGGCGGGCATGCTTCCTATAAGCTCCTGACTGGTCTGGAGCACGGTGCCATCGTAGTTTACAAAGCTTATAGTCACCTTTTCGGGCTCCTGGGGCTCCTCGGGAGCTTGGTCCCACTGGGCCTGAACGATTATCGGGAACTCTGTGGGCTCGTCCACGTAGTATCTGCCGCCATCCTCCTTTATCTCAAAGGCTGCCAGCTGCTCTTCAGTTACCTCGTCCCAGCCGGAGATGATCTTCCAGCCGGAGAAAGTATGGCCGTCCCAGACGGGTTCATAGTCCACTTCGTTATCGTCGAAATAGAAGCGGTTTGCGGACTCATCCTCTAACCCCATGCCGTACCAGCGATCGTCGTGATTCAGATCGAAGGCCACCTCGTAGATGGTCCTGCCGGTAACGACTATCCTGCCCACGCTCCTGTTGTAGTACATGGCGCCGCCTGCTGTCAGGTTCTCCCCGTTTACTACGGTGCCGCGGACCTCAACGTAGGGTGCGGTCATGGTGCCGGTGACGGTCAGAACGCATTCGTCATCCACGATCAGGTTCAGCTGGGGATCCAGCGCGCTGCTTTCAGGGATGCTTCCGCTGCCCTCAGCATCCTGCAGCAGATAGAGCCACAGGGCCTTCTTCGGGTACTCCTCGTCCGGGAAGTAGCTTCCGGCGGAAAGCCAGCTGATGTCCTCGGTGGGCCTTATTACGGCTTCCGCGTCAGTGCCGCTCAGAAGCTTTGATCCTCCCACTGTAAGGGTCCCTCCTGCGAGGGCGTCCGGGCTTGCTGCTCCGGCTGCCTCTACCACGATACGGCCTCTGCGGCCGAAGATCAGCTTGTCAAAGCCCGGAATGCTCAGTGTCTTTCCGTTTTCGATGACCAGGTCCATGCCGTCCTCGACCCAGAGGGCCTTTGAGAGGCTCAGATCATCTGTTATGCGCATCATCGGTTGTCCGTCGCCGGGATCCTCGGGATCGCAGCCTGCGAAAAGGCCCTCAACAGCTGCTTCCGCGTTAAGCGCAGCCAGCTCCTCAAAGCTTCCCGCGAACACATAAACAGGAATGCTGCTGTTTCCAAGGAAGGCTCTGGCTTTGGACGCCATGTCTGCCCTCATGGCCGGGGTATCGCTGCCGCCAAAGCAAATGACCGGCATTATGACCATGCGGCCTTCGCCGCTCACAGCTCCGTAATTGTCGAACCACAGCACGTTCTGGCCGTAATTCGGGGAGTTTTCGTCGGAATCGTGATATCCGTTGCAGACGAAGATCCCGTCCAGCTTCAGTTCGCCCTGGGGCTTGTTGTACACATGGCCGCCCATCTGGCTCTGCAGGACCGCCGCCTTCTCCACGGTCAGCGTTCCGTAATTGGTGATGGCGGTCTCGCCGCCCATGGTGGTCCCAAGGAAGGCTCCGCTCTTAACGATCACCTCTCCGTAGATCTCAAGTCCAAGGGTGGCCTCTGCGCCTCTGCTGATGGTAAGGGTCTTCCCGCTTGGTACGATTATATTACCCGTGGTATCGGGCTCGGCGCCCTCGGGGATCTCGATGTCATCCTCCATGTGGAACTGGGCTACCCAGCCTATCCAGGCGTCGGGATCCTCCTGGTGAGCATCCTCAAACGCCTTGCACTGCTGCTGATAATCGTCTATGGCCGCCTGAAGCTCGTCATAGCTGGAGACAAAATAGCTGCCCTGCTCCTTGACTGTGAGGCCGGTGCCCGCAAGGGCATCAGTCAGCAGATCGTACAGCGCGCTCTGGTTCACAAAGGGCTCCTGGCAGGCGTAGACCGTGCCGCTGCCCTCTACCGTGCCTGCGTTTCTGAACCAGGGGGTGGTGTCGCCGGACTGATCGTCGGTAAAGCCCCTGCAGAAGAAATCGCCGTCTATGGTAAGGGTGGCTCCGCTCTGATTGTTTACGCTGCCGCCGAACATGGACTGCAGCACAGCGCCTTCCTCCACGCTTATGGTGCCGTAGTTCAGGATGGCGGTCTCGCCTCCCATGGTGGTCTGAAGCTCGCCTCCGGACTTTACCAGGACGGTGCCGCTGTTTCTGATGCCCAGGTTCGACACCTCGCCGCTTTCGATGGTCAGGGTCTTTCCCTCGGGAACGACGATGATGCCCATGGTGCTGAGCTTCGTGTCTGCGGGTATGTTGATGTCATCCGTCAGGACGAACTCGGCTATCCAGCCTATCCAGGCATCCGGGTCGTTCTGATGCGCGGCTTCGAAGTCGTCGCAGAGCTGCTGGTATTCGTTTATGGCTGCCTGAAGCTCCGCAAGAGTTGCCACATTCACCGATGTTTCTGTCTCGCTCAGGCCGAAGGCTGCCGCCGGCATCATGGCGACGCACAGCGCTATCATCAGCACGAGCGATAGTATTCGTTTATTCATTTATACTCCTTTCTGCTCCGGGCAGGTTGGCAGTGCAAGCCCGCCGGAAGCGATAAAATCCAACAATTAAATTATATTTTTCGGTGCAATAAAAAAGGTGGGCGAAGTGCCCACCAGCATTGTTTTGGATGCGCAGGGAGGACCAATGGATGGCCTCCTTGCCGCCGCTTTAAATATTTATTTTACCTGCTCCAGGCCCTCGAACACCCTGTCAGTGTTGGCCAGGATAAGGGCCAGCTCCCCGAGGCTTATATCAAGGGGCCTGTTGAGGCCGGACAGTATGCCATTCTCCTCGGCAAAGGCCAGGGTCACCCGGACTCCGGGGTAGAAGCCGTTGTCATCCTTAAGGGCTGACCAGTCCGCCGCTATGGAGGGGTCGTGGGCCTTGACTGCTGCGTAGACCGCCACATCCCTGTCCATGTTCTGGGCGTCGTCCCAGCCCCAGGGGAAGAAGAAGGCCTCGCTTTCCTGGGGCATCTGGTCGTTGAAGGCGTAGACATAGTCCCTGTCCAGGCCGTAAAGCTCTATGAGGGCCTTGCGGAGGTCCCCCATGCGGGCCAGGTCGTCAGCTGCATCGAACATATCCGTGCCGTATTTACCCTTCATGTAGGCGACGGCATCGGCTATGCGCTCCTCGTCCGACATGTAGGCGGGGATGTGGTCCGGGGTGTAGGGCGTGTAGGTGAGGGCCTTGTAAGCCTTAAAGCCGCCGAAGCCCAGGAGGGCGACGGCAAGAAGCGCTGCAGCCGTAAGCCCTGCGGTCCTTCTTAGCTGCGCCGCGGGATTCGCCGAAAGAAGGGCCCTTTTAACGCTCTGCATGTCCTTAAAGCGCTTCTCCGGCGCGAAGGCTGTGCAGCGGTCGATTATCCTCTGAAGAGGCCTGTAAAGCCTGATGTTGGGATTTGGCCGTATGCTTCCCGTCAGCAGCATGCGAAGAAGCACGCCAAAGGAGTAGATGTCCGCTCTGGCATCCGTCTGTGCGAAGCCGTACTGCTCCGGAGGGGCGTAGCCCCGGGTCCCGAAGAACAGGGTGTCGGACTCCGCCTCCGGCTTGAAGCTCCTTGCTATGTCAAAATCTATGAGATAAACATTGGGGCTGCCTGAGCCCTTTTCAAAGGCCAGGATCACGTTCTCCGGCTTTATGTCCCTGTGGATGACGGGCTCGGGACGGCTGTGAAGGAAGATGAGTATGTCCGAAAGCTTAAGGCAGATATCGACTATCTCCCTGCGGCTCAGCTGGTTTTCCCTTGCGTACTCGCTCAGGGAGCTTCCCTCTATGTATTCTCTTACCACCACCAGAAAGCGTTCGTTTTCGAAGCGGCCCAGATATCTGGGGAGCCCGGGATGGACCGGGCCTTCAAGCATGCCGGCGCTGCCAAGCTCAAGCAGGCTGCGGTCATAGCACTTTGCCACCGCAGACAGGCCGTCTTCTTTTCTTCTGACTATGAAGGTCTCCCAGCCCCGGTGGCCGGAAAGGCATTCCATAAGGTCGTATTCCGCCAGAAAATCCTCCGGGTAGCCCAGGCGGTCAAAGCTCTGGTCTATGAGCTGCAGCTCGGAAAAATCCTTAGTCATTTCTGTTGCCCTCCCCAAGAAGCGGCAGCTTGTATTTTTCCAGAGCCAGCTGGCATTCCACGACGCCGGCCCTGTGCTGCAGACAGAAAACTATGATCATATCCCGCTTGACCTTGGGGTGAAGCAGGCTTTTTCTTGCGATCTTAAGCATCTCCTGGGCTCCCTCGTAGTCCAGCTCAAAGCCGAAGGCCAGCTGGAGCACAGTGTCCCGGGAGGGGTTCCTCCTGCCGGAGAAGATCTGGTGACCATAGGATTTTTCTATGTTGGCCCGGTTTATGATGCGCTCGGGCACCTCGCCCTTTCTTCTGCAGAGGGCGGCTATGTAGTCCGTAAAGCTGGGAAAGCCAAGGCTTGCGGAGCCCTTGTCCATAAGGTGGTCCAGGCTGGACTCCATGAACATGAGCTTCAGCAGCTCCTCTGTACTGAGTTTTTCCTTTTCTGCCATAGGGCGCCTCCGGGTGCGGTCAACGGTTTACGCAATAGCGGCTCCGGGGGACAGGGCTCCCGCGCCGCAGTTAACAATATAATATATCATTACGGCTGAAATAAAAAGTGGGCACCAAGCCCACCTGCACCCAGTCTGCTTCGCCGGCCGTTTGAGTATAACTGTTTAGGACGTTTTCACGCCCGGCTTAAGCTAAATCGCCTATCGTCAATAAACGATTAAGGCATGGATTATAAAAGAGCGGCCCCAGAGACCGCCCTTTGCTTTACATAACCAGATTGTAGAGGATGACCAGGGCCGGGATGGTGAACATGCAGGCGAAGGTGGTCATTGTGAAGATCCCCGTGGCGTAGCCGGCGTTCTTTCCGTAGCGCACCGCGAAGATATTGTTGTTCGTGGCAGAAGGTGTGCCTGCCGCAATGAAGACGGTCAGGGACAGCAGCTGGGGAAGCGGCAGCAGCTTAAGGACGAGCAGCATCAGCAGGGGCGAGATTATCAGCCTTATGGCCGAGATAAGAAGGATGCGGGCGTGGCCGAAGACCTCCTTAAGATTGCTCCTTGCAATGATGGAGCCGGAAATGATCATGGCCACGGGGGTGGTGCTGCCCGCGATGGACTTAAGGGGCGCGGAAACTATCTCCGGCACCGGGATGCGGGTGAAGAAAATCACCATTCCTATAAGTATGCATATGATGGTGGGGGTGCGCAGGATCTTCCGGAAGGTATCCTTTCCCGCGGATTCGCCGCTCATCAGCATTATGCCGTAGGTCCACATGAAGACATTCTGTATCAGTATAAGGGTGGACATGTAGAAGACCGCCTCGCTGCCCACGATAGCAGTCACTATGGGAATGCCCATAAAGCCCAGGTTCCCGAAGGTGATGCAGGCTCTTTCAACCTCCCAGTCAGGGGCGCCCTTTTTTACGGCGATGAAGGATTCGGCTATGGCGAACAGCATCATCACGACGCAGAGGCCCATGCTTATGAACAGCCCCTTAGCCTTTTCCGCATCGTAGCCGCCCAGATAGCTGCTGAGCAGATTTATGGGGTTTATGACCATCAGCAGCAGCGTGGATGCTGCCGCGGTGATCTTTTCATCGATTATGCCCAGCTTTGTGAAAATGATGCCCACCAGGACCATTATCATGATCCTTATTATGGCGTTTCCTGCTACCAGTGTCAGTGCTCCCATGGTCTTTTCCTTTCAGATACCCGATAACTATAGTCCTGCCGAGGGCAAAAGTCAATGAAGAAGAGCCCGGGTTCAAATACAAAAAGTGTTGACATTCAGCGGTTTTCGGCGTATATTTAAGACAGAGTTAAACATCTCTAACTCAAATTAAATACCTCTAACTCCATTGAGGCCTTGCAATAAAAAGCTTTGGCGGCGCAGCCGGAAATTTATCTAACTGATGCGCCGTCCCCAACTGATAAAAGGAGAGAAAGACCATGAGAAAAAC
>JAEEGI010017489.1_pt1 | contig 14691 bp, 5 predicted proteins | sample 8958751 | NCBI WGS metagenome assembly JAEEGI01 (sample SAMN16246545, study PRJNA631951) | gut metagenome | biome: gut microbiome; feature: rumen; material: KS-attached | host: Bos | place: Iran: Karaj | collected 2018-10
TAGTATGCTCATCAAATATTAATGTCGGATTTAGATAGCATCTTATAATGCAACTGCAGGATAAGAAATAGATACAGAATTTCACCCTATAACTGCAAACTTCGGAGATGTGTCTTGCCCTAAAATAACAAGCGCCTGCAAATTCTTGCAGGCGCTTGATGCGGAGAGAACGGAACCTGAAACCAGTTGAAATATGTGCTGATTATCAGTCAGATAGCCAAATTTTGTTCTCGTTTTACATTTTTGTTCACACCATTTTGTTCACATCTTCTGGAAATAAGAGTATTTCTAGATTTTTTTTCTGCAAAAACACGTCATAGCAGGATGAAATTGAATGGACTGATGACAGGTGGACTTTGCAGTTATAACAGTTCAAGCCTCCTTTTATTCCGATGCAACCGTTCATATAGTAGACATTGTTCTTCGCCGATAACAACACTAAAAGACGATTATTCGAAGCGCACGTTTTCAACGAATGAACCCAATAGCATGCGACACATATCGGTGGTCTTGTACCATCGGGGCTTCGTGGGCATGTCGTCGCTGATGCGGATACCTTCGACCTGTAAGTTCACAAAGGAAATATTGCTCACCCTTCTTGCAACATCATATCCTTCAATGATTGAGAGTTCGCCCCCACCTGCTGACTGGATGTCCTTGAAAAGCACGCGCTGGATGCATTGTCCCGGAGCTTGACAGTACTTCTCGTTCTGGAAAACGCGTAGGGCAAGGAGGGCACCCTGTCGGATGCGGTCCACGCGGATGTCGTCGAAGGAGATATCCTCAATTACGTTGTTGTCACCACAGATGATGGCCATGCAGCCCTGATAGTCCACCTGACGCTCGTTCTGCTCCAGGATGTCAATATTGCGGAAAGTCACCCGCCGGATGGTGTCGCAGATCACGTCATCGTTGCTGTGCTTGCGCGGATCCTGCAGATGGGTCTCAGCCTCATAGCTGGCCGCTCCATGCAGTCCTATCATAATGGGATGGGCTACGTCGGCCCAGAATGTGCAACCTTCGACCAGGATGTCCTCACATCCACCGATGAAACCCTTGCGGGTGGCATAGACAGTCATGCAGTCGTCGCTAGTACGGCAGAAACAATTGCGCAGGGTCACGTGGCTGGAAGCAAATATATTCAATCCGTCGCCCCAACCGTAGTTGGTGATGCAGCGTACTCCCTCGATGGTGACCGAGTCGCTGCCGCCAGTAGGCACCTGCGTGGTGACAATGTCTTCGACACGGACCTGTCGCGAATGACGAATCTCTACTCCGAAGCCTCGACCCTTAGGGCGCACTACGCCCGGACCAACGATTCGCACATCGCGCACATTGTCGCAAAGGATGGTGCCTTCGACCCAAGCACCTTCATCCACGATGATGGTCTGGCCCGAATGGGCGAAGAGTGTATCGCTGGGCAAGATATGCTTGCCAGCTGGAAAGACGATGATAGGAGCGGTAAGATTGGGACCTCGTTTCGAGGGTTTGGGTTTCTTCACGTCAGTCCGGTAGGGACGAGTGGCGAAGAGCTGTAGGTTGTGGTAGATGTCTCCATTGACCTCGATGCTCAGGTCACGTGGTTCGGTGAGCGTGAAACGGAACGTGGAGTCGTTGACCATAGTAGGCAAAATACGCAGTGAGAGGGGACGGATGCGTAACGACTGAATGGCATGGCCTTGGGCCCCACCATGCCAAGTGACTTCGACCTGCTGTGGTTCGGAAAAGTCGCTCACGAAGCAGGCGAATGAGGATGTCTCATTATGATGACGAGCTTCGACGACTTCATCTACAAGGACATCGTAGGTTTGGAGCGTTCGGCCTGCGACACGGACGGTGAAGTCGGTGGCCTGCATGAGGGTGCTTGTTCCTACGAACAGAAAGATAAAAATGAGTGCTTTTTTCATAATTCAGAGATGAGTATGAGGCTCCAAGGGGAGATTTCGCGACGGATGACAAGGGTGCCTTCTGCATTAGCACACACGGTCTCCTTGAGCGTCTGTTGGGCATATTGACGCAGATGTTCGGTCTCGGCACGATTGGGGGAATGGGGCTTGCCCATGCGAATCCACTCATCATAGGCATTGCCATGGTCTTTGTCTAAAGTCTCGATTTCGAAGACTGCACCTGGGCGCAGGCCCGTCAGACGGAGGTCGAGTTGCTTGCTCGAGACACCCTCCATATAGTTGTTCAAATTGCGGGCTGAAGGCACTGCGTCGCGGTATTCGTCGGGATAGTTGTAGGCCAAGGCGGTAATCTTTCCGCTGTCAGAATGTCGGCTTACGAAGACTGGTTCCTCGTAGTAGATTTTCACGTCGCCCAGTTGGTGGAGCATGCGGTAAGCATGATAGGTGGGTTTGACGATGCCTTGGAAGTTGATCATGCCGAAGCCTCCGTGATAGATCTCCTGGCCGCCTCCCTTCTCTTCGAAGATGTCGGTGAATGTCCAGTAGTAGAGTGATTGGGCTCGCCCGATGCAGTCGAGGTTGACCTTGACAACATAGGCGGCAGGGGGCAGTACGTCGTGCATTGCATCGCGGCTGTTGGGACTGGAGCTCCACTCGGACATCTGTAGTTCGGCGTCAGGGTAATGACTGGCCTTGACGGTGCGTGCTAACCAATCGATGTCGTCTCGGGCGGAATTGACGTATCTGATGGCATCTTTCGAACGTCCAGACACGGGGTCGAGAGCATAGTCGGTGGGATAGGGATGACACGATACGAAATCGACGGGCAACTGTTCGCGCCAGCAATAGTCGAGGAACTCCTCGATCCAGATGCCATGCCACTGCTGTCGATTGATTTGATCTTGTGGGTAGAAGTGGGACTTCTGCTGGTCGGTGATTTCGCCATCGTGACGATGGTCGGCAATGAAGTTGCTCGTGGCTGGACCACCCACCTTCAGTTCGGTGCTTACAGCCTTGAGTGCCAAGGCAGAGGCTTTGTAGAGACGGAAATAGTCGGAGCGGGTACCATCGAGGAAGCCACGGTATAGGTTGGGTTCGTTCCATACTTCGAAACGCCACGTCTTTACCTCATTCAATCCATACCGTTCGACTACATGCAGGGCAAATGCCTTGATGAGGTCATGCCATTTGTCGAAAGTGGCACTATCGGGAGTAATCTTGTTGCGGTACCACATTTGAGAGCGGGTGTTGGGAGCAGCGATGCCGGTGGGAAAGAACGAGAGCTCGACGAATGGACGTACGCCAAGACTTAGCATGTAGTCGTAGACATCATCGACATACTGCCAGTTATAGACCACCGAGCCGTCGCGCTGAGGGAAGTAGATGCACATGTCGTCATCGAAGAGTCCGTGCATACGTAGGTTCTGGAACCCACAGTTTTCCTTGACGAGCTTCAGTTGTTCGCGCCAACCGGCACGCAGTCCTTCGGTGACACGTCCGGCACTTGTTCCCACGCTCCAAAGGTGCTCGAAAGGTTCACCTTGGGCGTTCACATCGATGGTTTGTGCACTCACGTTGAATGAAGTCAGCGCAGCTAAAAGTATAGTTGTAGTTTTTTTCATAAATAACAATTATCTATTAAACACGCATTGCCGTTAATTACATGATTTATTTATCGCTCGATGAGGTCCACATTTGCATTGTTGGCGTCATCATCCAGGCCATAGATGACTATATGCTGCTTGCGTCGGTCCTTGAGCCACACCGTGAGGTGATCGGCATCAGAAGCTTCTACCTTCTCGACCATACATTCCTTCTCGTAAGGCTCAATCACTGTCAGAAAACGGGCTTCCAAGCCTTTCTGTCGTACTGCTAATGTCTTTCTCCTCGGGGTCTCATCGCCCAAGGGGAAGTCACCACCCAGCACCACTTGCAACCGTTCGGCATTGACGTTGGAGAGGTCGAACTCGATTTCGCTCTCTGATGTTGCATCGAGCGGTTGGGCAGGTAATGCATCTCCTATCAGGATGCCTGCAATCTTGATGTCTCCACCATAATAATCCTTACCCGATGCTGGCGTAGGCAGCACATTGTTCATAGTCGAGGGGAGTTCTTTCAGTCGCAGCGTTCTGCCTTCGGACGTTGTGACCTCGCCATTTCCCCAGAACAAGGTGTTGCGCTTGCTGCCATCGACTTTGAGGCGAAGAGCCAGTTTTTGAATCCCTTTTAACGAAATGTCGAACGACTTCTCGCCCAGAATCCAGATGCCGCTCTTGCCTTCTGCCAATACTTTTCCATCGCCAATGACCTGATAGGTAACCTTCTTTTGCACATCAATAGGTTCGGGTTGTGTGCCAATCATCACTTCGGTCGATTGAGGCCAAGCCGACATGACGTTGATATGAAGGGGGCCGTCGTCGCTGAATGGGCACCGGTTGCCCTCGTTGTCGTAGTCCTTGCCGAAGCCCGTAGAGAAATGTGCGGTGACGGTGCCTTGTGTCTGCCACCAATGACAGTCGGTGATGAACTGTGCTGCACTGCGGCAATCCTTCACCATCTGCCCGTCGTGCCTTATTTCCTTTTTCTGTCGAGCATCTATCCCCTCGAAGCCTTTCATCTGCAGCAGGTTGTCGAAGGTGTGTTCCTGCTCGCCCTTCAAATAGTCGGCCAGTAAGATGTAGTCGTCAGTCACCACCATGAGCCTGCGTTGCGTGATGGGTTCTGTCTCATCGGTGATGGCCCCGTAAGCAGGGTGGTCTTCAGCTTCTTGGATGCTACGGCCTTCACTCCACATCTTCTCCTGGAACGTCATTCCGTTGGCCCAATCGTATTCCATCCCACCATAAGGAGGATTGGCCCACGGGCTGATGGTCTCGACCATTGCAACCTGCATTTTGTGGTCCGTCTGGAACAACTTTCTATAACTTTCACGTGGTAGCTGCATCTTGTCGTCGACCACCACCATGTTCTTGTCCATCGAGGCTTGCACATAGAACTTGTACATATAAGACGGGTAGCCGTACCAGATCATCTCGGGGTTAAAGAAGCTGCGTCCATAGCGCATCATGCCTAGGAAGGACGCACGATCGAAATGCCCATGGAAACCACCGTGTGTGCCGTAGTGAAGATAGGCCTGTATTTGTTCGCGTTGTGGGCGGTTTTTCGTCTGCGAACGGAGATTGATGATACCAATGTTGTCGGCAAATGCCGACTGTTTGTCCTTCGTGCTCGTCACCTCTGGCAAATCAGGCACACCATAGAGCAAGTCGCGACTATTGCCACGGCGGATGATGGCAGCATATTCAGGATCGCGATAGAGATAGTAAGCCAGTTCGTAGCTCTCGCCAGCTACCATTGTCTCTTGTGCATCGTTGACGGCAAACATTACACCACGGTAGTCGGCGAAACGGGGGATAGCATCCCACATGTCCTTGATGCACACGCTGTTTTTCGTTACTGGGCCCCACTTATGAAAGTTCACACCATAGATGGCAGCCCCTTTTTTGAAGTCGGGCATCAACGAGTACCAGGGTGTAGCCCCCATTGGTACCTTGCGGTGTATCAAGTCCTCACCCCATGGTTCGATAGCTAATGCTGCCTGAGAGAACTCGGTAGCGCACCATACGTTATAGCCTACCGAACATTCGTACCAGAAACCATCGTTCATCACACCGTGGGACAAATGATCGACAATCATGCTTGGATGATAAAGCAGTTCTTCGGCCAACGACCAATCCTGCAGCACTAAGGAGCAATAGAGGGCACCACACATTTCGCTGAGTTTCCAATTGTTGATGGCTCCCTGTTCCTCTTGAAGTCGAACTACATCGATGAACTTGCGGAATACAGTCTCTATTTGCTGCCTGTCGACACTTGAAAATATTCCTGATGGCAGCACGGCGTCATAGGCCATGGCGATGTGCTGGAAGAAATGACCTTCCTGTACGAACGATTGGCTACAGCCGCGCAGCGTCTTCAGATAGCCTCTTTCGGGATCGCATAGCCGCCGCATGAAGATCTGCACCTTCTCGGCATACTGGCGCTCGCCTGTCAGCTGATATGCGATGGCTGCAGCCATCAGTCCGTGTTCCTCGGGCGTATGGAAGATGTGAGGCCCCAGTTGATCATTGTCGCCACTCAGTCGTCTGGCAATCTGTGGTACCACCCAATTGTCGGCTTTCTCTATATATTCGTTTTTTGCTTTTAGTGCCCAGTCGTAATGCTTCACCTTTTCCCGCACCTCGTCCCATCGAGTCTCTGTCAGCAGAATATTTGGAGAAGGCAATCTTACTGCTGTCACGAATTCTATCTGATCCGTCTCGTTTGTCTTACCATTGATGATTGCCTGCACCTTTTGGTGTTCCCGGTTCCCAGCTGGCAATCCTTCATGGATACTTACCGTCAGCTTACATTCACGCTGTTCTCCTGAGTTTAGGGTTAAAATCGTAGGTTCAACTTCTGACGTCATCATTTCCCAACCTTTGGTGGGGACGGAGAAAACTATTGACAAAGGCTGATTAGTGACGTTCGTGACTTTAAATGCATAGACTGCCTTATCGCCAGCATCAGCCGAACGTCCTTTGACAATTGCCTCGAGTGCCACCTGATCGCCTTTCACGGCTTCCACGTGGCGTACCAAAAGGGCTTTGCTGACAGAATAAGACTTCACTTGGACCGATTTCACACATCGTAATGCTGCCACTAGTTCGGCAGAGTTGGTGTCAAACCTGTTCCAGGGAACCATCACATTCTGCCAACCTTTCCCAACGACGGTAACTATGGCTTTGCCCGTCACCTTATTGCTTGATGTAAATGTCACCTCCAACTGTTCAGGTAGTTTCCCATCGGAGAAACATTCCAGACGTAGTCCTTGGGTCTGCTGCCAATCCATCGAGCCGGTATCGACGGTCCAAAAACCATGATGTACCTTTGTGCCTTCAGGATGCACGTATTCATACAATACGGCTTGAGCCCCTGCAGTCAGTGTGGACAGCACTGCTAATAGAAATGCGATTGGTCTTTTCATCATTTTATCTGTATATTCAGTTCCTGCACTGCCGATTTGTAAGTGTTGTCCCCATCGGCTTCGATTGAGAGGGTGATGCCTTTCCAGAGGCGGTCGGTGTCGAGACCAAAGTAGTCGGGATCCACTTGGAACGTGTATTCTCCGGTTTGGATGGCAGGTCCGGAGATAAGGACTACACGCGGGTGAACTGATGCATGCCTTTCGGTCGGAGTCTGGTAGTCAGCATCGACGAAAACAGGGTCTATCGAGAACACATCACCGGTCAGACTTACATTCATCTTGATGTGCTTGGCAGGATCATGGGCAATGAGCTGGCCGCCGATGCGTGCAGAAAGATACTGCATCTGCTTGCTACGTGTCTCAGCGTAGCGCCGCTTCGTCCAGTTGACCATCTCTTCGTCCTGATACCAGAACTGGTCATGTGGATCGGTGCTTTCCGTGCCGTCTTCGAGCCAGCGGGAATAAAAGCAGCCACCCACGGGGCGTGGGTCTTTCAGTGCCTTGGCGATGAAGGTGGCAATATAGTCCTGCGTGTCTTCGCAGAGGTCGAAGTGGCCTCGTCCGGCATCGCAAAGGAAGGAAATACGGCTGTCGGGGTACATCATACGGAATGCCAAGGCAGGGCGAACACGAGCTTCCCACCATTCATATTCTCCCTCGATCATGAGGCCTGGAATGCTGTCGATGTTGCGGGTGCGGCCCCATTCGATGTTCTCGCGACCATAGCCGCAGAGATTGGTACGTGGAGCATCGCCATGATAAGAAATGATGCAAAGTGTGCGATTGGGGTTCCATGCTGCAAAGTTCCAGGGGAAGGTGGCCTGGGCAGAATGTCCGAAGGGAATGATGGGTGCAGTCAGTATTTCAGGATGCTCAGTGCCCTCGGCAAACTGCTTAATCAGTTGTTCGAACCGCTCCTGGCAACCATTAGAGACATCCCAATTATAGGAACCTCTTTGGACAAATACCATCGCCACACCAAGGCTATCCATTTGCCGGCAGAACCGTTGGCTGCGGAAGAGTACTTCTTCGGTCATGTTCTGATGGCAATAAAGGATAGCTTTCACCTCTTTGTCGCCATGGGGCAGGCGCAGAAAGGCTTGCTGGTTGGCCTCGCCTATCTGATAGTCCCACGTGACTCGTTTCTTTTGGAGACTGATACGCTCGCGAATGTAATCGGTAAGCGCCTTTACTGAATCGACATCGGCATGCAGTCGGTCGAAACGTGTACCGAAGGGGCCCATTGTCAGCGGTCGGTCGTCATGGTCTTGATGAGCCACACAATGGAAAACGAAGAAGTTAACTCCCGCATCGCAGATCTTATCGACATCTTGCTTGAAGCTGCCGAGTGTGGCAGGAATGTCGGCATCGCCGGGATAGGCTGTGCCAAATTCGCATCCAATCACTGGGCGACCGGCCGAGTGACCATAGCGCGATACGAAACGGGGACGCTCGATGGATCCGTAATGGCAGCGTGCCCAATACTCGCTCATGGGCAGGTCGAAAGCCAGGCCATAAGCCTTGCGGTCGAAGTCGCCGTTGCCGTAAGGCTCTCCGGCAAGTTCCAGACCGTAGCTATGGACCTTCTGCTTAAGCGGTTCCAGAAACTCCTGCATGAAGAGGTGCTGCTTGGTGGCTGTCGACTTGCCGATGCCTCCTGTCAGAAAGTCGCAGCCTTCGCCCGTTGTGATGTATTCGGCGCCAAGCGATTCAGTCCAGTCCTGACCACCAGCTTCCCAGCTATCGACAAGTATCCATCGTAACGTGGTACCACAATATTCCCTCAATTCGTCGAGCAAAGGACTGAGGAAGCGCTCGAAGTGAGCCTCTATGCCTTGACGTGAGAGTTTGTCGCACTCTAACCCCTGCCCAGACTCGCAGGCAGCAGTCACCATTTGTCCTGTGGTGGTGTAGCCAATACGTCGATAGGTAGTGCCTGACCCCGGAGCGGTAAGTATTTCGATGCGGTCGAGGTTCGTGCCTCGGTTGCTGGTCAAGCGCAGATAGTGGCATGCTGTAGTTGCACATTGGAAGCAAATGGGCAGATCGCGTGCCTTCAGCTGTGTGCCTCTTGCCGTGCCGAGGCCCACCCATGTCTGTCCATCACGGCTGACTTCCACTTTCAGGCTGGGAGCATAGTCGCGTGGTCCGTCGAACGGATCTAGGGGCTGTTCGCGTTCGCCTCGCCAGAGATTGAAACCTATTAGGCGCTTCTCTTTCTGCAGTGTGATGGTCACCGATTCGTCCTTTTCGAGCCTTAGTTGCAAGTCTTGCATTTCGTCGGCACATGAAGTGCGTATGGTCGTGATGTCGCGATAGAATCCCATCTTGTGTTTGGGTACAGGAGGATTCCTCCGTGAACTGACACTCCAAGTCAGTTGTTTCATCGACTCTTCGGGGCATATCCATGGCCCTCCCATAGCAGTGTAGCCGGGCGAATTGTGTAACCCTAAAACGATGCCCAATCGTCGGGCTTCAGCACAAGCATGTTTGACAGCATCTACCCATGCAGGGGAACCATAATCGACGGGGCCACGTTCGACACCAATCCAAGTGTCGAAGATGAAGGCAGACTCGATACCGGCGGCCTTCATATATTCCAGGTCTTTTGTAATCCCTTCCTTCGAGATGTTCCCGTTCATCCATTCCCAATAGCAACCCGTTGTGGGCTGCGCATCGAGTGCGAATGACGAAAGGAAGAAGAGCATCAAAGATAGTAAAAGCCTCATGATTATTCAGTTAATAAAATCGGGGAGGAAATGCAGAACTAAGTTCTGCATTTCCTCTCCATAGGAGTTGATCAGTTCGTCTCGGACGATATTACCACCCTGGGTTCTGCTTGAGCTGATCGTTAAGGGCGATTTCGTTTAGCGGTATGGCCTGTACGTAGTTCTTGCGCGAGAAGATGCGGTTGTTGGCGGTCTCTGTGATGAGTGCACCTGGCTTTACGGTAGGCATTCCGGCGGTGTAGGTCGATTGTGCGGTCTCCTCGGTAGTGATGTATCCGCGATCTTCCCAAACGGCGGGGTCATAGACGTTCTTGCCGTTTACAGGATTGACGCCCGTGCGGTATTCGGTAGGTGTTCCGTTCTGATAGACGTAGAAAGAGCAAGTGGGACGTGCCAGTTCCTTCTCGGCGATGCCCCAGCGGCAGAGGTCACTTAGACGGAAGCCTTCGGCAAAGAGCTCAATGGCACGTTCGCGACGGATCTCCTCCTTCATATCGAGTCCGTTATTGTTGACGAGAGCATTAGTGAGGTCCGCGATGTAGGCACGTTTGCGTATGACGTTGATGGTTTTTGCAAGGTCGCTGTCGCTAATGTTTCCGCTGAGTTCGATGGTCGCCTCAGCATAGGTGAGCAGCATCTCGGGCAGACGGATGTGGAGGTAATCCGCACTCTCCTGATTGGTGTTGCGATAGCGCTCCTGTACAAACTTTCGACCGCCATAGCCCTGTGTGCCGTAGGTGAGTAGGTTGGTGTAGCTGTAGCCGTTGGGGTTGTTCTCGATGGTGGGCACCACGCTATAGTCAGCAGAGCGTGCTCCGTCCTCATCCGAACGCCAATAGCTTTCCTTGGGCATTCCGAAGCAACGCATACGGTTGTCTCGGTTCTGGAACTCGTCCTCCATGTTGGCATATCCCTTGAAGAGGGGCGATTTGTGGATGGGCAGACCATCAGAGCAGAGGAACATGTCGGCCATCTTGCGATTGAATCCGCTGGGGAACGAGTGAGTGAGATTCATGCCTCCATAAGCATTGTTGGCATAGTCGTAGCACTTGCGGAAAATGGCTTCATCGTTGGAAGTTTTGTCCAGTCCATTGGGATTAGAGTCGGTTCCTTCGAGGCAGAAGAGGTAGAAGTAGGAGCGCTTGGCGTAATAAGGCTCAGCGTTTTCCTCGCAGCCCATCCAAAGGCTATATTCGCTAGCGTAGGCGCCACCTTCGACGAACTTGGCTGCCTCAGTGCGAGCCATGGTAAGCAGGTCGTTCACACTGGGGTATCCCGAAGGCATGGCTGTGCCAGCTCCACTGTTTGCTCCATCGCCATTTGTGGCATCTTCTGAGCCGCGACCATTGTATTTTTCCCAGGTGCCTTCGAAGAGGCAAACGCGTGCTTTAAAAGCGCAGACGGCCTCGATAGTCAGGCTACCGTTGTTACCGGTTGAAGCCTTGGTGGCCTTTACGAGGCGCATGGCATTCTCGAGGTCCGAAAGGATGAGCGCTACAACTTCGTAACGTGAATTGCGTGGACCCCAAACCACATCGGATGTGGTGCTAGGTGCTTCTGTCGCCAAGGCAATACCACCATAACGCTTGAGCAGGAAGAAGTGCCACCAAGCACGGAAAAAGTAGGCTGTTCCCCAACTATTCGAGATGTCGGCGTTGCCACTGTAGGCTTCGCATTGTGCCAGCAGGTCGTTGCACTTGCGTAGGCACTGATAGGGCTTGGTATAGTAGACATCCGAATTGGGCGCACCATCGATACCAGAGAGGGTGGAATTCTGGGCGGTCGAGAGGTCGGTTCCATAGTCGAAGTTCATTGCATACATCTCGTTGCCTGAGAATGTTGTACTGAAACCGTATAGTTGGCCATAGAGGTAGTTGGCCGAAGCCTCGAAATCGTCGGCAGTCTTGTAGTACGAGCTTGTCGTGACATTGGACATCGGTTCTTGATCCAACCAGTCAGAGCAGCTGCTGGCAGCCAGACCAATCGTTGCAAATGCTGCTATTGCGAGATATTTTGCAGTTTTCATATCATTCTTTGTTATGAGGTTGTGAGATTATGAGTTTAGAATGTCAGATCGAGGCCGAAGGAGATGGACTTTGCAAACACGTCGACACCATTGAAGGTACCCATTTTGGACTGTACCTCGGGGTCGTAGCCATCCTTCACGTTCGAGATGTCGAAAAGGTTCTCGCCAGATGCCCAGACACGGAGATTCTCGATGCCGGCACGACGAGTGATTGTCTTCGGTAAGGTGTAGCCGAGCTGTACCTGCTTGCATCGTGCATACCAGGAGTTGATGACGTTGATGTCGTTGTAATTTTTGTAGTTCCAGTTGTTTCGGTTGCCGTTGCGAGAGATGAGTGGGAATTTTGCACCAGTATTGGCGGCATGGATGCCATCAGCATCACCAGCATACCAAGTGTTGTCCATGAAGTAGCCGTTGGTGTTGGTCCAACCGCTCCAGAAGGCGCAGCCCATTTGGCCATTACGCACGTTGTACTGCTGGCCTACGCCCTGGAAGAACATCGAGAAATCGAAGCCTTTGTAGCTGGCACCCAGATTGAGACTGAAGGTGTAGTGCGGATCGGTGTCTCCGTAGTAGTAGAGATCGTCGGTGGTGATGTCTTTGTCTCCGTTGCGATCGACTCGACGCACGCAACCAGGAGTGAGCTCGTTGCTAGTGCCATTCTTAACATTGTTAATTAAGGATCCAGAGACTCCACCAGTCATCGTTGCATAATATGCTTCGACCTCAGCCTGATTCTGGAACATGCCATCGGTCTGGTAAACGTAGAGGGCATTGAGTGGCTTGCCTTCGACGATAGCGTTGACACCATGAGTTATGGCAGAACGGCCTGCATAGGAGGTGACCTCAGTCTCGGCATTCGACAGAGACATGCCTACGTTGTAGCTGAAGTCTTTGGTCGGCTTGTCGGCCCAGTTAAGGGTCATTTCCCAACCATGGGTCTTGTATTCACCCGAATTGGTCGAGGGTGCAGTGCCGCCGTAGGTGGCGGGATAGGTGATGTTGATGAGCATGCCGTCGTTATGACGCCAGAAGTAGTCGAATGTGCCTGACAGACGATTCTTCAGCACGCCGAAATCCAGACCTATGTTGGTCGATTCGACGGTTTCCCAGGTACGGCTGTCATCGGTGATGCTCGATAGATAACTGGTGGAGTACTTAGAACCACCATAGATGGTAGTGCCTGTGCCGATGGTCGCATATGCCTCATAGTTGCCGATGGTCGAAACATTGCCCGATTGGCCCCACGAAGCGCGGAGTTTCAGATTGTCAAGCCACTCGGCACCCTCCATGAATGCTTCGTCGGAGATTCGCCAGCCAACACTTGCACCAAAGAAGTCCTGCCAACGATTCTTTTCGACCAGACGTGAGCTGCCGTCATGTCGCCAGGTGCCTTCTACGAGGTAGCGTCCTGCATAGTCGTAGTTCAGACGACCTACGAGCGAAACGTACGCCCACTTGTAAGAGCTGGAACTGTTTATCTTGTCGGTTGTGGTGTCATAGACGTTCATGTCCACCAGAGTGACGGGAGTGTTGCTCTTGCGGTAGATTTGCGTTGCATAATTGTCGCGCAGTTCGTTGGTATTACCGAAGAGGGTATTCACGTTGTGCTTGCCAAAACTACGGTTGTAGTTGAGGAAGAACTCATAGAGCTGATAAAGAGCACGTGTATTGGTCTCGGTCAACTGTTCGGTAGTGGCACGAGAACCGGTCTTGGCGTTGTTGGTCACTTCGTCGGTGTAGTAGTCGTACATCTGTATCTTGTGGGTCTGATTGCGCTGGTTGGCGTTGAACTGGCGCACGCTTCCCTTGGCATAGACACTCAAGCCTTCAAGCGACTTGTGAATGAAGCTAAGATCGACAGTTACTTTGCCCGACAGGCGCAACATGTAATTGTGGGTCTTATCACGGCCACCCTCATTGAGATGGGCCAGCACGTTGTTGCCACCAAAGTTGTCGTAATATTTCTCTCCGCTTTGGGTATAGAGTGGGAAGACGTAGAAGTCTTGCAGTCCGAAGCCGATGCCCGATGAAGGTACACTGGCAGTCTTGAAGTCGTACGACATACCGGTCTCAATCTTCACATATTTGCCCACTTGGTAGTCGGTGTTGTTGCGGAAGTTGTATTTGCGTTGGCCGTCGAAGGTTTCGGTGATGAGTGAACGGTCGCTGCTGTACCCCAGTGAGGTAATCGATTTAACGCGTTCGTTGCCGCTCTGGATGCTAAGGTTTTGATTGGTACCCCATGTGGTGCCATATACGGCTTCCACCTGATTGGCATTCAGAGGGTCGATTCGATAGGTGATTCCGCTATTGTTCCAGTCGAAGGCTTCGTTGTTCATCACACGCAGGTACTCGTTGCGAGTGAAGCCCATAATGGCCCAAAGCGAAGATGCACCGGCGGGATGATTTGTATCATTATAGTCGGCCATGAGCATCATGCGTGCCCATTCCGAACCCGATGCAGCAGGATAGTCCTTGCCCACAAAGTTAGCAGTAGCTGAACCATTGTAAGTGACGGTGGTCTTGCCCGACTTGGCACGCTTGGTGGTAACTAGAATCACACCACCGGCAGCACGTGCACCATAGATTGAGGCGGCAGCATCTTTTAGTACCGATACCGATTCGATGTCGTTCGGGTTGAGCTGATTGAGCTCCCATGCATAGGCATCTACACCGTCGATGAGAATTAATGGGTCAGAGGCATTGGCCGAAATGCCGCCACGAATTGAGATCTTGGCATTCTCAGTCGGACGCGACGAAGGGCGAGTGATGGTCATGCCTGGGATGGCACCTTGGAGTGCTGTGCCTACGTTTGAAGCGGCACGGCCCTTGAGGACCTCATCGCCTTGAACCTGTGCTACTGCACCGGTCAACGTGGCTTTTTTCTGCATTCCGTAACCGACAACGACTACGTCGTCGAGTATTTGGCTGTCTTCGCGTAGTGTAACGTTGAGTACTGAACCGCGACGAGTCGTGACCTCCTGTGTCTCGTAGCCCACG
>JAEEGI010017492.1_pt1 | contig 14689 bp, 10 predicted proteins | sample 8958751 | NCBI WGS metagenome assembly JAEEGI01 (sample SAMN16246545, study PRJNA631951) | gut metagenome | biome: gut microbiome; feature: rumen; material: KS-attached | host: Bos | place: Iran: Karaj | collected 2018-10
CCAATCCCCAATCCCCAATCCCCATGAAAATCTTAAAAAAAATTTAGATTAATATTATTCCTTAAAATTTATTATTATTAAATTTCAATTATTATAAAATTTATTTCAATTTGTTATTAATTGAATTTATCTCCTCTATTTTTTCACTTGTAATATCTAAATTTACAATAATTAATTAAATTTTTGTTTGGTTTGTTCATTTTATTTTTGATAAACTTAAAGATATTAAAATATTTTTCATATTAATTTTATTAAAAATAAAGTTCCTAAATCTATTACTACAATTGATTCATTATCCTATTTATTGTTTCTTCTAATTTTTCCTATTTTTAGCATTATTTTGTATGTGAAAAAGATGAATTTTCAGAATCCAATTTATTAAATAATTCAGATTTAGAAGAAACATCTATTCAACCTTTAATTGATTGTAGATTCTTTTCTTTCAAATAATGGATTTAAATTATTTTTAAAAATTAAATTTAAAAATTAAAAGTTAAATTTATTACTTAATCATCTTCATCATTTTCTTTTTCAATTCCATTAGCTCTATCAATAGGGAAGAAATTAACTTTACTATTATTAATTGAATTATAAACTTGAAAATCAACAGAATTTAAATCATGAGCATCAGTTTTATGTAATTTAAAAAGATAACAGAAATAATATAAAATATTATGTTCTTTGCGTACATGATCATCAAAACTAATACCATTACTTTCAAATAAAGTTCTATTTAATTGACAAATAAAACAAGTATTTTTTTTTTCTTCATATAAAGTATTATTATTTTCTCTAATTTCTTGGAAAGTATCGACAATAATACCATTAACAATATTTAATATGATAAGAATAATTAAAAAGTAAAAAATCCAAGAATAGAAAAATTCAGTGTAAAACCCAGGTTGTTCTTCAATTTTCATTTCAAAAGGTAATCCACCAGCTCTCATTCCATTATTAAATAAATATAAGAAACATTCAAGATAACTTTGACATAAGTAAGTTCCATCATCATTCATATTAAAGAAATATAATGTTATAGCTGCATAAAATAATATTAATATTATTAAAAGAAATCCAGTAGATAAAAATTGTTTATATCTGTTTTGAATTGCATCTAAAACACTTTTCATTGTTGATGATATCGTAAATAATATAAATAATTGAAAAGATAAAAATGAAGGCCAAATTAAACCTAAAAATCCAAATGTGAAAGTCCATAAGAAAGGTAAAATTTCAGGTTCTTTTAAATAAATTAAAATATCAGAATATGTTATTTCTTCATCATTATTATTATCATTTTCATTATTTTGAATAATAACTGTAGAGTCATTATTATCACCATTTGATTCCTGTTTAATTTCTTGTTTTGGAATTATATATTTTAAATTAATATATTTAAAATAAAGGTAATTTCCAACAATAGCTAAAATTGCCAAAAGTTCAAATATTTCATATATAAAAATAAACCAATCAAAAAAGTTTCCTGGAGCTGCAAGCATTAATAAAATATTAGGAACGAAACTAGCAATTAAAATATATATTTCATATTGATTAAGATCTAATTCTGATAATTTTAATAATAATTTTTTATTTCTATATCTTTTTCTCATTTCTACAATATTAGATAATGTATAATAATAATCAAGTAATCCAGATAATTTTTTAAAATAATCTTTATAATCAGCTTTATTACAAAAAGTAATAACATCATTATAATTTATAAGGACACTTTCTTTAGGTCTTAAATAATATATAGTTAATAAAGAAGGTTCAATTTTAGATTTAATAGAATCTACAGTTTCTCTAATAGTTTCAATATATTTTTCACTAACCGTTTTTTTCTTTTGTAAGCTTTTAATCATTAATTTACTATCATTTTCTCCAGGATGAATACTAATAGATTTATTTTTATAAATAGTTTGTTTTCCAGTAAATGGATCTAATTCAGGAGTATTAGGCTTATCATTTGTAGCTTCTCCTTTTTTTTTATCTGTGTTTAATATATTTGAATATTGTTGAATTTCTAAAGGAATTAATTTTACATATAAACTTCCTAATCCATGCCATCTTTTAAAGTCTAATCCAAACATTACATCATTTTTCATTAATAAAAATGAACAAAATTGATAATATTCTTTACCTATTAAAGTTAAATCTGAATTAATTGCTTTATCATTTTGAGGAGAAGATAAATCTTCTAAAATTTGTTTATAACTTGATTGTTTTGGATGATCAGATTCAGATAAATGTTTTATATTTACAAATATTTGAAAAGCAATTTTAAAATATGGATTTTCTATTAATTCCTCATAATTTTCATATAAATATTGTCTTAATTTAGAACATTTAACTCCTAATTTTTTTAAATCAACTTCAGTTTTATCTTTTAAAATATTATTATCAAAATTATCTTCTTCAATTCCTAATTTGACTTCAAAAGTTTTTAATAAATGAATAAAAGCATTTTCTCCTTTAGTTAATAATTTTATAGGAGGTAAGCCATTAGTAATTGAACTAACATCAGGTTCAGAATAAACAAAATTTTCTTCAATAAAACAATTAACAAATCTAACAAAATTAGAACAAAGAGAACTAAAAATTTCTTCAGATTCTAATAATTCTAAAAATCTTGAAAAAGTTTCTAAATATTCAGCGAAAAATTCATTATTACCTAAAATACTTAAATTTTTTTGAGTTGTTCCTTGAATAATTTCTATTCTAAAATCATTTAATTCTTCATCTAAATCAATTAAACTTTCATATTGTTCCATAAAACCTAAAGATTCAATAGTATCTTTTTGTTTTGAAACATGAGTAAATATTCTTGTCATTTCACAAGAAGAATCAAATATCAATTTAACAAAATCAAATTTTTGATTTTTTGCATGTGGAATATAATTTCCTATTAACATTGTTTGAAATAATGGATTATGATCTTCACAAAGTAATCTTAAAAAATCAATTGAAGTTATTAATAATTTTAAATTATCTCTTGAATAAGGAAGTATGACTGAATTACTGTAAATAACAGATTGCATTAAATAATATATTTGATATGTTAATAAAGGAACTAACATTGTTTTTGCTGTTGATGGTGATTCTACAATTTTATCTTGCCAAAATTTAGGATTACTTAAAAATAATCTTTGTCCAACTTCAATAATTAAAGTATTTGAATATTGGAAATAATTAATTTTAAATAAATTTAATTTTTCTTGTCTTGCAATTTCATCAGGATCTTCTTCATTAACAGATATTTCATTATCATCTAAAAGTGAATTTTCTTCTTCTTCATTTTGTGCTTCTTTTTCTTCAGCATTTCCAACAGATAAACTATTATCAGATTCTCTAATAATCTCTTCAGCTTCTTGTTTATAATTTGTTGGAAGAAAAGGTGAAATATATATTGGAACATAATATCCTTTTATTATATTTTGAAATAATGGAGATGCAATATCTTCATTTTCTTCTCCTTCTTCAAAATATTCTAATACTAAATTTTTCTCATTATCTAATTTTGTTTCTTTATAATGTTTTAAAAATTCTTCTATTCTTTCTATTGGAGTTAAATTCTGCTTTCGTTGAATTATTATACTTGTATGAGTTGAAGTTAAATTTGATGTATTATTATTTGATGATTCTTCATCTTTGTTTTTATAATAATTATATATTTCATTATAAAATTTAAATTTTGATAATAATAAACCAAAATTTTCTATCCATAGTTTTACATCTAAATAACTAAAAGCTTTTTTTTCTTCATTATTATTTTGATTTTCATCATCATTTTTATTTGGATTTTTAAAATAATCTATTGATTCTGATAAATCTTGTTGAATTTTTTCTAAGTCAAAATCCTCAATAAAATAATCTTTTAATGTTTCTTCAATTTGATTTAATTCTTCTATATTATTTTCTTTTTTATTAATTATATATTTTAAAATATAATTATAGCTTTCATAGAATAAGAAAACTAAAGAATATATTGAATATTGTTCATTTCCTGATAAACGACAATAATTTAATTTAATATTTTCCACAAACTTAAATATACAGGGATACATATTCCTTTTAATAAATAGGATAAAGCTTGTTTGGATGTTTTAATATCTTCTTCATTTTCTTCAAAAAAAAATTTAGTGAAATTTAAATTTTTAGAAATTACATTTAAAACATCACTTTTAACAACTCTTAATGATGTATTAATTAATTGATTTTCACTAAATTTATATAAAGAAAGAAAATGATATTTAGAATAAAATAACATAATTTCCTTTCTAATTTTAATATTTTTATAATTTGAAACTTTTTCATTTTCTTCAAATGGTCCTATTAATACTGTTTTCACATCGTCGATTTTAACTATTGATTTAATATTTTGAAAAAAATTTAAATCTAAATAATTTAAAGTTTTAAAGAAATATTTATAAAATTCAACTAGTTTTAAATCACTTGATTTATTAATTAAATCAATTTGACCTGCTTTACTGATGAAAAATAAATTATTTGAAATTATTTGATTAATTGCCATAAATGTTTTATCAGATGATGTTCTTAAACAATTACTAAAAATTTTAAGATAGATTGTTAAAATTTCAGGTGTTTCAAATAAATTTTCTATATTTTTTAATTCACTTTCTTCTCTTTTTCTCTCTGCTTTAAAAACTTTATCATCAGGAATATCCATTATTCTTTCATTTTGTTTCACAAATTTAATTTGATACCCCTCTACTTTAATTAAAGTTAAATGAACTAATAATGTTAAATAATTAATTTTTATTTTATTTTTTTTCACATTTTGAATTAATTTTAAGTAGAATTGAATGTTTTCTTTTCCTGGATTAATTAAATTACTATTTAATAATAGTTTTTCATATTTATTTTCGTTGAACAAAAGTGATATTAAAAAACTATTATTTTCTAATAAGAATTTAAATATTATTTCGAATATAATTTCCTTTGTTTGATGAAAGAATTCTGAAGTTTTTTCTTCTTTATGAAAAGCTAAATCCATACAATAAATAATATTGATTAAATCCCTAATACATCCTCCTTTCATAAAAACATATTGAAAATATTTAATTTTATGCTCTGAAATTTCAAGTTTATCACATTCATCTTTTAAAGAACTAAACTTTTCAAATAATTGAGAATCATCAAAAATTTTATGAATATCTTCATAATCAATAATAAATTTATATATAGTTTGAATGTGAAATTTAATTAAATCATAATTAGATTTAAATCCATTATTTGAAAGAAAAAAATCTAAATTACCATCAATTAAAGGTTGAACAGATTTTAAAGTTTCTTCTATATCTGAATTATTTAATAAATTTTGAACAGATTCTGAAAATTCATCTTTTTTACATAAAAATAATTCTAAAAACATTCTATTTCTAATTGAAAATTTAGTACTATTTCCACCAAACATTGCTTCAAAAACTTTATGATTAGTTTCATCTCTTTCAAAGCTTAATTTATATTGATTTGAATTTATATCTTTTTGAATTATATCTTTATTAAAATAAACACAATTTCTACTTTAAAAAATTAAATACGCAGTAAGTATTACTTTTTTTTCTACATTTTTGTACTAAATCTAAAAATATTTGACTATAATTATCTAAAATATTTACATCACCCATTGTATTTCTATTAAAATATTTAAATAATCCATTGCCATAAGAAAAAAATTTTCGATATATTCAATTGAAATTCTATCTAAATTTTCTTTTAAAACCATTAAAATTTCTTCTATTTTTTTTAATTCTTCTATATCAGGAAAACCAAAAACTATTCTTTGTAAAGGAGAAACATTTTCACCTGCAGTTAAAAAATCATCTATTCTTGGTCTAATAATAGTATCTAATTGTAATTTTAAAAGTTGTTCAATTAAACCTAATAAATTATTTGTTGAAAATCCATCTAAAGCTTCAAAATATTTAATTATTAATTCATTTGTTATTATATTTTTTGTTGATGATGAATTATCTAAACCATATTTACAAGTCTTTTTATATTCATTCGATTTATCTTCTCCTTGTTTTATTATTTCGTTAAAACGAGTATTTATTTCTGATTGTGATGTTAAATCTAAAGATGACATCTTTTTATTTTAATTAAATTTTTTTAAACTTTCTTTTTTTTGTTATTATAAAAAATTTTTTATTTATCTTTTTATTTCAGATAAAAATTTATTAATTATCTTATTCCAATAAATTTAAGAATTTTGCAAAATAATTAAAAAAAATTGATTTTATAATATTTTAACCAGAATTTTTCTTGGTAGAATAAATAAGTACATTCATATTAACTAAAGGAAAGCATTTTTCAAATCTTTTTTCAATTTCATTTAATAAATCATGTTCTTGTATATTTTCATCAATTAAAAATTTAGAATAACAAATGAATTTAAAATTTTTATCAAACTTCAAATCATTTCTATTATTTAAATGAGCAGAAGAGCATTTAGGAGAAAAAAATAAATTAGGATCCCACATATATTTACAAAGCATCATATTTCCATAAAATTCTCTAATATCAGCATCATATTGGAATTTATAAGGTTCTTTACAATCATCAAAATTTAATATTAAAAATAATCCTCTGGTCATTGCTTCAGTAACATTTTGTTTAATTTCATTAAAAATAGAAGTATTAATTCCAAGACTTGATTCATGTAATTTATTATAACAATATCTTAAATCAATTTCTCTATAATTTCCACTAAATAAATCAAAAACTTCTTCTTTACTAACTTGTTTTTCTAAACTTCTTAAAATTAAAGGAATTTTATTACTTTTATAAGTATCATCAATAGCATTAAATAATTCTAATTCATTAGTAATTTTAATTAAATTTTCTCTAGAGAATTTTTCTAATTGATTTTGATTAGTTTTTTCTCTAAAATCGAAATTTTTAACTTTAAAATTATCAACTTCTTCATTAGTTAAGAAAGGATTAATAAAAGCACCAGTATCTTTATTTAAATAATAATTATTAGCAAAAAGTCCTTTTAAAACATGTCCATCAGGATGTCTAAATTCTCCTTCACCATCCATTCTTCCTTGAGTCCATTTTCCAATATAAACATAACCTTGTTTCCAAAATAATTTTCCAATTCCATCATATAAATCATTATCAAATTCACCTTCATAATATGATTGATCTGAATAATTCGCTTTTCCTTTTCCTTTCTTTTTATCTAAATGCCAATTTCCTTCATATTTACATGTAAATTTACCTTCATTGTATTCATAAAATTGCATTCCAAAACCATGACGAACTGTTGATAATGAATTTTTTGTTTCTTCGTCAGTTATTGTTTCCGGGTTTTCTATTATTTTACCTTCTTTTGTTATTGTTACTGTCTCACCAAAATATATTGTACCATCTGGAAATTGGTAATATTTGTATTCTGGGTATTTCTCACCAAAGTCGTCTTGTGTTGGAGATGTTGCGTCTTGTTGAGCAGAATCTTGGACTTTCATTTTTTTAAGTTTTTTTTAATTTTAATTATTTTTTTTTTATTTTATTTTATACATTTATTTTATTTATTGCTTTAAGTTATATTGTTATTTTTTCTCTTATTATTTGATTTTTGTTTGTTGTTGTAAATTTATTTATTAAGGTTAAATCTATGTCGTCTTTTAAGTTTATTGATTTTAGATTTTCTTTTTCTTTTTTTTGGTTTATTTTATTGTTTTTGTCTTGTAATAATTGTTCATATTTTTCATAATCTGATTTATTTATTTTTTGTTTCAACAAAGAAATTAAATTTATGTTTTTAAGAAATTCTATCCATCCATATTTAATATTTTCAGTTGAATTAATTGCTTTATTGATTTTTATAATATCTTCATTTTCAAAGAAATAATTATCATTTTCTTTCATTAATTGAAGAGCATAATTTGAATCTATTTCTACTTCCTCAATAATTAATTGTAATAAGTTATTTAAATCAATAATTTTAATTAATTTAATAATAATATCTTCTGTTAATGAATTTGAATTAATCTTAATAAAATTTTCCCAAATTTTATTTTTTAATTGACCTTCTAATTTCTGTATATAAGAAATAATTTTTCCTTGATTTGAAGATGGAATTTTAATTCCTTCAATTAATTTTAGAAAGTCTTTTTCTTTTAAAGATTTATATAACATATTATTAAAATAAGATTGTTTTAAAGTAAAAGAATTATTTATTATTTGAATCATATTTCCTATTTCCATATTTGAAAAATTTAATGATAATTCTTCCCCTTGATAATTATCTTTTTTCTTTAATAAATCATTAATGTCAAAAAGATAAATTTTGTCTTCTTTACTTATATTATTTTCATTATTTTTGATTTCATTATTATATTTCTTCTCTATTATCTTAATAATTTTTTCCATTTAATTGGATAAAAATATAAATAAATATAACTAAAAAAAATAAAAAAAAATAAATAAAAAAATTTAAAAATAATCGTTTTAAAAAAAAAATAAAAAAATGTATAAAAACCAAATATTCATACAATTCCTAATAATTTCCTTAATAACATCTCAAATAACATTAGATGAAAGTGAAAGTTTAGATATTCCAAAAACATTATGTTCATCAAATGGGAAAAAAATAATATCAACATTAAATAAAAACCCAAATTTAATAGGTTATTATACATTTGATGAATCTTATGAGAAAGATTCAAGTGGACATAAAAATCATTTAAATGGATATATAGAATATGGTCCATCGTATAATATAAAGGGTAACTCAGCATATTTTTCAGGTAATGATATGTTAACAATAAAACATAATAATGAAGATTATAAAGGAAGTGATTTATCAATATCATTTTGGATTTATTTATTAGAAGATTCAACTGATAATTGGAGAACTATAATAAATAAAGGTAATAATATTCAAGAATTAACACCTACAATAATGCTTTGGCCAAAAGAAAGAAGATTACATATAAGAGCTTCAACAGAAATGTTTTGGAATGAAGGAATTGAATCTATTGGTATAATAAATTTAAAACAATGGACTTTTATTACTGTAGTTTTTTCAGGTCAAATGGTTCAATTATATATTAATGGAATATTAGATAATCAAAAAATATTAAAAGGAAAAATAATAATAAATGAAGGTGAATTTCATATTGGAAAAGATCCATGGCATGAAGGAGTAAAAGCTTATATTGATGAGATTAAAATATATAATACAGCAATAAAATCAAAAATAATAGAAGCTGAAAGTTCAGTTGGAATTCCGTTAATTGGAAGTAATTATGTTTCTTTAGGTTGTGAAAAATGTAGTTTTTTACAAGCTTTAAATTCTTGTCCTGAATTATATCATATGTGTTCTTTTCCTGAATTATATTCTGGAGCATATTTAATTGCCAGAAGAAATGGATGGTTTAAATTTGGAAGTGAAGTTTGGACAAGGGATTCTCAAAAAGAAATGGAAGAAAATAAAGAAGGAAATGAAATTGGAGATCCTAATGTTTTGAAAATGAGTATTTGTTGCTCTGATAAATAATTAATTTTTTATTTTGTTTTATTATAATACTTTTTTCAAAATGTTTTTTTACAGTTTTTTAAATATTTTAATTGAAAATTAAAGTTTTTTATATTTGTTAAAATAAAAATTAACTCGTTTTTTTTAAATAATAGTTATTATATTAAGATAACAATACTATAATGTTTAAAATTGATTTATTTATAAATTGAATAATTATAAATTTTACATTTAAAATTAATTTTCATGGAATGATACAAAAACCAAAAAAATATAAATATTTAATAATATTTTAATGGTTTAGTTTCGATTTCGTTTTTTATAATTATAAATCAATTATTTCATTAACTTCATTTGGGAAATTATCTTTAGTAATTATTTTATTATCAATTAAATTTGAAATAAAATTGGAAAGTGAATTTTTAATATTTTTTTTTTCTTCTTCATTTTTTTCTTCTTTATAATTTGAAATTATATGTTTAATATATGCATTAATATAAGTTTTAGGTAATGAAACATTTAAAATAATTTTATGAATAACATTCATTGAATTATTAGTAAATTTATTGATTAAAAATTGAGTTAAATATTCTTCAAAAATAGTATTTTTACTAATTTTCATTAATAACTGAAAACAGAAATCTTGATTAACTTCTAATAACTCCATCATTTTAATAGAATTAAATTTGATTTCTTTTAATAAAAGTGGATTATGTTCAATTTCATTTAAGCAAAAAATGATTTTATCTTCATTTAAATTATCATAATGATGAAGATATGAAAAAACTTTATCTTTACTTTGATTAAAATCCCAAATAAATTCATGTTTAAGAGTAGGCATAATCCATAAAGGTTCATTATCAAAAAAAGGGAATTGATTATTAGGATAAAAAGACATATAATTTGGTTCGAAATAATTGAAGGAAACATCTTTTGGAGTGAGTTGACTTAAATTAAATAATTTTTTATTATTTTCTGTATTATTTTCATAAATAATCGGTCTTATCCAATCATTTATTATTTTTGGAATTTTTTCTGTTGATTCTTTATATTTTTCATTATATTTTTCTATTTCTATTTTTTCATTTTCTAAATTTTCTTCTAATATGTTTTTTATCGTTTTTTGATATATTATATTATTATTCAAAAAGTCTATTAAAAATTTTTTTTCTTGTGAATGCTTTGAATTTTTTAATGATTCTAATACAATTGGAATAAAAGGAATTGTATTAGTTTTATCTAATTGATACATATCATATAAAATAAAAAAGGATGATATTCTTTGAGATAAATTTATTAAATTATCTTTTATTAAATACCATAAAGTAACTCCTAATTTAAATTGTTCAGATTTTGGATAAGTTTTATGAAAAATATCTGATATATTTTGTAATGTTTTTCCATCATCAGAAATAATATTATATAAACTAGTCAACTCACTCGGAGATAGCATTAAAAAAATTAAATATACATAAAATAATTGTATAATATTAAATAACAATAAAAATTAAATAACAAAACTAATAAGAAAAAAAATCTTAAAGAGTAATTTTAAATAAAAAAAAATTTAAAAAAAGCAAATAACTAACAATTTCCAAAAAAAACCCAAAAAAAAATTTATTTTAAAAAAAAATAAAAAAAGAATTCATTATAAAATATTTATTGTCCTTTTAAACCATATTCAATATTACTAAATTTATAATGAATTCTTTTAGCCATATCTGAATTAATACCTTGATTAGGTTGAAAATATCTAATAGGCTTTTGATAACTATCTCTATAAGTAGAAGTGAATTGTTTTCTATTAATTAAATTAGTACTTCCTAAATCAAAATTACTTTTATGATTCATTTGTTTAAATTCTAAATCTTCAGGTAATCTACTTCTAAAACTATTAACATTATATGGAACTAAAGGTTTTTTATTCATTCCAACATGCATATTAATATATGGAGAACAATAATCTTGTTGATAAATAGTTTTATTTGATTTATTTTTTGTTATTGTATATTTATAATGATTTAATTTTTCTCCTCTTGGATTTCTTATATCATAACAAATTGCCATTGGAACTCCATTTCTTACTATTATTTTTTTCGCTGATCCTACTCTTGCTTTTCTATAATAAGGATCTGTTTTTCTCTTGTCTTGAATAAAATAAGATCCTGTTATGTTCTCTTTATCGTTTATTGTTGGACGGTTCTGAGAATTTGTTCCTGCACTTTGTGGACGAGTTCTTATCATTTTTTTTTTTATATTTTTTTTATTGTGTTTTTTATTTTATATTTTGATTTTTTTTAAAAATCATTTTAAAATATTTTTAATTATTTTTAGATTGTTTTTTTTTTTGTTTTATTTATTTTTTTTCAATTCTTTGGTTTTTTATATGTTTAATTAAAAAACTCTTTTTAAAAATGATTATTCACCGGAAAACTTTTCTTACCTTTTTAATTGTAAATTGATAATATTACATTACTTTATTATTAGTAAGATAGGAAAAGAATAATAAAATAAATAATAGAGCTTTTTTTCATTCTATTTAAACTTTGAATATAAGAAGTATACAAAATTCTTTCCTTAAAATAAACCTCAAGATATGTTTTGAATGAAAAATAAAAAAGATACGAAAAAAAAATTTTCAAGATTTTTATAATAAATAATTAATAGCCAGAAAATTTAAGAAAAAAAATAAACAAAAAAGCAAATGCAAGAAAACAAAAATAACGAAAAAAAAAAGGAGGAAAAAAAAAAAGAAGAAAAAAAAAATGACGAAAAAAAAAAAGATGAAAAAAAAAAGGATCAAAATTTGACTGAGAATGTAACTAGTTATAAAACTCCAACTATTGATGAGCTATTTAAACAAGAAGAAAAATTCGGGAGACGTGAATTTGGAGAAAAATATAAATTTTTGTTTTATAATGAAGAATTTAATCCTGAAATAATGCATGAAATAGAATATGAGAGTGACTCAAGTGACAAAGAATATGAAATTCGTACATATAAAACAGAAACTTTGAATTATTGTATTTGGGGAGAAAAAAAAACATCTAATATAAATAATGTAAATATTGATATAAATATGAAAGAACAAAAACCATTTTTTACGATAATAAATAAGAAATTAGGTAGATGCCCAAAAAGAATAGGGAATAAATCTGCAAAGCATACTAATGCTTCATATGATGATTGTTATAAAAAAATAGTAAATAAAGATATTGACTTTTGTGTTTCAGATATAAATGAAATAATTAAAGTAAAATTTAATGGAAAATGGTTTTAATTATTTTTAGATTGTTTTTTTTTTTGTTTTATTTATTTTTTTTCAATTCTTTGGTTTTTTAGATGTTTTTTTTAATTCATTATAAGGAAGTTTTTTATTAATTATTTACAATATATCATATAATTTTTATGTTCAATATACTTTCATTATAAAATATAGCTTTTTTAACACCAAATTTTATTCTATGAAGAGGAATGAGGTAAAAATTATTATATGATTCATTTATTCTTTTTCTTCTTGTTATTTAATTGTTTATATATTTTATATATTTATAATTAAAAAATTAGTAAAAAGAAAGAATTTAAGAAATTAAAGAAATTTTTGAACTCTTTGAAAACTGATACTCATTTTATCTCTTTCTTAAGTATTATTTTCTTTTAAAACAATTTTAAACAATTTGTGTTGATAAAAATAACTGAAATAATTTCTTTTTTGATTCTGAAATGAGTTTTCATGGTTTATAGTAAAATATATTTTATTTATCCTTTTTGAAAATTGTAAATCATGAAGACACAAAAAAATAATAAATAATTAGTAAAATTTTATTTTTTCTATCATATATTAAAATAATTCTTTAATTTTATTTATTTTTAAAAACTCTTTTTAAAAAATGATTTTTCACCGAAAAAAATTATCTTACCTTTTTAATTGTAAATTGTTATAATATTTAAAAATAATATTAGATTACTTTATTATTAGTAAGATAGGAAAAGAATAATAAAATAAATAATACAAATTTTTTTCATTCTATTTTTTTTTATTTAGTATGAATCCTGAATTCCAATGAATAAAACTTTGAATATAAGAAGTATACAAAATTCTTTCCTTAAAATAAACTTCAAGATATGATTTGAATGAAAAATAAAAAAGATACGAAAAAAAAATTTTCCTAAATTATTAGATTTTTATAATAAATAATTAATGCGAGAAAAGTTAAGAAAAAAATAAACAAAAACAATGCAAGAAAAAAAAAAGTTAAACGAAAATTTGACTGAATATGCAACTGGTTATGAAACTACAATTGTTGTTGAGAATTTTAAACAAGAAAGATTCGGAGATCATGAATTTGAAAAACAATTTAAATTTATGTTTTGTGATGATGAAATGTTTGGTGTTCAAGGAATGCATGAAATAGAATGTGAGAGTGACTCAAATGTAAAAGAAATTGAAATTGGTATAAATAAAACAGAAACTTTGGAAGAAAAAAAAACATCGAATGTAAATAATGTAAATATAGATATAAATATGCCAATTTTTAAGATATTAAATAAGAAATTAGGTAGATGCCCAAAAATAATAGGGAATAAATCTGCAAAGCATACTAATGCATCATATGATGATTGTTATAAAAAAATTATAAATAAAGGTATTGAATGTTGTGTTTCAGATATAAATGAAATAATTAAAGTAAAATTATTTAATAGAAATGTCTCTAAAATTAATAAAATTACAGGTATTGAAAAAGGTTATAATAAGGATTTATTAGAAAAAAAAATCCACGATATTTTAATTAATTATAGAAAAGTTAAAACTAATAAAATTGAAAAAGAAGAAAATAAAGATATTATTAAAAAAATAAAAGATGATTCAGATATTAACAATATTATAGAAACCAAATTCCATTATTATATTGATGATAAAATGAAATCTGAAATTGATAAAATTTCAGATAAAAATGAAAAAAAAACTTGGGCAAAAATATTAGAAAATGGTATATTGAACTTTTGTATCAATAGAAAATTAAGAAAAAAAAGAAATCTACCGAAATAAATATGGCTAGTTTTATTATATTATACTCATTTTTTTATGCAATTGATAAGATTCGTGTTAAAGGTGGTTAATCATAAATTGTTATCATTATTTAATTATATTTATAATAAATAATCAAATAAAAAAGGAAA
>JAEEGI010017493.1_pt1 | contig 14688 bp, 7 predicted proteins | sample 8958751 | NCBI WGS metagenome assembly JAEEGI01 (sample SAMN16246545, study PRJNA631951) | gut metagenome | biome: gut microbiome; feature: rumen; material: KS-attached | host: Bos | place: Iran: Karaj | collected 2018-10
CTTTTGATATTATAATATTTTTTAATATTTCTCCATTATCTTTATTTACTATAACTGTTTCCCCAGTTTTAGGGTCTATTTTCTTTATTAAATTAGTTAATATTTCTCCAGTGTCTTTGTCTATTATTATTTCTTTTCCTGTTCTATTATCTTTCTTCACTATAAATTTTTTTATTTTTGTTTCTTTTTTATTTCCATCTATATCATTATTGTTATTTAAATTTTCAAAATCAATATCATATTTTATATATGTTTCAGTACCATCATTTGGATTAATTTTTTTAAATATATTTTTTATTTTTTCTTCAGTTTTTTTATTAAAAAAATCTATTTTCCCTGTTTTTAAGTTTTCTCTTGGAATAATATTTTCAATTTCTTTATTGTTTTCACAATTGATTGGCTTTAATAAATTTGATTCTTTTTCAACTTTTATCTCTGTGGTTTTAATTGGAATTTCTTTTCCATTATCATCAATTGGATTTAATACTTGAATAAAAAATTCTTTTCCATTTTCAGGTTCACAACTTCTAAAAACATTTTTTAATTTTTCTTTATTTTTATCATTATATAAATAACTTTCTCCATTACTATTTTTTTCCAAATGAATATCATTGATTATTTTTCCTTCTTCATCTATTAATATCTGTTTTTTTGATTCTTGATCATATGAAACCATCATTTTTCTTAATTTTGGATATAGTGTTTCAAATGAAACAAAATTCTCTTTTTTTGAAAGTAAATCAATCTTAGAAAATACATTTTTTATTTTTTCTCCTGTATCTTTATTCACTAATATTTTTCTTCCTGTTAAAGGATCATTTATTGTAATTATATTATCTAATTGTTTTCCAGTTTTTTTATCATATACACAATCCTGATTTTTAGAATTTTTTTTTATAATATATTCTGTCTTCTTAAAAGGTAAACTATTACCATTTTCATCTTTAGGTCCTTCTATTAATAAAAATGATTCTTTTCCACTTAAGGGTTCTAAACTAACTAATAAATTATTTAATTTCTCTCCTGTTTCTCCATTAAAAAATTCATAATCTCCAGACATTGGATTTCTTTTTTTAATTACATTTTCAATTTCTTTTGAAGTAAAACTATCATTGTTTATTGTTTTATTTGATTTTCTAAAATCTGATTTTAAAGTATTTGAGTTTTTACTAAATCTTAATGATTCTTCTCCTTCTTTATTATTTTGATTTTTCAAAGCAGAATCTAAAGTTTTTTTTAATTCTGCTAAATTTTCTATGTCCTTTTTATCTTCTGTTTCTCCATCTTTTATTATTGAATAATCATCTCTTAAACTATTTATCATTTTCATATTTTCATTCTCAGTTGAATTTTCATTATTATTTTCCTTAACATGGAACGGTTTGATATTTAGTTCATCATCATTGTCAATGTCTCCTAAAATATTGTTTGTCTTTGACTCAACATCTTCTTCTTTATGAATTTTCCTTCTTGCCTTTTTCATTAGATTTTTTTTTTCAGTTAAATTTAATTTATTTCTTAATGTGTTTGCAAAAGACAGAGTTTTCAATCTTTTTTGACTATTTGAAAATGACGTATCAATAGTTTTAATATTTTTCCTTGATTGAAATTGACTGATATTACCATCATTAAAAGAATTATCATCAGAACTTGACATAAAAGAATTTCTATTTTGATACATAGAAGAATATGATGCATCCCTTCCTTTTGAATGTGGCATTGGAGTGGGAACAAAATTTTGTTTTTCTAAAAAAAGATCTTTATAAGACTGCTTCTGTCTTACTCTTTTAATTGTTCCATCTTTTAATTCTAAAAACGATGACTTACTGAAAGATACATTTGCAGATTGTGAAATTTGATTTTTTCTTAATGAAAATAATGCGGGTGTGGATTTTTTTTGATTTGATTTTTTGTGCATTTATTTAATTAATATTTTTTAAAATTAGATTTTATGAATTATCATTATTTTCGTTTGTTGTTCATTTAAAATAAAAAAGTATATTTTCTATATTATTTCTTTTTATTTAAATTCAAAAAAGACTTTTAGGTTTCTTTTAAATTGTTGTATTATAAATATTAAATAAATGTTTCTTTTACTTTCTATTTAAATAGACACTTTTAAATTATTTAAAATTAACAATCAAAAATAAAAAAGATATGATATTACTCCTTCAATCAATGTATTATAATATCTTTTAAGTTTCAAAATAATAAATCAAAAATATGTTTAAAAAACCTAATAATTAAATTTAATTCAAAGTAAAAAATTTTCATTTAGACTTTAAGAATAAAAGAAATAATTATTTATTTACAAATTTTTTAATCATAAATAAAATACTGATTTAATTTCCAAATTATTCACAATAGAATAAAATTATATAAATATTAATAATCTTTTTATTCCATTATTAATATAAAGTATAAATGATGACTTTCTAAAGTGATATTTGATATTTTTATGAAAAAATATAATAAAACCTTTCAATTAAAGAATATAATTAAATAATTACAATAAATTAAAGTATTTCTTTATTATTGTCCACATTATCTCTGCTGTTAATTGGATAATAATTATTCTTTATTGTTAATGATTATTTATGTTAAATTAAACCATAAATTAATAGTGATTGGGGCCAAACAGCAATCCACATCATAAAATTTTTAAAATTTAAATAATAAAATTTAAATTTATTTTTAAAAAATAAATTCTTTTAATTTAATATTTCTCCTTCTTTTTAGGTAAACATTTCAAAAATTTTTGATGTGCTTTATTATTTTTTAATAATTATTAAATTTTCCTTTGGCATTCCTCTGGGAATTTGAAATAATGATATAATGAATGATAATTAAATTCATTTAAATTTTTTTCAACTTCATATTCAAAAAGATTTAGGAAATTTTCCCAAATGTTTTTAATTAATTTCTGAAGGTATATCATTTAATTTATTTTTATTTTTATAATTCATAGTAGTAAGATGATAAAGCATATTTGAAGATAATTCACATTTTTTTCTTAATTCATTAAAATTTTGTTGAATATAATATTTAATAAATATTTAATATTAAATAAGTCTTCAAATTTTTCATCAGACATCATTTTTTTAAGACTTATTAATCTTCTTGAAAGTATGATTTCAAAAATATATCCTGAATCATTAAAATCAAAGTCTGTAAAAATTCAATTTAAATCATTATCTAAATAATAATTAGGAGAATTTATAATATTATTAATATTCGTTTTAAATGACCACATATTTCTTGAAAAATAAGAATTAAAAATGATACACAAATTCTTTTGATTAATTCATAATTATAATATTTTTCTAAATTTATAAAATAAAATCGATTAATATTTTTTTATTATTCAAATTTTATTTCTTTTAAAGATATAATTGAACCAGTAAACATTTTTAAATTTTTGATTAAATCAACTTTTATTTTACCATTAAACTGATAAATAAGTTTATTGAATTTTAAATAATCTTTTCATAAAAAATGATATTGAATTAATAAACAAATATTTGACAATTATCAATTAAATTATAATTTAGGATTGGGCTCAATCCCATTATTTTTTTTTATTTATTGATTTTGTTATTCACTTTAAATAAATTTTGTAAGTATAATTGTTAGTATTGTTATATATTAATCATCCTAAATTTAATTAAAATATCATTGATTTACAAAAAGTTATAATGATTAATAAAAGTAATATTATTTTTTTGGCTTAAAGATTCATCTGAATTTATATTTTCATTTATTTTATATATATTTAAATGATTGCCTTTTCATTTTTTTCTTATCTTCTTCATAAGATTTATTTTAATTTATAATATGTTGTTTTCCTTTTTTTTGTTTGGTTGATTTAATGGATGTTAATTGTTATATATAAATTATTTATTTTTTTAAATTTGAATTAGTTTATTTGTTTTTCATATGTTCATTAATTCCTCAAATTAGACATTCATAAATGAAATTATATATTATATATATTATTCTAAAAATAATAAATTATCAGATTTTTTGAGTTTATTTGTTAAAAGTGAAAATGTTTGAATATTTATAATTATTAAAAATTCAAAAAACAATATTATCATTAAAGTAAAAAATAATTAAAAAATTATTTAATTTATATTTTTTTATTATATTTTAATTTCGATTTTTCTTCATTTATACTTTCTTTCAAAAAAAATTTCATTTTTGATTATTTCATTCTTATTTACATTTTTTTCTTTTTTAATTAAATTATTTTGTTTTTCATATATTTTATTTTTTAATTCTTGAATTTGTAATAATAACAATTCTATATTTTCATTATATTTTATATTTTCTTCATTTAAAATATTTAAAATTTTTTTATTATCTTCGACAATTAATTTTGATTTCTGTTTTAAATTTTTAAGTTCATCAATATTTAATATATTATTATTATGATTATTAATATCAGAATTTAATTCTTTAATAATATTTTTTAAAGAACTAAATTGATATTTCAATTTATTTTCATTTGCTAATTTAACATCTACATTTTTCTTATAAATCATTTGTTGTTGATATAATTCATTATATTTATTTTCTAAGTTTTCATTTTCTTGATTATATTTTTTATTTAAAGTTTTAGCATATTCTAATTTTTTATTTTCAATTTGATTTTCAATTTCATAATAAGATAATTTTTTCCCTAAATTTTCATTTTTTTTTTTTAAATCATCAACTTGATTTATAATATCAAATAAATTTTTACTTTTTTCCTTTAATTTAATAATTTTTGATTCTTCTTCTAAATCTTTTCTTTCTGAATTAATACAATTTAATTTACTTCTAACATTCAAAATTCTATGTTTTATAGAAGACACATTATCTATATTCTTTAATATTTTATATGTTGTTTTTGTCATTTTTATTTCTGATTGTTGACTATTATTTCTTTTTAATTTAATTGGATTTTCTGATGTTTTACTTTCATTTATTACATCATCTAAAATTTTTACTATTGAATTATTTTCATTTGATAATTTGGTATTCGATAATTTTAACTCTTTTAATTTTAAATTTTGCTTATTTATTTCTTTTCTTAAATGAATCATTTCTTCTTTTATTTTATTTTTTGTCTTTAAAATAAAAGAATTGTTTCTATTGTGATTCATAATTTTATTTCTTCCTATTTTAAATAATCTTGGAAGTGTTTTATTTGGAATTAAATGATCTATACTATCATTATTTAATAATTTTAATCCACAATTCCTTATATTTGCAGATATGGAATTATTATTAGAATCATTTTTAAATGAATAACCATATAAAGTCCCATATTCTTCTTTCTTTTTTTTCATAATATTTTAAATAAATAAAAAAAAAACCAAAAAAAAATTAAAACAAATCTGCTTCAAAAAAAAATGTCAAAATTCCAATAATATATTTTATAAAGATAAAGATGATTTTATTAAAAATGGAAAAAAGTAATAGACAAATAAGGAATACTTTTCATTCAATGAAAAATTAAATATAAATAATGAGCTTAAATAATTTTATGTGAACCAAATTATTCTGAAAAAAAAAATGAAAATTGTTAATTAATATATACTAATTAATCTATAATTATAGAATAATTTTATAAAATTTATAGTAATTTATTATTATACTTTTTAAAAGCTATAATTGTAAGTTTTAAAACACTGTATTCTATAAATAACTTTCAATTAAAGAAACTCTTTTTAAACCATAATGTTTATCATCATATATTGAAATATCAATATTTATATTTCCAAAATCTGAAGAAGTAATAATTTTAATTGAAGGAATTTATGTTTTTTTATAATATTTCATTGAAAAAATACATTTTTTCCCATTAAATAAAAATTATATTGTGTTAAAATATTTCCTTGTATATTTTTCAAATCTTATTTTTTGAATTAATATCATATCTATATCATTCTAAGGTAAACTTAATCCAATTTCATAAGAACCATAAATTTTAATTTCAATATCTTCTAATCTTTCATTTATTGAAATTTGAATATAAGCTATTAATTGTTCTATAATATATTTTTTTTTGACATTTGTTCATTAATATAATATTGATAATCTAATAAATCTTTTTGTAATGTATTTATTACTTTATTTTCATCATATTTTATTGGAGCAAATTTATTTTCTCTATATTCTTTTCCTGATAAATTTCAGAATTTGAAGAATTTTTGATATTAAATCTTCTTTTTATAATTGTAAATTTTCTATTTGATTTTATAATAATTTTCATTTATTGATTTTAATTTTTCTCTTTTTTCTGTTTTAATGTTTATTGGAATTGAAATTACTTTTTCTAAATTTAATTTAAACAGGATAAGTCTTTTATTCCATCATTCATTTATTTTTTTATATTATTATAAATAAAATTTATTCTTTAATTTAAAAAAATAATTAATAGATTGATTTCTTTTTTTTTTGATATATATTTTCTAATTTAAAATTGTTTATATATTTTTTTCTGACATTTTTGCTTCTTTTATAATATTCAATAAATAATTTAAAATAAAATGATATATGAAAATTCAATGAAAACTAATGATAAAGACAATAATTTATTAAAAGAACCCAATTTAAATCAATTTATTCCAACAAATATCAATTTTTCAAATTTAGAAATTCAAAATTGTTTTAAAAAATTAAAAACAAAAAATCAATATTCAATAAAATATATAAAAGAATTTATGAATAAATCCCAAGTAGAAACAATAAGTCCGGACAATGAAATTTTTACATTAATAAAACCAAAATATTTTAATAATGAAAAAAAAATTTTATTCTCAAGGTATAATAAATCAATGAATTATAATAATAATTATAAAATTCCTTCTTCTTCTTTTACTAAAATGAATCAATTTTTCCTCATTCATTCTATTACAAAGGAAGAAGAAAAATCAGATATAATTAATCAAAGTTTTTGTCCAATTAAAATAAATAAAACTTTACTTCCTTTTGAATCAAAAAAACAATTAAAGTTCTCAAATTCAATATATAAAAATATTAATTGGAAAAATATAGATGATAAATCTTTTATAATTGATAAATTAAATATCAATAATAAGAATTATAAATCTCAAGGAATAAATACTTCATTTAAAACAAAAATAATTGAAAATAAAGAAACTTTTAGATATGTTATATCAAGTAAAGAATTTCCTAATTTTAAAAGAAAAGGAAATTCAAGTAAAAATAAAAAAAAATCTCCTTCTAAAAATTTTTATTCTTTTTCAAAAATCATTCAAAGAAGTAAAATTAAAAATAATAATAATAAAGATATTAATAATTATATTAAAATTGTTAATATATTTGAAATGAATAAAAATAAAATTCCTTTATGTAATACAAGACCAAAAACTATATATGATATATATGATGAAAATAAACATTTATTTAAATGCAAAAGTCAAATTTTTGTTTTAAAAAATAAAAAAAATCATTATAATTTTTAGGAAATTAATTATTAATAATTTAATAATTTTAAATAATAAAAATTCTCTTCAATAAATTTTCCTAAACTTTATATATAAAATAAATGTTAAATGAAAAAAAATATAAATAAATAGTATATTCGAAAATAAAAACAATAAAAATATTTAGAAGAATTTATATTTTATTTTAAATTGTTTTTATTTAATATATATATTATTCTTTTTTTTTAATCTTGCATTTCCTCATCATCTGATGATTTATTATCATTATAATTTAATATTTCTTCATGTTTATTTTTTAAAGGTTGTTGTCTTTGTTCTAAATTATTTTTTAATTCTTCACTAGCAGAAATCACATCTTGAAAATCAGAAAAATGATTAGGATTATTATTATATATGTGAAAAATTTTTTCAACTAATTCATAAGCTTCTTTATAATTTCCACAAAGATAATTATCAAAAGCCATTAAATACCAACAATTTAAATCTTCATCATCAATTTTAACTAAAATACTTAATAATTTAATAGCTTCAGCATAACAGTTAATTTCAGCGTAATTATTAGCAATATTTAATAAAATATCATGATCTGGAAAATTATCATTAGTAACATCATTAATATTAATTAAGTTCATAATTTTATCTAAAATTTCTTTAGCTTCTTTATCTCTTTTTCTCAAAATTCTCAAATTTGACAATTGTAATAAAATATCAATATTATTATGACTAATAATTAATCCTTCTTTAATACAATTTTCACATATTTCTTCAGCATTATTTTTTTCACATAAATTTGTTGTCATATATAATGATGCTATTGAAGCTAAACCACTTGCAATTGATTCTTTAATTTCATTATTATCTTCTACTTTATTTTTTAATTGTTCTTTTAATAAGGTTATTGCTTTATTATAAAATTTAACTGAATCCTCTGGGTTATTTAATAATTGACCTAATAACATATATTTTTCTGGATTTGAATTTGGAGATAAATTTATACTCTTTTTTATTAATTTTTTAGCTCCTTCTATATTGTCTTGATTAAAATATACTTCTGATAATAAATCTATTATTTCTACGTTGTTTGGATCTTTTTTAAATTTCTTTTCTAATAATATTTGTGCTGAATTATATTCACATGTATTTATTAAATGTTTAATTGTTGATATTTCTGAATTTTCCATTTTTTTTGAAGAAAATGATAAAAATTTATGATTACATAAATTTCTAATAATAATTAAAAAAATAAAATTTAAAAGTAATTAAATTTCAAGAAAAAAATCAGAACAAAAAAAATATACTAAGTATTTATATGTAATCTTTTCTAATATTCATAATATAGAATAAAAATATTAGTTAAAATTATTTATTTGTAAAATGTTCTTCAATTATTTCTTCAGTTAATTCTCTTGCAAAAAGTTTTTTTTTCTTATTTTTCAAAATATAAATTAAATATATTACAAGCATAATAATTATTATACCTAAAATAATTATAATAAATGTAAATATAATTGAATAAGTATTTTTTATAGGTTTATAATATCCAATTAATTTTCTATTAGTATCATATAAAAAAGAATATTTTTTCATAAATAATCTTCCTAAATTCCATCCTTTAAATCCATTTTTTTTAAATACTATTAAGAAATATAAATTATTATCTTTTAAAACGAATAAATCTTCATAAGTAAAATTAAAAAAAATATTCATTTCTTTATTATAAAAATTTAAATTTGGAAAATTTTTAATATTAACATTTTCTTTACAGAAATAATAAAAAAATTCATCACTAAATTTACTATGTCCCTCAAAACACATATTATTATTAATTAATTGTTTAAAAAACGATTCATAAATTTTGTTTTGATAAATATTATTACCAACTAAGCATACACTTTCAATATCTAAACTTCCATAATTATTTTCTTCAAGAATTTCTTCATTAATAAAAATATTAGAAATTGAAATTTCCCATATAGGATAATAACTATTTCTTCCAGTTCTTGCAGTAACAAAATTATTTTCATTATAATCTTTTGAATTATAATCATGAGGATATTCTCCAATTAATAATTCTCCTTTATTGAAATCTAAAAATTTCATTGTAAAAATATAATATTCTATTAAATTATTATATTTTAAATAATACATAAAACATCCATCATCATAATATGATGTTGGATTTATTTTTAATCCTAAAACATTTGGTTTAGTCATATTTAATAAATTTGTTGAAAGAATAAATCCAAATTTTTCTTTTTTTATATTTTTTTCTTTATTTGAAACAAAATAAAATGTATCATTTGATATTATTCCACTCTTTAAATTCCCATCATAAAAATTCCTTTGACTTTCTTTTTTATTTAAACTTAATGATTTTTTTTCTTCATAATTATGAATTGAAATTTCATTTCCTGATATATAAAAATATTTATCATCCAATTTAATATTCATTGGAATTGTTTGAATTGGTGTTCCAATACTTATATTTGTGTAAATACTACTATTTATTAAATTTTCAATATAATTTAATTCTGGGTTTTCCTTTGAAAAAATAGGGAATAAAAGATAAGAATTGAAATATTTAAAAAGAGAAAATAAATATATAATAAATATAGAATTCATTAAAAACCAAATAAAAAATATAAAAAGGTTAAATAAATATTATTTCATAAAAAAATATTTATTTTATATAACTTAAATAATATTAAATATAAAAATTGATTAAAATGGATTTTAACAAACCGAATTATTCAAATATAAATCCAAATAATTTTTCTAATTCAAATTACCAAAATAAACCATATGTAAAATAATATATATTTTAACAATTTAAGCAAACAATTCAACAAACAAATCAAAATTTAAATAATTATCAACAAAATATTTCAAAAACGAATAATAATGAAACGGAAAATCAATTAATGGATAATTTAGGACAAAATCAAAATCCAATAAAATTTAGACAATTTTATGTAAATCCCTCTTTTAGTTTTAAAAGAAAAAAAAATACTTTTGATGAATATGATCCCAATGCTTTTATTGAAGAACAACCAACTTTTACTTTTGAAAATGATAGAAATGTAAAATCTTATAAAGGTTATATTCAAAATAAAAGTAAAGAAATTGAAAGATATTCTCAAAATTATCTTGAATATATGAAAAAAAATAGATTTAATAATATGCGATATAGAACTCCATTACAAAATAATAATTTTCAAAATAATTTTAATCACAATTATGGAATTAACATAAATAATAATTATAATAATAATAATTTAAATAATAACATAAATAATAATTATAATAACTTAAATGATAATAATTATAATAATAATAATTTAAGTAATAGCATAAATAATAATAATTTAAATAATAATAATAATGTGAATTTAATTCCAGTTTCTCAATCATATCAATTATCAAATAATTATAGAGATGATTTTATAATGAAAGGAAGAACAAATGAAATAACAAATCCAGATTTATTTTATAAACAAGCAAGTGATGATTATTATAATTATAGACAAGAACAAAAAAAATTTTTAAATTATAATTTATTAACAATTCAAAATAATTATTTTAAAAAAAAAGAAATTAATGTTAATCCATATAATAAAGGAAGTTCCTCTGATCTTCTTGGAAATACTTTTTTAAAACATAATCCAATTTTAAATCCTTCTCCTTCTTTTGGTTATAAATATTTTGATAGAGAAAAAAATATAAGTGAGTTAAATGAAAATTCACTTCAAAATGCAGGAAATAATTTAATTAAAGGAAATTAAAAATCAATATGTTTTTAATTATTTTTTTGTTATTAAAAATAAATAAATATATTTTTTTCTTATATAAATTTTTTTAATAATTTATTAAAAGAATATACATAGTTTATCAATTCTAATAGCTGAAATTTCCCAATCATTTTTTTTATATCTTAATAAATATTGGAATTATTTTTTCTCTTTTATTTATTATCTTTAAATTATTCAATTAAATCTATTAAAATTTTTAACTTTCTTCAAAACATTAAGGTATATTTTTTAATCTGTGTTCATTATATATTTCTATTTTAATAAATTGAAATAATATATTTTTTTCTGAGGAAAAATTATTTTTTTTTAATTATTTATTTTATATTTTAATTATTTATTTTTAATGATATATAAAAAATCAAAAAAAAGATAATTGAATTATTTATCTTTAGAATAAAACAAATATATAGTAATAATATTTCAAATAAAAGAAAAATCTTATATATTAATACCATCACCATTTCAAAATTTAAATTAAACCCACAATTTGATTAAAGAATCATAACCTCCAGAAGCAACAATTCCATTATTTAATTCAATACAGCAATTAATTAATCTATCATGAGCTTTTTCCTTTTGAAAAACTTTAACAAAATTAAAATTTTCATATTTATACTTAACAATAGAATAATAATTATTTTCATCTAAAACAGAGCATAACAATAATCCATCTAAACATTTAACAACAGAAATAATTTGTTTAGGTGCTAAAATATTTTTAATAATTTGATGAGTTAATAAATTGATTAAATAACAACCTTTTGAATAACTTCCCCCAACACATAAAATATTATCATTTAAAATGCATAAATTATTAAATCCAAAATCAGTATCAATGTTATTTAAAGTAACAAAATTAGAATAATTATATGAACTCCAAAATTTTAAATTTTTATCTCCAACTGAAGAAGTAACAAATTCTTTTTCATTTATTTTTAAAATATTAGAAGAAATACTCAGGTTTTGATAAAAAATTGTAGTGACAGATTCAAATAAATTATCTTTATTTAATAACCATATTTTCATAGTATTATCTTTTGAAATAGATATTAATTCATTATTTTTTATTTCTATTACTTTTAAAACATCAAATTTATGTTCTTCTATTATTTGTTCCACATGATATACATCATCTTTAATTAATTTTATTATTTTCATTTTATTATCTTTTAAACAAATTATTATTCTTCCATCGTTTAATTCTGTAAATGAAGATATTATATCTGAATTATCTTTTATTGATAATTCTAATTTAAATAAATTATTATCATATATATTTAATGCTTTATCCCATGAACATGATGCTAATCTTCCATCTTTTAATTGTAATAAGTAATTAATTCCATCTTTATGTTGTTTTAATGTTTTATAATTTTTATTTAATTGACTTTGTCTATATGTTAATGTTTTTATTTTCTTAGTATTATCTACTTTTTTTCTCTCTTCTTTCTCTTTATTAAAATTCATTATTTTTCCTTTTTTTTCCGAATTATTCTTTACCTTTTTATTTTTTTCTTTATTTATTATTGGTTCTATTAATATTCTTATTATGTTACTTTTGCTTTTTACATCCCTTTCCTTTTCTCTTTCTACTTTTTTCCCTAAAATATTAGCTTCTTCTATTTTATTTTCATTTGGCATTCTTCTTCTTTTTTCTCTTGTTGACTTATTCTTCTTTTTATTCATTTATTATTTTTTTTAAAAGCAATAATTAAATAATGATTTCTTTCCTATAGATATTAAAATTTTTATTAAGTTTTTAATTTAAATATTTATCTTTTTTCAAAAGAAATACGATAACAATGAAACTTAATATAAATAGTTAAAAAGTTTACCTCTTAATCAAAAATATTAATAATATAAAATAAAATTATTATTCAAATAAAATATCAGTATCATTAATAAAACATAAAACAGAATAAGGTTGTTTATAAATAGATGAAAAAATAAAAGATAGGTTAACTTAGAAAAAAAAGCAAAATACGAAAAAGGATAAATATTAGAAAACAATCAAAAATTAGAATATATATATATATAAAATAATTTATATTCATATTATTCATTTAGGAATAAAAATTCAATTTTATTTTTTGATGAAATCTAATTTTTCTTTTTAAATGAATATTTTATCAAATAAAAAAAATAAAAAAATTAAAACTTCTAAAAATAAAAACTCCAAAAAATTAACATCCAGTTCTTCCTAGTCCAGAAGCATTAAAAACTTCTCTTCCATTTTGATCAACAAGCCAAAAATGTCCACATCCTTTTTTAGTATTATAATTTGAATGATAAGTGGTACCAAAATATTGAGAAATTTTTTGTGCAATATAGTGAGAATTATAATTATAATAAGTATCTTCTCTAATAAGACCTTGTGAAATTGCCCATTTTCTAGCTTGAAGCATTTGTTGATCATTTGCAAGTCCTCCCATTGCACAACATGCCATAAATAAACAACCATATTTCATTCCTTGTAATTTCCATTGGTAACTCACATCACGTAATCCTGTTCCTGATCTTACCCATACTTGAGCTGGGGCTGAGAATATTTGAGTTATTAATAACAATGATATTATTAAGAATCTCATTTTTTTTATATTTTTTTTTTTTTTTTTTTCAGATATTTTTTTAATTTTTTTATTTTTATTGATGTTTATCTATATTTTTATAACCTTATTTTTTTTAATTATAATGTATTTTTTTTTACATAACAATTTAATTATTTTGATTATTATTTAAAAATAATTTTGCACGATAATATATTCAAAATGGTAAAACCTTATTAATTAAAAAGGATTTTTCGATATTATCTTTATAATTTTTAATTATATTCAAAATAAAAATAATTCAAAAGAAAGTTGTTATTTTAGAATAGGTGATTTCATTGTAAATCTCATAATTTGGTTAAAAAAATCGTTTAAAACACTAAAGAAATCTTTTTAATAATAAATTATTTATATATAATTAGGTTATCAATTAAAATATTAAATCGTTGTTAATTCATTTCTTAAATTTAATAGATAATTGAACCTATTAACAACTTGTAAATTATTAATTAAGATTAGAAATCAATTGAATTAAGAAATATTTTATATTAAATATTATTTTTTTGAATGATTTTGAGACTTTTATCCAAATATTTTTTTCATTATAAATGTATAAAATAAATTGAAGTCAACGTCAAAGATAATCGAAATTTTAAAGATTTACATAAAAAAATTAAACATTTAAATATATTAATCTAATTTAACACATCAAATTTTAAAATAATTAAAAATTATTTTAAATAAAAAAATATTAAGGTAACATTCTTTCAAAAGGACAATTCATTAATGTACTAATACTAAATTCTTTTTTCTTATGTATTTTTATCAAAATGATAAAACCCATAACAATAAATATAAAAACAATTAAAATGATAA
>JAEEGI010017495.1_pt1 | contig 14688 bp, 13 predicted proteins | sample 8958751 | NCBI WGS metagenome assembly JAEEGI01 (sample SAMN16246545, study PRJNA631951) | gut metagenome | biome: gut microbiome; feature: rumen; material: KS-attached | host: Bos | place: Iran: Karaj | collected 2018-10
GCATGGATCTTGTCGATCAGCTCAACACATTTGTCGATATCATTGAACACTTCATAATGGAACGTGATCGCATCAGCACCGGCTTTGGCAAAGACTTGGGCGTAGTGTTCCGGATCATCGACCATTAGATGGACATCCAGGAATTTTTCAGTGTTTCTTCTGACAGTCTGACAGATACCGGGACCAAAAGTCAGATTCGGTACGAAATGAGCATCCATGACATCGAAATGGATCCATTCGACGCATTCATTCAGAGCATCCATCTCTTCCTTGAAGTGATCAAAATGCATAGAATACAAAGATGGTGAAACGATCATGAACTAATCCTCCTTGACCGTATAGTAATAGATGACGACCCGCAGATCATCGATATCTTCGAAAGTCTTGCCCAGTTCAGGTGCGGTTTTGACGACACGATTCACATCCGAATTGACCAGCTCTTCTTCGCTGAAGAAAGAATAGTCCTCTTCCGAAAGGATATAACTCACATTGTTCTCTTCAAGATATTCGATCGCTCTGGCGATATCCCAGCCGATCAGATCAGCCAGAATGACCGACTTGTTTTCCAATGCGTATTTGATCGTGATCTCGTTGTTCTGAGAAGCATCGAATTTCGTGCCGGCCGGCAGTGACTGTTCAATGACCGTGCCAGGTTGAGCATCCGATTCGACAGGCAGCAATTTGACATTGAAATTCAGCTGTTTCAAGGCATCTCTGGCACTTTCGTAGTTCCTTCCTACATAATTCTCAAGGATCGAATAAAGTCCGCTGGAGACCGTTATTTTGATCTTGGTACCGATCTCGACTTCCTGATGGGCAGCCGGATTGGAGGAGATGATATGGTCTTTTTCGATGTTGTCCGAAAGGATCCATGTGATCCTGGAATCATCGATCTCCAGATCTTTCTGTGCAAGAAGGTCTTTTGCTTCCTGGACAGTCATGTTCGAAAGATCAGGAACGGTCACGAAACGGTTCTTGTTTCCGATCAGACCGGTCAGAAAAAGAACAAGGACAAGAGCGATGATAGAGATCAGAGATGCGATGATCAGGAAAGTCGTCGAGAAGAATCTTCCGGACTTTTCACCCTTTTTGTTTTCTTTGGCAAGTTTTGAGATATGAACGGATTCATTGTTCTCTTTTTCTTTCTTGTCATAGCTCCTGACAGGCGGATCATTGCGATGTTCCCTTTTCAGACACTCGTTCAGATCCTGCAGCATCAGTGCGATGTTCTTATAGCGATCGGAAGGATTCTTTGCGGTCGATCTGATCACGATATTTTCTACAGACTGAGGGATCTGCGGATTGAAGCTTCTGACTGACGGGATCGTTCCTTTGATATGCATCAGAGCGACCTGTACAGGATTTTCCGCTTTATAAGGAACGTCTCCGGTTAGAAGTTCATAAAAAACGATGCCCAATGAATAGATGTCCGACTGCATCGTCGCAGGTTTCCCTCTGGAAAGCTCCGGAGCCAGATAATGAACGGATCCCAGAACAGAATCCTTGTGTGTCAGCTGCATTGCCCCACTTGCAAGAGCGATACCAAAATCTGATAACTTGATGGTCCCATCGTCTTTGATCAGGACATTCTGTGACTTGACATCACGATGGATGACATTGTTGCGGTGGGCTTCAAGAAGTGCCCCGGCCAATTGTTTCATCATCCAGACCGCTTCCTTATAAGGGATCGGCCCTCTTTTCTTGATCAGCTGTTTCAGCGTATAGCCTTTGATGTACTCCATCACGATGTAATGCTTATCACCGTCGTCTCCGACGTCATAAACATCAACGATATTCGGATGCGAAAGCTGAGTGACTGCTCCCGCTTCCCTCTTGAACCTTTCAAGCGCAGTATCATCATCAGCCATATCAGACTTGAGGATCTTGACGGCTACTTCTCTTTTTAAAATCACATCATAAGCAAGATAGACATCTGCCATGCCTCCCCTGCCGATAAGTTTTACGATCCTATAACGATTACCGATGTATTCAGACATAGTCCCTACCTCTTCACCAAAATGATCGTGATATTGTCATAACCGCCCTTCAGCAAAGCGAGATCCTTGAGATCTTCACATTTGCCTGAAACAGAAGAGTGTTTGGAAGTGACGATCTTTCTGATCTCGTCATCACTCACATAAGCATGCAAGCCATCAGAACAGACCAGATAGTATTCCATATCCTTCACTTTATGAACGTCAGGTGTACAGATCGGATAAATTCCGATCGCCTTGACCAGATAATGCTTTTTCGGATGATTGACCGATTCTTCGTAGGAGATCTGACCTTTCTGAAGCATCTGATTCACCAGTGTATGATCAAAAGTCAGCTGGAAAGGCCACTCATCAAGGAAACCGTAGACTCTGGAATCACCGCAGTTGATGCTGATGGTCCCGCAGGAAGTGATCAGTATGCCGGTCAAGGTCGTGCCCATGCCGGAATACTCATCATATTTCATGGAAAGATCGTAAATATGTTTGTTTGCTGCCTGCACATGATAAAGCATGTAATTGATGGCGTCTTCGATCTTGTCAAAAGGACCTGATTCCTTGAAATTGTCGTCAAAATATTTGATCGTCTCACCGCTGGCAACTTCACCGGCTTTTCCGCCGCCGATGCCATCAGCTACCAGAGCCAGAAAATCGCCATACGCATTCGTGATGGCAAGATAAGAGTCCTGATTCTTTTCTCTGACCAGTCCTACATCTGTGATACAAGCATATTCCATAATCTTATTTTAAATGATTGGCCCTCAATTGGCCACAGGCAGCATCGATATCATCACCCTTCTTCTGCCTCAAAGTAACGGCTACATTTGCCTTTTTCAGCATGTCATAGAAACGTAAGGCGTTCTCTTCGGAAGAAGTCTCAAAATCCTTTTCCGATACTTTGTTGTAAGGGATCAGATTGATATAGGCGTTCAAGCCTTTCAGAAGCTCTCTGATCTCCTTCACTTCTTTTGGAGAATCGTTGACCCCTTTCAAAAGCAGATATTCAAAAGTCAGACGTCTTTTATTGGTTTCTGCATACTCTTTGAGCGCATCAAAAAGCACCTCAAGCGGATATGCCCTGTTGATCGGCATCAGAGAATCTCTGAGCTCATTGTTCGGCGCATGCAAAGAGATCGCAAGATTGTACTGAAGGTTCTCCTTGGCGAATCTTCTGATACCGGGAACGACTCCGCAAGTCGATATCGAGATATGTCTGGATCCTATCTCGAGGCCGTAAGGGTCATTGATGATACTCAAAGCCTTCATGACATTGTCATAGTTGTCAAAAGGTTCACCAGTACCCATGACAACGATATTGCCAAGACGCAAGCCATTCTTATCCATTTCTTTCTGGATCTGCAGAGCCTGAAGGACGATCTCTCCGGCACTCAGATCCCTCTGCTTCTTCAGAAGTCCCGATGCGCAGAAGGAACAGCCCATATTGCAGCCGACCTGCGAGGAAAGACATGCCGAATAACCGTAATCGAAGATCATCATGACCGATTCGACCAGGCATCCGTCATGCATCTCAAAAAGGAATTTTCTGGTGCCATCTCTTGATTCCTGCATATCTCTGAGCGAAAGCTGGTCGATGCACAGATCTTCCTTCATCTTAGCGATCAGTTTTTTGGATATGTCTGACATCTGTTCAAAGTCGGATATCCTCTTATCATAGATCCATCTGAAGATCTGTTTCGCATGAAAAGGCTTGAAACCATTCTCAAGCAGATAAGTTTCCAGATCATTCAGAGACAAATCGTAAATCGATCTCATTTTTTCTTCACCTTTTTCATCTTAGCATAATAGAAACAATCTCCTAGATCATTGATGATCGTTTCCTCCTCAAGCAGGACATAATCATCATGTTCTCTGATGAACCTTTCTATGAGCCTGCCGTTCTCTTTTTTATTCAGGGTACAGGTGCTGTAAAGCAGGATGCCCTCTTCTTTCAGAAGCGGAACGATGTTTTCAAGCAGTTCATACTGCAAGATCTGCAGTTCGTCCAGACTTTCCGGACGGACATGGAATTTCAAGTCCGGTTTTCTTCCTATGACACCCAGACCGGAACAAGGAGCATCCAGAAGGATCTTGTCAAACTGAAGTTCCAGTATATCCTTCAGTTTCCTTCCGTCTTCATTGAGAAGATGGATCCCTTCAAAGCCCAGTTTTTCAGCCATCTTTCTGATCAATCTGACTCTGTTTTCATGCAGATCGTTTCCATATGCATGATCTGCATCGATGACGTCAAGGCAATTGAATAGTTTGGACCCGGGTGCAGCACATACATCGAGCAGCACATCGTCCTTTTTCAGATCCAGGTGTTTATACAGAGAAGCGGAATTGCCATCCTGAACATAGAAACAGCCTCTTCTGTATTCTTCGCTGTTCAACAGATTTTTATCGCTGATAAAGATATCTTCGTTGATGATCTCGATGTCCAGATCCTTCAGATCTTCATATGAACATCTGCGTTTATTCAGACGATAGAATACTTTTGGGATGCTGTGATAAACTTGCATGATCTTTTCAAGATCTTCTTGCCCGTATTGGCTTTTCAGAAGTTTATAGATCCATTCCGGCACAGAATAACGGATATATCCGTCATCAGTGCTTTTCAGATCCTTGATCTTATGAAGCAGAGCATTGATGAAAGACTTCTCATATCTGTTTTTTCCCAGTTCGACATACTCGTGATTGACGACATAATCCTTTTCATGAAGATAGAATCTCTCATAAAGAGCCATACTGATGATCAGGCGGCACCTGAAAGTGGTCCTGGCATCGATCGCATCCCCGAACTGATAGTTCAGAAACTCATAGTTGCGAAGGACTCCGTTGACGAGATTGGTGATGAAAGGCCTTTTGACCGCATCGATCTTTTCCAGTTCTTTGCGCATCAAAAGATTGGAATAGGATTCCTCTTTGATCGTTTTATACAAGATATCTAAAGCCAATTCTCTCTGGTTCATTTTTATTCAAGATATAAAGGATCCACATCGATCTTGACACGTGACATGTTCTTTTCAGAAATGTATTGATGAATGATCTCCTGCATCTGCTTCAGCATGGAAAGAAGATCCCTGTCCATCAACAAGATGCGGTAACGGTACTGCTTCTTCTGACGACCCAGTTCAAAGGGTTTATAGGAACGAAAGGACAGCTTGCTGATCTTCTGATATAGGAGTTCTGCCGATCTGATGATCCTTTCTTTGTTCATATCCGATAATACCACTTCTATGATATGGGAATAAGGCGGATATGAAGCCTTATGACGGTAATTCATCTCGATATTATAAAAATATGTATAATCCTGGTTCATCACCGCTTTCAAAGCGTAATGGTCTGTATTGAAAGCCTGTATGAGGACTTTACCGGTACTTTCCGCTCTTCCGGATCGTCCGGAAGCCTGCATCAGCAGATCAAAGGTCATCTTTGCGGAATTGTAGTCCTGGTGCATCAGACCGGCATCCGCATTCAGGATACCAACAAGTGTCACATCCGGATAATCAAGGCCTTTGGCGATCATCTGCGTGCCGATCAGGATATCGATCTCATGTCTTTCAAAACGCTTCAGTATCGCTTCATGAGCGCCTTTTCTTGATACGGAATCCCTGTCCATCCTTTCGATCTTTGCTTCAGGAAAGAGAGCTTCCAGGTCTTCTTCGACCTTTTTTGTTCCGAAACCATAGAACAAGAGTGTCTTGTTCCCGCATTTCGGACAGCGATCTGGCATCTTATAGACTCTTCCACACTGATGACATTTCAGCAGTTTTTCGTCTTTATGATAATTCAATGGTGTATCGCAGTCTGAACACATGAGGACAGATGAACACTCCGAACACTTCACGATCGGTGAATAGCCCCTTCTGTTGAGAAGGATGATGGCTTGTTTCTTTTCATTCAGGCATTTTTCAAGTTCTGACTTCAAAGGCTTTGAGATGATGTAGGATCCTCTTTTTTTCAACTGCTCGTTAAGATCGATGAATTCGATCTTAGGGAAAGAAAGATTGATCCTGTTTTTCAGCTCCAGAAGCTGATAATCCCCTTTCAGAGCGTGCGTATAGGAATCAAGCGAAGGGGTTGCTGAAGCAAGAAGGACTTTTGCCTTATGCGAGATCGCCCTTCTGAATGCCACATTGCGCACGTGATAACAAGGCACATTATCTTGTTTATAGGAATGATCGTGCTCCTCATCGACGATGATCAGTCCCAGGTCATGGAAAGGCAGGAAAATGGAACTTCTGGTTCCTACTACGATCTTCACTTCTCCTTCTTTGACTCTCTTGTATTGTTCGTATCGCTCCTGATCAGAAAGTTCTGAATGATAAAAGATGACATCATTGAACCGTTCCTTCACTCTTTCGATCATCTGCGGTGTCAATGAGATCTCAGGAACCAGGATCAGGACTTCCTTGTTCAAAGACAGATAATGTCTGGCCAGATGCAGATAGACTTCCGTTTTACCGGAACCTGTGACGCCAAACAGCAAAGAGACCATCTTATCTGTGCCGATCACACTGTCGTAGGCGTTTTTCTGTTCTTGAGTCAGTTCTTTGAATGCGGTCTGATCGATCTCTTTGTTTTCAAATTCAGCTTCCTCATAGTACTCTTCGATCGCCTTCATATCCAGAAGCTTACGTATGATCGAGACAGAGATCTTTCTCGCATCCGCTGCAAGCATCCCGTCATATATCTGATCAAGAACTTCCTTTTGTTTCTTCGTTAAATCATAAACATCGTTTATTTTTCTGATCTTTCTGACAGTCTTCGGTCCCTTCTGTTCCATAGACGTCTTCAGAGTCTTCGGCAGCATCGAATTGAGACACGAGATCAATGGAGAGATCGTCGTTTTTGATAGCCAGAATGCCAACTCAAAAAGTTCATCAGAGATGACCGGTTCATCATCTATGAGATCTATGATAGGCTGCATCTCATATCCGGCCTCTTTATTCAATTGATCCACATTTTTATCTGTATAGGTGCATCCGGATACGATGCCGTAATTGATCGCTTTATGAAAAAGAACTTTTACCCTGCAGTATTTCCGGATCGGCATATCACTGCGATACGTAAAAGGCCTGTTCACGTTCAGACTTGCATTCGTGACATAAACTTCTATCAGATACATGCCTATATTATAACAAAAGGAGCTAACCGATAGCTCCTTCCATATTGATCTTTAAAAGTTGATTCAGTTCGACAGCGTACTCCATCGGCAGTTCTCTCGTGAACGGTTCGATGAATCCGAGAATGATCATCTGCGTCGCATCTTCTCTGGATAGTCCTCTCGACATCAGATAGAAGAGCTGTTCCTCAGAGATCTTTGAAACTGTCGCCTCATGTTCGATCGTAGACGTATTGTTGGAGATGATGTTCGTCGGGATCGTATCCGATGAAGAAAGATCATCAAGGATCAAAGTATCGCACTCCACTTTGGCTTTGCAGTGATCGGCATTTTTAGACATTGAGACCAGTCCTCTGTAGTTGACTTTCCCGCCTGTTCTCGCCAGAGATTTGGAGATGATCGTCGAAGATGTGTGAGGTGCAAGATGGATCATCTTTGCACCCGCATCCTGGATCTGTGTCCTGGAACCGACTGCGATCGAGATGCAGACTCCTTTTGCGTTCTCCCCTGCCAGGATGCAGGCAGGATACTTCATATTGATATGGGAACCGATATTTCCATCGATCCACTCCATGACGCCGTTTTCTTCCACGAGCGTTCGTTTCGTGACCAGATTGAGGATATTTGCAGACCAGTTCTGAACAGTCGAATATCGGCATTTCGCATCCTTCTTCACAAAGATCTCAACGACCGCCGCATGCAAAGAGTCATTCGAATACTTAGGAGCTGTGCAGCCTTCCACATAATGCAGGTCCGCTCCTTCATCGCAAATGATCAGAGTCCTTTCAAACTGACCCATCTGGTCGGAATTGATTCGGAAATAAGACTGAAGCGGTTTTTCCAGTTTCACACCTTTAGGAACGTAGATGAACGATCCGCCGGACCAGACAGCAGTGTTGAGTGCCGCAAACTTGTTGTCCGCATAGGAGACGACTTTTCCGAAATACTCCTTGAACAGTTCCGGACATTTCTTCAATGCCGTATCCGTATCATAAAAGATGACGCCTTTCGATTCCACTTCCTCGAGCATGTTGTGGTAAACGACTTCCGATTCATATTGCGTCGAAACACCGGCAAGGAACTTTCTTTCCGACTCAGGGATCTTCAGTTTCTCAAAAGTGTTTTTGATCGTTTCCGGAACATCTTCCCAGCTCTTTTCCACTCTTTCCGATGGTTTCTTATAATATGTGAAATCATTGAAATCGATCTGGCTCAGATCAGGACCCCATTTTGGCAAAGGAAACTCCAGGAATTTGTGATATGCCTTCAGCCTGATCTCCAGCATCCATTCTGGTTCATTTTTTGCCGCCGAGATCTCTCTGATGACTTCTTCACTAAGACCTTTTCCGGTGTTGAATATCGTGACATCCTGGTCCTTGAAATCATATTTATAGTCATCCTGCGACTGCAGGATATCTTTATTTGTCGTATTCATTGATAAGATCCTCTATCGCGTGGATACCGATGGTCCCGCATTTGATCCTGTTAGCCTGCTGATAAAGCGTATCAAAAGCATTTGCTTCATCGAGCTTATCTTCATCAAAAGGCTTTTCATCGATCATATTGTAATATTCATTGATGATCTGTCTGGCTTCAGAAAAAGTCTTATCCGTCACCAGATCACACATGATGTCGGTCGAAGACGTACAGATCGTACAACCGACGCCATCGAACTTGACATCTTTGATGATGCCATCTTCTGCCAGCATGAAAACGGTGATATCGTCGATACAGGATTCTGACGCATTATGGATCGATCTGTATCTTTCGTCATCGATCGTCTTCTTGTTGTTCGGATTATTGTAGTGATCCAGCATGATCTCTCTTTTGATCTGTTTATCCATCATAATATACTATCCACACATTTCTCCAGGGTCGTTCCCCTGATCACATCGACGAATCTGTCGATCTCTTCTTTTGTATTATACAGATACATGGAAGCCCTGATCGTCTCAGAGACCTCAATGATCTTGTCAAGCAGTTTTGCACAATGGTTGCCTGTCCGCACAGCTATCCCCTGTGAATTGAAATAAGATGCGGCATCCTGCGCGAAGATCCCTTTCATGTTGAAAGTGACGATACCGGCTTGAGATCCTTTGTTATATACCTCGACATGATCCATTTCTTCCAGCCTGGAAATGAAATAGTCGCTCAACTGTCTTCCGTATTCTTCGATCTCTTCCATACCGATCGATTCCAGATACTCAATGGCTTTTCTGAAACCCAAAACGCCTTCGATATCCGGTGTTCCGGCTTCGAATTTCTCCGGTGTTTCCTTCAGGATGAGACGGCGATCGTCATAGAAACGCGCATTGGAACCGCCACCATAGAAGACGGGATCCATCTGATCCAAAAGCTCAAATTTTCCATAGAGGACACCGATCCCGGCAGGACCGAGCATCTTATGAGATGAGAACGAAAGGAAATCTACATCAAGGTCCTGAACATCGACCTTGATGTGAGGAACGCTCTGCGCACCATCGACAGAGACCAGCGCCCCATGTTTATGAGCGATACGGCAGATCTCCTTGATCGGATAGATATAACCCATGACATTGGAAACATGAGGCAACGCGACGACTTTTACTTTTCCATCGCTGAAACACTGTTCATATGCTTCAAGGTCAAAAATAGCGTTCTTTTTGAATGGCACATAGCGGATCTGCGCACCGCTTTCTTCAGCAGCCTTGAACCAAGGCAGGATATCTGATGCGTGTTCGACTTTGGAAGTCAGGATCACATCATCATGTTTCAGGAATTTCTTTCCGAAATTGATGGCGACCGTATTCAGAGAAGATGTCGATCCGTAGGTGAATACGATCGAATCGCTTCTTTGCGCATTGATAAAACGAGCGACAGTCTTTCTGGTATCATCGTAAGCTCTGGAAACGCGGAATGAGATATCATAATCTCCGCGATGGATGTTGGAATTCTCATGTTCATAATAATGCCTGACTTCATCTATAACGCACTGCGGCTTAAAAGATGTGGCACCGCTGTCAAAATAGATGAGATCCGGATTGTTTCTGATCATTGGAAAATCATTCCTGATCCTGTTTACATCGAACATATATCGTCCACCTTTTTGATCGCTCTTTCCTGGATCGATCTTCCATCATCAAAAGCATCATAGAAATCATCTGAAGGCATCAGATAAGATTTCAGGATCAGATTCAGAGCCTCTTTTTTATCAAGACCGCGCGAATTCATGTAGAACATGACTTCTTCATCTATTGTTCCGGCTGCCAGTGAATGAGATGCTTCGACATCATCCTCATCGATCTGCAGTACCGGCAAGACACGTGCTCTTTTCGGAGCATCGATCGTCAGGCAGTGCGAAGACTGATGCGCTTTCGCTCTTTTTGCGCCTTTGACGATGATGCCATTGCAGTCCATGGAAAAATCCGCATCCTGCAGACACACGATATTGTTATAGATATCGACTCTGGAATCTGTTTCCTTATTGTAAAGATCGAACCTGACTTCCTTATTTCTGACTCCCAGATAAGTCGTAAAGATCGATAATTCAGAATCCTTATTGACTTCGATCGCATTATTCTGCTTCAGATCATGATCTTCCAGCTGCAGATAATTGATCCTGACCTTGGCATTGCTTATGGAGCCTGTCTCATGCAGGCTCATATCCCCATCATGATCATTGAAGATCAGGATGTCATATTCACCATCTTTGAGATCATATTCCAGCTCGACCTGATCATGATCAAGGATGATCGTCACAGAAGAATCGATCCTGACCTTTTCACTGTTGTTGATCACGATATTAGGCATTCTTACCTCGCGGGTTCCTGGCACAGGTGCCAAGAGAATAGACTAAAGGACGGTTTTCCTTGACCGGCTGGATCTTGAGTTCATCATAGAGCCAGTCGTAGCCATCAGAATCGATCTTATAGACCAGTTCATCATCGCCTTCAACGACGATCTTGCCATCAACGATGACATGGGAATGCGTCGGTCTGATCATGGTAAAGAAACGCTCATAATGCGAAACGATCAGCAGACCGAGATCAGTCTTTTCTTTCAGCTCATGGATCGCATCGGAAACGAGTTTGATCGCATCGACATCAAGACCGGAATCGATCTCATCCAGCATGGCAAATTCAGGATTCAGCATCAGCATCTGCAGGATCTCATTCCTCTTCTTCTCACCGCCGGAAAAACCGTCATTGACAAAACGATGTGCGAGGTCCTCTTTCATTTTGAGCCTGGAGATATTTCCTTCCATCTCCTTTATGAATTTAAATAGAGAGATGTTCTTTTCCAGCCTTGAATTGATCGCTGCTCTAAGAAAATCCGAGTTCGTCACACCGGCGATCTCTTTCGGATATTGCATAGCAAGGAAAAGGCCTTTTCTGCTTCTTTCATCAACATCCATGGCAAGCACATCTTCTCCATTCAGAGTGATGCTTCCTTGAGTCACTGTATAAGCGGGATGTCCCATGATCGTCTGCAGAAGTGTCGATTTGCCGTTGCCATTAGGGCCCATGATCGCATGGATCTCGCCCTTATTGACAATGAGATCGATGCCTTTCAATATTTCTTTTTCGCCTGCAGAAACGTGCAGGTCTTTGATCTCTAATCTTTCCATAATATTCACCAAGAGATATTATAACACTCCAATTTTATTTGACCTGTTTTATTATCTGAAGCGATCTGGCTGAATTTTAAGTGAACTTTTTGAACTATAAATTGTATTAGATTAAGCAAAAGATTATAATATATAACGTTTGGAGGTTTTTTTATGGACAAAAAAGAACTGTTAAAGAAATACTGGTTCATAGGTGTAGTTGCCATTGCCCTACTTGTTTTTGTCGGTATTTATGCAGCTGATGCATATAAAAATAGAGATATCGTAGTAAACAACAAACAGATCGACGGCAAATATGTTGCCTATGAATTAGATGGTCAGCCTGTATACGCTGACGATCTGTACGAGTCCTTATATGAGGCTGGCGGCCTTTCCCAGGCTGTCGTCGCATTCGAACGAGCGATCTTTGAAGCCGGATACGAGACGACCGAGGAAATGAAGACTTATGCGGCAAACTCTGCTGCAAGCATCCTCTCCCGTTATTCTGAAGACTATGTATTGGGGTCTTTGAATTCGATGGGATACACCGGTGGCATCGATGATCTGGTTCCTTATTATATCGATGCACAGAAGCAGGAGCTCCTCATCAAGGATTATGTCACAGCAAATGCGGACACATATCTGACCGAGACCAAAGGAACTAACGGCAGACTGATCTATCACATCCTGGTCAAAACGGAAACTCAGCCGATCCTTGACGAAGATGAGAACATCATCGGTTATGAAGCTCTTCCTACAGATGAACAGAAAGAGAAACTCACGCAGATCCAGGATGCTCTGGCTGATGAGAACAATACGTTTGAATATGTCGCTTATCTGCATTCAGATGACAGCTCCAAGAGCAACGGCGGCTACATCGGCATCCTGAACGAAGAAAACAGAGAGATGTACGACCAGTTCTTCGCTGACGCGGCGCTCTCGCTTGCTGATGGAGAAGTGTCAGAACCTGTCGTTTCTCAATTCGGATATCACATCATCAAGAACGTCGGTTCTTCCAACGAGACCCTGCTCAACGATTATTATTTCATTGCTGATCTGGAGAACAACAACCCTACCCTGATCATCAAAGCAGTCACTGAAAAGGCAAAAGAACTTGGCTTTGAAATCAAAGATGAAGGTCTGAAAGCGCAGATCGAAGCGCAGCTGGAGGAGAACTAAGATGAAAAAAGTACTGACAGTCTTATTTGTGATCGCCCTGCTGAGCGGTTGTTCATCTTCAAATCACTACTCTTATCCGAGTGAAGGTGATACTGTCCTGTTCAGCGGTCCTAACAATGTTACTTATACGAAAAATGATCTTTACAAATCACTGAAAGTCGCTGCCAAAGATGCGATCTCCAGTGACATACTTGACAACATCGCATTAGAGCTCGATGGCATCGATATGGAAGCCATTGAAGCCGATGCCGACGAATTGATCGAGACCTATAAATCATTAGGCTACGAAGCTTATATCATATCTTCCTACGGTTCTGTTGAAGCTTATCGCAAATCCTACGTCTCATCCATGCTGCTGTCTGAACTTTCCAAAGAATATGTCAGACAGAACTACGACACGCTTTCTGTAGACAAGAAGCCGGTCAAGATGCAGGTCGCTTCCTTTGCAAACATGGAAGACGCTCAGAAATGTATCGATGACACCAAGATCGGATCCACATTCGATATGGCGGCCGTCAACAACAACGCAGCTTCGGCGCCTGTTTCCAACGTCTACACAGACGATGATTCAAGTCTTGCCTTTGAAGTCAAAGAGTATCTGAACAGCAGCGATGCGACAGGTCTCTCAGGTATCATCACCAGTACGGCAACGACACAAGGCGCTGATGGCAATACAGTTGAAACGAACACTTACTATGTATTGAATGTTGAAAGCAGAGATCCTAATGAATTCAAAGAAGACTTCATCAGTCTGCTGGCTGCGACCACATCCACAGATACGGTCAAGGAGCACTTCCTTTCGACTCATGACATCAAGTTCTTTGATCAGGATCTTTACGAACTGATGTCATCCGAATACGAGGCTTTAAAATAATGTGCGTATTCTGTGAGATCATCAAGGGCAATATCCCTAGCAAGAAAGTTTATGAGGATGACAGTTTCCTTGCGATACTGGACATCTCGCAGACTTCCAAGGGCCATACCCTCGTCATGCCGAAAAAGCATTATGAAAACTTCCTGGAAATGCCGGTCAATGAATTTGAAGCACTGATGGGCAAGACCAAAGAAGTCGCTGAAAAAGTTGTAAAAAATCTGAATGCCAAAGGATGCAACATCCTGATCAACACCAATGAAGTAGCCGGACAGAGCGTCATGCATACGCATGTGCATATCATTCCCCGCTACGATGAAAATGACACAATCTGTATCAGTTTCAGCGAAAACAGTTTCGATCTGGATGAAGTATTAAAGGAAATAAACCAGGATTGATCAATCCTGGTTTTCTTCTGGTCTGATCTGTATCCTTTGAATGGAAACAGGTATTTTTTCAATTTCGTCAAAATCGATGAAGACGGCACAGAATATGGCAGGACCCTCTGCGATCGTGTAGCGGGTCTTTTCTTTACGTATACTTGCTGCGATCGTCTCTTCCACATCCCTTCCTATGACAGAGTCATATGCGCCGCACATGCCGACATCCGTGATGAAAGCACATCCCTTGAGTATGTCTTCATCCGCTGTCTGCACATGCGTATGAGTGCCGACAACAGCTCTTGCCTTGTCTTTGAAATATTCAGCGAACATCCTTTTCTCAGCGGTCGTCTCTCCATGAAAATCGACAAAATAGAAATCAGGTCCAAAAGCCGATGTCGTTTCTACAACTTCTTCAAAAGCCTTGTATGGATCCATTGAAGTCTCATTCATGAATGCTTCACCTAGGATATTGGTCAAACAGAACTTCAATCCTTTATAAGAGATGATCCTGTAGAATGACTCATCTGTTCTTTTGATGTGATTGTAAGGAAAAA
>JAEEGI010017498.1_pt1 | contig 14683 bp, 10 predicted proteins | sample 8958751 | NCBI WGS metagenome assembly JAEEGI01 (sample SAMN16246545, study PRJNA631951) | gut metagenome | biome: gut microbiome; feature: rumen; material: KS-attached | host: Bos | place: Iran: Karaj | collected 2018-10
CTCACTCCTCTGCGCATTGACGAGATTATTGAAATCCGTCCCGATGTCGACCAGGTCGATATCAAGGGTAAGGCCATCCTCTTCGAAAGCGGTATCTATGCCAAGATTCCTACCGATATGCCTGAGAAGCTGGCTCTGAGTGCCCTCGACGTCGCCGGTGCTCCCGCCCAGACCGCCAAGCTCTGCCAATATGGCCAGACCGTTGTTATCCTCGGCGCTGGTGGTAAGAGCGGTATGCTCTGCTGCTACGAGGCTAAGAAGCGTGTGGGTGTGACCGGTAAGGTCATCGGTATTGCCAACAGCCCCAAGAGCACCCAGAGAATCAAGGACCTCGGCTTCTGCGACATTGTGGAGAGCGCAGCTGGCATGACTCCCGTTCAGGTGTACGAGTTGGTTGAGAAGCTGACCAACGGCAAGATGGCCGATGTCACCATCAACTGCGTGAATGTGCCCGACCAGGAGATGACCGCCGTGCTCTGCACCAAGGATGACGGTATCGTCTACTTCTTCAGCATGGCCACCAGCTTCACCAAGGCCAGCCTTGGTGCCGAAGGTATCGGCAGCGACGTGAACATGATTATGGGTAACGGCTACACCAAGGGCCACGCCGAGTTCACCCTGCAGGAACTCCGCGAGAGTCCCAAGCTGCGCAAGATCTTTGAAGAGCTCTACGCCTAATAATGTCCGACCAGTCAGACTAGTCCGACCGGTCAGACCAACAATCTAGCTTGCGGGTAGGGGAGACCCTCCCGCAGGCTCCAAAGATAAATAATACAATAGATATGAAAGTTAACCGCAGAAAAGAACTCTTTCCCACCGTCACCGACGAGCAGTGGAACGACTGGACGTGGCAGGTGAAAAACCGTATTGAAACCTTTGAGGAACTGAGTAAGTACTTCACCTTCGCACCCGAAGAGGCCGAAGGCATCAAGCAGGCACTTGCCAAATTTCGTATGGCCATCACGCCTTACTACCTAAGCCTTATTGACCCCAACGACCCGTACGACCCTATCCGTCGTCAGGCCATTCCTCAGGGTGCCGAATGCAATATCGCCCCCGCCGACCTCAACGACCCCCTGCACGAGGATGAGGATTCCCCCGCACCCGGACTTACCCACCGTTACCCCGACCGCGTGTTGTTCCTCATCACCGACATGTGCTCCATGTACTGCCGTCACTGCACCCGCCGTCGTTTTGCTGGTCAGAAGGACGACGAGTCTCCCGTTGACCGCATCGAGAAGTGCCTTGAATACATTGAGAAGACTCCCGTTGTGCGCGACGTGCTGCTGAGTGGTGGAGATGCACTGATGGTGAGCGACAAGAAACTGGAATACATCATCCAGCGCCTGCGTGCCATTCCCCATGTGGAGATAGTACGTATCGGCAGCCGTACCCCCGTGGTCTGCCCGCAGCGTATTACCGACGACTTGGTGAACATGCTCAAGAAGTACCATCCTATTTGGCTCAACACCCACTTTAATCACCCCAACGAGATGACTCCCGAGGCGGAGGCCGCTCTTGCCAAATTGGCCAACGCAGGTATTCCTCTGGGCAACCAGACCGTGTTGCTGCGCGGCGTGAACGATTGTGTCCACGTGATGAAGAAACTGATGCACGAACTGGTGCGCAACCGTGTGCGTCCGTACTATATCTACCAGTGCGACCTGTCGATGGGCTTGGAGCATTTCCGCACGCCTGTAAGCAAAGGTATCGAGATTATCGAGAACCTGCGCGGCCATACCAGCGGCTACGCTGTACCGACCTTTGTGGTCGATGCACCCGGCGGTGGCGGCAAGACCCCCGTCATGCCCCAGTATGTCATCTCTCAGAGTCCCGACAAGGTCATCTTGCGTAACTTCGAGGGTGTCATCACCACCTATACCGAGCCGCGCGAATACCATGAGGAGTGCCACTGCGAGGCTTGCGAGGCCAAACGTCGTGTTGACGAAGGCGTGGCTTCGCTGTTAGAGACAGACCGTATGGCTCTCGAACCCAGTCACCTCATGCGTCACGAGCGCAATAAGAAACATTGAGGTGTTGATGTGTTTGTTAGTGACCTTTGAATAGAGTGTATACTTTCTCATTGTTCACTATTAAACTCTCATCGTTTAATTGACTATTGAAGAATAAGATTCTTAAAGAAAAAGGAGGACTATGGCGTATTGCAATATGCGCCATAATCCTCTCTTTTTTTTCTCCATTCCTCAATATCCTAAAGGCACAATCATCGAGCGTTGCAGCCTATTCGGTATTAGATCTGCCCACGAGTGCGCGCTCTGCGGGATTGGGATTCGACTACCTTTCCTTGTATGATGACGATGTGTCGCTTACTTTGGGCAACCCCTCTCTTGTCACTAGCCTCCACAACAATCGTCTAGCCGTTGGATACACCAACCTCTTTGCCGGCGCCAACTTTGGGTCGCTCGCCTATTCTCGCGATTTCAAGCAACTCGGGTCATTTACCTTTGGTCTTCTGTTCGACAGCTATGGGCGCTTTGAGGGTTACGACGAGGCAGACAATCCCACAGGCTCTTTCACAGCAGCCGACTATGTTTTTTCCATCGGTTGGGGACGTGCTATAGATGATTATGTTTCCATCGGTGCCAATTTCAAGCCGGTGATTTCTCATTATGAGAACTACACCGCTGTCGCTTTCGGCATCGACTTGGCTGCCACCTTCATGTCATTAGACAAATCGTTTGCAGCCACCCTTATGGGTCGTAATATCGGAGCCCAGGTGCTGACCTTCGCCGGCACTCCTGAGCGGTTGCCTTTTGAGCTGTCGATGGTAGGCTCCTACAAGTTGCAGGATGCACCATTTAGGCTCATGTTCGCCCTCACCGAGTTGCAAACATGGGACCTGACTTACGACGACCCACTCAATCCCACCACTCATACCGACCCCTTCACGGGCGAAGTGACGGGCCCCTCGGCTGTGGCGGCCTTTGCCGACAAGCTATTTCGCCATTTCAATGTGGGTATCGAACTCAATATCAGGCAGACCGTTTTTGCCCGCTTGGGATATAGCTACCGTCAAATGGTGGAAATGACAGCTGCCGATGCCTTCAATCTTTCCGGATTTTCCATCGGTTTTGGAATTCGTGCCAAGAAGTTCGAGTTTGCTTTCTCACGCAACGGTTATCACCTCGCCCAAGCAGCCAATTATATTAATGTCTCATTCAGACTGTAGTGCCGAAACTGATTATTTCCAACCAGACGAATCCCTATCTCAATATTGCTGTTGAGAACTATTTGCTGTCGCAACCTTCAGATGGTGATATAATTATGTACCTCTGGCAAAATCGTCGCACGGTGGTTATCGGTCAGAATCAAAATCCCTACTCCGAATGCAACGTAGCCCAACTTGAGGCCGATGGTGGATTCTTGATGCGTCGCCGCACGGGGGGAGGAGCTGTTTTTCACGACTTGGGAAACTTGAACTTCTCGTTTGTAGTGCCGTATGAGATGTACGACACTACGCGCCAGTTCGCTGTGCTGCAACGGGCTGTAGAATCGTATGGGCTCGACACCGAGATTAGTGGCCGCAACGATGTGCTATGCCAGGGTCGCAAGTTCTCCGGCAATGCCTTTGCCAAAGGCAGGCAGCAGCGGCTGCACCACGGAACAATCCTTATCCGCACCGATGTGGAGCAACTGCAACGATACCTCAAAGTCAAGCCCGCCAAACTGCAGAAGCACGGTGTGGCATCGGTGCAGTCGCGTGTGGTCAACCTCTCCGAATTGGTGCCAGAGATAACGGCGCAGAACATCATTCCCAACCTCATACAGGCCTTCGAGGCGGAATATGGTTCTCCATTGCAAACGATTGACTTCGACACCCTCGCCACCCGTTCCGAGGTGCAGGAGCTGAGTGCCGAGTTTGCCTCGCCCGAATGGAAATATGGTCGCTGGCAGCAGTTTGAGGCACAGCGTTCGGCACAATTCGACTGGGGTGAGGTAGAGGTTGACGTGCAAGTGGACGAGGCTGTCGGCATCATCCGTTCCGTCGCCATCGCCTCCGACAGCCTCTTCCCTGAGGCCATCGCCCAAGCAGAGAGGTTGCTCACCGCTGCCAGCATCCATGAGCCGCCCGCCATCGGGCATCTCCCCGAAAGCGAGCAACAGATGCTCCGCGACATCTTCAGCCTGCTCTACTCCACTGTATTGTAGTCGTTCAGCGGCCCTTGGTAATAGATGGAAACAGCCTCGGTCTGCGGGGTGTCAGCCCATGTGTCGTATCCTTCACCTGTAATGTCTATGCGGTATCCTCCCGTTATGTTGGTAATATTGATGCTGCCTGTCTGTAACCAAATAAATCTGTTGTCGTTGTTGACAGAGACTTGGTTGAACCGTTCGTCAATAGTGTAAGTTCCTGCCTCAAGATCCCTTTCACAAATTATTAAAACGCTATATCCCTTTTCGCCACGAATGTAATAAGCGCAATGCTGGGAAGACCCTTTAGAGCGTTCCAGCAGATACAGCCCCGTGCTGTCGCTCGTCATTACCAGTCTGCCGTAGCCCCTATCGTCCGCCAGATCGGAAGGTCGGTTGAACCTGATTTGTAGGGTAGACCTCGCGGCCAAGATATTCAATAGGGTGGCTGCGTCGCCATTCAGTCCCAATGCTTCGACAGTCGGCGTCAGCATCAGCACTGTGTCGTGGTTCACTACTGCCCGATGCAGCACCGCCTCGCCCATATCGGCAAACAGCAGCCGCACCTCCTGCCCGTCGTCGCGCACCATGAAAGGTCTCCTCAACGTATCATTGGAGGCGAAATTAGTTTCTCCCCAGTTGCCATTGCAATAGCTCACCATCGTCCCCAGGCCTCCTTTGGCAAATTCCAGTCGTGCCACGAGATGCAGCTCGCAGTAGTGCCCCTCCGCCGCTTCTATATGGTCGCCCATCTTGGCATCTGCAGTCCAAATGCTTCCATCCAGCATGCTGCCGCCCGTGCCGGTGTTCCAACGGCTGTATACGGCCTCCCATGTGCCGCCATTGCCATTAATGATGATGGCGAGGTTGGCAGAGTCGGCAAGTGCCACGGCGGGCGTCAGCGTCACCTTCAGATGCTCCTCGTCCAGCAGTGCAAAGGCCACCGTAGCTCGTCTGCCTGCGGCGTCACTGAGCAGGATAGTGCCCTGTCCGTCGTGTAGGGTGTACTGCATCTCGCAGTCGGTGTTGATTCCCATCAGGTCGGTTGAGAAGAAAAAGTCGCCTTTGTCAATCTCGCTGAAGTCGATTCTCGACAGCATCGTGTATGCCACCGTCGACTCTGGTAGCACACTGTCGCAGCGGTACGTCCATAGGGTGCCCACCAGTGTGTTGTCGTTCTCCTGGATGGGCTTGTCAAAGATGGGTCGTATGTTGTCTTCTTTCTGACAACTGGTCGCAAACAGCGCACACCCAAGCGTAAACATCATGGTCCACAAATAAAATAGTCTTCTCATAGTAATAAATTTTTTTGTCATTTTCAGATGCAAAGATACAACTTTTTTCGCAAAAACATGGCAAAAAAATGCAAGGCCGTCAGAACGACGACCCTGCTGCAATCAAAACCAATAAAAAAAGCCAATTATTTACATTAATATGTATCGAAATAAAATGTTTTCTTGCACGAGGAGCAATTTTTTTTATGTTTCAGAAGCACTATTCATAACAAGTGTAGTTGCTCCAAGGGCAAATAATTTGTTTTGGATTTGCGATAATTGGAAAAAAAATAGTATCTTTGCAAATTATTTATCATTAAAACTTTTTACCATGAAATCCATTGCTATACTGACTGGCGGCGGTCCAGCTCCTGGAATGAACACTGTGGTGGCTTCGGTTGCCAAAACATTTTTACGCGACGGTTTCCGCGTCATTGGCCTGCACGGCGGCTACAGTGCTCTCTTTACTGACAAGCCCCGTATGCAGGATATCGATTTTCTTACTGCTGATGAGATTTTTAACAAGGGTGGCAGCATCCTTAAGATGAGCCGTTTCAAACCTACCGACGAGGATTTTGAGCAACGCTTCAATCTCTCGCTGTTTAAAGACAACGAGATCAAGCTCCTTGTCACCGTCGGTGGCGACGATACAGCCTCTACCGCCAACCGCATTGCTAAATTCTTGGAGGGTCATCATTACCCCATTGCCAACATCCATGTGCCCAAGACCATCGACAACGACCTGCCGTTGCCCAACAGCTCGCCCACCTTCGGCTACAACAGCGCCAAGGCACAAGGTACTGTCATTTGCACCGCAGTGATGGAAGACGCCCGCACATCGGAGAACTGGTTTGTGGTCTCTGCTATGGGACGCTCGGCCGGACATCTTGCCCTCGGCATTGCTGGTGCCTGCCATTATCCCATGGTCGTCATCCCCGAGTTCTTTAACAAGACCGAAATCACTGTCGATAAGATTATCAACTTGGTGGTCTCCTGCATCGTGAAGCGCAAGCTGATGGGCATAAACTACGGTGCCGCCATGATTTCCGAGGGTGTGTTCCATAGCCTCAGCGACGAGGAAATTAAGAATAGCGGTATACACTTCAGCTACGATGACCATGGTCATCCCGAGCTGGGTAAAGTATCCAAAGCCCATATCTTCAACGACCTGCTCGAGCGCAAGCTGAAACAGCTCAACCTGAAGGTGAAGAGTCGTCCCGTCGAGGTTGGCTACGAAATCCGCTGCCATACCCCTATTGCCTTCGACCTCACCTATTGCTCGCTGATGGGCATGGGTGTGCACACCCTCTACAAGCAGGGCTGCACCGGCTGCATGGTATATAGCGACCATCAGGGCAACGTGTCGCCTCTCTATCTCAAGGATCTCCAAGACCCCGTCACGGGCAAGATTCCTCCTCGTCGCGTGAATGTCAACACCAACAAGGTGCAGTCGTACATCAACGACATTATGGACTATATCACCCCCGACGACTACGAGGCCGCTAAGAAGTACCTCCCCAACCCCGAGGAGTACGACTTCAAGAAAATCCTCAACTGGTAGTTATTGAAAAGTGAAAATTGAGAATTGAGAATTGAGAATTGGCTGCCGCACTCAGATGATTCTCAATTTTCAGTTCTCAATTTTTAAAATATTCAATTTAATATGAAAAGACTCATTTCCCTTTTAGTTTTTACCCTTTGCCTCTTTGTTTCAAACGCCCAACGTCCGGGCGACATAGTCATATTGTATGAAAACGATGTGCATTGTGCCATCGATGGCTACCCAGTGATAGCAGGCTTGCGCGACAGTCTGCAACGGATGGGCTGCGACGTGGCGGTGGTTTCGGCAGGCGACTTTTCCTCGGGCGGTTCCATTGGTGCAGCCTCTAAGGGTGAGTTCGTCATTCGGATGATGAATGCCGTAGACTATGATGCGGTCTGTTTGGGCAATCACGAGTTTGACTTCGGTTTTGACCAACTGCTGTCTATGGAGGACATGCTTTCTGCCCCCATGCTCTGTTGTAATTTGGTCTCTAACACTCAAGCTGGCAATCAGGTGCCTTTCACGGCCTTTGTGTTGCGCAATTTGGGAGGTATGACGGTTGCTTTTGTAGGTGTCACCACGCCTACCACTATGTATACCTCCAATCCTGCTAGTTTCAAGGACGAGGCGGGCAACTACATCTACAACTTCTCACCTGCCACGTTGGCAGCCACCGTACAACGTAGCGTGGATGCCGCGCGAGCTGCAGGAGCTCAATTTGTGGTGTTGCTTTCACATTTGGGCGACAGCGACGGGGTGCCCACCTCGGTACGTGTCGTCTCACAGCTGACAGGGGTGGATGCCGTTCTCGACGGCCACGACCACCACATCATCCCCTGCCGTATGATTCCCGACCAGAAAGGCCGCCTTGTTCCACTTACCTCTACAGGCACGCTCTTCCAGAAACTCGGCATGATGACCATCTCGTCCCATCCCGATGCCAAACAGCCTATCGCGTTCAAACTCTTCTCTACCGACAGCCTCGGTCGTAAAGGCTGTATCAGCCAGTCGGTTGCCGACACTGTGCGAGTCATAAAGGAGACCTTCGATGCCATGGGTGGTCGTGTTGTTGCCACCTCCAACGTGCAGCTTATTGCTGAAGAAGGTGACATCCGCGTGTGCCGTCTGCGTGAGACCAATCTTGGCGACCTCATATCCGATGCCTACCGTACGCTCATGGGCACTGACATTGGGTGGATCAACAGTGGCAGCATCCGTGCCAACATCCCTGTGGGTCCTATCACCCACAACCAGCTCTTTGCCGTCACCCCTTACAACAATACCATCTGCGTAATTCGCACTACAGGCAAGGAAATTCTTGATGCCCTTGAGACCGCCGTGCGCGAATATCCCAAGGCTGAAGGCTGCTTTGCTCAAGTCAGCGGGCTCTCATTTACATTCGACCCCTCGGTGCCTTCGAGTGTGGTGCTCGACAGCAATGGCACCTTCCTCCGTGTTGACGGGCCCTATAGGGTGAGCAATGTCCAAGTGGGCGGCAAACCCCTAGACCTGCAGCAATACTACACCATTGCTAGTAGCGACTATGTGCTTCTCAAGGGAGGCGATGCCATCCGTTTCCCCAACGCGAAGCAACTCCCCACCGATCCTGTCTCTGACCTACAGGTATTTGAAAACTATCTTCTCAATAATCTCCACGGTATTATCGACTCAACTTACGAGCATCCTCAAGGCCGAATCGTCAACACCATGGTTCGCAATAAGCCCAGAATCAAGCAAGTTAATTCGATAAAGAGTAGCATAATATTACCCAAAACCGTACCCACAGACGAGTTCAGTGGTGTGACTACAAACCCCGATAAGTCCACTAGCGGACAACCTACCGTCGCGCCGCGTAAGTGATGTGAGATAGGTCGTTAGACACTCATACATTAAAGGGGGTAAGGCTTTCATTATTATGGCCTTGCCTCCTTTATCATTTCACGAAGATGCGGTTTCCCTCATATTCTATCACGTCGCCAGCAACGCATTTGGCACGCTTTCGCAACTCCGTTTCGCCGTTGCGATTCACCAGCCCTGCCGCAACCACCTCTTGGGCTTCGGCTCCCGATGTCACACAGTTTGTCACTTTCAGCAGCTGTATCAGCTGGATGTGGTCGTCAGCGCCTCCGCGCAATGTGTATTCTATGTCCATGTGAATTGTGATTAGAGTTCTTTTGTTTGTATTCTATGCTTTTTGATAACACCTTTAATATTAGTGTATAATGGCTTTCTAGCTATAAATGCCCATGTAAGTATTACTTTGCAAAGATACGACAATTATTTCATACTACAGCTTTCGGTATGGCTTTTATACGACATATCCAAAGTACATTAGCTACACTTTATCGCTTAGGTATGCGATGATCGAATGAGGAAGAATCAATGAAAGATTGAAGAACACCCGAACCCAGGGTTAATTAACAATGAACGTAGGATAAGTTTTTGGTGATATAATAGTCGGGATGCTGAAAAAGTGGTATTTTTGCAAATCGCTAAATATGTGCTGAAATGAGTAAGACTTTGTTACACCGTCCGTTGACCTTCTTGCTGCCACTATTGCTGGCGGTTATGCTCTCTGTCGCCCCTGCACAAGGACAGACCAAGAAGCAGTTGGAGCGCGACAAGGCACGGATAGAAAAGGAGATAGCCCGCCTCACCGACCAACTTTCTAAAGCTCGGAACACCTCGAAGAACTCCACCAAGCAGATAGCCCTCATCAAGAGTCGCATACAGGAACGCACTCGGTTGATAGACAATATCAACGGTCAGATGAATCTGCTGGACAAGCAGATAGTGCGCACGGAGGATTCGTTGCGGGTGGTGCGTGGGCAGATCGACAGTATGAAGTCGGAATATGCCAAGGTGGTGCGAACTCTTTATGGGTTGCGCCAGAACCTCAACTCCGCCGGCTTGCTGTTAGATAATGAGCAATACAACTACAGCTACTTGAAGATGAAATACTTTGCTGAATATTCGCGCTTCCGTAAGCATCAAGAGACTACCATCCGTCGTAGGGAGCAGCTTTTCAGCGATATGAATCTCGACCTTCAACGTCAGCGTCGTGAAAAGACCTCCCTGTTGGCGCAAGAGCGCAAGCAGCGTGATGCCCTATCGCGCGAGCAACAGCAGCAACAGAAGAAGCTCAATAAGAGCCAGCAGGATGAGAAGAGCCTGCAGCAACAGATTGGGAAGAAAGAAAAGCAGAAGAGGCAGTTGCAGCAACAGATACAGCAGCTGATTAATGCCGAGGTGGCCAAGAGCAGCGGCAGTTCAACTAGTAGCAGCAGCGGCAGTTCGTCGGGCTCGAGGGGCAGTGGCTCTTCCTCTGGAGGAGGCAAGGTGTATAGCGATGCCGCTTCGGCCGATTTTGTGCAAAACAAGGGCCGCCTTTCGTGGCCGGTCTACTACAAGTCGGTGGCTAGGGAGTACGGTCTCTATACTCACTCATCAGGCGGGCAGAACCGCAACTACGGAATCGACCTCAACTGCGCTCCAGGAGCTACGGTCAGTGCCGTGTTCAACGGCACGGTGGCACGTGTCTTCACCACCCCCACAGGCAGCAAAGGGGTAATTCTCCGCCACGGTTCGTACATGACGGTCTATGCCGGATTGGGCAGCGTGTCGGTCAGTCAGGGTAGCAAGGTGTCGACCAAGCAGACTCTGGGCACGGTCTCTGCCAGCGACGAGGGTACCTCTGAGTTCAGTTTCCAGGTGTGGTGCGGGCAGGATGCCCTCAATCCCCGTCACTGGTTAAGATAGTCTTGGTGTCATCTTTTTCGATGCAAAGTACATCTTTAAAATTAAAAATTAAGAATTAAAAATTAAAATTGTCTGCAGCGTTCATTTGTCTAATCACTAATCACAATTCACCAATCACTAAATCTCGTGTCACTGGTCACTATAAATCTAATCACCAAGCACTAATCACTTCATAATAATCACGTCTACAAACCCACTATCCCCTAATAAGTAATGCGTAAGATTGTAGTTTTTATTTCTTTAATTATGCTGTTCAATTGTCATGTTTTCTCTCAAGTACGAGGTATGAAGAGGCAGGTTAAGGTTAAGCAACACGTTAGCGAAGCACGTAAGCACACCCAGATCCGATTGGCTACGGAATGGGTCGACTCGGTGATGCGCCCTATGACTCTGCGGCAGCAGGTTGCACAGCTGATGTGTATACGAGTTCCGCTGGATTTGGAGGGCAAGAAACAGCGCGAGTTTGAGCAGCTGATTCGCGAAACCGAGGTCGGCGGTGTGTGCTTCTTCGTGGGTACTGCTAAGAAAACCTTGCCACTAATCAAGCGGTTTCAACAAATCAGCCATGTGCCGCTTTTGGTCTGTATCGACGCCGAGTGGGGAATGGGCATGCGGCTCAAGGATTGCTATGCTTTCCCCAAAAATGGCGAGTGGGGGATGCTGCCCCATGAGATGGACAGCGTGCTGTATTACATGGGGAGCGAGATTGGGCGTCAGTGCCGCAATATGGGCATACATGTCAACTTTGCTCCGGTAGTGGACGTCAACAGCAACCCTCTCAATCCCGTCATTGGCGTGCGCTCTTTCAGCGACAAACCCCAGAGGGTGGCCGAATTGGGCATCCAGTACATGAAGGGATTGCAAAGCCAAGGAGTGATGGCCGTTGCCAAACACTTTCCTGGACATGGCGATACCGAGACCGACAGCCATTTCGACCTTCCGGTCATCAACCATACCCGTGCCTATATGGACACAGTCGACCTCTATCCCTTCCGTCGGCTGATAGAGGAGGGGGTCGAAGGGGTGATGACTGCCCACCTGCAGGTCAATGCCTATGAGTCGGAGCCCAACCACCCCTCATCGCTTTCGCCCAAGGTGGTGAACGAGTTGTTGCGCAAAGAGATGAAATTCCAAGGAATGGTCATCACCGACGGTTTGGATATGCAAGGCGTGACCAAATACTATAAAGATGGCGATGCCGAGCTGGCCGCCCTGCTTGCGGGGTCTGATATATTGCTGCTGCCCCCCGATGTGGTCAAGTCGCTCGACCGCATCTGTCAAGCCGCTGAGAACGATAAGGACCTGCAACAGCTTATTGCCATGCGTTGCCGTCGTGTGCTGCGTGCCAAATACTATCATGGTTGTGCCAATCTGCAACCTGATCAGTGGCGAGTGCCCAATTCCGACGATAGTCTGCGTTGCGATTCTATTGTTCGTCCTTTGCGCCTGGTGGCCGAGCGCCGCATCGACAGTATCGTCGAGGATGGCATTGCAAAGAAGGCTTTCCCCGGTTGCCAAGTGCTAGCCATGCAAGGGGGCAAGCTGCTCTTCCGTAAGGCCTATGGTCGCCAGACCTACGACCCCGCCTCGCCAGCAGTCGACATGCAGACCGTCTACGACGTTGCCTCGGTCACCAAGATGATGTCCACCACTTTGGCTATGATGAAATTGGTGGAAACTGGCAAGGTGAAACTCGACGACCCTCTGAGCCGTTACCTGCCCTATCTCAAGCATACCGACAAGCAAAACATCACCATCCGCCAAGTGATGAGCCATATGGCGCGGCTCAAGGCCTTCGATACCTTTTGGAAGGAGGCCAAGGATAGCGACGAGCCCTTTGAGAGTGTCATGCAGCAAGTAGTGGCAACTCCGCTACTCGGGCAACCAGGCTATGTCTATAGCGACTTAGGATTCATTCTCTTGGGCGACTTAGTGCAATACGTCTCGGGTCAGCGGCTCGACATCTTCGTCCATCGTCACTTCTATTCCCCCATGGGGCTCTGCAACACCTTCTACAACCCGCTGGAACATGGAATCGACAGCCTGGGCATCGCCCCCACAGAGGACGACCATCACTATCGCAACCACTTGGTACGGGGATTGGTACACGACGAGAATGCCTTTGCCATGGGTGGCGTTTCGGGCCATGCCGGTCTGTTCAGCACAGCCGACGACCTTGCACGCATCCTGCTGATGCTGCTCGACGGAGGCGTATACGATGGCAAACGTTATCTGAAAGAGGAGACCATCGATGCCTTCAACCTGCGTTACTATGCCTCTCAAGGCTGCCGTAGGGGGCTGGGGTTCGACAAGCCCCTGCTCTCGGGCCGTGGTGGAACCCCCTGCGACGAGGTGTCGCAGCGCAGCTTCGGCCACACAGGCTTCACCGGCACCATGGTGTGGGTCGACCCTGCTTGTCAGATGATATACGTCTTCCTATCCAACCGTGTTCATCCTTCTCCCTCGCCCAACCGGTTGGCTGATATGAATATAAGAACCAAAATACAGCATGAGTTGTACAGTGTGCAACAGCCCAATCCCTTCCCCATGGGGACGGTGGCAACGTTTGGAAACTAATAATAATCAGTGACCAGTGATCAGTGACACGATATTTTGTGATTAGTGATAGGTGATTAGTGATTAGACAAATGAACGCTGCAGACAATTTTAATTCTTAATTTTTAATTTTTAATTTGTTTACGTTTTCAATTTTCAATTTAGCTTACCTCTGGCTCTATAGGTTGTTGCTGCCCCGTCGTTACAGTGACTATCTCCAGCGAGCAGAAGGCAATGTGGACAAGTGCCATGAGGCTTTGCTGCACGGCACCTACTATGAGGAGTACGACAGCTACGACTTCGCCCACAAGACTCCCGCCGAGCGGCGTACCTACGTCACCGATGCCTACCGCAACCGCCTCTGTCGCCGCATCAACAACGCCAAGCAACAAGCCGTGGTGATGGACAAGTATCGTACCGCGGTGATGTTCAACGACTATTACCATCGCAAGTTCATGCTCTGCACGGATGAGGGGCAGAGCGACGACTTTGTGCGCTTCGGCATGGAGGAGGACTGGCTGGTGGTGAAGCCTATCGACGATTGTGCCGGTCGCGGTGTGCAGCTTCTCCATGCCGTTGACGAGCAAGGTTGGCGCAGCCATTATTGGCAGATGATGGAGCATGGACGACGCTATATCGTAGAGCAGCGCATCGTGCAGATGCCTTCGATGGCACGGTGGAACGAGAGTTCGGTCAACACGGTGCGCATCAACACGCTCAACCACGATGGCACCATCCGTGTGCTGACTGCCAACATACGCTGCGGCTGCCGGGGTGCCTTCTGCGACAACTGTGCGCAGGGTGGCTATTGCGCCAATATCGACCCCGCTTCAGGCATCATCATCACCTCAGCCACAAGCAAAGGACCTGAGAAATACGACCGCCACCCCGATAGCGGCATTGCCTTTGTGGGGGAGCAAATACCCTGTTGGCAGCATCTGTTAGATGCGGCCTTCGACTGCGCACGCCGACTTCCCAAGCTAGTCTACGTCAGTTGGGACTTTGCCCTCACCGCCGACGGATGGACCCTTGTGGAGGCAAACAAAGGTGAATTGATAGCCGACCAACGCAACCTAGGTCGTGGCCTGAAGAAAGAGTTGTTGATATTTTAGTGACCTGTGAACAGTGACCAGTGACACGAGATTTAGTGATTAGTGATTGGTGATTAGTGAATAGTGATTAGACAAATGAACGCTGCAGACAATTTTAATTCTTAATTCTTAATTTTTAATTTTTAATTTACTTCATTCCTCTTGCAGTTTTTATTTGCTCGTAGGCTTCGTTGATTTCACGGAACTGGGCTTCGGCGTTCTTTTTCACCTCTTCGCCCATGCCCTCCACTTTGTCGGGATGGTATTTCATCGGCAGACGTCGATAGGCCTTTTTTACCTCCTCGTCG
>JAEEGI010017499.1_pt1 | contig 14683 bp, 11 predicted proteins | sample 8958751 | NCBI WGS metagenome assembly JAEEGI01 (sample SAMN16246545, study PRJNA631951) | gut metagenome | biome: gut microbiome; feature: rumen; material: KS-attached | host: Bos | place: Iran: Karaj | collected 2018-10
AACGTTCTCCTCGCTCGCCGTCATGCCTGTGAGCATGGCGTGGTCAACGGAGTGGTGATAGCCCGCGTCGGCGTTGGTCTGCCACGACCAGTAGCGGTTCTTGTCGATGGTGCGGCTGATGTCGAACTTGGCATTCAGGCGGTATGCTCCGCTGACGTTCATAGGCTTGTAGTTATAGACACCGCTTGCAGGGTCATAACTTGCCGACTGCGCCGTCTGCCTGTGGTAGAAGTCTGCCGATGTGCCCACATGCCATTGCTGCTGGTTCTTGCCGGCCTTGTTCGAATAGTCTATGCCGAAGTTGGACGTGACGGAACTCTTCAGGTCGGGGTTGCCCAACTTGACGACGAGCGGCTGGCTGTCATCGCGATAGGTGATGCGGTCGGAAAGATTAGGGGCACTGCGCTTGTGGCTGGCATGGATTCTGAAATCGTGCTTGCCACTTTCCGATGCATGTCTGAAAGATGCCGAGGTATTCACGAACAGTGTGTTCTGCCGTGCCAGCGTGTCGAGGCTGCCGCGCTGATAGTCGAGCGACTCATGGCGTATGGGGACGCTGATGCCCACATTCCATCGCTGGTAGTTGATGGTGAATGGGCTGTTGGGAGCCATCTTGTATTTCCCTTTGCCCGAGAAGGAGATGCCGACCGTATTATCCACTACATTCGTCCGGCTGTCGTATGAGTTATTGAAGTCCGTGATGGCTGTCAGCGCGTCAATCTGCGAGGCCAACAGCAGCGTATCGGGATGGTACAAATAATCGTGGGCATCGATGCGCATCAGATTGAAGCTTTCACCCAAACCCATTTCCACGCCCTTGAACAGCTGCATGCCGTAATTCAAAGATGCGATGCCCCAAGTAGTGCGGTTGCTGATGTCGTCCACGTTATGCTGAACGTTCTGCTGCGGGTTCACATATTGACGTGTGCTGTATCTCATGGCCGATTCCGACTCGTTCTCGTTGTGCTGTACCATGACGTGGAAGTCGATATGCTTCTGGTTCTTGCCCACGTTGAACGCGCCCTGCGCATCCATGCTTCCGCTCCATGCCTTTCCCTCGTTGAAGCCACGGTTGCGCTGCGAGGCCGTCAGCGTATCGTTCCATTGGTCGAACATGGAACTGAAGGCACCGTGATTCTTGGAATATCGGAAATCGGCAACCGCATATAGATAGAAGGGCTTGGTCAGCGTGAATGCATCCCGCGCATTCCACGCCCGGCTGCCCGTGCGGTTGCTGCTTTCGGTCAGCGACGTGGGTGTCAGCCCTTGCAGGAATTGCTCATAGCGGCTCCTCGATTCGCTGATGTCTGTGGTCGAGGTGTACGAGGCCGTCAGGTTGTTCTTCACCTTGTCCTCTTTGGCGTGGTAGTCCATCTCGCCCGCCACGCTCCTTGTCGTGAGCAGGTTTCTGGGCATTGAGGCGGGCGTCCAGTGGCCCGACTCGCCGATGTGGCGGCTCTCGTTCACATTGTTCACATTGCCTAATAGCGTGAAGCGGTAGTGGTCGCTGAACCCGAGGGCAAAGGCGCGGGCAAGCCATCTGTCCTTCGTGCCCACGGCACCCTCTACGTTGGCGATGTAGCCGCGCTGGTACTCTTGTTTCAAGTTCACGTCCATCACATACTTCTTCGGATCCACATCGTAGCCCAGTGCCTTGCTCTTGTCCGACTGCATGTCATAGACTTTGATCTCCTTTACGGTGTAGTAAGGAAGGTTCTCCAACAGCACTCGCTTGTTGCCCCTCATAAAAGAGCGTGAACCAAGCAGCAGTTCATCTACCTTTCGTCCATTCACAAAAATCTCGCCCGCCTCGTTCATCGTCACGCCTGGCATCTGGCGGATGAGGTCATCAAGCATCGACCCTTCCGGCAGTTTGAACGCTGTAGCGTCATAGACCAGTGTGTCGCCGCGATAGAACATCTTGACACGCGTGGCTTTCACCAGCACCTCGCCTAATTCTATCTCACGCACCCTGCGCATCTCCAATGTAGGCACTTCTACCTCGGTCTGCTTACCGACATTCACGCTCTTCCACACGCCTTCATAACCTTTCAGCGTGGCATGTATCAACAGTGTCTTGCTGTCTGTCGTCACGTTTGAGTGGTATAAGGCATACGTTAGCCTCATGTTGCCGGTGTAGATGGATGTCATGGCTGCCGAATCGACCAGCACACTGCTGTCGGCTCTGCATATCGACACTTTAGCGTGGATGAGCGGCATTTTCAGGAATCCGTCTTCCACTTTTCCGCTGATTTCTATTTCTCTCTCTGTTTGTGGCGTTTGCTTGCGCATAGCCTTTCTCCGTTCCAATTGCACATAGATTCTCTTTCCATGTACCTTCACTTTCACGGGCAACCCCTCGCACAATCGTCTGACTGCACTCGCAGCGTCCAGACCGTTGGTCTGTGCTTCAACCGTCAGACCGTCCAGACCGTCTGAAACGATGTTAATGGAGTATTCCGACTGACTTTGTTCAATGGCTTTGAGCACCTCAAGAAGAGTCTTCTTCTGTCCAGACAGGTCAGGAGTAGAAGTGGTTTCTTGTGCGGAAAGCGTACTGGTCAGCACAAACAGAGTGACAACAAAGTATAGCAAACGCTTCATTCCCCGTCCTCCACTTTTGCACTTTCAACAAAGATGGTGTCGTTCTGCAACGTCAGACTCACGTAATCAAAAACATTAAGATGGTCGATGAACGACTCGAGCGAGTCGGCGGGATTCCACGTCGTAATCAATTTCATCCCACGTGGTTCCTCGTTGCGGAAAAAGACTGCCTTTCCGTAATGGGCTGACACCACAGTGAGGATGCTGTCGAGGCGGACGTCATCGAAATGAATGGGATCGGCTACCTCTGAAGGGAATTGGCTGTTGGCCTGGCGTGCGTTGCTTGCATCTTCCGTCTGCGCTTTTTGTGGCTCCACCGAATGAGTACGCACATAATGGATGGCGGCAAAGGCGATGCCCGATATCAATAGAATGACAATGGCTGAGGCGGCGTGCTTCATCCAGTATCGCCCCGAAAACAGTGAAGTGTTTTTCCCCTTTCCTTGAACTTGTTCGCCTGCCCGTAGGCTTTCGAAACGCTGCCATGCGGCATCCACATCGGCAGGTTGGCTGAACTGTTTCCTACGGCTGCTGCGCTTGGTTTCCACCATCAGTCGGTATGTTTCGCGTGTCTCTTCATCGCTGTTGATGATGTCACGGATTTCTTGCTCTGAGTATGCCGAGGGGTTGTCGAGCATATCAAAGAGCTTGCGGATGTTGTCGTTGCTTGTGTCCATTGCGATTGTCGTTTTTATCTGTAAGCTTTGAACGGATTTGCTGGATGCTCTGTTGCAGATACTTATAGACGGTGTTCTGGTTCATACCGAGGCGTTGGGCGATTTCCTTCAAGGTCAGGTCGTCATCAAAACGCAGATGAAAGATGCTGTGGTGCGGTTCGTCCAATTCATCGGCACACGTCTGGATGATATCCAGCCGCTCAGTCATCGAGTCTGCGGGCTGCAGGTCAACCGCCTCATCCACAGGGTAGAGGTTTTTCACCTGCTGTCGCAGCGACGTGCGCCGGATGATGTTCATGCAGCTGTGGTGTACAGCTGTCATCAGGTAGGAGCGGATTCCATCCATTTCTGGAGTGATGTCCTTCTCCATCAGTCGCATAAACACGTCTTGAACGGTGTCTTCGGCATCTTCGTCAGCACCGAGCAAGGTCCTGGCCAGATGAGACATCTCGCTGTAATGCTGGCGAAACAGCCTTTCAAGTATCTCATTCTTGAGCATATCAGTCAATTATTATTGCCTTAGGTAATGGAGGCATTTCTATCTATATAACAATCGAGACACATCTTTTTTTATAGGAAAATCGACTATTTCCCCTTTTTCATTCATATCATTGTTTTTTCCTGTTTATTTCAGTTTTAAGGCAAAATTACTGATATTGTTGCGAAAAGTCAAGGAATCGACTTTGCAAATACTTTGCATTTTCGTTCGGGACGGAGTTTGTGAAGTAATAATGTAACGTCAGTTCAATGAATTGATGAGAATTACAAAAAGGCTTTGCCTTACATCAAAATTCATGAGAAATTTATGTTTAATTCGTGGTAATTCATGTTGAAAAACAAACACGAATGCCCATAAATTGAACACAAATAATTCATAAATATTTTCATCGAATTCACGTTATTGTAGGTGATCATCAAAAAACACATGGAAGGGCTTAATGCTTCGGACTCCTTTGGTATTGCCACGCCACGCGGATCATGACGTAGTTGGGGATGACACGGTACCAAGTTTCAGTGCGGCCCTGGGCGTTCACCTCGTAGGTGGTGTTGGAGAGTTGGTGCAGCAGGTCGTGGCCTTCAAGTGTCAGTTTCACCTTGCCGTGGAGGAGTGGCTGGGTAATGGAGGCGTTGAGCACGAACTCGTCCTTGTTCATCGCGTCGCTGCCGTAGCCCCGTCGGCTCAGCATCATGGCATCCACATTGAATGTGGTATTCCATGCCGGGATGGTCTGCATTGCATTCACACCATACTGGAAGTCGAAGGCGCTGATGTTGCTGAACGTCGGGCGGTGCCCCCATGTGCGTCGCCAATGCAGGTTGCCGCTCATGCCCACCTTCGTGTTCTTCCCCTTGTAACTCATCTTCAACTCTTCGTGGAGACTCACGGTTTCCACCTTGTTGAGTTGGGCATCGGTCATGCCGGCGACTGAGGCGTAGTCCACCGAGTGCCACACATTGCAGCCCGTGCTGCTATCCATCCACCATAGTTGATTTTTGTTGAGTGAGAGCGTGGTGTTGTAAGAGGTGTTCCACGACCAGTTGCCCTCCACGTTCTCCGGGCGGTAGGTGTAGGCGTTGGTCAGCTCGTCGTAAGTAAAGCCCTGTGCCACGGAGCGGATGTGATAGGTGTAGCTTGATGTGAGTCTGGCGGCAGTGACACCCGTTTGTTTGGTTTTCAGTCTGGCTTGACACGACATGTTGGCATTGATGCGGCGATTGTCCTTCAACGAAGGGTTGCCCTCGATGATGCTAAGTGCGTTGCGGGTGTCTCGGAATGGCATCAGGTTCATCAGCCCCGGCGAGTACGTCGTCATGCCTACACGCAGCCTCCACAAGTCGTGTCTGAGGTTCAGTGAGGGGTTCAGCACGAAGAGGTTGTGTCGGGCGAGGGTGTCGATCACACCGCGTTCGTAGTCGAGCTTTTCGTGCTGTGTAAAAACGGGAAGGGTCAGTGTCACTTCAACAGGGAAACGCTCCGTCTTGTTCCATTTCAGTGCCATGGTAAACTCGTTCTCCTGTAGCCTCAGTCGGCTCTCACTGCTGTTCTCTGTGTCATAAACGCTGCAGATTAGGTCGCGGTTCGACGGCAGGAGGTTGATGGCAGTACTGTCACATTGGCCCCATCCCGCCATATTGTTGAGGATGTAGAGTTGGTCATTGCTGTTGTTTCCCGTCAACTGATATCGTTCCGTCAGGTAGAGGTTCATTGTTGTCCAGTGTTTGAAGAACGACAGCGTAGGCTCGAACTTGTAATCCGTGGTGCGGTTGTCCTGATACTCATGACGGTAGCAATCGCTTGACGATGCACCCGAAATGGAGTTCTGGCGATTGAAGGCATCGCGCTCGGCGCGAGACCAATAAGCAGAAATCTGCCCATCAACAAGTTTGGGAAAGACCATGAATCTGGTGTAGATTGTTTCGCCATACTTCTTCTCATGGTCCAGTCCGTCAGTTTGCTGTGTGGCTGTTGTTTTCTGGCTGTCCCACATTCCCGAGCTTTGCTCGCCTATCCGTAGCCATTGTCTCATGCTCCCCAACACACTGTTGTCCGTCTCTTTGTAGTACAGCATGATGTGACTTTCGTAAACCACAGGCAACAAATAGAACCGATTGATGACTTGGAATGCTGTAATCTTGTTGTTGGAAGTGTGCATCCTTTCCGAGTACGACGTACCCGTGGGCAGGAAGCGCTCTTGATAGGTGCCCGACTCATCGAGGTCGTTATAGCGGTCGAAGGCCAGTTCTATGTTCTCCGCGATAGCTGGGAAGCCATTCCATTTCTTCGTTGACTGATAGTCGATGTTCACACCCGTTGCCTTGCGTGTCGAAGGCTTGTTCTGGTTGCCAAATATGAGCCCCTGCCCCTCATTCCATCCTTGTGCAATGGCGCGGGTGATGTCGTTGGTGTTGTTCAGGTTGCCGAATGCGCTCACGGCCATTGTTTTCGTGAGCAGCAGTCCAAATGCCCGTGTCTGATATCGCTCATGTGTACCGCCTGCCGCCTCGGCATTCGCTATCACGCCCACAGAATACTCGTCTTTCAGGTTCACGTCCATCACATACTCGGGATATTCGTCCTTGATGCCCCTAATTGCAGCTTGCAACGACTGCCTTTCATACACTTTCAGTTCCTTCACGGTGAAGTAGGGGAGGTTCTCGAGCAGTACTTTCTTGTTGCCGCGGAAGAGCGACCTTGAGTTGAGCGTCAGTTCGTCTATCTTCCGTCCGTTGATGAATATCTCGCCCTCGTCCGTCATCCGAGCACCGGGCAGTTGCTCGATTAGGTGTTGTAGCATCGACCCTTCAGGCAGTTGGAATGCCGTGGCGTCATAGACCAGCGTGTCACCGCGCATCTTCACCTTGATGCGCGTGGCCTTCACCACCACTTCGTCCAGATTGACGTTCCTCATGATGGACTTACGCATATTGATCATCGGTACCTTGAGTGTATTGCCCTTGTATCCTTCGGGGATGTTCACCTTCGCCCATCCGTCCTCATAGCCATCCTTCTGCACCCGTACTAGATAGTTGCCGGGCTTTCCCGACATGCCGATGTAATATATTGTGGAGACGTGAATGGAATCGTTTCCTATCTCATGGACTTGCGGATAGCACTCCACCATTGTGCTATCATCGCGCATCAGCGTGACCTTGCAGCCAAAGAGGCCGCGCTCCAGAAAACCGTCCTGCACGCTGCCTTGCAGCACCACGCCTAAATCTTGCCCCATTGCCGAAATGGGAATAAAGGTGAAAAAGATGATGAATAGTCTGTTCATAGTTCTTCCCGTTTTTTCCGCAAAGGTAGGTGATGAAAAGGGCAACAGACATTATTTATGGTTTACTTGTGGTTTTCAATTGATTTGTAAACCGAGTTTTCACGCTGTTTCTGGCGATATTTGCTAATTTTGTACCCTATTTATACGCGATATGAGATACTTGGTTTCATTTCTATGCCTGATGATGGTGGTGATGACAGCCTGCCAGTCGGAACACAAACGACAGGTAGGGATGCTTCATGAGTTGTTGGAAGCCTGCGAGCGCTACGACACGATGCCAAACGACTCCGATGCCCGCGCCGTGCTTTACTACATGGAGCGGCATGGCTCTCCGTCAGAATTGCAACAGGCGTGGCGCATGATGGCGAAGATGTACAAACGTCACGGGTCGCTCTTCGGTGAGGACTTTGCCTATCAGATGGCGGAGGAATGTGTGAATCCTGTCCATTCGGAGTACGACACGTTGGCTATGGCGGAGATACTCGCAGAATGGTGTGAGACGAATTTCTACAGTTTGCATTACAGCGCCCGTCAGATGGCCGACAGCGCGCAGACGTTGGCCAAGGCCGCCGGCGACTCCACGGCCTACTATCGATACATGGCTTTGCCAGCCTATCTTTTAATGGATGTCTTCTATCGCCAGCAACCGCATACTCATACAGAGAGTGAACAATTCGACAGTATCATTGCCATTGCAGAGACCGCTTCCCGAAAACTATGGCAGATGGACCGCAAGGACTTGTCTGTGGATGCGTTCTTTCCTGTCATCGCCTACTATAATGATGGAACGATGCCCGACTCCATCACCAAATGGCTCACCCGTTATGCCCGTTATACCCGCAAAGACATCCGTCACCCCGAGTCGCGTGCCGCCGTGGAATACTTCTTGCAGAAAGGCGACTACTTCAAGAACCAGGAACTATTTGATTCTGCTGCTTACTACTACCAGCAGATCATCGATCAGTCGAAGAACTATGCCAAAAGCATAGCCTACGCACGCATGATCGACCTGTATAAGAAGTTCAACCAAAGGGATTCAGCCATCGTGTTTCAATATCGCTACAATAACAAATATGTCCAGAATTATTTCAGTGTGAAGAAAGACGAGTTCCTGGAGAACGAGGAAGAATGGCGGCAACGAAATGAGTTCATCACCCACGAAGTGGAACTGCAACGCAGGAGTATGGTATTGGTGTGTGTTGTCGTTGTGCTTCTGTTGGTATGCGGCTTTATCGTCTATCGGTATTATATGCTCAGGCTCCGTCACCGCGAGACGTTGGAGCAGAACCGAGAATACACTGAAATGCTTCGTTCGCTAAGTGCCAAAGTGGAAAACAGCATCCTTGAGACACCCATCGTCCACCATTTCCATGACCTCTCGTCGCAGGATGCTCATCCTAAGACCGAAGACTGGCAAGCTCTCCGCGAAGAGATAGACCGTCTGCATCCCCTGTTGTTCCCCACTCTTGAGCAGCAGTATGCAGCGCATCAATCCGACCAGGCCATGACAGAGCAGGAATGCCGCGTCGTCAGTCTGATTGCCATCCGTTGCAGTCCGCTCCAGATGTCAGTGCTCCTCGTTTGCACCAAGAGTAACGTCAGCAATCTCCGCCGTCGTCTCTACATCAAACTGACAGGTCGGGACGGTTCTGGCTCAGACCTCGACAAGTATGTGGCCCAGATATGTGAAGGGGCATAACAAACGTCTAATGTCTAAAGTCTAACGTCTAATGTCTTTATTTCAGTTCCAACGGCTGGTACACATGGGCTTTGTTGTCCATCAACACGCCGTTGATGATGGTTAAAAACTCGTCATCGATCTCGACGAACACCTCGTCGGCATGCATATAGCGTCGGTCAGGGATATAGTAGGTCGGATTTTTGGGATAGAGCTTGTTCCCGAAGATTTTGATGCGGTTCTTGATGAGCTTTTCCTCAGCTATCTTCGTGGTGATAGCGTTGTGCTCATAGAAGATAGGAGTGACCGTGTGGCTGATGGTGTAGATGGTGAAATGGTGGATGCCGCCGTCAGCCTCTGCATCGAGAATGAGTCCAGGTAATCCGCTCAGTTTCCACGGACCAGCAGATGTGGGGATGTCCTCGGCGTAATGCACCGTCCATTTCCGCCCATGCAATTGACAGGTGGCCTTCTTGCACAGGTAACCGCTGACAGTCAAGGTGTCGTCGCTGAGTGTCCAGTTGATTGCTTCACGAGCTTTCCGTGTCTCGAAGATGTTGGGAATGATAGCGTCGCGTACGGTCACTTGCCCATCGGGATAGTTCGTCCATACCTCGGGCATGAAACAGTAGGATTCAGCCCTCAGCATAGGCAGTTCGTCGGGTGTAAAATAGTCATAGTCCTCGTTGTCCTCACGAAACTTGCGGTGGGGATAGCTGCGTGTGCAGTGCTGTCCCACTTGTACGCATACCCTCATTCTGTCTGTCACGTCCTGTCCGTCCGCATCCTTCGTTTTGCACTCGTAGTCATATACCGCTACCATGTTCGAGACATCGATGCTGTCTTGATGCAGTTTGGCAGCATAATAGGTTGCCATCAGTTCGTCTATACCGTCATCTACTTGTGCATATACTCCGTCACAAATGGTGACAAGTGTGATTGTTAGGAAAATCAAATTCTTGTTCATCGTTTTGTAGTTACTCAAATTACGGAAGTTATAGAAGGAAGTTAAAATGGAAGTTAAATAGGAAGTTATGCGCTTTGCGCAGGACGATAGTTTTGATGGCGGTGACGCGATTGTCCTGTGAGATGTGGTGCAAAGGTACGAAAAAGATGGTCTGAAACCCTCATTTAGCAGTTTACAATTTGTTGACAAGTGATTTGTAAACTGAGTTTACACGCTTTTTCCAGAATCTTTCACTATCTTTGTGCTCAGTTATGAAGAATCTATCCTTACTTCTGTTCCTGTTGATGTTGTTGGGTGCCTGTCGGTCGGAACACCAACGTCAGGTGCAGATGATGAACGACCAGATTGACGCCACGGACAGATACGACACCTTGCCGAACGACTCCGACGCCCGAGCCGTGCTCTACTACATGGAGCGGCATGGCTCACCCCGCGAATTGCAACAGGCCTGGCGTATGATGGCGAAGATGTATCGTCGTCATGGCGCGCTCTTTTATGAGGGCTTTGCCTACGAGATGGCCGTTGACTGTATCGATTCACTGAGTAGTGACTTTGACCCACAGGCCTTGGCTGAGATCTGCTATGAATGGAGCATTAACCAGTACTTCAGTCTTGATGACGGGATTGCGAGACGATTGGCACGTCGGGGTATGTCGTTGGCGCATCAGGCAGGTGATACCGCATTATATTATAGGTGCCTTGGGCAGGATGCATACATAGGGTTACTGATGAACCAAGATGTGCTGTTGTTGGACACCGCGCATCGTGTCTTCGACGAGTTGTGGCGTCGTGGTCGCAAGGACTGGGCGGTGGATGCCTTCTTTCCCTACATGGCGTATGTGCTGAACTACGAACGCAAGTCGTTCGGTTTATGCGCTCAGCATGTCAGTGACTCGGTTTTCCTCAGTACATTAGGTGTGGCTCCATTGATGTTTGCCGATGAGACCAACCCCATCTCCGACTCTCTGGAAATATGGATTCAACGATACAAGCAGTACACTAAACAGGACCTCGAGCATGTGGGTTCGTATGCTGCTATCGAGTACTGGAAACTGCAAGGCGACTATTACTTGCGCAAAGGCAACTTCGATTCAGCCCATTACTATTACAGTAAACTCGACCATCCTTGGAACTATGTCCGTTTCCAAGGCTACGAACGGTTGCTCAAACTCTACAACCGGTTTCCTGAACGCGACTCAGACTATGCTATCCGCGTCCAATACAATGAAAATGCGGTTGACCATTACTTCGGCTTTAGGAAAGACCGCTTCTTGGAGAACGAGGACGAGTACCGTCAGCGCAATGTGCTCATCAACCATGAATTGCAATTGCAACACCAACGCACCCTGCTCTTATACGGGCTGTTGTTCTTGTTGGCCATCGCAGGTTTTGGGGTTCGTCGGTTCTACAAACTTAGGCGTGAGCACCGCGAGATGTTGGAACAGAACCGTGAATACGCCGAAATGGTGCAATCGCTTCAACTTCGTGACCGTCCATCGCTTCTCGACACTGATATCGCCCGCCGTTTCCATGACCTATCCTCGCAGGATGCTCATCCCACGGCAGAGGACTGGCGTTCCCTCCGCGAAGAGATTGACACCTTGCATCCTCGGTTGTTCCCTTCTCTGACGCAACAGTATGCCGAGCATCAGCCTGGGCAGACCATGTCCGAACAAGAGTGTCGTGTCATCAGTCTGCTTGCCATACGTTGTAGTCCGCTTCAGATGTCAGTCCTCATGGTCTGCACCAAAAGCAATATCAGCAATCTCCGCCGTCGTCTCTATCAGAAACTCACAGGTCTCGACGGCTCTGGCTCCGACCTTGACAAGTATATTGCAGAGATGTGCTTATCTTGACGTATCATTCCAGGTCATCACTCCTAAGAATGCGGAAGTCTTCTTGTTATGAACTCTCTTGTTAACGTGAATTCGACGATAATAAATTGTGATACATTATCGGCTTTTTTGTTGATCATAAACATGAATGGCCACAAATTTGACACAAATTATTCATGAATTATCATGTAAAGAGAAGCCTTTTTGTAATCAACTTGTAATCAACTCCAACTTCACTTTCGTCGAACTGACGTTCCTTTAGGAACTTCAACAAGTTTTCAAATATCAGGTCATAGTTGTTGACTTCTATCCTCCTATCGAACTGATTGAAAACACTTTCCTCGCTGATTATTGTGTTTTACGAGAATTGAGTTGATAATGGTCCTTATGTTGAATCGTTCACAACAAAATCTCTAAGGTCAATGCACGTCGATACCGTCAAAATACAGTTCTGCAATGACGGTGTCGCCATATTTAGAGCCGGGATAGACTTCGAGAATCTCGAATTTCAGTGTCCAGTCGGGCTTTGCATCGTCGTAGTAGCCGAGGATGCCGACATCGAAACTCTGGAGGGTGCGGCTGTCCTCCAAGGCGAGGATGGCATAAGGTTGGTTGTTGTACCATACGCGCAGTTTCTTCACGCGTGAGTTGGCTTTCCATGCCTCCTCCGACTTGACATGGCCGTTGAGGATTTCCACTGTTGTAATTCGAGGGCATTTTCCCTCGAACGTGTAGGTAAGGCTTTCGCCAATGCCCTTTCCCTTCGTGGCCCACACGCTCTCATGGTTGAAATCATGGGCATTCTCGCCCTTGTAGTCAAACTTGTTGTTGGGAGACAGGCAGCTTGATGCAGTGACGCTCTTCACCTCTCCGCCGCAGTACCAGCTGCATCTGCCACTATACAAGTCGTCATAGACGGTGATGTCGCCATATTTCCATAACTCCTCAGAATCATCTTCATATTGGTTGGAGAGTTTTTCCCACTGTTCCACTGAGATTTTTGGCATCGGAGTGATGCTTTGGGGTTTGATGACCTTTTCTTGCGCATGAACGGCCATCATTGCAGTAATGGCTATAAGGATGGTGATGATGCTTCTTTTCATAATGCTTGATAGTTTTATTGTTCCCTTAAATCGGATATTATTAGTTTAATAATAGGCAATGATATATGTTGATAATGGTCCTTATGTTGAATCGTTCACAACGATAAAAATGTAGATTAAAGTTTTTTCTATTTTTTGACGGGACGCACAGGTTGGCCAATATAGCGAAAACTGAAGTAGTCACAGCCCACATTGTGGGAATCAAAGTAAAGGCGAGATGCAAATTGAGCATTTTCCAGGTTCACGTCGCCTGCCCAATAGAAGCCATGATACTGGCTGTAGGACTCCTTCCAAATATGGGTTCCCGCCTCGGGTATGAAGATGCTATTGCCATTAGGCCCCACAAACTTCACTCCCCAAACTCCATTGAAAGTGGTCCAAGTCGTAGTACAACTGTTGATGAGTTCGGCCACTTGTTCCATCGAGGGCATCTGCCAATCGCCACCCCATGTCACGTGGGCCACATCGTAGCGTGTGCCAATAATGCTCTCACCAAGGTCATGGCAGGTCTCTTCCGTTCCATCACAATGGGTGTATGTCTTCCACGAATAATCCGACTTCTTTTCTGTCTCTCCCCAGGCGTAATAATCGCCTGTCTTTTCCTGTGACAATGCCCCCACGTTCATGTTCGCCCACTTCGTGCCAGATGGCAGTCCGAGGTCGATGGCCACTAATCCTTTCGGAATATCGAACTCTTCGTCTTTAGAGCAACTGGAAGTGACGGTTGCAACCAGTAGAACTGAGATGAAATAGAAGAAAGTATTCTTGTTGAACATAATTCTTAGCGTGGACTGGACATTTATAGAAAAACGATGCAAAAGTAACATAATAAAACCGAAACCTTCAAATTCTACAAAAAAATTCTACAAAAAAATGGAGAGGAGAATAAAAGCTATTATGGTTGATAATGGTCCTTATGTTGAATCGTTCACAACGATTATCGCGCATCAGGGAACGGGTTCGGAGGTTGATAATGGTCCTTATGTTGAATCGTTCACAACCTTTAGACCATAAATAGTTGGTACAAAGATAGTTTAAATATCTTTTTCTCACAAAAAAATGAACTAGTTTTGCAAAAAAAATGTTTTTTTCCCATTTTTTTGATTTTTGTACAAAAAAAGACAACGATAATGGCAAAACAGATATTAGTTATAAAAAGGAGTTATATAGGGAGTTAAGAATTAAGAGAAATAAGAAACATTTAAGTTCTATTGTCTTGTGAGTAGCACATAACTCCCATGAGCGTAAGGCTCTCCAGCGGAAATAATCTCGCAGGCAGGATGCCTGCGTACCCCATGTTGCCAGACCGCGGGAAATTTATCGCAGGCAAGCTGCCTGCGTACCCAGCAATGAATATAGTGAGTTGACTATCATTTAGATTATCCGTAGGTGCATTCAGTTTCGCTTCATGCACCCACGGTTATGAAGAGGCGTCCCTTTTAGGGATGTTGGTGTTGGTTCTGTTGCCATCCAACGTCTTTCCGTTATTCCAGAGATTCTCTGATGATGCGTAGAGTCTCTCTTTTGTACTTCAACCGATTGTATTCATACCCGCGACACATCCAGCAACTACAGGGAGTGCTAGTAGTACGATACACTTGCTCCCCGTGTTCTTTAGCCAATTCAAACCAGTGTAATGCTACACAATGTATGCCGTCAGCATAAGTATTGTAGGATGCTGCGTGACAGATCATACGCGCCTTAAACACGCGGAAGCCTTGCTTCTTTCTCCAAAGTTTTGTACGTTTTTCCATCATCTCTTTGTATTATAGTAATTCGTTGATGGAATCTAACTTTGGTGAAAATCTTTGTGTCCATAAAAATCTGTTATGTTTATATTATTAGTATGCTTTTATATCTCTTCTACTTATTAGAGTGTAGCATTATTAGAGTGTCGCAATGTTGCAAATGTAATGCTTCAATGCTTTTGCCCTTACAGGGCGCATGTACCCGCCATCGCCAACCCAGGGCGTTGCCCTGGGCTATTGGCTTATTGGCCTTTCAGGCCGTCCTGAGGCAAATCCGAAAGTTGAGTGTTTTTTC
>JAEEGI010017505.1_pt1 | contig 14681 bp, 11 predicted proteins | sample 8958751 | NCBI WGS metagenome assembly JAEEGI01 (sample SAMN16246545, study PRJNA631951) | gut metagenome | biome: gut microbiome; feature: rumen; material: KS-attached | host: Bos | place: Iran: Karaj | collected 2018-10
ATGGATGTGTCCATGCTTGCTGGGATTTATTAGTTGGTGCGATCTAGCCGGATAGGTAGTATTATAGTGGCGTTGGACATCGGTGCTGGAAACGGCACGAATCTTGTTCTCGGTGGTGGTGTAGGCTACGCTTCCTTCGCCTACAATTTCAGCTGAAGCATAGACAACCTGATTCGTTACATGGGCTGCTGCACCCAGGTGCACAACAATGGTGTTGTCGCAAAGCTGTGGCAGGTAGTAATCGAAGGTTACACCATCGGGTAATAACGACTCGCCCAGCAACTGTTTGCCAGTCATGCCTGGCGAACTAAGTTCCGACTCATGAGTGAACAGGCTGTAGCTTGATGTTACCCAATTGTTCCCAGGTGTAGGTGGGGTCTGTTGGGATATTCCAACTGGGCTGTCGGTTTCGGTGATGAAATAGTAGCCATAATTGGAATATCCGTTGACTTTGTGTGTATAGTAGGGATAGACGTTGGTATTGTTCATCATTTTTCGTTCTACTGGCCCTTGTGCATAGAAGATAACCTTGTTGTCGGTTAGCATGGTAGGCGCAGGCTGAAGGTCATCGATGGTGTTCCCATCAAGGACCTCACCGATGATGTGTCCTCCACAGCCGTAGATTTGTATGTGCTGTGGATTTTCAAAACCCATCTCACTCAATTGATCGAATGTGATTTGATAGATGCCGTCAGCGGGCACGGCGACTTTCACCCACTTGCCAGTCGACAATCGTGAGGTGTAGGTAAACTTGCTTAATGAGAATGCCTGTGTGGTCAGCGTTCCCATTGCCAAAACTGATGTGATGGCCATAAGGCCCTTGAGAATTTTAGTTCGCATTTTATATTGTCCTATCTGTTTTTTTACTTAATCTTGGTCTTGAGCACCTCTTGCTCGTTCAGGACCAGTTCAATGGTGGAGTTGATGAGCAGTGGCTGTTTGCTCGGACTTGTGATGCACACGAGGTCGCCCATCTTCAGGGTCATGTACTGGCTCATCAGTACAATGGTGTCGTCAATAAGTCTTGCCAGGCCTTGCAACGTCACTTGGGTGACTTGAGTACCGTTTACTAGGCATGTGACTTGTGTCGCTTCGGAGATTACCTCTTTGGGCAACATTTGTCCCTGGATCAGTGCGCCGTCATGCGCTCGGCTCAACGCTTGTCGCGTGATGACGTTCCCATGCTCGTCAATACCTTGTGTGAGCATGCATGCGGTGGCAGCGTCCCAGTAACGGTGTGCAAACCTTGGCGCAATACATTTACCCAGACGATTAATCCGTGCGGCAATCGAAATGGTCGCCATGAATGTGTGAGCCCAGTCGGGAACAAACAATGGGCGTCCAGTAGGCAGAATTGACGAATCGGCAAGCAGTTCAATGCTTGCAGCTGGGTCCATGCCATATTTTACCGCTACTTTCATCGCGTTGTTAAGGGGCAAAACGCATTAACCTGCAAATGTACGAAAAAATCTTGGAACGCTCACAATTTTTTGACAAAAAATCGCCTTTATATTCCTTATTCGCTTGCCACGGCCAGTTTTTTGCTCTTGGTGGCTTCTTGCACGCCGTCGGTCGAGAGGATTGCTCGGTATACATATATGCCGCGTGGCACACGTCTTCCACCCAAGTCGCGCAGATCCCAGGTGACGGGGAATGAGGTATAGCTGTCGCTCACGCCGTTTTGCCGCGTGCGCCATACGAGTCGACCCATCAGGTCATAAACCTCGATGCCTATGGTCAGGACTGCGTCGGGGCGGTTATGCTTGACGTAGAACGTGGTTTCGTAGCGGGCAGGGTTGCTGGTGCTGTATACCTCGTAAATGTCGGGCTTCAGCCCCTTGACAACATTGAAGCTCACAGTACGCTCGCTCATATTGTTGTATACGTCCCACACGCGCAACCGCAGCAAGTGGTGCCCAGGAGTCAAGTCGTTGAGCGTATAACTCAGTGTGCCCGATGTGCCTTTAGCCGCAGCGCGGGGTGTGTAGTAATCAATGAGGTTGCTATAAGTGGTGCTGCCGTCAAGTGTCAGGGTCATTGTGTGGCCAATGCCGGCAGTAGAGTAATTGATACCGCTGTCATCGGTGATCTCGGCAAGAACCACGGGCGACTCGTTGACTTGATCCTCGTTCTTAAAGTTCTCGCTGTTTAGTCCCATGAATCGTATGACAGGCCCAATTGTGTCAGCTTCTGCTGTGTCGTCATAGCCGTAGATGATGAACTCCTCATTGCTGCCACGAGCCTCGATTGAGTCATTCTGGCTATATGCATACATGTTGATCAATGATGGACTAAAATTGTCGTACAGTACTGAGTCATCGTCGGCCGTCTCGCGGGGGAGCACCTCGGTGGGCAGCACAATTCGTGTCGTGAATTTGCCGGCTACAATCGAGTCAATTCTCACAGCGAGTTTGTTGGTGCGATCCAAGTAGGTATTTTTCTTGCCGTCGCTTCCGTCGCTCTTGTCGCTGTAACCATGGGTGGTAATAGACTGCTCATAGTCAAACATCTCAAGCGTGAGCTTGCCGTTAAAACTGGGCAGTGGTGTGCCGTTGCGGTCGGTCACTGTACCGCGCACTGTCATCGCTTGTCGACCATGGAACACGGGCCAGTCGGCCGAGGTGAACTCTTCAGCGCCTTCTATCGAGTCGACGCGAATCTTGTGGGTCGGTAACGCTAGCCGCATGGCGGGATCGCCCACAAGGAAGAAACGCAAGCGGTTCTCATCACGCGACATATTTTTCCCCAGGCGCACGATGTCGCCCAGTCGTCGTGGCAGGCCATCCTCATCGTTGCTGAATGCATATTGACCAATGTTGGTGGTAAGTATGCCATTGCTGTTAATTCGCACAGGGCGAGGTGGACAGATGATGGCTATCACGCCGCCACGGGGATTAAGGTACAGGGTTTCGCCACCCGACTCCTCACTGCCGTCAAACTGGTTGAAATCGCACGTGGCGGCATAGAGCACTGGCACGTGCTTGTAGAAGAATTTGGTGTCTAGGTCGACGTGTCTCAACAGACCATTATCGGTCATGGCGTGCGGTCCAGAATGACCAATGTAGGTCCACCACACCACACCATTGCGCAGGGTGTTGTAATGCTTGGTGACAGCATCGGGAAAGGTACGCTTGGCGCCGCTGCTCACTGCATTGAAGGCATCCAGGTAAACACGGTTATAAATCATGTCACTGCCTCCGTTGGCACGCATGGCGGCAACCATGTCCTCGGCTTGTTCAAGGTGCGCGCCCGAGTTGCCGTCGTCGGCAACAATCATCGCGTTGTTCTTCCACCAGCCATAGTCGGGTTGAGTCACGTAGTTTACTAGTTTGTCGACCACGTGTCGTGCCTCGGTGACGCTTTTGACTGTCATGCGGCCCACTGCGATGTCCAGCTCGTTTTGATGGATGCGTGGTCCGGAGCCATCGGCAAGGGTGCCGAAGTAATCGTCGGTGGTATAGGTGTTGCTGTGCTCATGGCTTAACTCGGTTTGCCAGGTGAGTAGCATGGGTGCGTTTAGGGCGCGTATGCTCCCGGTAATCAGCCGGTTGTCGTAGGTCCCCTTGCCCATGAGCAACAGGTAGCCAAGTCGGTGCCCGTCCTGGTGGCCACGGTCATAGAACATCTTGCACAGCATACGGTAAGCCATCGCATCAGGAGTGCCGCCCGAGAACTCGTTATACACCTCGTTGTCGCTCACCACCAGCACGCGCATGCTGTCGACCTGATGATGCAAGGTGGCGATGCGCTGAGCTTGTTCGCGATATTCGTTGGGGGTGATGATGACCATGTCGGGCACAGGCTCGCTGTGCAGGTCTTGGTTGCTCACAGTGCCCACTAGGGTGGGGCGGGCAAAGGTGCCGCGAGGGGTAAACACGGCATAACGGCGCAGCCCCGTTGACAGGGGCGAGAAACTCATTGTCGAGCCCGTGCGGTTGGCGTTGACTCTCACCGGACGCCAGGGCTGCGTGACGTCCCACACCACACTGGCGCTATCGGTGCCCTCAACCTTGAGTTGCAAGGCTGTGTTGGAATGAATGTCATCAAAACACAGTTGTCCCTGGTGGAGTGTCAGTGTGCGCGTATAGTTCACAGCGATGTAGTCGAGCCGGGCCATCGATGGGGCTCCGGTGCTGGTCAGCTTCAGGCTGTAGCTTAAAGCATTGTCGCTGTTCAGGTTGAAGGTTTTTTTCGAGATGATGCGATCATAAGCGTCTTCACTGCTCTTGCCAGCGATTTGGTCGGTCGAGGTGCTCGCGATGTTGGTGCCGTTATATTGGTAGGTCATCTTGGCGTTGCCGGTGGCTTGCTTCACACCCATGATACTATAGACATTGACATCAGTGCCAGCCACCTTTTGGGCCAGATCGAAGGAAAAGCTATGTTGTGATGTGCCTGTGAAATCCTCGCCCAGATAGACGCGTCCGCTGTTAGCGGGGTTAATCAGGTCCACTTCGTGCAACAGATGTTCGGTGAAGGTGGTCTGTGTCGTGCCAGTAGGAGCATCGCCCGATGTTGTGATGGAGAGGTCTTCAAAGCGCTCGTCATCGGTTACCAGATAGTAGATGTTGGTGCTATATGGGTGTTGTACGGGCAGGAACGTCATCCCACCGGCGCTGCCGTCGCGCCAATAGGTGGGACCTTGGGCATAGAACAGGAGTTTGCCCTCGGTGCGTACCACTGGCAGTTGCGGCAGGTCATCGGGGATATCCTCGGTCAACTTCTCGCTCAGTGGCAAGCCACCCATGCCGAAGACGTGAATACGGCTCAGGTTGCTCAAGCCCCAAGAACGCACATCATCGGCAGTGATTTCGTGGATGCCCGTCTGGCTGACCTTGATTTTCACCCAGTGGCCGGTCGCCAGTTTTGACGAGTCGGCAAAGTGTGTGATATTAAAGGCATATGCGTGTTGGCTGCCCAGCAGCGCAAGCCCTGTGGCAACCATCACGACTTTTAACAACATATTTTTAGGAATAGTCATAGTCGGTGTTTGGATATGTTTTCTATAATCACTAAAACGCATTCTGCACCTATTTATTGTGACTTTGGCTCCTTTTTCAATTTGTGACATATGACACTACTGTTTTCAATAGTTTTGTAACTAATAATGAGAAATTGAATGTCAAGCTTGTTTCTTTTTATTATTTTTGCAGCATGAAGTTGAAACGTATCATCTTGTCATTGGTGTTGGGCATGGCTTTGCTGTGCTGCCTATCGTCGTGCATGAATCAGAATTACCTCATGTTTGAGGATGATGAGTGGAGTGGCCGGGAAATGGATGGAGACCGCGTGCTCTCCAATGGCGAGCTAGAGATGGACGACTGGGACCGCTAGGCTCCCGGGGCCTGCATGTTGTTCAAAACGGCCTTTTTCTATACCTCTTTTTCTTTTTTCTTGTACCATTTGGTGTTTTTTCTATATCTTTGCATGCTTAAAACCATTTGCAATGCGAAGATTCACGTTACTCGTATGTTTGTTGGGCGCGCTGGTGGCTGTGTCACAACCAGTTGTGTCGCTCGACTCGTGCCGCGCCATGGCGTTGCGCAACAATAAGGAAATACGCCAAGCATCGCTCGAAATCGAGAAAGCACACTACCAGCATCAGGAGGCCCATGCAGCCTATTTGCCCAATATCGATTTCCAGGCTTCTTATATCTATAATCAGAAGAAGGTGTCGCTCATTGAGCAGGATGCCTTGCTGCCCGTCAAGACCTTTAACCTGGCGAACCAGGGTTATGAGTTCCAGGTGGTGACGCATCCCGTGACGGGCGAACCTATCCTTAACGAGGGTCAACCCATTCCGCAACAAGTGGCCTTGCTGCCCAAGGATGCGATGACCTACAACATTCACAATATCATGGCGGGGGCCATCACCGTGACGCAGCCCATCTATATGGGCGGGAAAATCAAGGCGATGAACGAAATCACACGCTATGCCGAGGAGATTGCACGCTCGATGCGTGACAACAAGGCACAGGATGTGGTCTATAACGTCGATGCAGCTTACTGGCAGGTGGTGTCGCTCAAGGCTAAGCAGCGCCTGGCCGAGAGCTATGTCAACCTGGTGGAGTCGCTGCAGAAGGATGTGAACAAGATGCTGAGTGAAGGCGTAGCCACACGCTCGGCCTTGCTGGCTGTAGATGTGCGCTTGAACGAGGCGCAGGTCGACCTTACCAAGGTGAACAACGGTTTGACGCTTTCTCGCATGTTGTTGGCTCAGTTGTGTGGCCTGCCTGTTGACACGGTGCTACACCTGGTCGACGAGGATAATGAAAATGTAGGCATGGGTGCTTTGCGACCCACCGACTATGACTTGAGTTTGGTATATGCGCGCCGCAATGATGTGCGGGCACTGACGCTGGCCACCGAGGTCTATGACCAGAAGGTCAAGGTGGCACGCAGCGAGATGCTGCCGCAAGTCGCTGCCTTCGGAGCCTATCATGCCACTAATCCCAATAGTTATAACGGTTTCAAGAACCGCTTTGGCCTGGCCTTCTCGGTGGGTGCGATGGTCAAGGTACCCATATGGCATGGAGGCGCGTTAAGTAGCAAAGTGCGTCAGGCCGAAGTCGAAGCAAAGGCCAAGCGCTTGGAGCTGGCCGATGTGCAAGAGAAAGTCGCTTTGCAGGTCAATCAGGCGAAGTTCCGTTATCAGGAGGCACTGAAGACCTATAACATGACAAAGACCAACCTGGCAAAGGCCGATGAGAACTTGCGCATGGCGCAGGTGGCATTCAAGGAAGGTGTCGGCACCAGCGATGATGTGATGGCGGCTCAGACTGCTTGGCTCAAAGCCAATAGCGAGAAGATTGATGCCGAGATTGATGTCCGCCTCTGCGACACCTACCTGAGCAAGGTCCTCGGAGAGGGAGTTTAAGGAATAATGAACTTATCTGGTTTGAGAATACAAAAGACTAAGAATAATGGATAAAGACCAACATCAGCAGCGGACTATTGTCCGCAAGAAGGACAGGGCATTATTGGCCGCCATCGGTGTCTTCGCCATGGCCATGGCTATGATTGCGGTGATGGGACTCGTACTCATACAGCCGCCCAAAGCTACTACACAAGGTCAGGCCGATTGTGATGCTGTGAGAGTGTCGGGAAAGTTGCCCGGACGCGTCGAGCGCATCTATGTGCAAGAAGGGCAGATGGTGCATCGTGGCGACACGCTTGCCAAGGTCTACTCATCGACGGCCGATGCCAAGCTTTACCAAGCACAGCAGATGGCCAATGCCGCTTCCTCACAGACTCAGAAAGTGGATCGCGGCACGCGTGATGAAATCAAGCAGAGTGCTTACAACGTGTGGCAGCAGGCTATTGCAGCCGAGACCATCACTCAGAAGACCTACCAGCGCATGCAGGCCCTCTTTGAGCAGGGCGTAATCACTGAGCAGAAGCGTGACGAGGCTAAGGCTGCAGCCGATGCAGCTGCAGCACAGGTCAAGGCCGCTAAGAGCCAGTATGACATGGCAGTCAATGGTGCGCAGCGCGAGGACAAGGCTGCCAGTCAAAGTGTGGCAAATGCAGCACGAGGCACCGTGATGGAGGTGAAGTCGCTGCTTGAAGACCAATACCTTATCGCACCCTGCGATGGCGAGGTGACTCAGATTTATCCCCAGGAGGGCGAGCTTGTGGCAATGGGCGCACCATTGATGTCGCTTGCTAAGATGGACGACATGTGGGTGTCGTTCAGTGTCCGCGAGGAGATGCTCAAGGATCTGCCTATGGGCAAGGTAATTAACGTTGACATTCCTGCTCTGGGCCTCCAGGACGTTAAGATGAAAATCTTCTATGTCCACGATATGGGCACTTATGCCATTTGGCAGGCCACTAAGGCTTATGGGCAGTATGATTCCAAGACCTTTGAGGTCAAGGCTCGTCCCGAGGCTCCCATCGAGAACTTCCGTCCTGGCATGAGCGTCATCCTAAAATAGTTCAACCCAAGTTCATGTTCCCCCTTTAGGGGGGTAGGGGACACGCATTAAGTAATGTATCGGTTATTTTTCAACGAGTCGATTAAGCGCGGATTGGTGCAGCTGGTGCGGCGCCAGCTCTACTGGATTGTCATGATTGCGGCACCCATCTTGTGCTCAGTGTTTATGCTTGAGCTCATGAAGCCCGGGACAATTCAGCGTGTGCCTGTGGGTATTGTCGACCTCGACAATTCGTCGGTGTCGCGGCGCATTACGCGCAATCTGGGCGCAATACAGACCGTGAATATTGTTCATCATTACACCGATTACAACTCGGCCCTGAATGCCGTAAAACGAGGCGATGTTTATGGCTTCATCTACATCCCTGAGCGGCTTGAACACAAGACCCTCACAGGGCAGAATCCTGTGGTGAGTTACTACATCAACTATGCCTTTTTTGCCCCTGCTTCCATGCAGTTCAAGGGCTTCAAGACTGTTACCCTCCTTGCCAATGGCGCTATTGCCAAGACTTCGCTCGAGGCTACCGGGCTGCTCGACGAGCACACGGTGTCCACCTTTATGCAGCCTGTCTTGACCGATGTGCACATGCTGGGCAATCCTTGGGCAAACTATAGCTACTACCTTAACCTGTCGTTCATTCCCTGTTTGTTGGCCCTGTTTATCATGCTCACCACGAGTTTCAGCATTGGAACAGAGTTGAAATATGGCACCTGTCGCGAATGGATTGCATCAGCTGGACGTTCAATCAAGTTTGCTATCTTTGGCAAATTGGCTCCTCACACTTTCATTTTTACGAGTACAGGTTGGATGATTCAGTTCTTGATGTATCGTGTTTATGGCTTGCCCCTCAATTGTAACCCGTGGAACATGATTCTGGCAATGCCGTTGTTTGTGCTTGCCAATCAAGGCTTTGCCTTGTTGATGATGTGCATTGCCCCCAACTTCCGTTATGGCACTACGTTGTGTACCCTTCTGGGTATGCTCTCGTTTTCGTTTTGCGGGTTCTCGTTGCCGGCCGAGTCGATGTACCCTTGGGTCGATGCGTTGGGCTATACCGTGCCGGTCAAGTATTACTTCATGCTTTCAATCGACCAGGCGCTCAATGGCGTCCCCATCTATTATTCGCGTTTTTATTATGTGGCACTCATGGTGTTTGTCGTTCTGCCGTGGCCTTTGCAATGGCGGCTCAAGCGCGAGTGCATTAATCCTGTGTATGTGCCATGAGTAAGCGTCGCATGAATCCTGTGTTGCGTTGGCTGCACGATATATTCCTAGTGTGGAAGCGTGAGTTCTGGCTCGCCTTCCACGACGAGGGCGTGATTATCTTCTTTCTCGTCCTCTGTCTGGTCTATCCCATCTTGTACGCACTCATCTATAATCCCGAGACTGCTCACAATGTGGCTATTGTCGTGGTAGATGAAGACCGCTCAGCCGACAGCCGTGAGTTCACGCGCGCGCTGGATGCGACCCCCGAGGTTTGTGTAACCCAGTATGTGGCGAGCATGGAAGAGGCACGCCATCTCATGTATGCCAAGAAGTGCTATGGCGTGGTGCGATTTACAAGTGGCTTCGGCCAGAAAATCCATCATGGCGAGCAGGCTCATGTCGAGGCCTATTGCGACATGGGTGTCATGATTCGTTACAAGCAGATTCTGTCGGCAGTAACCAATGTCCAGATGGCAACCAATGCCCACCTGCAGCATCAGTTGCTCAGTGTTGTTCCTGTCTCCATGTCGACGGGTTCGCTCGAGAGCCGTCAAGTTGCTTTGGGTAACACGGGTATGGGTCTTGCCTCGGCCGTGTTGCCTTCTATTTTCATCCTTGTGTTGCAGCAGAGCATGCTGTTGGGCATCTGCATGCTGCACGGTGGCAGTCGTGAGCGTCGCCTGCACAACCGGGGTGTCGACCCGCTAGAGATACCTGCTGGCGTGGGGGCTTCCATCTTGGGTAAGTCGCTCTGTTACTGGATGGTCTACATCATCCCCACCGTCTACACCCTACTCATCGCGCCCAAGTTCTTCGACTTCCCGCAGGTGGGCGATCCCCGTGCCATCCTGGCTATGGCATTGCCCTTCTTGCTGGCCTCATCCTTTATGGGACAGGCCATGAAAGTTTTTGCCAACGATCGCGAGTCGACCTTCATTGCCCTCGTGTTCACGAGCATCATTTTTGTCTTCCTCAGTGGCATCTCGTGGCCGCGTAGCAGCATGAGTACCTTCTGGATACTCGTTGGCAACTTCATCCCCTCCACCTGGGCCGTCAACGCCTATGTGCAGTTGCAGTCGGGTGGTGCCACGCTGGCGCAGCAGTCCAGCGCCTACATGATGCTTTGGGTGCTCACGGGGTTGATGTTTATTCTCGCCTACATTGTTGAGCGCTTCTTGTGCCGCAAGCGTTACCGTCGCATGCGTCACTATGCCAAGCGCGACCCCATGGCTCTCATCCGTGAGGAGTATCGCCGTCAGGCCATCGACGTGTTGCCCGACCGCATCAACGCCCTCGACCTGGGCAACCCCACTTCTGACGAAGACGACTAGCACAAAAGAAGGCCAAGAAGACATCTACTGATTAGTCATACAACATGGCTGGCATTCATGAAACGATGCCAGCCAGTTTTTTTAAATAAAAAAAGCTGCAGCAAGGAACCGTCCCTGCTGCAGCATTTGCCGTTAGCCTTCCTCGGTCGGCTTCAGAACCGATACCCCACAGAGATGGTGCTGAACACGAGATTGTAGTCCAAGTCCACAATCTCGTTAAACCAGTCTTCTTGGAACTTGGCGTACTGATAACTAGTTCCGATGCCAAATTGCCATCTCTTGTAGTTCACACCGCATCCCAGATGAGCGTATGCGCCCCGCCGTTCGACCGGGCTGTATCCCCCACGCGCTATGCCGAAGATGCCGAATTTACCATGCTCAAAGAAATGGTATCGGAACTCGCCATAGATGGGCATGAAGAAGCCCTCATGATCTCCGCTTGAAAAGATGTAGCTCGGCTTGAGACCTAGCCCCACGTAGAACTTCTCTTTCAGTAGCAAGCCATAGCTCCCAGCGACCCCGACAGCACAGTACTTATGGTCGCTTGCTTCGCCCACAACGCCTGCTGATAGCTCGACATTCGCGTCCCCGCACCACATCTTGGCGCTCTCCTGTGCCCCTGCAACCAATGCTCCCAGAAGCATCACTATTGTTATAATCCGTTTCATATATAGTTTAAACTACAATTTTTTTAAAATACCCCCTGCACAAAAAAATAAAAAAAAGGGCAATGAATGATAAGAGCTAGGTCTCAAACTATCTGCTGCTGATTACTCAGCATTTCGACCACTAAATTATTACTATGCTTGAAAGTCTTGTATTTTCTTTTTGTCATCCGACATCTCTACAGTTTTGCTTTTTGCATTGACCATAGTTTCTGAAACAAAGATAAGTTGACCTTGTTTGTTCTTGTAGAAATCAGATGAAAGATATTTTATATATCCTCTGCGGAAGTGGGGGCGCATCGCCCCTTTGACCGTTTCAGTGATTTTATCTGACACACCTAATTGCACGCTTCGGTCTTTATAGCGATAGGTGTTGATGTTATTAGTGTCGGGTACACCATCACGGACACATTCCGGGAAACATTCCATGTAAGCAATAAGGTTTATAGCAAACTTGAAATTTTTCTTGATGTTTTCCGCTTCCCAATCAGTTCTATCTTTGAGCGCCTCGTATTCCGTTTCATCAATCTGACCCCCACCATCATCTGAGCAGATGTATAGGCTAATTTCATTACGTTGTAAGTCTAATGAGAATCCAAACACAAAGCCATCAACCTCATTAGGGATGTGAATGCCAATAAGATATTTTATCCATTTGTAGGGTTTCCCTGTTGAAGGGTCTGGCATCTCTTCGGGCTCACCATTTTGCGCCAGATATGTCTTTATGCCGTCAAGGTCTTTAAGCGAAACTTCATCACGCAAGAATCCGAACAGTTCCTTATCATCAAACCATACATGGAGAATTTCTTTTCTATAGTCATTAAGCCAAAAACTTGCCATTCTCAACGTGGCGGTACGGGTTGTAATATTTTGATCCTTGTACGCTAATAGACGAAGTTCTTCGAAGAACTGCTCGCCATCAGTGCTTTTTGACACTTTACACCATTTCTTATACTCTTTCCAGACTTGGCGCAAGGGTATGCTATATGTGATTCGCTTTGCCATATGTTACTTCATTGGTTTAATCATTGATTAAATGTGGAAAGGGGACGTTTCTTGTTCCGCCACGCATTGTTTTCATCAACCGCTGGTAATCGTTCTGCCTTTTATAATTTTGGTATAAGTTCTTTAACCGTCTCTATGCGTAAATGACAGCGATTAGAAATTTTCTGGGTCAATTTCTAATATTTGCCGCTGGGTCCACTGCATTAACTCATAAACCCAAAATTTCTGCTCTTCATCAAGCTTGTCAAAATTGCGATACTTTTCTATGCTTTCATAGATTTTATCGAAATAATCTTCTGGACCACTAAACCGACCTTCACTGGAATGTGCAGTAAAAATCTTTTTCAATCGCTCAATGCTTTTGTCAGAAAGACGATTGTTTGTGTCAATCTCTCGCTTGATGTGACCAACCTTTGCGATAATGCTCCTATCTCGTTTAGGCATTAAGAGGGGGCTATCAGGACAAATATCTTTTTTAGCCATAGTTTTATGATAAATTATTTTTGGTGCAAAGATACATCGTCAAATAACTTTGACCAAATCTACTTAACAGTTGTTCACAATTGATTGTCTATAGGGCTAAATGACAACAATCGAAATTATTTAACTTTTTTTAGGAGAAATAGCCATGATTTCTTTTTTGTTCTAGATAATGTATGGTTCGTACAAGTGGTAGGTGTCGCTATGGTGGGAGACACCTAAGTCCTAAAACCTGACAACTGAACCCTGACACTTGATCCCTTGAGGGTGGCGCACAAAAAAATAAAAAAAATAATCCCCCCGGCCCCCTAAAAGGAGGAGCTGTTTGGAGTCCCTCGGCTGGTGGTAAAAATGTGAGAAATGTGAAAAAAATAAACTTTTTTTTGAAGAATTTTGTGGAGTAAAATATTGTTTGTGAATTTGCAACGCATGTTACTGTAACAGCTGTTGCAAAAGCGGCGTTACACTATCGCATTTGTAGGGCTGTCGATGAATGACATGTGAAGGAAGCCTCTCCCCCGACCCCTCCCCCTGTTTTATAGATAACAGATAATAGAGAATAGATTATAGATAAGAAACATGTAGGGACGCGCCCCTAGGCACGTCCGCACCAACAAAAGGAAATTTAGATGTTATTTGAAACCCTCGCCTGGTGCGGACGTGGCTGGGGCCGCGTCCCTACAGGCTACCTCCCCTTCCCTTGAGGGGAGGGGTCGGGGGGAGAGGCCTCCTAGGCGTGGTCGTCAAAGGTGCGGCTGCGGGCCAGCATGCATGCACCGATGAGGCCTGCCTTGTTGGTCAGCGTCGAGAGCACGACGTGGGTGTCGCGGTGAACCATTTGCAGCGAGTGCTTGCGAATGGCTGTGCGGATGGGCTGCAGCAAGTAATCGCCCGTCATACTCAACAGTCCTCCGATAATCACCAGTTCGGGATTGAAAAGGTTGATGAGTCCCGCAATCTGTTTACCCAGTTTCGAGCCCACCTCCTCGATGATTTCAATGCAGAGCATGTCTTCGCGGCCCACTGCGTCAATGATGGTCTCAAGCGTTACGCTCTGCGGGTCGGCAGCGAAGGCGTCGGCCAGGATGCTGTTCTCGCCGGCGGCGATGCGCTGGGCTAGTTTGCGGTGCACGGCACTGCCGCTGGCCTCGGTTTCCAGACAGCCCTTCTTGCCGCAGTGGCAAATCACCTCGTTGTCAAACACGGGTGTATGCCCGAACTCGCCGGCAAAACCCGACTTGCCTGTGTAGATTTTACCGTCGATGATGATGCCCAATCCCAGTCCCCAACTCACGTTGACAAACAAAATGTCGCGCTTGGCCCGATTGTTGCCTCTCAGGAACTCGCCATAGGTCATCGCGCGCGTGTCGTTGTCGATAGTCACGTGCATCCCTGTCATCTGGCTCATCGTTACCGTTAGGGGCTGTTCGCCCAGGTTGAACCAGCTGTAGCTGTATCCGCTCTCGGGGTTCACGCGACCCGACAGGTTCACATTCACATTCACAATCTTATCGCGCTCCACCTGGCAATGGTTGACAAACTCGTTGATGACTTGGCACAGCGATTTGAGCCCCTCGAGGGAGTTCTCAAAGTGGTAGGGGATGTTCATGTGGTCCTCGAGCAGGTCGCCGTTGAAATTGATCAGCCCCAAGTTCACACCGTTGTTCTTCAAGTCAACGCCCAGGAAACATGCAGCATCCGGGTTCAGGCCATAGAGGTGCGGATGGCGACCCTCGTTGGTCTCCATCTTCCCAAACTCGTTGAGAATGCCCAGTTGGCACATCTCGTCAATCATCTTGGTCACCGTGGGCACACTCAGGTCCAGCGCCCTCGTCAGCTCCATGATGGTCGAGTTGCCGTGCACGATGAGGTACGAAATCATTCGTTTGCGCAGCAACGCACCCTTGCTGCCCTGTTCCAGCGACTTGAAAATCGATTTAGCCATAACTGTTTAGTCTTAAACTGCAAAGGTAGGGATTTTTTTTTATTCTTGCGCTGCAATGATCAAAAAATGCCAAATTTTCTAGTTGTTACTACGAGATTTAGTAGTGTGTTAA
>JAEEGI010017507.1_pt1 | contig 14681 bp, 15 predicted proteins | sample 8958751 | NCBI WGS metagenome assembly JAEEGI01 (sample SAMN16246545, study PRJNA631951) | gut metagenome | biome: gut microbiome; feature: rumen; material: KS-attached | host: Bos | place: Iran: Karaj | collected 2018-10
CAACAATTTTCCCCCCCTTAGGGGGCTTGGGGTGCTATACATTGAGTAAAGAGGCGTGGTAGACGATGAAGGCCAGCAGGGCCAGCAAGGCCAGGATGGTAGCAATGGCGAATGCCTGAAAGCGTGGGCTGGCGGGCTCGCTGCGACGGACTTGTGCCAGACGGTAGCTGGGAATGATGGGTTTCCAGTCGAAGGTCTGCTGCGGCTCATCATCTTTGTCTGGGTCGCCGTGACGATGCTTGTTTGCCCCATGTTGGTTCACCTGTCCCTTGTCGTGCATGCCGGTCTCACGGCTGGATGCCGTCTTTACGACATCATCAGGACTACTGGCGGCATCCTCACGGAGGCTGCCCCCGCAATAAGGACAAAAGTTGATGCCCTGGCCAATCTTCTCACCACAGTGCGGACAGAATCGCTTGGCATGAGTCGCGGTCGTGCTGTCCTCGAGGCGGCTGACCTGTGGCGGTAGTGTACCCTGCTCGACCGCCTGATAGGCTGTCAAGCACTGCGGACACACCACCAACCCGTCGCGCAGCGACAGTTCCTCGAGCGACACATCCAGCTCTTTACCGCATTGTGGACACAGTGTTTTCAAAGAATATAAATTAAAACCGCCTCTAGCCTCTCAAGAGAATCTAGGTCCTCTAAAGAATGACAAAGTTACGATGAAAAAGCGAAATAGAGGCCATTTGCAGTGCAAAAAACTCTAAAAATACCCCAAAATTAAAAATATTTGTCAATTCATAATTGCCATGTGTCAAGTTTTTACTACTTTTGCAAGTCGTTTCGACATCATTCACCGAAAACAATAATAACAAATACAATGGCTAAGAAGAAAAATGAACCTGTGCGTACAACCCTCGAGGAGGTAAATGAGTCTCTGTCGACCGCCGCACAACGTCTTGAAGACAACAAGAAGTACATCTATTGGGCTCTGGGAGCAGCCGCAGTGATTGTCCTGCTGGTGGCTGGTTATGTCTACGGCATCCACAACCCCAATGTCAACAAAGCAAAGGAGCTGATCGGAAAGGCTGACCTGGAGCTGCTTCAGGGTGACTCGATCAACGCACTGAAGGACTATGAGAAGGTGTTTGACACCTACAGCAACAAGCCTGCTGAGCGTGCTGCGCTCAACGCCGCCATCTTGCTCTATGAGCAGGGCAAGTACAAAGAGGCTGCCAACTACCTGGAGAAGTATGATCCCGATGGCAACCTGGTGGGTCCCGCATCACAGTCGTTGCTGGGTGACTGCTATGTCAACCAGAAGCAATATGACAAGGCCATCTCAGCCTTTGACAAGGCTGTCAAGTTGGCTGGCGATAACGAGTTTTATGCTCCAGTATTCATGGTCAAGAAGGCTACCGTGCTGCATGCCACCAAGAAGTATGCCGATGAGATCAAGATTTACGAGACCATCCGCGACAACTATCCTCAGTTCGCACAAGCTTTCCAGGTTAACTGTGACAAGTACATTGAGCGAGCAAAAGCACTCGCAGGAGAGTAGTTTTTCATAATTTGAGATTTTAGTTGGGGCTGGCGACAGCCCCTTTTTTCTAACCCATAGAGACAGCAATGGAAAAGATTGAAATTCACATCCCCAACATCGAGGCACTTGACAATGCCGCACACGAGTTTATGGCACACATGGGCGACTATACCGTATATGGCTTCTATGGCCAGATGGGTGCCGGAAAGACCACATTTATCAATGCGTTGTGCCGCGCGCTGGGCGTGGAAAGCGACATGACCGGTTCGCCGTCGTTCGCCATCATCAACGAGTATCGCAGCGATACCACTGCCGAGCTGATCTATCACTTTGACTGCTACCGTCTGGAGAAGGAAGAGGAAGCCGTCGAGATTGGAACCGAGGACTACCTGGACAGCGGCGCCATTTGCCTGATTGAGTGGCCCGAGCGCATCGACTCGCTGCTGCCCGACGACATGGTGCGTGTCAACATCACCGTCAACGACGACGACACACGCACACTCACCATGACCCTTCCTTGATGCACATGCAGTTTATTAAGTTGGACGAGGTTGCGTCGACCAACAGTTATGTGCTGCAGGTGGCGCGGGAACTGGCTGGCGGGACGGTTGTGTATACGCCTTGTCAGACCGCTGGGCGCGGGCAGAAGGGGAACCGATGGCTGGCCGAGCCAGGCATGAACGCCACGTTCAGCTACCTGTACAAGCCTCAGGCCATCCTTGCCCGCGAGCAGTTCTGCATCAGCGAGGCGGCAGCACTGGCGGTGTCGCAGGTGTTGGCTGAACTTTCGGGCGAGCGCATCATGGTGAAGTGGCCCAACGACATCTATCATGGCAACCGTAAGATCTGCGGAATGCTCATTGAGAATTCACTCGACGGACGACTGGTCGAGCACTCGGTCATAGGCATCGGTATCAATGTCAACCAGCGGGAGTTTGACCCCTATGCGCCCAACCCTACATCATTGGCGCTGATCACCGGCACCGACCATGATGTGGAGTGGGTGATGCGCCTAGTGTGTGAGCGGTTGGAGCAACACCTAGCCACTCTGGCCGTGCAGGGCTGCCAGGCACTGCATCATGACTATCTGTCAGTGCTCTATCGACATGATGGTCAGGCACATATGTTCAGCACACCCGATGGCACGGCATTTGCAGCAACCATCGTTGATGTGGCACCCGACGGCATGCTTGCACTGCGCCACGCCGATGGCACAATACGGCAATATGCATTCAAAGAGGTGGTTCAATCAATGCAATGACTGCCTGGCGGTTATTTTCCATTCTCAATTAAATAAATTCTCAATTAAGGTGAAGTTTGCAGTCTATTGTAGCTCGAAGCGAGGCCTTGACACTGAATATATCGAGTTGGCACAGGCGCTGGGACGGTGGATGGGTATCCATGGCCACACACTGGTCTATGGCGGCGTGAATGCCGGGTTGATGCACGAGGTGGCGCAGGCCTGCCACGATGCGGGCGGACACATCACGGGCGTGAACATCGAGGCGTTCAAGCACCGCACCGACCCGCTTGTCGATGAAGTCATCTACACCGCCAACCTGGGCGAACGCAAGGCGCAGATGTACCAGTTGGCCGATGTCTTTGTCGTGCTTCCAGGCGGGCTGGGCACTGCCGACGAGTGGATTTCGACCCTGTCGCAGATGGTCGTCTCGGGCGATGAGCAGCGCATCATCGTAGTTGTCAACCTCCACGGCATGTACGACTCGCTACTGCGCTACCTCGACGAGATGAGTCGGTCGCCCTTTGCGCGCGACAAGCATCTGCATCGCTATGTGGTGGTTGCAAACCAACAAGAACTAATCAACAAACTCAATGAAATATGAAAAGTAAAGTATACACCCTGACGGGTGACAAAGGGACGACGTCGCTCGTGGGCGGAACACGTGTCAGCAAGGACGACATCCGTGTCGAGGCCTACGGGACCATAGACGAACTGAATGCTAACATCGGTCTGCTGGCGCATAACAGCAAACTCGACGACCTGAAGGACATGCCCGAGTTGGTCCGTAAGATTCAGAACAAGCTCTTCAACATTGGTGCCTACCTTGCCACCGAAAACACCAGCGAGGACGCTCCAGTGTTTGGCCTCACCGAGGATGATGTGCACATGCTGGAGCAGAAGATTGACGAGATGGACGCTGAACTGCCTCCTTTCCGTGGCTTTGTCCTGCCCGGCGGCAGTCGGCTGAGCGCGCTGTGCGACATCTGCCGCACAGTCACCCGCCGCGCCGAGCGACGTGTAATCACCCTCAGCCACGAGGCTCCCGTCAATCCACTGGTATTGCAATATCTCAACCGGTTGAGTGACTTTTTCTTCGTTTTTGCAAGATTTAACAATGTAACACACCAATTCGAAGAAATTTATTGGGACAAAAACGCTTGAAGTCTAAAATTGTTTGTACCTTTGCGCACTTTTTTGACCCAGGGGTATTTAGATTACCCCGAAAAGCAATTATTATTAAATGAAGAGTCGAGAACGGTACGAAACTGAATTCTCCATTCTTAATTAAATTGATACAATGTATTGGACACTAGAATTGGCTACTAAACTGGAGGATGCTCCCTGGCCCGCTACCAAGGAGGAACTCATCGACTATGCTGTGCGCAGTGGCGCGCCGCTAGAGGTTATAGAAAACTTGCAGGAGATAGAGGACGAGGGCGACACCTACGAGTCAATCGAGGAGATTTGGCCCGACTATCCCAGCACCGACGACGATTTCTTCTTCGACGCTGAGGAGTATTGACCCCTTGTGAGTTTAGCATAACAACCGGCGGGTTCCCATCAAGGGACCCGCCGGTCATTTTTTTGAATTTGGCGGACAACCCGCACATGGGTTCTCCGCCAATTTGACAACTTAAGGGTTACTTCACAACCTTGGTGACGGTCTTGGTGCCATCGGCAAGGGTGGTGACTACGATATTCACACCGTTGAAGGCCTTGTCGCTTGACATGCCAGCCACGTTGTAGTAGCGCACGCCAGCCACAGCCTTTCCACTAATCGACTCGATGGCTGTAACAGTGTTGATGATATACTCGCCCTCGATGCCAGCTAGTATCTCACCCGTAGCATCGAAGATGCCAACCGCGAGAACACCGCTCTCGTCCACCAAGATACCCTTGGTCTCGTCATACTCCTGCCACTCAGCGTCGCGGGTGGACTCATTGGCAACGAAGCAATACATAATCACCGCGTCATCGGGCATGTTCTCGACGGTGACAAACACGGTTTGTGCCTCGTCAAACTCACCAAACTCGGGATCAACGGTGATAACCGGCTCGGCGACGACTGCCTCGTCAAAGCTTACAGGATAGAGCTGGACGGTGGTGTTGAACACTGCCACAAAACCGGTCACATCGTAAGTTTTCTCGAGGTCCTCAGGGAAGTCGCAGAAGTACTGGCTGTAAGCAGGGAACTGGTTGCCGCCAGCATCATTGAGCTTGGTGTTGCGGCCATTTACATCACTCAGGGTGACACCCTTGATGACCACATACTGGTTCATGTTGTCGGCGGTGATGTCAGGAATGGTCATCACAGCAGGCTCAACGGCAATTTCGGTAGCCTCGAAATCGTAAGTAGCATTGGCGACCTCAAACAGGTTCTTGTAGATGCTGACCTTGCCCTTGAGGTTGCTGATGGTGTTGCCAGCGGCGATGCCTTCGACGGTGCTGTTATAAATCAGCGTGTAGCCCGTGTCATCCTTGATGTAAAGATAGCCTCCGTTGACATAGACCACAACAGCCTCGCCGGTCATCTTGAAGTAGGTGTTGTTGGCCAGCTGGGTCAGCTCGGCGATATTGGCCACTGTCGGATCAAAGGTCAGCGTCTTCTCGGCCACCTCGCTCTCTACAGCGGTGGTAGTGCTAAGCAGTGCTTTGGCCTTGACGGTAGTAGTCTCAGTCAATGTGAAGGGTTCGGCGTACTGCTGGAAGTCGCCATCGTTGAGGGCATACATGATGCTGGCACCCTCGGTCTCGCACGTGATGGTGCAAGTTGCCTCCTCGCCCTCATAGGGATGAGGCGGGTCGAAGGTGATGACAGGTGTTTCCACGGTCTGGGGTTGAGGTGTGCTACCCCCGAAGGTCACCTCAATGGTGCTGATGCGTGTTGTTCCACCAGCCGCGAATGTGACCGATGCTGCCGAGCCGGTCCACGTGCCGTTGGTCAGTGTGCCACTGTTAGGGGTGAGGTTGCCCGTAGAGTTGTTGGCGCTAGTGAACACGACCGATGTAATTGCTTCATCAGCAGCGAACGTGAGCGAGCCACCATTGTACACGCGCAAATCAAGAGACCCTTGACTGTTCCAGATGCGGGTGGCTGTGCCTCCGCTAGTGAAAGACATGGTCACGCCGTCCAGTGTGTAGGTGCCCTCCAGATTGGTAGCAGCGCCTGGATCGGGAGCGGCGAGGCCTAGTTCCGTAAGACCGTCTACTGTGTTAAAGGTAAACGTCACTGTGCCTGCCCATGCGGCCACGCAGAGCAGCGACATCATCAGTAGAGATAGTAATTTCTTCATTGTGATAAGTGTTTATGGGTTAATAATTTGGTTTGTACAAATCTCACTGCAAAGGTAAGTCAAATAAATATCAATTGCAACAAAAAGCCACGAATTTTCTTTTTGTCTAAACAAAATGGGCGGGCAACCCGCAAATGGGTTACCCGCCACTGTGAGTTATAGCGTGAAGGATTCCTCTTTACCAACAAGAGAGGAAAAGAGGTGTTATTTCACCACCTTGGCAACACGCTGGGTACCATCGGTGTAGGTTGTCACGACGATGTTCACGCCATCAAAGGCCTTGTCGCTGGCCATGCCTGCCACGTTGTAGTAGCGCACGCCTGCCACGGCCTTGCCACTGATGGTCTCAATGCCAGTGACAGTGCCAGTGATGATATACTCGCCCTCGATGCGGGCAAGTTCCTCGCCCTTTTCGTCGTTCACTGCAACAGTCAGCACGCCGCTCTTGTCAATCACGATGCCCTTGGTCTCATCGTACGGCTGCCATTCGGGGCCCTTGGGATTAAGAACAACGTAGCTGTACATAATCACTGCATTCTCAGGCATTTTGTCTACGTTGACAAACACGGTCTGGATGCCCTCATACTCGCCAAAGTCGGGATTGACAGTGATGACAACTTCTTCACCATTACTATAGGTAACAATGATTGACTTTAAATAGATAGCTTGATTCATTTTACTGCCACGGTTAATGCGCACACAGACAGCGCCTTCGGCAGTACCTGAGAAAGAATAATCAGCAGGAGTGCTGGTAGCGATATTGCTGCCACTGCAAGTAAAAGCTGTTTGGCCCACATCAACCGTCACTTCAGCTATTTCCTGTTCGTCACAAGTGTTGACAACCACATTGGTGATTGTACCCTTAATTTCGTTAGTGTTAAACTCCAAATACGTTACAGTCGTTTTGCCTGAACCGTACTGAATTCCACAAATCTCGTCATAGCCTTCCTCAAAAGCATCTGATTTGATATTCCACGTTACGCCATCATCTGCTTGGCAACTGGTACCACATTCTTTGGTGATAATCATTGACGAAGTCTTTGCCCATGCCGACACGCACAGCAGCGACATCAACAGTAGAGATAAAAATTTCCTCATTGTGATAAGTGTTTAAAAGGTTTTTTGAATTTGCCCACAAAGGTATATTATTTTTTTGGAATTCGCAAACCGCAAGCATTTTGTCCTTCTGTTCTTTTGTCTGATGGCATAAAAAACTGGCGGGGGCCAGTGGATGGTTCCCGCCAGGATTTTAGATGGGGTTAATGATTAGTTGTTCACGTCCATGCTGAACTTGCCGAGGATGACGTTAACGAGTTCGTTCACATCAGACACGTCAGTCTTGCCGTCACCATTTATGTCACCGAACGGTGGCACAGTATACTCGCCGCCTGCGGTTGCCAGCTCAGCGTTGTCGGCATCACGCAGGATGAAGGTGAGCGTTCCGCTCTGGAACAACCTCACACCGGCCTTGTATTCTTTCTCTTGGGCAGTTGCGGTTGAGCCAGTCGGGAGGAATGTGTAATACAGCTTAGCACCCTCAGGAAGCTCAGGAGCTACCGTAGCCTTCACGACAATATTGCTGGTATAGTTACCCGGCGCATTGTCCAGCGTGATGGTGTAGTTCGAGGGAGCAATTTCCTGACCCTCGATGTTGATCACCTTCAGGAAAGCATATTGAGTGGTTGCGAGGGTGATTGCCTGTACCTCTTCAGCTGGATTGAGTGCAATCTCATAAAGGGCGAAGTCCCCGGTCAACTCTTTCGTCTGACCATTGACAGTCATCGTGACGGCCTTACCTGCATTATACCTCTTGGCGATGAACGAAATCTTGGTGGCGTTCCACATGTTCTTCAGGTTCAGCGTCATTGATCCAGCACCACCAGATTTACCGATTTTCAGGCCCTCCTTTCCAGGATAAACAAAAACCATGTCTTCTGCGCCAGCGACATAATTATTTCCCTTCTCAATTTGTCCCATAAATTCTTCAGATTCCGTCATTGCGGCACCGTCATTGTCATTGTCCTTGAAGACAATCATTCCGTCGAGCTCCACTGGAGGTGCGCTAAAGGTAATGGTTGCAGTTGCCACAGAACTCTCGTCTTGACCCAGCACAGCCTTGGCCTTGACGGTAGTGGTCTCGGTCAGCGGGAAGGCAGCAATATAGGCTTGGAAGTCGCCCTCGCCAAGTGCATACATGATGGTAGCACCCTGGGTTTCACAAGTGATGGTGCAATTGACCGTCTCACCCTCCACCGGGTTCTCTTTGTCAAACGCAATGACCGGTTTCTCAACTGCTGCAACAGGGGTCACGTCTTCGAAGGCGGTGGGCCAGAATTGCAGCATGTTGTCGCTATTTCCGCTGTCATATCCGACAAAGCCGGTAACATCGTAGGTTCCCTCTGTGGGAGAATTGGGATAATCAACGCTAAAGCGATTGCGACCAGTCAATGTTCCGTTGATGGTGAAATAGTTGCTGCTGATAGCACTCAAAGTTACGCCTTCAAGTTTCACATATTGGTTGACGTTGTCGGCCGTAATGTTATTCACAGCCATCACATCGGGATTGACCACAACCGAGGTGGCCTCAGCAGAATAAGTGGCAGGTTTGCCCACTTCGAAAAGACCGTTGTAGATGCTGACCTTGCCATAAAGATTGCTGATGGTGTAGCCTGCAGCAAGCTCAGGATTATTCTTGGTAACGTCATAAAGTAACGTGGAACCGCTGTTGTCCTTAATATAAACGAAATTTCCAGAAACGTAAACCACCGTGGCAGTCCAGTTTTGGGCCATGCGGAACTCAGTGCCATTTTGCAAAGCCGTAAGGGCAGCAATGTCTGCTACGGTCGTGATGGGAGTGAAAGTGACGGTCTTCTCGGCTACCGCACTCACGTCATCGCCCAATGTGGCTTTGGCGTAGACAGTAGTTGTCTCAGTCAAGGTGAAGGGCGCAGAATAATTCTGATAAGTCTCGCCATCGGTTGAATACTGGATGCTGGCTCCCTCGGTAGCGCAAGTGATGGTGCATGTGACATTATCACCCACGTATGGCGCAGCTTTGTCAAATGAAATCACCGGCGTAGCCACTGCCGGAGCAGCACCAGCCTCGGCATAAAATATTGCATTCTTGAATTCAACAAATCTATTAGTGGAGCCACTAACAGTGACATTAAAAACAAATTTGTAATATGCGTTTGCGGCCCATTCCGTGCCTGATGTAGGCACAAAATCAATAGTGCTACTTGCCACAAAGGTGCCGGTAACCTCATCTAATTGATTTGTAAAAGCAGCATCACTCGCAACAATAAGTTTCAAAGAATTCACTGTGATATTAGATGCTGCACCTACTTCTAATGAGATGTTTGTTATAGCTGATCCCATAGGAGTGGTTGAATAAACAGGCCTATCTACACCTGTTAATGATTTTCCACCGATACGCCAAGGGCTTATATCAGTATTTCCCATCACCTTCCATTGCATGCCATTTTGAGTAATGTCTGACTCTGTGGCATAGCCATTGTTGCCACCTGTTATTGTGCCATCCAATGTGTAAAACACATCAGCTGCCCATGCGGTTGTGCACACTAGCATGAGCGTCAATAATGATAGAATTTTTTTCATAATTGTTTGGTTTTTTGTAAATAAATAATATGGTTTGTATCTTGTAAATGGTTTGCCAATTACATTGGGGCAAAGGTAATCATTTATTGGAATAAACGCAAGATTTTTTGTTTTTTTTCTAGATTATCTCGAGGGGCTAGATTTTCTAGAGAGGCTAGAGGGGCTAGATTTTCTAGAGAGGAGAGTTTTTGGAGGGGTGGTTTGCAACTTTTTTCTTAAAAATTTCGTCTAAATAGGGGTTATCTCGATTTTTGGCACTATCTTTGTAGGTTAAAATGGAAAATGATGAAAATGAGACTAATGATACCGTTGTTGCTGCTGGCGGTGCTGTCGCTGGCAGTGACGTCATGCACGCAGTCTCCGCTTGACAAGGCGGTGAAGCGCGTGCTGGTGCAGCAGGACACCACGCAGGCGCAGTTTGACTCGCTCTGCGCGATTATCCAGCAGAATCCTGAGCGCTATCGCCAGTACCTGACCGACGACGACCAGATCAACGTCGTTGAGCTGCAGGCGCTGATTGAGCGTGTGGGTAGCGACCTGCGCCCTCCCATGCACTGGAACATCGCTACCTACGGGCAGCAGGAGCTGTCGCTGACCATCTACTTTGAGCGCAGCGGATCGATGGTGCCCTATGACAACACCGGCGACCGTGGCCAACTGAAGAAGGCGGTGAACGACATCATTAACCACTTTCCGGGACACAAAGTGACCATCAACATCGTCAACGACGGCATCTATCCCTACCAGGGCACGGTCGACGAATTCCTGAAGGACCGTAACATCTATGCTAGCACCGCCGGTGTTGGCAACTCGGCGTTTACCGACTTCCAGCAGATCTTTGGCGCCATCCTGAAGGCGCAGAACGCCAACAATGTGAGCATCGTGGTGACCGACCTGATTTACTCGCCCAAGGATGCCAGCGACGTGAGCATCACCAAGATTCTAAACGAGGAAAACAGCTTGGCAACGAGCATCTTCCGCCAGTACAAGGGCAAATCGGTGCTGGTACACCAGCTGATGGGCGACTATAACGGGAAGTACTACCCCTACACGAACCGCCCGGTGGAGTACCGCGGCATGCGCCCGTTCTACCTGCTGGTGATTGCCGACACGCCGGTGATGGACCGCATGGCGGCACAGGGCGACTACGCTGAACTGATGCACCCATCGCAGGTGCGCAACAGCTACCGCTTCAACCAGGCGGAGGCGACGGTGGACTACTGTGTGGTGCCCGACTGGAAGGACAATGCCGGCCGCTTCCGCATTGACCACAAGGACGCGTCACGCCTGCTCAAGTGTGAGGGCGACAAGACCACTGGCATCATGTGCTTCAGTGTTGCCGCACGCCTAGATGGCCTGCAGAAGGATGCAGCTTTCTTGGCTGATGCGAGTAACTACCGTTTGCAGTCGACCAGCGGCTTCCAGCTGAAGGTGACTCCTATCACGCCTGACATGGTGACGGGTAACAACAAGATGTACCTTGACGGGAAGACGCATCTGCTGACGTTGACGGGCAAGATGAGCGGTCCGCGGGACGAGGTGTCTATCAGTCTGCCCAACGAGATGCCGGCATGGATTGAGCGCTCGACGTCTCGCGACGACACGAATCCATCCGCTGCCGATTTCTCGACGACTACGCTGGGTCTGCAGGAGTGGCTCAACGGCATCGCCAGTGCCTTTGGCACGGGCGGGAACTACACCACCCTGACCCTGCGCCTCGAGCACTAACGTGTTTTCATTTATCAAACAATAAAAACAATAGAAAACAATTTGTTGATGGCTGTTTTCATTGTTTGATAATAAGTTACCTATTTATAACAAAAACATTACTCTCGAGATATGAAACAACAACATTTTGTTTATTTGGCGGTGGGCGTTGCAGCAACCATCCTCTTCTATGTGCTGCGTGTGTCGGCCTACGAGTGCATCTACTCGGTGCCAGGGTTTAGTGACCAGTTCTACAACGCGGGCCTGTACGACATGATTCCGCTGATCACGATTGCGATTCCTTGGGCAGCTGCAGGCATCTATTATTATGCCATCAACTCGGTGCGATTCGACCGTTGGTATCACTGGCTGGTAGTGGGGCTGATTTCAACCTTGCTCACGCCGATTGTGGGTTACATGGTAAATTCCAGTGTATTTAATGACATGGGTGTGAGCTATGTTGCCGAGTCGTTGTCATTCGAGCTTGCCAACTTGATTTGGGCCGCCCTGATGTTTATCGTCGCGTCGTTCTCGATGCGGTGGTGGAGCACCAACTGCCGCCATACGCCCATTCCACAATAACGTAGTCGCGAGGCCTATCTCAAAATCCAAGCTCCCCTAAATCCCCCCTAAAGAGGGGGTGAGCAGCTGTAATTCTAAATTCTCCATTCTCAATTGAAAAAATGCGATTATTTTTATTTGCAATAGGTGGCACCGGATCGAGGGTGCTGAAGTCATTGATCATGCTCTCGGCGGCTGGCGTGCGGCCCGTTGACGAGAACGGTCGTCCCGTGCCCAATGTCGAGATTGTGCCCGTCATCATCGACCCGCACAAGAGTAATGAGGACCTGAAACGCACCGAGGCGTTGCTCACTGCCTACCGCGAGTTGCGTCAGCGGCTTTACGGCAACGCGGTGAACGCCGACGGATTCTTTGCCACGCGCTTCGTGACGCTAAAAGAAATCATGAGCGAAGGCACCATTCAACTCAACGACACCTTCATCTTTAACCTGGGGGCAGTTGAGCGTGAGAAATTCCGCGACTTCATCGGCTACGACACTATGAACGAGGCCAACCAGGCGCTGACGTCGCTGCTATTTGCTGACTACCAGCTGGAAAACAAGATGAATATCGGGTTTGTCGGTTCGCCCAACATTGGCAGCGTGGCGCTTAACGAGATTAAGGACAGCGACGAGTTCAAGGCCTTTGCCAATGTGTTCAACCAGGGCGACCGCATCTTCTTTATCTCGTCGATCTTTGGTGGCACTGGCGCTGCGGGATTCCCCATCATGGTCAAGAACATTCGCCAGGCTAAGAACCTGGAGATCAACAACCGCGATGTGTTGCGCAAGGCTCCCATCGGCGGGCTTACCGTGCTGCCCTACTTCAACATCGAGCACAACGACGACCACCGCATCGACAAGGCCGACTTCATCGTCAAGACGCAGAGCGCACTATACTACTACAAAGACACGATGACCGGTGCCAACGACTCGAACCTGAACGCCATCTTCTACGTTGGCGACCAGGAGGTGAGCAAGCCCTACGCCTATGACCCAGGCGAGCACGGTCAGCGCAACCGCGCCCACCTAGTCGAGATGGTCGGTGCTTTGGCTCCGCTCAAGTTTGCCGGCATGCCGCTGAACCGCCTGAGCGACCCCGATGGTTTCCCACTGGCCACCAGTGCCTATGAGTTTGCCCTCGACAAGGACGAGCGGGATGTCAATTTTCTTACCCTGCGCGCCGCCACTCGCCGGTTGGTCTACGACCCGCTGGTGCGTTTCCACCTGTTGTTCCTGTACTTGCGTACGGGCTTCCGCGAGCAAGTGGGTCAAGGCTTTACCGAGGATGCTCCCAAGATCAAGAGCGACTTTCTCAACTCACAGTTCTACCGCACGCTCACCGACGAGTTCATGCGCGCCTATGTTGATTGGCTTGTTGAGATGCACGACAACAACCGGTCGGTGAGCCTGTTTGCCCTGGGCGAGACCGACATGAACCGCGCCATCAATGCCGTGGCCACACGCAAGGCGCTGCTGGGCCGAAAGAATGTCGACAACAACGTCTTCAAGGCCGAGATGAACCGCCTGAGCCGCGATGCCCGCTACAGCGAGCACACCGTCGAGTACAAGTTGCTCGACCTGTTCAACCGCGCCGCCCAGCGCATCGTCAGCGAGCGATACGAGGGGATTAATTAATGCACAATTCATAATGCACAACATGGTTGACCTCATTTCACAGGCTGACACATCTGGTTCTGAGTCCAAATTATACTCTGACATCTGTCAAATTATCAATCAGACGAGGAGCAATGTTGCTACATATGCCAATTCGGAATTAATCATGATGAATTGGTCTGTTGGCAAACGCATTAAGGATGACGTCCTCTTTAATGAAAGGGCGGCATATGGCAAGCAAATTGTTAAGCGTCTTGCGCAGAAGCTCACTGCTGAATATGGTAAAGGATGGAGCGATCGAACCCTACAACATTGTATACGCAGTGCGTATACTTTCGATGAAAAGCAAATTGCATACGCAGTGAGTATACAATTGAATTGGACTCATCTTCGCACACTGATGTTCGTTCCTGACGAGTTGGCTCGTTCATTTTATATGGAGATGTGTCGAATAGAGCACTGGGACACGCGTACTCTTGCAGCAAAAATTGATGGTCAGTTGTATGAACGCACGGCAATCAGCAGAAAACCGGAGGAAGTGATAAAACAAGAACTTACAGAAGTTAAAAAAACGAACAAGTTGCTTCCTGATTTGGTATTCCGAAGCAGTTATTTTTTAGATATGCTAGGACTTCCTGATGCATTTAGCGAAAATGAGCTGGAGTCAGCCATATTGTCTCAGATACAATTGTTCATTAAAGAATTAGGAAATGATTTTGCCTTTCTTGATAGACAAAAACGTATTTCGGTTGATTCAATTGACTATTATATTGATTTGTTGTTCTATCACAGAGGTTTAAAACGACTCGTTGCAATTGATTTGAAACTTGGGAAATTTAAGCCTGAATATGAGGGACAAATGTTGCTTTACTTACGTTATCTTGACAAGAACGAGCGCAAAGAAGGCGAAGAGTCACCCATAGGTTTAATACTTTGTTCTGAAGGCAACACCGAGCATATCGAATACCTGATGCTTGATGATCAATCTTCCATCAAAGTTGCACAGTATTACACCCAACTGCCTGATAAAAAATTGCTTGCTGAAAAATTGCAAAAAGCAATTATTGTAGCACGAGAGCATTATGCTGAAAGAAATATTTTAAAATAGAAATACATATTACTCGTAATAGATAAGATCATGAGCGAGATATTATCAT
>JAEEGI010017508.1_pt1 | contig 14680 bp, 5 predicted proteins | sample 8958751 | NCBI WGS metagenome assembly JAEEGI01 (sample SAMN16246545, study PRJNA631951) | gut metagenome | biome: gut microbiome; feature: rumen; material: KS-attached | host: Bos | place: Iran: Karaj | collected 2018-10
CTTGGCAAGAGCCCTGAACATGCCGTTGGCCGTCACAAGCCCCTTCTCGCCAAGGCGGCTGTAAACAATTTCGAAGACGTCCCAGATTGCGCGTCGGCGCTCCTCGGAAAGCCGGCGGAAGACGCCCCGCCGCAAGGCGACCTTGTACTCCGGCCAGGTGGCGATGCCGCGCGCGTCCACCACGCGTTCGAACTCGCTTGCCGCGAATTCGGGGGAGATGCCCTTGGGCAGCATCTGGCCGTTTTCCGCGCAGATTTCGCCCAGCAAGTCCCTGAGTTCGCCGGAGGTCAGAAGGCGCGGATGGCCCGGAAGAACCTTGTCGTAGGTCTCGCGCCCGAAGTCCACGAATGTCCGCGTGTCGCACCGCTCCAGTTCGCGCGGCCGCATCAGCGGCTTCATCCGGTAGGCGAGGTCGTCCGCGAGGTTGTCGGAGAATGTCGTTACGAGGACCACCGACCCGGGTTCGTTGCGCAGGATGTGCCTCGCGTGGTGGAGCGCCACCACGGTCTTGCCTGTGCCCGCGCTTCCGCTGACGCGGTAGGCGGACGCGTACGACCGCTCCGCAATCGCCCTCTGCGACGGATGAAGGTAGACGCACCAGCTCCCCCACGCCGAGTCCCGCAACGCCGCCTTGAGGTCCTCGTCGTCCGTGACGACCCACCAGCTCCGCTTGTCAATCTCGCGCCGGTACGGGAGTTCCGCGTCGTCCGCCGCGACGGCTGGCACGGGCGCGTCCGGCCTCTCGCCGACCGCAATCTTCAGCACGGCTTCGGCCGCCTCGGGCGGAAGATGCTCGCCGATGGCCAGCAGTTCCTCGTCCGTCGCGGCCCCGAGAACGGCCTTCGTCCACAGTTCCGGAACCCCGAACGACAGCAGCTCCTTCTCGCCGATCCCCATTTTGGCGCAGGGCGGGACAGACTCCTTTGCCGTCCGCCCCGCCTTCGTCATGTCCGCGACCGTCGCGGCGGCCGCGTCCTGCGGCGGGGGCGCCACCACCTCCGGAATCTCCACCAGCTGCATCGCGCCGGTCGCCGGGTGCTGCTGGAGGACGTGTCGCCGCGCCCACAGATAGGCGGCGTCATGGTGGTCCGCCCAGCAGATCACCATGTGCCTCTCCTCGCCCTTCTGCGGCTTGTTGCGCCGGAGGATGATCCGCAAGTCGCCGTTCACGTAGCAGCTCCACCATCCGGCGTCGCCCTCGACCTTGTGGAGGTTGAACCGCGCCGCCGTGGGGTCGTACTGGAGGCTGAGGACGGTGTTCGACACCATGCCCTGCTCGCGCTCCGTCAGCCGGCGGAGCTGCTTCATGAACGACTGGGCGATGACGATGGACATGCGCCTACACCTCGAAGACCTTCATCACCTCGTCGCCGAAGTGGTTGATGACCTTCACCGCGATGCGGCCCGTCTTCGGGCGCGGGAAGGGGCGCGACACGGTCTTCGCGACGCTCTCCCACTCCTCGCGGTCGATGTCGTTGTTCAGGAACTTCCTGAACGCATCGTATATCCTGTCCCTTCCGGGGAAATAGACATGGCGCGCGAAGAAGGCCTCCTCGTTGTAGTCGGTGTCGAGCATCCAGCAGTCGATGTCGTCGGCGTTGTCGCTGCGCACCTCGTCGTTCTTCGGGTCGTACACGTCCACGCCCCTGATTTCGACGACGAGTTCGTCGTCCTCGGTCCGCCGGATGTCGATGTCGGGCTCGCCGAAGACGATGAAGGGGTTGCCGCCGCCCGTCTCCTTGAGGTCCGTCGCCATGTGGAGGTCGCTGTTCATGCGCGCGTGGATGACCTTGAGACGGCCGAACGCGTTGTCGGAGCCCTCCTCGACATACGCCTCGAAGTTGAAGGCGCAGTAGAGGAGCACGTCGAAGCCCGCCTCCAGCGCCTCGCGCGTCGCGGCCTTCATGTCGAGCCGCGTGACCGAGCCGAATTCGGGGCCGAAGGCGATCGCGAAGTGCTTCGGCTTCCCGTTCTCGCCCGCCTCGGTCCACCCCTCCGCCGCGATGTGGCGTCCCGCCGCGAAGGGCGTGACGGACGAGAAGACGATGCGGTCGGACTTCTTCGACTGCTTGACGCCCGCCTTGCGCAGGATGCCGATCATGCGCGAGACGTAGTTCTCGCCGTTGCCGTAGTCGATGTCCTTCGCGATCTTGGCGACGGGGTCGGTCGCCGTGCCGTCGGCGTTGACGATCAGCGAGCGCGTTGGCGCGACGGACTCGATGGTGAACGGCCCCGCCACGCGGACGCGCTTCTTGTCCTCATACGGCCGGTCATAGAGGTACTCGGTCTCGGCCACGCGGGCGATGGACTCGTCGATCTCCCGCTGCCGCTTCCGCTTCAGCTCCATGAAGGCCGCGTGCGCGGCCTTCTGCTCCGGCGTCCAGTCGGCAGGCGCCTCGGCGGGGATCTCCCACTCCTCGGGGATGTCCTTGGAGTCGGCTGCATCGGCACGGAGTACTCCCCCACCCGCCTTCGGCGGGAGCCCCCTCACGGAGGGGGCTGAATCAAGCTCGGATTGGCCCCCTCGTGAGGGGGCTGTCGGCGAAGCCGACTGGGGGAGTTGCCTCCGCAGCCGCTCGCTCTCGGCGGCGTACTCGTCCCAGATGATGTCGATCTCGGCGTCGTTGGCGATGGCCTTGAGCGTGATGTGCGGGACGCGCTCGTACACGAAGCCCTGCGAAACCCGTCCGTAGGTCTCGCGGACAATCGCCTTGCCCGTGACCTCCATCTCCTTCTTCACGCCCGCCTCGCTGTCCGCGAGAAGGTAGTACGGGTACTTCGCCGTCATGAGGCGCGTCCGCGCAAGCGCCAGCGCTACGCGGCTCGTGTCGATCGTGATCCACCGACGTCCCCACTGCTCCGCAACATACGCCGTCGTCCCCGAACCGCATGTCGGATCGAGAACAAGGTCGCCCGGGTCGGTGGTCATGAGGAGACAACGCTCGATAGTCTTCACGCCTGTTTGGCAAACATAAATCTTGTCATCGGTAAATGATCCTGTTCCCGTATCCGTCCACATATTGGAGAAGGGCATTTGTGGAAAATCATTATAATAATTGATGTATCGAATTGAAGTTTTTGTGGTGCGAAAAATGCGGTCTGCCTTGACCAATCGGTCAAGACCTTCTTTGCTCGTTCGAAATGTTCGTGTTCCTGGAGTGAACTTTTGTCCGTGAAACCAATACTCCATGACATCACCACCATTTGCGTGACGTGCACTTGTTAAATCACCTGGTGAAAAAAGCCTTGCATTATCATCAAACGATCCTTTGAAACTTGCTAGTGGGATTTCCTCGCCGTTGCCAAGTCTGACTCGCTTAAACACTTGGTCGGTCGAGAGACCATTTTCTTTCCCCTGATATAGTGAGCGATATTTGCACTCTTCTTTATCTTTGGCATACCAGAGAATAAAGTTTGATGCAGCGGCAAGCATGTTGCTTGCACGCCCGGTGGTGGTTCGTACCGTGATCTGGCTCACGAAGTTCTCCTCCCCAAACACCTCATCCAGCAATGCCCGAACTTTGTGGACATTTGCATCGCCAATCTGCACGAAGCAACTGCCGCTTTCGGAAAGAAGGTCACGGGCAACGGTGAAGCGGTCGCGCAGGTAGCCAAGGTAGGAGTGGATGCCGTCGTGCCAGGTGTCGCGGAAGGCCTTCACCATCTCCGGCTCGCGCGTGATGGCGTCCCTGCTGCCGTCCTTGACGTTGGTGGACTTTGTGGAGGGCTGCCAGTTGGAGTTGAACTTGATGCCGTAGGGCGGGTCGAAGTAGATCATCTGCACCTTGCCGCGCAGCGACTCGTTCTCGGCGAGGGAGGCCATGACCTGCAGCGAGTCGCCGAGGATCATGCGGTTCTTCCACCCCTCCTCGTGGTTGTAGAAGCCGGGCTGCGCGTTGGGGTCGAAGTCCTCGACGCCTTCGCCAAGCCACATCTGCGCGTCGGCGGCGTTGCGGCGGATGGCCGTGCGGCGCTTCATCTCCTCGATGAGCATGCGCGGGAAGATCTTCTCCTGCTGGTAGATGACGGGGGCCTTGACCTCGAGCTCGTTGAGGTCGTTCCGCCTCTTGCCGCGCCAGATGAACTGCGGGTCGAGGTCCGGGTCGCGCGCCGCGAACTCGTCGTCCAGGGTGTCGTTGCTTTCGCTACTTGGAGAATGGGAGTCCGGGAGGTTGGGAGGGTTGTTAATGCCTTCTCCGGAACTCCCGGTCTCCTTGCCTCCAAGATGCGAAAGCAACCCTCCGCATGGGACAAGGCTATAGCGCACGGTCTTGGTCTCCGGGATGCCGGTGATGTCCTGCGGCTGGATGCCGGAGTATTCGCCGGTCGGGAGCTTCGTCCGCGAGAACTCCGTCTGCATGGAGTAGTCCGCGACCTCGGTGTTCGCGGCCTTTTTCGTGTTCTTTTTAGCCATGGACATGAAACCTTTCTTTTTAACGCAGAGGCGCAGAGAAGCAGAGAAGCAGAGAAATTCCAGGCGCTGCGCGCCCCACGCAGTCGGCATTAGCCATTCAGCAGCTCCTCCAGGCGGGTGGCGTACGCCTCGCGGCAGTTGTGGAGCAGCGATTCGTCGCTTTGCAGGCCGTCGAGCGTGAAGTCGTTGGCGTTGAGCTCGAAGAAGGCCCAGCGCCCGTAGGTCTTCTCGGCGTTCACGCCGGGAATCCAAAGCTCCTCCATCGTCTGCTTCTTGATGTTGGCGTCGGAATAGCGGTAGCCCTTGACCTCGACGACGAGGTGGAGTGGGTCGTCGCTTCCGTGTCCGTCGTCGACGAGGACGAGGAAGTCGGGCAGGTACAGCCGGTTCTCCACGCCCATCGCGTACGGCACCTCGAAGCCGAGGTTGAAGTTCTTCGCGTAGGAGATCGTCGCCGGATGCTCCTCGAGGACGCGGCAGAGGATGGCCTCCCATTTCGAGTCGCAGACGGCGTAGTTGACGTGGCTTTTGCCCTCCGCCGTCCCGTGGCAACCGCCCTTCGGCGAGTTGCGCGAAATGCGGAAGTTCACGCGGGATGTCGAACCCGTCGGCATGAAGGAGTCGATGATCGCGCGGACGCGCGGCTCGCCCTTCTCGCGCACCGCCCGCATGATGGCCAAGTTCATCTTCTGGCAGATGGCGTCGGCGATGTTCCTGTACTTCACGACGCAGTAGAGGCCGACGGTCGGATCGAGCTTGAGGTAGCCGCCGTTCATCCACTGCGCGAAGAGGTTCTTCACCTGCATGAACAGCATGGTGCGGTCGATGTCGGTGAACCTCGGGTCGGCAAAGTAGAGGCCCACGAAGTGCTTGGCGAGCAGATAGACCGCGTCCGACGTGCGCATCGTCCCTTCGCCCATCACGAGCTTTTCGGTCTGCCCGGCGAAGCCGGAATTGAGGACAGCGGTGGGGCCGATGTCCTTGGGCGTGACCTGCTGTTCGCTCAGCTCGTTGAACTTCGCCTCGAGGCGGCAGCCGCCCTCCTGGTCGAGGAAGTACCCGAGGACGCGCGGGAACTGGATGGCGAGGTGGTCGCGCTCCGGCCGCACGGCGTGGACGTGGAGGAAGTCGGGCGGCCTGATCTGCGGCGCGTTGAGCGTGCCGCTCGCGAAGTCGAAGGGGATGCCGAAGATGTCGGAGTACTCAGGTTCGAGAAGCCCCGTTTCCGCGTTCCGCTCGTAGTTGATGCGGCGGAGTGCGCGGCCGACGACCTGCTCGCAGAGGAGCTGGGTGCCGAAGGCGCGGATGCCGAGGATGTGCGTGACGTTGTTCGCGTCCCAGCCCTCGGTCAGCATGGAGACCGAGACGACGCAGCGCACCTGCCCGCCGAGCTGCCCCTCCTTGCCGACCGTGTTCATCACCTCGCGGAGGAGTTCCGAGTCGTCTATCTTGTCGGCGCGCTGGCGGTCGCCGGTCCGCGCCACAAGCTCGCGCTTGAAGATCTCGATCTCCTTCGCGGCGGCCGTCCTGAACTCCGGCGAGAGTTCGCCGTTCTCGACCTGGTCGGAGTCGATGAGCAGCGTGTTCGGAAGGGCGAGTGGCTGTCCCTCGTCGTCGAAGTTGGAGAAGAGCGGGCAGGCGCCCTCCACGGTCTTCTCGTCGCCGTTGGCGTCCGTCACGACATAGCCGGAGACGAAATCGTAGACGATCTTGGAGATGGCCGTGTTCTGGCACACGAAGATGAAGCACGGGGGTGTCTTGAGTCCGGCGGCCTTCCAGTCGTCGAAGACCTTCGCGTAGCCGTCGTAGAGGACGTGGATGGCTGTCTGCAGCAGGTTGGGGATCTTCTGCGGGTCGAAGGCGCCGCCCCGGCCCCTGGCGCGAAGCTGGCAGAAGGAGCGGCTCGCCTTGTCCTCGCGCAGGTTCCGCCAGAGCTCGCGGTACTTGGGCATCTCGCCCATGGTCACGACATTGTCGTCTATCGGGATGCGCGGAAGCTTCACGATGCCGCATTCGAGGGCGTCCATGAGCGAGAAGTCGCAGACCGTCCACGGGAAGAGCGTCCCCTCCTGGTAGCCGGAGCCGCGAAGGAAGAAGGGCGTCGCGGACAGGTCTATGACTTTGGGCCGGCACCTGTCGTTGCCGATGTGGGCGCGGACCGTTTCCAGGCCTTTGATCCAGACGCGGGCGGCCTCGGCGTTCTTCCTGGCGTCGTCCTGTTCGTCCGCGTCGAGAGGGCGCTCCTCGTCGTCGCCGAGACCGTCAGGCCGGTGGCGGTAGCAGTGGTGCGCCTCGTCGTTGATCATCAGGACGTTCTTGAGGCCGACGAGCTCCTTCATGACGCGTTGGAGCATCTGGCCCGGCGTCTCCACGGTCTGCGGGCCGGCGCCGGCGGGGCCGGCAAGCATGGCCCTGGTGCCGGAGGCGAGGTCGAGCGTGTTCTTCAGCTCGTAGGCGTGGTAGTTCGTGATGACGACGCGCGCCGTGTTCATGAGCGGCAGGAGGTCGCGCGGGACGAGCTGCCGCTCCTCATAGTACGAATTCGGGTCGTTCGGGAGAAGGACGCGGAGACGGTCGCGGATCGTGATGCCGGGAGTGGTGATGAGGAAGCCGTTCGTGAACTTGTCGCCGACGCCGTGTCGGTTCGCGTTGATCGTCTGCCACGCGATGACCATCGCCATGACGGTGGTCTTTCCCGCGCCGGTGGCGAGCTTGAGGGCGATTCGGTAGAGGTCCGGGTCCGAATCCGCGTTGGCCTCGGCGATTCGCGCGAGGTACTGCTTGCCGGTCCTGGTCCCGGGGGCGACCTCGATCAGCCATATCAGCGTCTCGACGGCCTCCACCTGGCAGAAGAACGGGCGGATGGAGGGGAAGTCGAAGTGACGCCAGTGCTTCAGGAGGCGGGCCGTTTCGGCGGTGACGCCCCACTCGCTTTCATCGGAGTCGCGCCAGCGCGCCACCTCGGCCCGTATGTTGTTGATGAACTCGTTCTCGCGGTAGGCGACGTCATCGATGATTTCGTTGAAGAGGTCGCCCTGCTGCGACAGGCCGCCGTTCGCGCGCGGCGTGGCGATTGGGGTGCGGTTGCTCGAGGGACGCCGCGACTCAACGACCGCGCCGGTGGGCTTGTTGTCGGCACCCATTTCCCAATGGCGGCGAGGCAGCTCGTACGGCGAATTTAGAATCGGGTTGTTGAAAAAAGACTGGCGGTCCATTTTCCGGCTGTGGAGACTCCCAGCATCGTTTTCCCCGCGCTCACTCAAACAAGGCCCGCCGTGCCGCGCGGGAAAACAAAGGCGCGACGAGCTTTCAATCCGATGTTTCGAGTGAGGCACGGCCAAGCGCCTAGTAAGAAACACAGAAAGAAAGTGCGTCGCGTGGTTACCGCGCGACGCACCTGCTTATCGCGCTTCTTACTGTGAAGATTTGGCCGTTTTCACTCGAAGCTTGATACGCAAGATGCGTAGCATGCCGCAGCCCCTGGTAGGCACTGCGGCTCCCCGCGAGTTCCGTTGAACCGTTGAACCGTTTTACCGTTCAACCGTTAGGTCGTTTCGGCATTGGGTCGTAAAACCCTTCAACCTTTCAACCGTTGCCGCGGGGTTTCGGCCTTGGCGATTGGGAGGCGGACGTTTCGTGGAAACGTCCCTACCAGTCGCCTTGGCCCGTAGGCGGGAACTTTGCGTCCGCCGCCATTGTAAAAGAACTCTTGATTTGCGGAAATTACCGCAGAATCAATGCAATTATTGTATCACATGCCTCACGCCATGCGTAGGTTTTTGAGTTGCGCGATGATTTGCAAGTCACAACCCCAGAAGCTTCCGGCCGGAAACAATCGCGGCGAAGAAGCCACTGCCTTCGACGACGGGATCGAGTTGCCCGTCATAGACCAGCACCGGGCGTTTGCTCATTCCGGCGCGCAGGGGCAGCCGCTTCATTCTCTCCCTGACCTCTTCTTCTATCTCGGGGCCAATCTCGCCACGCCTCTTGACTTCCACCACGTATGCTGTCTTAGGTGTCTGAACCAATAGGTCGATCTGGCATCCGCGCGTCTTGCCGTTTCTATCCTTCCTGACATTCCTGTATGGAGCGGCCGACTCGATGGTCGTGTTGCCGATCCCCATCATCGTGGCGACATCCATGGCGTTGTTGACGATTAGGTTTTCGAACTGCAATCCCATGACGGTGTTCCAGTCGGGGAGCGCCGAAAGCGAGGCGAAGCGGTACGCGCCTCGCTCGATCAGAGACTTGCGCGGCATGACATACTTCAGGTAGAAGCGGGTGTAGTTGTCGCGTAGTCGATAGCGGGAAATGCGCGCCTCCCTGCCAGTCTCGGGATTCAAGCCGGGATCGGAATCGATGAATCCGCCTTCCTCCAGTTCCCTGAGACGGTCGCTTAGCGCGCCGTTGCGGTCGAGTCCGAGTTTCGGGGCCATCTCCGCACCGCTCATCGGACCATCGGCGAGCAATTCCAGTATCCTCCGCTTGTCCATGACGCTTGCACCGAAAATCGGGTTGAAGATGGCGTCGAAATCCTTGAACAGCTCTCCTTCCTTCTTGAAGCACAGACGGCGGATGTTCTCTTCGGCGGACAGTCCAGGATCGACTTCCTCAAGGTAGCGTGGTACTCCGCCGGTGACGGACAGCACATCGAAGACCTCGCGGGGGTTCAGGTCGGCAAGGCCCGGTTTCCAGAATTCCGCGCATTCAGGCAATGACAGCTCACGAAGCACGTAGTCGCGCGAGAACCTGCCCGTAAAGCCTGTATTGCCGAGGATGTTCTTCTTTATCCATGCGGAAACGGAGCCGCAAACCACGAATATCAGTTTCTCATGCCGGTGAAACCATGTTTCCCACGCATTGCGCAGCACAGCGGGGAAGGTCGGGTCGCATCCGCCCATCCACGATATTTCGTCAAGTAGGATCACCGTTTTCTTTGAATCGTCTATGGCACGGTCCAACCAGAAGAAGGCATCCTTCCAGTTCGGCAATGAAAGAATCGGCGAATCCGTAATACGGGCCAATGTCGCAGCGAACTCGCCAAGCTGGTCTTCATTTGAAACAGGATGATCCTTGTCAGGTGCCAGTCCCTCGAATTCCATGTAGACGTCCGCCGTCCGCCTGGCGAACTCTCGGAAGAGGGTGGATTTGCCGATTCTCCTGCGCCCACGACAGGCAATGATGGACGAAGTCCGCTTTCTCCAAAGCGACTCCAGATCTTCAAGATACTCTTTTCTGCCTACAAACATTTCGACCTCCTCCCATTTCGCTACTAGGATAATCATCCCATATTTTCGGGAAAGCGTCAAGCGCGAAATTTGTCATTTACAAATCTCGCGCTGGAAATCGGAGACATTATTCAGCGCGAAATCTGTCATTCGGCAATTTCGCGGTCCCAAATCGTCGGTGTGACGAAGGCGCATGTAAGGGGCTTTTCCATCTGATGGCAAGAATTATCAATATATGGCAAGCATAATCAACGCCTGTCACGGAAGAATCGCATATAATATAAATGTTTGCGAGTTTCCGCGCAAGTGAAAAGGGACTCGGCAAACGCATCAGGGAGTAGACCATGAGATTCGGAATTGGACAACCTGAAATCGACGCCGTCGCGGACTGCATCCGCAAAGGCGAACTCGCCCGCTTCCAGGTGGGCGCGAACGGGCGCATCGCCCGCTGCGAGAAGGAACTCGCCGCGATGTCGGGTACGAAATACGCCCTGCTCGTCAATTCAGGCACAAGCGCCCTCATCTGCGGCATGGTCGCCCTCGGCATCGGCCCGGGCGACGACGTGCTCGTCTCGTCCTACACCTGGATCTCCTCCCCGCTCGCCCCGATGCTCGTCGGCGCCATCCCGCGCCTCGTGGAGATGGACGATACCCTCACGATGGACCCGGACGACCTTGAAGCCAAAATCCGGCCCGACACCAAGGCCATCATCTGCGTCCACATGATGAACATGCCGTGCGACATGGACCGCATCATGGCAATCGCAAACCGCCACGGCATCCCCGTCCTCGAGGACGCTTGCCAGGCCGTCGGCGGCCTCTACAAGGGACGTCGCCTCGGCTCCTTCGGCAAGATTTCGGCCTACAGCTTCAACAACTACAAGAACATCTCCTGCGGCGAGGGCGGAGCCGTCATCACGGACGACGAGGAACTCTACGACCGCGCCCGCCTCTACCATGACGCCGGCACCTTCGTCCAGAACTACGAGCACGCCGTCCAGATCCCCTTCTTCGCCGGGCAGGACTACCGCGCCTCCGAAATCCAAGCCGCCATCCTGCTGGAGCAGCTCAAGCGCCTCGACCCTGGCATGGAGAAGTGGCGCGACCGCGTCCGCCTCATGCGCGGCCTCATTGAGAAGCGCGGCGGCTTCCACATCGCCCGCCACAACGACCCCGACAGCGCCTGCGCGCTGCTGCTCCAGTTCGACACCGAGGCCGAGGCGGACGCCTTCTCGCAGAAACACCATTGTCTGCGCCTCATCAACAGCGGACGCCATGTCTTCACAAATTGGGCGCCCCTCACCGAGCGCCGCGCCTACCGCGACGACGTGAACCCCCTCATCACCCCGAAGGGACTTCTGGCCAAGTACGACGAGTCGGCCGCCCCCCGCACCCTCGACCTCATGCGTCGTACCTGCGATGTCACGCCGACATGGAGCATGACGGACGAGCAAGTCGCCGCCCGCGTCGACGCCTTCTACGCCTCCCCCTGCTAATCGAAGGCCAAGGGTCGAAGATAACAAGCGCCCCCGCGCTAGCCACGAAATCGGCTTTCGCGGGGGCGATTTTTCCAGCTAGGTGCGCAATCTACGGCTCGAAGACCCAGGCGAATTCGAATTCACCCGGCTTGAGGTCGTACTTCGGGAGGGCGCGCGGGCCGCAGCTGCCGGTGCCGATGCCGTCCTGGGCGATGTCGAGAGAGAGGACGTAGTAGTCCTGCGGGACGAGGTCGGTCTGGTGCTTGGCCTCGGTGATGTCCATCGTCTCGTAGCGGCTGACGCCGAAGCAGAAGGGCTTGGAGCCGCTGATCCGAAGTCCGCGCCCCGTGCCGTCGAAGAAGCGGACGTGGCGGGTGTCGAGGTGGCTGCCGTTCTCCTGCGGCATGACGTAGGGCGTGTAGAGCTTGTCCGTCTCGTTGCGCCAGATGCCGATCTTGCCGGCGGCGCAGGTGTCGGAATAGGTCTCGCCCGGGCCAAGGCCGTACCATTCGGTGATGGCGTCGGCAAGCGGGAGGCGAAGTTCGACGCCGATGCGCGGCCAGGTGCAGGTCCATTCACCAGTGGGATGACCGGAAATGCCGACCGTCAGGCGCCCACAGGCGTCGACCGCGAAGCGCATCTCGGCGTCGATTCCGCAGGAGACGACGGGACCGCCGAGGTGTACCGGAAGAACGAGCGCCGGACCTGTCTTGCGCGATTTCTCGATGCGCGGCGTACCATAGCGGGCGTGGAGCTGATGGAGCCAGTGGTTGCGCCACTCCTGCTGCGCACGGCCGCCGATGTCCTTGCCGTCGTTCGAGGTCGGGGCGCGCCAGAAGTTGAAGAGCGGGCCGCGCTCAAGGACTTGGCGTCCGCCAGAAGTCCAGCTGACAATCGTGCCGGCGGCGGTGTCGAGAACAAGTTCGAAGTCGCGTCCGGCCCAGACGAAGAAGCGTTCGCCGTCCTTGGCGGGCATCAGCTCGCCGCAGTCCTCGCAGATGGCGGCGGCTACGGGCGGGATGAAGGCCGTCGGCGCGGCCGCAGGCACGGCGTCGCGGAGCTTGAACTGTGCAAAGCCGACTTCGTGTCCCGCTTCGGCCCACTTGGTGTCGGCGGCGAGGCGGTAGCTGATGACGAGGCAAAGCTCGCGCGGATCGTCGGCGGGGACGACGCACGGCACCTGCGCGTAGCCGCTCGCGTACGGCGCGACGGCGGGGAGGTCGAAGGTGCCGGACTGGACGACGGCGCCGTTGGCGAGGAGCTTCCAGCTGGCGACGAACTGGTCGAAGCCGGTGAAGGCGAGGTGGTTCGTGAGCTTGAGGCGCAGCGTGGCGGCATCGGCCATCTCTGTGGCGACCGGCTGCATCGCCTGCTTGAGTTCTGCCATGCCCGGCGAAGGCGTGCGGTCCGGGAAGACGAGGCCGTCGCAGATGAAGGATGAGTCGTTCGGCTTCTCGCCGAAGTCGCCGCCGTAGGCGTAGACCTCGCGCCCGTCCTCTGTCTTGGTGCGGATGCCGTGGTCGATCCACTCCCAGACGAAGGCGCCGCAGAACTTCGGGTACTTCCAGATGACGTCCCAGTATTCCTTCACGCAGCCGGGGCCGTTGCCCATGGCGTGGACGTACTCGCAGAGGACGAAGGGGCGCTTGTTGTACTCCTCGACGGGCGTCTCGAGGTTGCGCTGCCACTTGGAGCGGTCGGGGCCCTCGCCCGAGCAGATGCGATCGCACTCGGGGATGGACGGGTACATGCGGCTGTAGACGTCGACAATCTTGCACTCGTAGTCGCCCTCGTAGTGCAACGGACGGGATGGATCGAGTTTGCGCGCGGCCTCGGCCATCTTGTAGTGGTTGCAGCCGAGGTACGACTCGTTGCCGAGCGACCAAAGGATGACGGACGGGTGGTTGCGGTCGCGCGTGACCATGCGGACCATGCGGTCGACGCAGGCGGCCTCCCATTCGGGATGGTCGGTGATGTTGCGCGGGGTGTAGCCGAAGCCATGCGTCTCGAGATCGCACTCGTCGATGAGGTAGATGCCGTATTCGTCGCAAAGGTCGTACCAGCGCGGGTCGTCGGGGTAGTGGCTCGTGCGGACGGCGTTGAAGTTGTGACGCTTGAGGAGGAGGATGTCCTGCATCATCGTGTCGACGGAGAGGGCGCGCCCCGTCTCGGTGTGGAACTCGTGGCGGTCGACGCCCTTGAAGGTGACGCGGCGACCATTGAGGAGGAGGAGCCCGTCCTTGATTTCGACCTGACGGACGCCGACCTTGAAGGCGGCCGACATCTCGATGCGACCCGCGGCGTCGCGGAGGGAGACGGTGAGGTTGTAGAGGTAGGGGTCCTCGGCGTTCCAGAGGTGCGCGCCGGGAATCTTGCCGGAGAGCTTGACGGCCCCGCCCTTCGCGGGAATGCTCACGGACACCGGCTTCGCCCAGACGGCCTTGCCGGAGGCGTCCGCGAGCTCGGCCCAGACCTTGCGGCCCTTGAGGGCGGCCGAGGTGCCGGAGACGGCGGCGCGGATGGCGAGCGTCGCGTCGCGGTAGTCGGCGTCAAGCGCGGTGGTGAAGCTGACGTCCTCGATCGCGGCCTTCGGGAAGGAGACGAGCGTGACGGCGCGGAAGATGCCGCTCAGCCACCACATGTCCTGGTCTTCGAGGTAGGTGCCGGCCGACCACTGGACGACGCGGACGGCGAGGACGTTCTCGCCGTCGAAGTCGAGCTTGTCCGTGATGTCGAACTCGTGCGGGAGGCGGCTGCCCATCCCCTGCCCCACGCTCTCGCCGTTGAGGAAGACCTCGAACCAGGAGTCGACGCCATCGAAGCGGAGACGGATGTTGCGGCCGCGCCAGGCTGCTGGGACGAGAAATGCGCGGCGGTAGCTGCCCGTGGGGTTGTCGGACGGGACAAAGGGAGGATCGAGGGGAATCGGATACTGGACATTGGTGTACCAGGGGTTGCCGTAGCCCTCCATTTGCCAGTTCGAGGGGACGGGAATGGCGTCCCAGCCTGAATCGTCGAATTCCGGTGCCTCGAAGCCTTGCGGCGCCGCCTCGGGCGAGGGGTCGAAATGGAAAAGCCAGTCTCCGTCAAGCGAAGCGCATGCCTCGGAGGGGCTCTTGCCGCCGATGGATGGCGAAAAGCTGGCGCGCGCCGGAAGCCGGTTGATGCCAAAGTTGTCGATTGTTTCCCAGGGACGTGTTTCCATGATGGCCTTTCCTATGGCGGCGAATGCCGCCGGTCGAAACTGAAGACGATGACCCATGACAGGCTCGGCCAATGATTGTAGCAGAAATCGCGCAGAGTTGCGGGCATAGGCGGAAGGATGTTGCAAATGGAGGGGATTGGGCCATTTTCGCCATCCCACAGCCTGGCGAATTGACGAAACAACATGGGCGTCCGGCGCAAAGCGCCGGACGCCCATGTTTGCGTACCGCGTGGCAGGACTATTCCTGCCGGGCTGCGGCGTCGCGCTCGGCCATGGCGGCCTTGCGGCTCAGCTTGATGCGGCCGCGGTCGTCGATGGCGATGCACTTGACCCACATTTTGTCGCCGACCTTGCT
>JAEEGI010017509.1_pt1 | contig 14679 bp, 10 predicted proteins | sample 8958751 | NCBI WGS metagenome assembly JAEEGI01 (sample SAMN16246545, study PRJNA631951) | gut metagenome | biome: gut microbiome; feature: rumen; material: KS-attached | host: Bos | place: Iran: Karaj | collected 2018-10
GACCAACGGCGGCACCCTGACCATCACCAACACTGGAGCAGGCGTGCAGGGCAGCAGCGACAACTACACTGCCAAGTGCATCAAAGCAGACGCCAGCGTGAAGCTGAACGGCGGAACCATCACCTTGAAGGCGAGCGGAACCGGCGGTAAAGGCATCAAGAGCGGCGGCACATTCACTCAGGGTTTGAGCGATGGCAGCGGCCCATTGTTCTCTGTAACCACCACCGGCAGCAGCTTGGGCAGCAGTTCCAGCGGCGGCGGTGGCTGGGGCGGCATGGGTCCTGGCGGTCAAAGCAGTGGCGGTTCTTCCGCCAAAGCAGTGAAAGTTCAAGGCACAGCAACCATTTACGGTGGTGAAAGCACCTACAGCACCTCTACCGATGGTGCAGAAGGTTTGGAGACCAAGCAAGGAAACATCGACATCCAAGGTGGCAAGCATTATTTCAAATGCTATGACGACTGCATCAACACTGCATCCGCCATCATTTTCAACGGCGGTGTGACGGTATGCTGGTCTACGGGCAACGACGCCATTGACTCCAACTATGGTCGCAGCGGCGCCATCACCATAGGCAACGGAGCCGTGCTCACCTATACGAGCAAAGGCAGTCCTGAAGAGGGATTTGACTGCGACAACAACAGCTACATCCAAATCACCGGCACTGGCATTGGCCTGAGTGCAGGAGGAGCTCAGGGAGGTGGCAGTTCCAGCTCCATATCCGGTGCTGCACAAGGATATTACCTCAACACCAACACGATGAGCTACAACACCTCCTACTACTACACACTGGCTGATGCAAGCGGCAACAACCTGGTGACCTACAAGTTCCCAACATCTATCAACAGCACCTTATCGCTCATCACAGCCAAGGGAATGGTGAAAGGCAGTACATACTACCTCACCTACTCCACCACAGCTCCGACGGATGCCACCACAGCGTTCCAAGGACTATACATCGGCAGCAGCGCCAAAGGAACAACGGAGGCCAAGTTCTTCAAGAACGGCAGCACCAGCGTGAATTATTTCACAGCCCAGTAATAAAGTGAAGCTGACAAAATCCAGAAGGTTTGCTTTGGCAACAATGTCTCATCCTCTTTTATATAAAACAACTCTAAGCCCGGCGCCAGTAGGTTCCGGGCTTTTTTCAGCATCAGCTCTGACATTCTAATTATACGAAAATGCAGAAAAACAGCATAGATTGTTTTGCGCTGTCAATGCTTATTTGTACTTTTGCAGAAAAGAAAGAAATGAAAATGATAAATAATCTGAAACTGCCGGCATTGCTTCTCTGTGCATTCTGTCTGGCAATTCCTATGAGCAATGCTGGTAATTTGTCCTTTAATTCCACCATGTTGCGTTGGCAACGCAACATACGAGACATAAGCAAATCCGACAATCTGCCCCATTATTCCACCGAAGAAGCACATCTGCTGGTCATCAGTCCGATTGACGAACTGATCAGCATACTCGAGCAATATGCCCAGAAGATGTCGGCAGCGGCAAACGAAGATGAATTTCATGCCTTGGAGCAGGAACTGAAGGGAAAAGTGCAGGAGCTGAACGTGGCCTATCCGGAGTATGAGCCAAAGGATGCAGACATAGCACGTTTTGAGACCGCTTTCAATGCCTATCTTGATTCCAGAGAAAAAGCAGAGGAGCGGCTGGAGATAGAACCCGATGAGGATGATATGCCAAGTGGTGGTCCGATGTGGGACCAAGACGCAGTTGACGAGTTTCTGGAACCTTACAAACAGATTGAGGACCGGGAAGAACGTGTGCTGAAGATTCTGGAAGACTACACTGGCATCATGAACGAGATCACCACGTTCAATGAAGTGCTGACCAAGGCTACCGAGATGGAAGGCATTTTGGATTACATAGAACGTCAATATTCCAATGAGGACGAAACCTCAAGCGAATGGGGCGAGAAAGTGTCGAAAGCCATTGAAGAACTGGGATCGGCATTTGAGAAAGCTTTCGACCGGACCTACAGTGAAGAATAATCTTGAGAGCCCCTGTTTGCGAGATTTTGCTGACATACAAAAAAGAGGATGCAAATGCATCCTCTTTTCTTATATTATACCATTGATTTTCTTATCCATTCATTGAGAGCAGGAACTCATCGTTGTTCTTTGTGTTGCTCATCTGCTGAATCATGAACTCCATGGCTTCGAGTGACGTCATATCAGAAATATGCTTACGCAGCACCCACATGCGGCGGAGTGTGGTGGAATCCTGCAGGAGATCGTCGCGGCGAGTGGAAGAAGCAATGAGGTTGACAGCCGGGAACACGCGCTTGTTGGACAATGTGCGGTCGAGCTGCAGCTCCATGTTTCCTGTTCCCTTGAACTCCTCGAAAATCACCTCGTCCATCTTTGAGCCAGTGTCAATAAGCGCTGTTGCGATAATGGTGAGCGAGCCTCCATTCTCAATATTACGTGCCGCACCGAAGAACCTTTTCGGTTTCTGGAGGGCATTGGCGTCAACACCACCCGAAAGCACTTTTCCAGATGCCGGGCTCACAGTGTTGTAAGCGCGGGCGAGACGGGTGATGGAATCGAGGAAGATGACAACATCATGCCCGCATTCCACCATTCGTTTTGCCTTTTCAAGCACGATTCCGGCAATCTTCACATGGTTCTCTGCCGGTGCGTCGAAGGTGGATGCGATGACCTCTGCATTGACGGTACGCGCCATGTCGGTCACCTCCTCCGGACGCTCATCGATGAGAAGCATCATGAGGTAGGCGTCTGGATGATTGCGTGCGATAGAGTTGGCGATATCCTTCATCAAGAGGGTCTTACCCGTCTTTGGCTGTGCCACGATGAGTGCACGCTGTCCTTTTCCGATTGGCGAGAAAAGGTCAACGATTCGAGATGATGTGGTATCTCGTGAGTCGCCCGAACAGAGGTTGAATTTCTCATCAGGGAAGAGCGGTGTGAGGTATTCAAACGCCACACGGTCGCGGATGACACTCGGATTGCATCCGTTGATGCGCTTCACATTGATGAGGGTGAAGAACTTCTCGCCTTCTCTCGGCGGCCGGATGGCACCCTCCACCACATCGCCGGTTTTGAGTCCGTACTGCTTCACCTGCGACTGAGTGACATACACATCGTCTGGGGAAACCAGGTAGTTATAGTCAGCGGAGCGGAGGAATCCATAGTTGTCAACCACCTCCAACACACCGCAAACGGTAAGGAGATCTGCGAAATCATAGGCCTTCTCCTTCTGCAGCACAACCGGTTCTGGTTGCATGATGTTCCTTTGGTTAGGTTGTGCAGGCTGTTGCTTCGGCGAATAGCCCTTCATCATTTCCATGATGTTCCTGCCCACCACATATTCCTCTGCTGGGATATCCTCGATAATGACAAAGTCGGAGCCGTTCTCCAGGGGAACATCCTGAAGGGTTCTCACTCCCGAAGGAGTGCCTTCATTGTTCTTCGATGCTATAGACGCTTCATTCACTGGAGCTTGAGGCGCATCTGCGGTCTCAGGTGCTGCATCCTGCTTTGGCTCTACTGCTTGAACTTCCTGTGTGGCAGGACTTTCCACCTTTCCATCAGCATCCGTCATTTCCATCACAATGAAATCTTCTGCCGGAGCATCAGTTTCAGCCTTCACTTCCGGTTCTGGCTGTGTCTCCGTTTTGACTTCCGCTTTCTTTCTTGTCCGTTTTTTAGGTTCCGGAGCTTCTGCCGGATTCTCCTCTTTCTTTTCCGTATTCATATCCTCTGTTTTCTCCTCTGTTTTCTTGGTTTTCCTTGTCCGCTTTTTCGGAGCCTCCTCATTAGCGGCTTTCGGTGCCTCAGCAACCGTTTCCTGTGCGTTGGCTGTCTCCTTGCCTTTCTCATCCTGCTGAGCCTCCACCATCATTTTCTTCTCATCGTCGGAAAGTGATGCAAAGAGGGAGTCGTCAACACTGACTTTCATAGTCTTGTCAACTTTCTTCGCTTTATCCTGATTGGCGGTATAGACTCTGTCCACCGTCTTGATTCTTGTGCGTTTGCGAGTGGCAGCCGTAGTCTGCTTGGCAGCCTTGTCCGCCGCAGAGACAATGGCAGACTTGTCGAGGATTTCATAAACGAGATCCATCTGTTCAAGCTTGGCAGATTTGATGCCAAGTTCCTCAGCAATATTGCGCAGTTCGTCCACGCTCATGCCACTTAATTGTTCCTTTGTATATTGCATAAAAGTATGATTATTCAACCTAATTACAACATCACGCAGCGATGACGCATTTCAGGCATGTGTAGGAAAATGCCTCATTGTGCACATTCCTTTTACTTGAAAAACTATTTGTGATATTTGGGTTTGTTTGTTTTTTGGCTTATGATTTAATGTCCAAAAAACACTTAGTCCTTAAAACTTTTGCAAAGATATGAATAATTTTCGGAAAAGCGCAATATTATTAAGTTTTTTTTGCAAAAGAATCCATCACAGCAGCTTCAAAAGCAAAAAAGCAAAGCTCCCGGCATGTAAACTTTGCTTTTTTGACAGAAAAAAGTCATCGGATGCCTCCTCCCGAGCCACCACCAGAGAATCCGCCACCTCCGCCGATGGATGAGGATCCACCGAATCCGCTGGAGCGCATCTCCTGACGCGATATGGCCCGTTCGGCCGACCTTGCACCGTATGCAGCAATCAATAGTGTTTCAGGCACGACATCGTTGTTGAAGAGCGCCTCATACATCTTGTCCATCTTGAGGAATTCAGGGTTGAGTTTAAACATCTCCTCCCTGATTTTGTCGGCGCATCCAAAGAGTTCAGCATAGACGAGGTATTCTCCCCAGAGCGATACCTCCGACATACTTCGTTCGTTGGCCAAAGTGAAGTCCTCCAGATATTTCTTCAGTCCGAACACCTGCCTCACCCGCTCCATATCCTTGCGGCAATCCTTGACAGACATCTTGTATTTCACCTCTTTCATGAAGTCGATGAGACGGTCAGTGTTTCGCTTGATGAAATGCTTGAATTCCTTGGGCTGGAGTATGCCATCGCTGCCTGCGGCATCAACGAACAGTTCATAGAGCATCTTCAGCATCCGGGTGTTGGTCGCCTGGTCATTCTGCACAAGGGGATGAATGACGATACATTTTTTTGTCTCCCCCTGTCTGCCCAGCATTTTTGACAATCCCGTAGGCTCAATGTAGTGTTCCTCCACTCCCAAGGCCCCAATTCGGATAAGGCGGAGCACAGAAGCGCTGACCACATTGCGGTAGTTCTTCTTCCCATACTTGCAGGCATTGAGCACTGCATTTGCCTTCTGTAAGTTGCCGTCGTAAGGCGGGTCGCGATACCAGAGCAGGTTCTTCTTCGCATCCTTCTTGAGTTTTCTAATCCTATTGTAGGAATACAGAATAAGCAGAATCGGCAGGAAAAGGATGGCTATGGGGATGAGCATGGATGGCTCATCTTTCAGCGTCTGGATAAAACTTTTATCCTCGGTGCCATAGTCACTACCTTCGAACGCCTTGTCTTTCAACGTTTCGAACGGGGCGTCCACCTTTATCTGTGGATTGACCACCCCTTTCTCCAACTGGAGCATGACAATCATGGAATTGTCGGTATCCAAGGAAGTGTTAGTTCTCGCCACGACCTCTCCAGCCTCGAGGTTGATTTCTCCTTCATATCCAAAACTCCACATTCTCACATTCTCTTCCTCAAAGAGCTCACCGTTGGGAGCCTTGATGGTGACGGTGGCCTGCTCGGGCGAAGGATTCATGTTGCGGGTGACGAACATATAATTGAATCCATCGTAGTCATTGTATGCCCTGACCAAGTCGGTAACCCGGTATTGGGCAGTGTAGATCCGTTCGCCCTCCATTCCGAGTCCCCAACAAAGCTCATAGCCATCGGATTTGCGGATGATTCCGCATTTTTCAGTTTTTTCCGTTCTGGATAGGCTGGAATTCCAATCGCCCACATTCACATATTCCTTGCCGCTCTCATCGCTGACAGAGAAGTCAGTCACCTTGCTTCCGTTAAGGTTTCCGATGACGATATAGAGCTCCGACCCATCGGTGTCGATATCCATCCGGCGGGTTTCGGTGATGATGGCGTCGCCATTCTCCTGCAACTCCACATCCACATTGAGTTTGTTGAGATAGGACTGCGCCCAAAGGCTGATTGTGCCAACCATCCAGAGAAGGGCAGCTGTCAGCAATTTACTTCTTGAACACATCGTCGAGGTCAGGATAATTGGTTTTCTTCTGGTCGTCCACTTGCAGATAATCCTTCTGCGTGTTGTAATTCAGCATGGATGCCACGATAGAGGATGGGAACTGACGGATAAGCCGGTTATATTTGGTGGCGGTGTCGTTGTAAACCATACGGCTCATCCTCACCTTCTCTTCGTAGGCACGCACTCCGTCCATCGTTTCGCGGAAGAGTCCGTCGGCCTTGAGCTCCGGATAAGCCTCTCCGATGGCAATGAGCCGTCCCATCACACTTGAGATGGCATCCTGCTGCTCGTTGGCCTGCTGTGCGGTGGTCACCTGCCCCATTCTCCTTTGCTGAATGACGTTGGTGATGGTTTCTGACTCATGCTTGGCATATTGCGCCGCCAGCTTGGCAAGGTTCTGCACGGCATCCCAACGGGAATTGAGCTGAACTGAAATCTGGCTCATGGCATTTTTACAGAACTCGTCGAGCGAAACCAGCTTTCGCTGTGTGGCAATGATATAGCCCACAATGAGAATCACGATAAACGCGAGAACAAGAATAACAATCAATGTTGTAGAGATCATAAGGTTCAATTGATTTAAGGGTTAATACTAGGTTTGTTTCAAAATTCTTTCTTGAAAATCCAGAATCCGCAGGCACTTCCCTACTCTGGCTGTTCTTCCAAGGATTTGTTGACCGACTCTATATAATTCAAGATATCGTCACGTCCCAGGCCTGTCTCCGCACTTGTGATGAAATGCGGCGGAAGTTCTTCCCACTGGTTCTTGAGTTGCTTCAAGTAAGCATTCACCTGTGCATTCACTTTCTGCTTTCCGATTTTGTCGGCTTTAGTGAAGACTAAGGCGAACGGCACACCATTTTCTCCAAGGAAGTTGATGAATTCCAAGTCTTTCTTCTGCGGTTCATGGCGGATGTCAATCAACACGAACAGGCATGTGAGCTGCTCGCGTTCCAGCACATAATGTTCAATCAGGTTTTTCAACTTATCCATCTCTCTTTTTCCCCTTTGTGCAAATCCATAGCCTGGAAGATCGACGATGTACCATTCATCATTAATGATGAAATGGTTGACGAGCATGGTTTTTCCAGGCGTGGATGATGTCATGGCCAGCTTGTTGTGACGCGTGAGCATGTTGATCAGGCTCGATTTTCCCACATTAGACCGGCCGATGAATGCATATTCAGGCTCCGTGGTTTTCGGACACATGTCGGCACGGGGACTTGAGCAGACAAATTTTGCAGTTTTTATAATCATATCGTTTGGTTCTGAAGTTTTGAGTTTTATCATTCTTATTGTGTCCAATCCTTTTCTCATGCTTTTAGAACAATCTAAGCCAACAGGACAAGGATTCGATTCGCACGGCTTAATTATCCGCGATTTCGGAGAGCTCAAGCCATCGGTCAGACTTGGCGTCAAGCTCACTGTTGACGGTGTTGAGACGCTTGGACATCTCCACTATTTCATCGGAGGAAAGCAAACCTGAGCTCAAAGCCTCCTCCAAAGATGCTTTTTCTGTTTCCAGACGGTCAATTTCGGTCTCCAAGGTTTGGTACTCCTGTTTTTCCTTGAATGTCAGCCGCCGTTTGCGGTTCGACTGGTTTTCCTCCCTGTAGGCATTCTGCCTCGACTTATCGGTCTCGCCTTTCGTTGCTTTCTGCTGTTCGTCGCGTTCCCGTTTCCATTCCCTGTATTGAGTGTAATTGCCAGGAAAGTCCTGCACTTGTCCGTCGCCGTGGAAGACGAGCACATGATCCACCACCTTGTCCATGAAATAGCGGTCGTGGCTAACCACGATGACGCATCCTTTGAAACTGCGCAGATATTCTTCAAGAATCTGGAGGGTGATGATGTCCAGGTCGTTGGTAGGCTCATCGAGAATCAAAAAGTTGGGTGAGGTCATGAGCACAGTACAGAGGTATAGTCGCCGACGTTCTCCACCACTCAACTTTTCAATGTAGTTGTATTGTTCTTTTGGCGAAAAAAGGAAATTCTGGAGGAACTGCGACGCAGAGAGGCGCTGACCGTTTCCGAGATCCACATATTCCGCAATATCCCTGACGGCATCTATCACCTTCTGATTATCGCGGAATTGGATGCCTTCCTGCGAGTAATAGCCGAAACGGACAGTCTTTCCAATGGAAATCTTACCTTTGTCGAGCGGTATCTCGCCAAGCAGAAGCTTGATGAAAGTGGTTTTTCCTGCTCCGTTGTTGCCAACTATACCCATTTTCTCATAACGGGAGAAGATATAGTTGAAATCCTTGAGGATGACCTTGTCGCCAAATGCCTTGCAAAGATCGTATGCCTCAAAGATCTTGGATCCGATATAGGAGGCCGACGTTTGAATTTCCACCTGCTCATTGGTGATACGCTGACGCGCCACCTTCTCCAGCTCGTAGAAAGCATCCTGACGGTATTTGGCCTTATGTCCTCGTGCCTGTGGCATGCGGCGCATCCACTCCAGCTCAGTGCGGTAGAGGTTGTTGGCTCTTGTGATTTCGTCATTGAGGTTGTCAATCCTTTCCTGTCGTTTCTTCAAATAATAGGAATAATTGCCATCGTAGGAGTAGATGGTGGAGTCATCCATCTCGATGATGGAGTTGCAGACCCGGTCGAGGAAATAGCGGTCATGGGTGACCATAAGAATGCTTTTAGTGGTGTTTGCCAGATATTTCTCCAGCCACTCTATCATCTCAAGGTCAAGGTGGTTGGTGGGCTCATCGAGAATGATGAGGTCGGGGTCCTGCTCAAGCACCTGCGCAAGCGCCACCCTCTTGATCATGCCCCCCGACATCTGTCCGAAGGGCATGTCGTAGTCGGTCATCTTCAGCTTGGTGAGGATTTGCTTGGTCTTAAGGTCATCATCATGTCCGAGGCAGGCATCACGGATGGTAAGTAATGGTTCGTAGGTGGGTGTCTGCTCCAGATAACCCACTCTCAGTCCGTTTCTCATCACGATTTTTCCGCCGTCATATCCTTCCTTTCCTGCAATGATGCTGAGCAACGTGGTTTTTCCCGTTCCGTTTTTAGCGATAAGCCCCACATGCTCCTTTTCATTGATGGTGAAAGAAATGTCATGAAAAAGCACTCGCTCACCAATGCGTTTGGTGAGTGCCATAACCTCAAGATATGGATTCGGGGTTGCCATATATTCTTATTTATATTACAAAAGTATATATTTTTTTTGACTTTAGCTCTATATGAATAAAGAAAAACCTTTTTTTAGAATCAAAGGAAATAAATAAATGTCAAAAATCAAAAAAGGTCATGCACTTTTTATCATCAAGATGTAAAAACCTCAACATTTTTATATACCTTTGAGATTAGTATATTTGACACCTAAAATCAACAGAAGTATTATGGAGCATGAAAAATGGCACTGGCAGGAACCAGGAACGGCATGGAGGGGTGTCGGGGTATATCATATCACACTGACCGTACCGTCACGCGAGCCACTTCTCGGCACATTGGTAATTCCAGAGGACAACCCACAGGCTGCATGGATAGAACGGACAGCCTTGGGCGATGCTGTTATTAAAGAACTTTATGTGATGGGCAAGCACTATCCTGCAATCCGCATATTGCAATTCAGCTTGATGCCCGACCACCTGCATGCTGTTATCCATGTGACAAAGACAATGGAAACAAGCATCCGGAGCGTTATTCGCGGTTATTGGCAAGGAGTAAAAAAACATGGCAGAGCCTATACTTCGTCTGTTAAGACCGAATTAAATTCGGTGACAACGAACGAAATCGGAACAGGGGATCCTTCTATGACAACGAACGAAATCGGAACAGGGGGTCCTTCTATGACAACGAACGAAATTGGGAAAGGATATCCATTCCCAATTTTCACCGAGCGTCCTTTTATTCGCCCGCTTTCGCGTCGTGGGCAACTGCAAACGATGATTCGTTACATTCAAATGAATCCCCAGAGGTTGGCCACAAAACGCCTCAAACCAGGCTTTTTCCGTGTGCAGAAAGGAATAGAAATCGGTGGGAAATTATATGATGGCGTGGGAAATGTCGCACTGCTAATGTACAAGGAGTTTGATACTGTCCATGTGCGAAGCATGATGGTGAAAACAGCAGAATACGGTGATTCCACCCCTTTACGCAACTATATGAACAACCGGGTGCTGATGGCTCGCAAACAAGTTGTGATGATTTCTCCTTTTATTTCCCCACAGGAAAAGCAGGTCATGATGGTGCTTTTGCAGGAAGGACATCCATTCATTCTCCTCTTGGGTAATGGCTTCAATGAATACTACAAACCAGCAGATACCCTTTTCGACGCATGTGCCGCAGGTCGACTGCTGATACTCAGCCCTTGGGCATTCAAAGAAGGCAAACACCATATCAGCCGCTCCGAATGTGTGGCTCTCAATGCAATAGCAGAAGAAATCTGTCAGGATCTTAATAATGGAGAGACTGGGACGTTAAAAGAAAATGATTCTTCAGAAACCTCTTTGTAAAGATGACATGACAATGTCCGTTCTAAAATAAGAGTCCTCAAGGTAAGATGATCTGATAATTCCCGCTCAAATGCATGAAAGCGAAGAGGCGTAGCAGACCATCGTAGTAGGCATCGAAATAGCCGTCGTCGAATGGCACGTGTTTGGCATTCCAAAGGGCATCCACAAACTCACGGCTTTTCTCATGTCCGCACATCACCGAAGCTGCAGCCAGTGTGGCCACCAGTCCGATGCTGTGACGAAGCTTGCGGAATCCACCCGCCTGGAGGATTTCATTCTCCTCAGGCAAGGAGCCGTCGGTGCGGTACTGATCCACAAAGTCATTGAGTCCTTGTGAATAGAAGAAGTTTTGGATGGTCTCTCCATATTGACGTTGCCATTGCTGGTCGGCACAACTCCACTCATAGTCGAGCGCCATGTTCATCGGCACTCTCCAGGAGTCATACCTGAAGTTGGAGCCTCCGTTGCGCCTTCCGCCAAATCCCGGCATCGGCTTGCCATCATAGCCGCAGAGGTCGGGATTGAGACCGGTCTGAGGATTCACTGCCTGATGCATGAACTCTCTTGACTTTGCTGCGCAGTCGTTCCAGAAGTCAGCTCTCCCATCGTCAGCCCATTTGGCCCAGACTTCATAGAAAGCTGGGATGTGATAGGAAGGGTCAGTGAACCGTTTTCCGAATCCCGATGGTGTGAAGGTGATGAGACGGGTGTCGGGGTCGATGAGATAGGAGGAGTTCTCCCCTTCTCCTCTCGGCATGATACATTCAAGGATATGCTGAGCTTCTGCCTTGTAGTTGATGCCCGTGTCGTTTCCCCAGCGGTTGGAAGCGAAAATCAGGGATGTGATGAAATAGAGTTCCCCATCGCTCGCCGCTCCCTGGCTGTTACGTGTTCCATCTGTCTTGCAACTCCAGGCGAAATAGCCTTTCAGCGTGCCTTCCTGATGCTGCATGTACTTGCGGCTCCATCGCCACAGACGGTCGAAAATGTCCTTTCGGTCCATCTGCACTGCCACCATCATGCCGTAGGACATGCCCTCAGTGCGGGCATCATGGTTCTTGATGTCGGACACATATCCCATGGTGTCGCCCACTTCGAAATAGACTTTGTTGGGACCGAAAAACACGTCATTAAAGACCTCCTGAAGCTTGGCATCCACAGCTTCAGGTGTGTAGCCGAAATCAACGAAGACATTTCGATACTGCTTGGTTTTGAATGCGCCCTGTGTCCAAGGTTGCTGTGCGTGGCTAATCATAAAAGAGCAGAAAAAAATAAAGACAAAAAGGATTCTTTTCATAAATTGTTCTGTTGTAGATTGTTCTATTGCAAAGATACTAATGAAAATCCAAAGAATCTTAGATAAATGAATCATAATCTATTGGATATGTTACAAGATGGAGAAAAAGGGTGTAACTTTGGCTTCGCCGAAGTTACTCCGACTCGGAAAAGCAAAAATTATTTTGCTTTTCTCTCGTTTTTCCGTAACTTTGAAATAAAATTCAAACGAGACACACATAATATGAATATCTTTACAGATTTAATCTCCACCTCAACTGGAATCAGCAAACGTCAGGTGGAGCACACCCTTGAATTGTTGGAGGAAGGCTGCACCATCCCGTTCATCAGCCGCTACAGGAAAGAACGCACTGGCGGACTGGACGAAGTTCAGATTGCCTCTATCAATGATGCTCACGAAAAGTTGAAAGAAATTGAGAAGCGGAAAGCCACAATTGTGGGCACAATAGAAGAACAAGGCGCAATGACAGATGAGCTGCGCAGCCGTATTGACCAATGCTGGAACGCCACAGAGCTGGAAGACATCTACATGCCTTACAAACCAAAAAGAAGGACCAAGGCACAGATTGCACGCGAGAAAGGTCTGGAACCACTGGCTGACTACATTCTGGTGCAGCGCTATGGCGATGTGGGTCGAGAATCCAACCGCTATGTGAGCAAAGAAAAAGGAGTGACGAGTGGAGAAGAAGCCATTCAAGGTGCGATGGACATCATAGCCGAGCGGGTGAGCGAAGACGAGCGTTCACGCAACACCGTGCGCAACAACTTCAACCACGATGCCATGATCACCTCAAAGGTTGTGAAAGGGAAAGAGGAGGAAGGACAGAAATTCCGCGATTACTTTGATTTCTCAGAACGTCTGAGCCGATGCGCCTCCCACCGCTTGCTTGCCATGCGCCGTGGTGAGAGCGAGGGAATCCTCCGTGTGAGCATTTCCGGCGACGATGAGGTCTGCCTGGAACGGCTGTGCCGGCAATGGGTTCGAGGCAAGAGTGAGTCATCCGAATACGTGGAGCGTGCGGTTGAGGATTCGTTCAAGCGCCTGCTCAAACCTGGAATCGAGACTGAATTTGCCAAATCATCGAAAGAGAAGGCCGATGAGGAAGCCATCCGCATCTTCGTACGCAACCTGGAGCAACTGCTGATGTCTGCACCTTTAGGCCAGAAACGTGTGCTGGCAATTGACCCAGGCTTCCGCACTGGCTGCAAGACCGTCTGTCTGGACGCGGAAGGCAATTTGCTCCACAATGAGACCATTTATCCCCACACACCAGGGCACAGCGGAAGTGTGAGCAACCGCCAAGCCGCATCCAACAAAATCTGGACACTGACCAAACAATACAAGATTGAGGCCATCTCCATCGGCAACGGCACAGCAAGCCGAGAGACGGAGGACTTTGTGCGCGGACTGGGCTTGCCGAAAACCATAGAAATCTATGTGGTGAGTGAAGACGGCGCATCCATCTACAGCGCTTCGAAAGTGGCACGTGAGGAATTTCCCGACTACGACGTGACCGTGCGCGGAGCTGTGTCGATAGGCCGCCGGTTGATGGACCCTCTGGCAGAGTTGGTGAAGATTGACCCAAGCAGTATCGGTGTGGGACAATACCAGAAAGACGTGAACCAGACAGAGTTGAAGAAAAGCCTTGACCAGACCGTGGTATCGTGTGTGAACAAAGTGGGTGTGAATGTGAACACCGCATCCAAGCATCTGCTGACTTACGTGAGCGGACTTGGGCCACAGCTTGCCCAGAACATCGTAGATTTCCGTGCGAAAAACGGTGCGTTCCGCAACCGTCGCCAGCTGATGGAAGTTCCGCGGATGGGCGCCAAAGCTTTTGAGCAAAGTGCGGGATTCCTGCGAGTGAGCGGAGGCGACAACCCACTCGACAACAGTGCCGTTCATCCTGAGTCTTACCCCATCGTCTCCAAAATGGCGAAGGACCAAGGCTGCAGCATCGACGATCTGCTCACCAAAAAAGAAATACGGAGTAAGATTGACCTCAACCGCTACGTCAGCGACACGGTGGGCATGCCTACGCTCACTGACATCATGCAGGAGCTTGATAAGCCTGGCCGTGACCCACGCCAGCAACTGAAAGCCTTCGCTTTCAACGATGCAGTGAAGGAATTGGAAGATGTGCGGGAGGGAATGGTGCTTCCCGGCATCGTGACGAACATCACGAATTTCGGTTGTTTTGTGGATGTTGGTGTCCACACAAAAGGGCTGGTCCATGTCAGTGAACTTTGTGACCGCTTCGTGAGCGACCCCACCGAAGTGGTGAGCCTCCACCAGCAGGTGATGGTGAGGGTGCTGAACGTGGACATTGCACGCGGACGCATGTCGCTGTCAATGAAGAATGTATAGAGGTTTGCTCTGAAAGTTCTGTTTTTGAGTTGTTTACAAGTCGGCAAGAACACTTTTCTGCCACTTTTGGTTTTTATTCGGTGCCAAGTGTCAAGTAACAATAAAATGGTGACAAGCATAAAAACACTGCTTGTCACCATTTTTGTTTCGTCCGCAGGTCTTCACAGATTCTGCAGGACAGAAGAAGCTATTAACTTAACTAAATATACTTATGAAATAATAATTGTGTAACAGAAGCTATTCACCTAACTAATTAAGTAACGATAAAATAATAACTTGCCTCATTTTGATATGTCCAGATCGTTTGTAATCCTTTCATCTTTCGGGCTGTTTGCATAATAACGGCTGCGTC
>JAEEGI010017517.1_pt1 | contig 14674 bp, 16 predicted proteins | sample 8958751 | NCBI WGS metagenome assembly JAEEGI01 (sample SAMN16246545, study PRJNA631951) | gut metagenome | biome: gut microbiome; feature: rumen; material: KS-attached | host: Bos | place: Iran: Karaj | collected 2018-10
CAGGCGGTCAACAAGTGCGTTTTCATACGATATCCATTCTGATGCGGCGCGACTGGGGATGCAGGTTGTTGCACCTCTTTCCCAGGTTCTTCACGAACCCCAGCGGCACGCCGCGGTATGTTATCACGTTATATCCCAGCGGGGAATCCTTCAACACGATGGAATCCCTGTGCAGGAAATGCAGGGCTGTCTGCTTGTCGACGGGAGCCTCGGGATAGCGGCTCCTGTCGAAGGATATGCTCATCGCCCAGTCGGGGTCCGGAATGAAATCCTTTCCCTTCCAGGTCCCTTCCCCGACCCCTGCCCTGAGCGGCCGGAGACGCCTCAACACTTCAAGGGAAGAATCCAAAGACGAGTATCCATAGCCCGAAGGGGCAGTGTTCTTTATCAGTGCCCCGACCCACTGGCCCTCACCCGGGACTTCTCCGGGTATCAGGAGGTGTCCGTGCCGGGTAGTGCGGATGCCGAAAGGATTCTCAGGGGGCAATATGTCTCCTCCCAGCTCTTCAGCAATCCATTCGAGATTGTCATCGTTCTCCGCAGTCTCGAAGGTGCAGGTGGAATATACAAGCGCCCCTCCCTGCCTCAGGGAGGGCCAGGCGTCGGCGAGGATGCGCCTCTGGCGCGAAGCGCAGAGCGCGACAGTGCCCGGCGACCAGTCCGCCACAGCCTTGGCGTCCTTGCGGAACATTCCCTCGCCGGAGCAGGGTACGTCGGCAAGGATCATATCGAAGAAACCGGGAAGCGAAGCGAAAGCCTTGGGGTCGACGGACGTCACCACCACGTTGGGGTCCCCCCAGACGACGACGTTGTCGGACAGTATTGAGGCACGCTGACGCATCACCTCGTTGGATACCAGCAGGAAACCGTCTCCGCACGCCTCCCGCAGGGAGGCTGCCAGGTCGGTGGTCTTGCCCCCGGGAGCGGCGCAAAGGTCGAGCACGCGCAAAGGGCGCTCGGGGAAGCGCTCCAGCAGCTGGCGGAACACCCAGCCCACGAACATCGCTGAACTGTCCTGTACATAATAGGAACCGGCGTGGAAGAGGGGGTGCATCGTAAAAACGGGGCGTTCGGCCAGGACATACCCGTAAGGGCTCCAGGGCACACGGGACGAACCCTCAAGGATGGTCGGGGGATAGCCCTCGGGCTGCTTGAACGGATTCAGGCGGACGGACACGGAAGACTCCTCCGCCATGGCCCCGACGGCCCTGGCGGCATCCCCGCTGCCCAGGAGGCTTTCCAAACCGGAGAGGAATACAGGCGGAAGAGGCTGCATGTCTAGAAGTTGAAAGGACTGCCGCGGAAACTGGAAGGGTCGAAACCCTCGGGCATGACACCGTTGGAGATATCCACCAGCGAGTCCACTACCTTGTCGAGCGCCTCGCGGACCTTGCCTCCGAGCATCATCTTCATCATCAGGTTCAGTTCGGCCTGCACCTCGATGTAGAACTCGGTCTGGCCCTGGACGCCGGTCGGGTCGAAATGCAGTTCTATCTGGAATGCGAAAGGAGCACCGTAGTCGACCAGCGTGATCTTGGAATAAGGCTGACGCTCATACACTTTCACGCCGATGCTGTAGCCCTGGATGTTGGCCTGAAGGGTATCGAAGTCGGCGGTGACGCCTTCACGCTTGTCCTCCGGCAGCATCTGCTGGAAGTTGCGCATGTCGGTGAACGCCATGTACAGGTCGAAGGGCGGCCGGGAGACGATGCCGTGCTTGCTGTCAAACTTTGATGTCATATTCCCGTTATATTTGAATTTCTATACTAAATTTGCAATGCAACTTGCAAAGATAACAATTTTAAAGGATTGTATGCATAAGATATACCTTGAGAAGCGATGCATCGTCATCTGCCGGCCCGACGACACGGCTCTCTCGGATCCCAATGCCGTGGAGTTCCACCTGGCCGAAAAGCCGGACATCCATAAACTGGTCGGCCTGTTCGAAGCCTCCGGCACTCTCGGCAGGATATACATCCCCACACCAGATCCGGAGGGGACCTACCGCAAGGTCTGTGCCGAGTTCAAGGAGGTGAACGCCGCCGGAGGACTGGTATCAAACAGGCGCGGAGACTACCTTCTCATAAGCAGGAACGGGCTCTGGGACCTTCCAAAGGGCCATCAGGAGGCCGGCGAGGACATCCGCACCACAGCCGTCCGCGAGGTGCAGGAGGAGACCGGGGTCATGCAGCTTGAACTTCGCGGCCTTATCTGCATCACTGACCACTGCTACCGAAGGAACGGCATCTGGCATCTCAAGCATACGTGGTGGTACGATATGCTTTACACCGACCCCGTCGACCTCACTCCACAGCGCGAAGAGGATATCTCCAAGGCCGCTTGGGTCGCACAGTCCAGCCTGCCGCCTTTCCTGAAAAACACATACCCTTCAATCGCCGAAGTGTTCCATGAGGCGAAAGTGTGAAACTTTTTCCGTTTTTCACCGTATTATATTTACGTGAAGCATTTGACAGCATGATCCAAAACATGAAACTCTCCCAATTCCAGTTCATCCTTCCCAAGGACAGGGTGGCACAGGAACCGCCTCGCTGGCGCGACGAATGCAGGCTGCTCGTCCTCAACCGCAAGACCGGTGAAATCGAGCATCGCCTCTTCAAGGACATCATCGACTATTTCGGCAAGGGCGATACTTTCGTCTTCAATGACACCAAGGTATTCCCCGCCCGTCTCTTCGGCAAGAAGGAAAAGACCGGCGCCGACATCATGGTGTTCCTGCTCAGGGAGTTGAACCGCGAGCAGAGGCTCTGGGACGTCATCGTGGAGCCCGCAAGGAAGATCCGCATCGGCAACAAACTGTATTTCGGAGAGGATGAAAGCCTCGTCGCGGAGGTCATCGACAACACCACCTCCCGCGGAAGGACCCTGCGCTTCCTCTATGACGGTCCGTACGAGGAGTTCAAGGAGACCCTTTTCAGTCTCGGCGAGACTCCCGTCCCGTTCTGGGTCAAGCCCCACGTCACACCCGAGGACAAGGACAATTATCAGACTATCTTCGCCGCCCACGAAGGCGCCGTGAGTGCTCCCGCCGCCGGCATGCATTTCAGCCGCGAACTTTTCAACAGGATGATACTCAAGGATATAAACAAGGCATTCATCACCGTCCACATGGGCATCGGGCATTTCCGCCGCGTCGATGTGGAGGACCTGTCCAAGCACAGGACCGACGCCGAGAGGATCATCATCGGTGAAGAAGCCGCCAGGGCCATCAACGAGACCAAGGAAGCCGGCCACAAGGTCGTCGGAGTGGGTGTGACCGTCATCCGTGCGCTTGAGAACAACGTTACTCCGGGCAAGAAGGTCAGTCCTGCGGACACCTGGACCGACAAATTCATCTTCCCCCCCTACGAGTTCTCCATTCCCGACGCCATCGTCTCGAACTTCCATATGCCCGAATCCACCATGCTCATGTGCGTAGCCGCCTTCGGCGGTTTTGAGAACGTCATGCACGCCTATGAAGTGGCCCTCAAGGAAGGATACCGCTTCGGACCTTACGGTGACGCTATGCTTATCATCTAAAAAAACATACATTTCATATAAAAACATACCCGGGGCCTTCGAAAGATATCTTTTTGAAGGCCCTGAGTCTTTCTTTTCCATACATTTGGCGCCATGGAAAAGGATTATAGCGAAAAAGTCTGCGTCTGTGCGCTGAACCGTCTCTTCGGCTTCGAGCCGAAGTTGGCACACGACATGATAGGAGCGGCGGGGTCGGCCAGGGCGCTTTTCGAGATGACGCCGGATGAAAAGCTTTCTGCGTTCGGGCCTTACTCGAAGGTCGCCCCACTGCTCGATGAAAGGGAGCTGAGGAAGACCGAGGAGGAGCTTGACAGGCTGAGGGATGCCGGTTGCAGTTTCATTACGATGACTGAGCCGGGGTATCCCGGACTTCTGAGCGAGTGCGAAGACGCTCCGCTCGGTCTGTATTACAGGAGTGCGTATCCCCCTGAAAAAGTATTCAACGTCCGCCCGCAGATCGCAGTTGTCGGCACCAGGGACATCTCTCTCTACGGCAAGGAATGGTGCAGGAAAATCGTGGGGGCGATGGCTACAGCCAAACACAAACCGATGATAGTCAGCGGATTTGCAATGGGCACCGACATCACAGCACACCTGGCCGCTTTGGAATCCGGCTTGCCCACGGTAGCGGTCCTGCCCACCGGCATCGACGATGTCTATCCCTCCCGCCACAGGACCTTCGCAGGGAAACTCTCCGCCACGGAGGGCTGCGCCATCGTGACGGATTACCCCCCGGGGACAGAGCCGAAAGCCATCAATTTCATCAGGAGGAACCGCATCATCGCCGGCATCTGTTCCGGAACCGTCCTCGTGGAGTCCAAGGCAAAGGGAGGCGGCATGATAACGGCCCGCCTTGCTGCTTCCTACGACCGGGACCTGATGGTCCTGCCTGGAAGGGCCGACGACATACGCTCGCAGGGATGCAATGAACTCCTGCGCGAGAAACTCGCGGAGCCAGTTACGGACACGGTGCATTTCCTGGACGTGCTGGGGCTGGGCAGTCCGGCCAGAAGACGGGTCGCCGGCTTCGAGGAGGAGGTCAGGGCACGCTATTCCTCCTCACTCCCGGCCGACGAGCTCGACGATCTCATGACCGTGGCGGGCATCATCCGCCGCAGGAGGGGCATCACCCTCGACGAAATATGCCCCGAAGCATGCATGCCGTACGCCAAGGTCGCCCGGTACGCCGGAATGCTCGAAGGCGACGGACTGATATGCACGGACCTGCTCCAAAGGTGTTCGATTAATGTCAAAATTGTGTAAATTTGCAGAATGGTGTCCATTACCACGATGCAGTTCATCGACACACATACGCACATCTACGACGAGGCCTTCTCCGGAGAGGAGGACGCCGTCATCGGACGCGCCATGGAGGCGGGAGTGGCCTGCATGCTCCAACCGGACGTGGATTCCCGCGAGCGGGATTCCATGTTCGCCCTGGTAGACAGGCATCCCGGCGTGCTGCACGCCATGCTGGGGCTTTATCCAGGATCGGTGGACAAAGGCTGGCGCGACGAGATCGACGCCATGCTGCGCTACCGCGACCGCAAAGTCGTGGCACTCGGGGAGATAGGCCTCGACTACCACTACGGCGCCGAGTTCGCCGCCGAACAGCGCGAAGCGTTCCGCGTCCAGCTCGAACTGGCAGCGGAGATGGACCTCCCCGTAAACATCCACCTCAGGGAGGCCACGGACGACTTCTTCAGCATTATGGATGACTGCAAGGATCTTCACCTCAGGGGAAGCCTGCACGCGTTCAGCGGCAGTTACGAGACTTTCCAGAGGGTGCGGAAGTACGGCGAATGGTATGTCGGTATCGGCGGTGTCGTGACCTTCCGCAAAGCCTCCCTTGCCGAAGCTGTCAAGCGTATCCCCCTGGACCGCATCATACTCGAGACCGACAGCCCGTACCTCACTCCCGTTCCATACAGGGGCACCCGCAACGAAAGTGCATATATCCCCTTTATAGCGGAGAAGGTCGCAGAACTGAAAGGCATCGGCGTTGAAGAAGTGGCTGAGACCACCACCGCCTCCGCACGCCGGCTGTTTAACATATAAACACATGATTGACAATACATTGAACCCTCAGGACAAGTCCTCCATCCTCATAATTTACACCGGAGGCACCATCGGCATGCGCGAGGATCCTTCAGACCAGACCCTGAAGCCGTTCGACTTCAGCCAGATCATGGAGGAGGTGCCCGAACTCAGGAAATTCGCCTGCCGTATCGACTCGTATACTTTCGACCCCCTGATCGACTCTTCGGACGTGGAGCCGTCACTCTGGCAGTCCCTTGCTTCGCTCATCGGTGAACGGTATGACGATTACGACGGTTTCGTCGTGCTCCACGGCACCGACACCATGTCATATTCCGCTTCGGCCCTCAGCTTCATGCTCGACGACCTGGAGAAGCCGGTGGTGTTCACCGGCAGCCAGCTGCCCATAGGCCGGCCGCGTACCGACGGCAAGGAGAATCTCGTCTCGGCAGTTGAGATTGCGTCCGCCAAGGATGCCGCCGGACACGCCCTGGTCCCGGAAGTCACCATTTTCTTCGACTCCAAACTCATGCGCGGGAACCGCACGACCAAGGTCAGCGCCGAGGATTTCGACGCTTTCCGCTCGCCCAACATCCCGCCGCTGGCTGAAGCCGGCATCAGCATCAGGTACAACGACAGGCTCATCAGGCATCCGAAGGAATATGGACGTCCCCTCAAGGTCCAGACAGCGATGGATACCCGCGTCTCCATCCTTAAGGTGCACCCGGGCATCACTCCCCAGGTCGTCAGCAACATCCTCCTCGGAGCCGAGACCAGGGCTGTCATACTTGAGACTTACGGTTCAGGCAATGCGATATCCAAGGACTGGTTCATCCGGCTGCTGAAAGTAGCGGGCGACATGGGGAAAGTCCTGGTCAATGTAACGCAATGCCTGTACGGAAGCGTCAACATGGGCATCTATGCAACCGGAAGGCGGCTCAAGGAAGCGGGAGTGGTTTCGGGATTCGACAGCACCACCGAAAGCATGCTCGCCAAACTGTTCCACCTCATGGGCATCAGCCCGGACAATGCGTGGGTAAAATCCAAGTTGGAAGAAAATCTCAAGGGAGAAATCTCCGAATAAGTATTGTCAAATGATTTTTTTTTGCTAAATTGCAACGGTTTTTACGGGTAGGTGTATTGTACCCGTTTGGAAGCATAATTATAACTATTTAATACTTTATTAATTAAAACACATTCAAAAACGATTATGAAAAAGTTTTTCATGGTTCTGGCAGCTTTGAGCCTCATGGTTCTTTCTGCACACGTCGCATCCGCACAGAGCGATCAGGCTGCTGCCCCCGCTACCGAGCAGGTAGCCAGTGGTGACGTCAACCCGTTCAACACAAAGAGCGAGGAGCCTCTTCACCAGCAGCTCAAGACCAAGTTCATCGAAGGTGGTGCCGGCTTCATGTCCCTCATCATCATCTGCTTGATCATCGGTCTTGCACTTGCCATTGAAAGGATCCTTTATCTCTCGTTCTCGAAGACCAATTCGAAGAAACTGGTAGAGAAAGTCGAGGCTGCCCTCGCCGAAGGCGGTATCGAGAAGGCCAAGGAGGTCTGCCGCAACACCCGCGGCCCTGTCGCCTCCATCTTCTATCAGGGTCTCCTTCGCTACGATCAGGGTCTTGACGTCGTCGAGAAGAGCATCGTTTCCTACGGCTCCGTCCAGATGAGCAACATGGAGAAGGGCCTCTCCTGGATTTCCCTCTTCATCGCCATCGCCCCGTCCCTCGGATTCCTTGGTACCGTTATCGGTATGATCCAGGCCTTCGACGCCATCCAGGCTGCCGGTGACATCTCCCCGAACGTTGTTGCAGGAGGTATGAAGGTCGCCCTTATCACCACCGTCGGTGGTCTCATCGTCGCCCTCATCCTTCAGGTGTTCTACAACTACATCCTCGCCAAGATCGACTCCATCTCCATCGACATGGAGGATTCCTCCATCGCCCTCGTGGATGCTCTGACGAAATACAGCAACAAATAATCGGGCTTAATTGCAATCATAATGAAGAACTACGGTTTAATATTCAAAATCCTTGAGCTGGTCCTGATCGTCATCAGTGTCGCCCTGCTCGTCTGGGGCTTCGCTGTAGGCTTCGAGTCGAAGGGCAACCTCCCCGTCGAGGTCCTGCTCAAGTGGGCATACATCATGGTTGCGCTCGCGCTCGTTTCCATCCTTATCATCAGTCTGATCATCGGCATCATGAACAACCCGAAGGTCCTGGTGAAATATGGACTCGTGCTCGCCGGCATTGCCGTGTTGTGTCTCGTCTCCTATCTGCTCGCGAAGGGCGCCCCTGCGGTGGGTCTCACCACCGAGCAGCCCGACGCATCAACCCTCAAGCTTACTGACACCATCCTTAACCTTACCTATATCACCGGTGCTGCGTCCATCCTGGCCATCATCTTCGGTGAGGTAGTTATGGCTATCCGCAATAAATAATCCGCGCTATGGGCAAAAAGAAAACACCTGCCATTAATTCGAGCTCTACAGCCGACATCGCATTCCTGCTCCTCTGCTACTTCCTCATGACCACAACCATGGGTTCGCAGACAGGTCTGTCACGTCGTCTGCCCCCTATGCCTGACCCCAATCAGCAAGTAGAGGACCAGAAGGTTAATCGCCGCAATATCATCATTGTGAAGATTAACTCCGCTGACAGGCTTCTCGCAGGTAATGAGCCTATGGACATCAGTCTGCTTAAGGACAAGGTCAAGGAGTTTTTCACCAACCCTACCGACGACCCGAACCTTCCTGAGAAGAAGATGACGGAAATCGAGGGCTTCGGCCAGTATCCGGTCTCCCAGGGTGTCATCTCCCTGCAGAACGACCGCGGTACCAGCTATCACGCTTATATCGCAGTGCAGAACGAGCTCGTCAAAGCAGTTAACGAGCTTCGTGACGACTTCTCTTATAAGAATTACGGAAAACCTTTCGCGAGACTTACTGAGGAGCAGCAGGAAATCGTCAAGAAGGCAGTGCCTCAGAACATTTCCGAAGCTGAGCCTAAGGATGTTTCCAAGAGATAAAACAGGAGGATAAGATTATGTCAAAATTCGGTGGAAGCAACAGCAAGAAAGACGTTCCCGGTATTTCTTCCGGTTCCCTTTCGGATATTGTGTTCATGCTCCTGTTCTTCTTCATGGTCACCACACAGATGCGTGAGACGGAGAATAAGGTTATCGTAAAGATGCCTGAAGCCTCCGAAGTCACCAAGCTGGAGAGGAAGGATCTTTCGTCATACGTCAACATCGGCACCCCGACCCGCCAGTATCAGGCCCAGTACGGTACCGATGCCCGTATCCAGCTGAACGATTCCTTCAAGACCACTGCAGACATCCGCGACTTCATCGCTGCAGAGCGTGAGAGCCTCAGTGAAGCAGACCGTCAGTTCATGACCACGGTCATCAGGGCTGACGAAGATGTCAGAATGGGTATCATTACTGATGTTAAGCAGGAGCTGCGCCGCTGCTCCGCACTTAAGATCATGTACATGGCAAGGAAAGCCGAGTAATCGGCCGTACTCGTCACATATTAAAGAAAGCAGTTCCTTGCGGAGCTGCTTTTTTTATTGCCAAATAGGTCTAAATGACGTATATTTGTAAAATTAAAACATTAGCAAACATCATTTATGGAAAGTATTGTCAGGACCAAGGTCAAAGCCCTGCTCGCAAGTGAGCCGGGGAAGGAAGTCCTTGCCAAAGGTTGGGTAAGGACCAAGAGGGGCAACAAGAACGTGGCGTTCATCGCCCTCAATGACGGTTCGACCATAGGCAATATCCAGATCGTAGTAGACAAGACCGCCTTCTCAGAGGAGCTTCTGTCGAAGATCACTACCGGTGCGTGCATCGGTGTCACCGGCACCCTCGTCGAGTCGGTGGGCAGCGGACAGGCCGTCGAGATCCAGGCCAAGGAAATAGAGATATACGGCGAATGCGACCCCATGCGCTTCCCTCTCCAGAAGAAAGACACTTCCTTCGAGTACCTCCGCACCGTCGCGCATATGCGCATGCGCACCAACACCTTCGGTGCCGTGCTCAGGATACGCAACCAGATGGCTTTCGCCATCCACGAATATTTCCACTCAAAGGGCTTCGTATACCTCAACACTCCCCTCATCACCGAGTCCGACTGCGAAGGTGCCGGCCAGATGTTCCAGGTGACGACCCTGGACCTTGAGCAGCCGCTCCCGCGCAACAAGAAGGGCGGTGTCGACTATACCAAGGATTTCTTCGGAAAGCAGACCAGCCTCACAGTGAGCGGCCAGCTCGAGGGCGAACTCGGAGCCACTGCGCTGGGAGAGATCTACACCTTCGGTCCGACCTTCCGTGCGGAGAACTCCAACACTCCCCGCCATTTGGCCGAGTTCTGGATGATCGAGCCTGAGATGGCCTTCTATGACATAAACGACAACATGGACCTTGCCGAGGACTTCATCAAGCATCTTGTTGAGTACGCCCTCGAGCACTGCTATGACGATATCAAGTTCCTCAACGACAGGTACGATCCCGAGTTGCTTGACCGCCTGCGCAGCGTCACCGGGACTGAATTCGTCCGTCTGGAGTACACGGAAGGTATCAAGATCCTGGAGAAAGCCATCGCGGACGGAGTCAAGTTCGAGTATCCCGTATACTGGGGTGTCGACCTCCAGAGCGAGCACGAGCGCTATCTCGTGGAGAAGCATTTCAACAAGCCGGTCATCCTGACAGGATATCCCAAGGATATCAAGGCATTCTATATGAAGCAGAACGAGGATGGCAAGACCGTCCGCGCCATGGACGTCCTGTTCCCGAAGATCGGCGAGATCATCGGAGGATCCGAGCGCGAGGCCTCCCTTGAGAAACTGGAGAAGCGCATAGACGAACTCAAGATGAGCCGCAACAACCTCGAGTGGTACATCGACACACGCCGCTTCGGCTCCTGCCCCCACAGCGGTTTCGGCCTCGGTTTCGAGCGTCTGCTCCTCTTCGTCACCGGCATGTCCAACATCCGTGACGTCATCCCGTTCCCCCGCACACCCAAGAACGCTGAATTTTAACTGTAATCCTATGCTGGTAATCGGTATTGCCGGAGGTTCCGGCTCTGGAAAGACTACGGTGGTCAAGGCCATCGCAGAAAACCTGAAGGGCGAAAAAGTCGTCATCATCCCGCAGGATTCCTATTACAAGGATTCCAGCGACCTCACTGACGAGGAGAAACGCCATCACAACTTCGACCATCCGGACGCTATCGACTGGGAGTTGCTCTGCGAACAGCTCGCTGACCTCAAGTCCGGCAAGACCATCCATCAGCCCGTCTATTCCTACATATCCTGCTCACGGTCAAAGACCGAAACCGTAACCGTCGAGCCTGCGGACGTCATCATCATCGAGGGCATCCTTATCTTCACCTGCAAGGAACTCCGCGACCAGATGGATATCAAGATATTCGTCGACGCCGACGATGACGACAGGCTCATGCGTGTCATGGCCAGGGACATCACCGAGCGTGGCAAGGATGTGCGCTGGGTCATCGAGCGCTACACCAACACCGTCAAGCCGATGTACCTCCAGTTCATCGAGCCCAGCAAGCGTTACGCCGACATAATAATCCCGCAGGGAGGGCACAACAAGGTCGCCATCGACGTCATCTGCGCTACTGTGGAGAAGTCACTGGGAAAGAACCTTTAATCCAATCGTCCGGTGAAAAGGCTTAAGAAAGAGGACCGCGCCGGACTTTACATCACCGTGATCGTCCATCTCACGGTGATTATTATTTTGCTGGCCAGCCAGTTGAGCCTCAGTCTCCGCAAGGAGGAGTCGTTCCTGCTGGATTTCAGCAGGCAGGAGACCCTCGAAAAGCTGGAGCAGGAGCTCGCCATGAAAGAGGAGATCAGCCGCCGTCTGGACGAACTCATCTCGGCCCAGGGCAGCGTTCCCGTCAGGAACGTCGTCGTGGACCGCGGCGTCCTAAAGGACGACCGCGGCACGGATGCCGAGCAACTCTACAAGGACGCCGAGCGCCTGCAGGAGGCCCTCAACAACACTTTCAACCGTGAGGAAAGCCCCGAGGAATACGTTCCGGTCGCACCACCTAAAACGGAAGGACAGGATAAGAAAGAGCAGAAGGAGGTATATTCAGGACCTTCGGTCGTCTCGTACAGCCTCGACGGCCGCAAAGCCAGCCGATTGCCTATTCCCGCCTACAGGTGCATGGGCTCTGGCCAGGTCACGGTCATCATCACCGTGGACAATGCCGGCAACGTCCTGATAGCCAAGATTGATGACAATATCTCCTCGGACGACACCTGCCTTCGCAACTTCGCAATAAGGGCGGCGCGTTCGGCCAAGTTCTCGGCCTCCCCCACCGCCCCTGCACGTCAAGTCGGGAACATCGTCTACGCGTTCATCGCGCAGTGACGATCTCATGAGGCTTCATGGCCTCCTCAAAAGTGTTGTCGATATCCAGATACAGATGGTAGAAAGCCTTGTCTCCGAGCTTTGAATACCGGCCCACAAGGGCCTTGACCTGAGGCATCAGGTACACGCGTGTCTCATCCCATTCTTCCTTGGACGAAGGTTCCAGGCCATCCTTGGCCTTGGCAAATGCCAGGAAGCGGGATTCGATGGAAGACCTCTCCAGATACTTCAGGAGCGCATTGTAATACCCTATCGCAGAGAGCTCGGACTTGTGCTTGTCAAAGTAGTCCGAGGCGAAGCGCATGGCTGTAGCCTTGCGGTTGCAGTCGGCATAGAAGCGGGTGGCGAGCGTAGTGTCCATGGGGACGAACACGTCGGGAATGATGCCTCCGCCGCCATATACTTTCCTTCCTCCCTTGGTCAGGAACTCCTCGGAAGTATTCACCTTGATGCTGTCTGCATCAGTCAACTCACCGTCATTGTAACGCTTGATGATATCATACTGATAATCATCGGTATATGGCTTCTGGATACAACGCCCTGAAGGTGTATAGAAACGCGCCACGGTAAGCCTTATGCCGGATCCGTCAGTGAAATAGACCGGCTCCTGGACAAGTCCCTTGCCATAGGAACGGCGGCCTACGATAACGCCGCGGTCGTTGTCCTGGATGGCTCCCGCGAAAATCTCGCTGGACGAAGCAGTGGTCTCGTTGATGAGGATCGTCAGGCCCACATCCTTAAGTATACCCTTGCCGTCAGCCTTGTATTCATCGCGCTCGCGGTGAAGACCTTCCATGTAGACTATCATGTCTCCGCGCCTAAGGAAAAGGTTCGAAAGCCTCAGGGCCTGGTCGAAATATCCTCCGGTGTTGTCGCGTATATCGAAAACCAGATGTTTCATCCCGGAATTCAGAAGTTCCAAAGCCGCATTTGCCACTTCTGAATAAGTGGTTCGCGAGAACTTGGACAGGCGGATGTACCCTGTGGTGTCATTGACCATGAAAGAAGCGTCTACGCTATGCACGGGAATCTTGCCTCTAGTGATCTCGAAAGGAATCACGACCCCGTCCCTAAGCACCTTGACTAAAACCTTGGTGCCGGCAGGGCCCTTCATTCGACGTACCATGCTGTCCTGCGGAAAATTGACTCCTGCTATGACCTTGTCGTCCACGCTCAGGAGCCTGTCTCCCGGCAGCATCCCGATCTTCTCAGAAGGACCTCCTGGAATCACCTCAAGGACGATGGCAGTATCGTTGGGAACATTGAACTGTATGCCGATACCGTCGAAATTGCCGGCAAGGTCGGTCTCAGACTCTTCCAGTTCCGCAGGAGGCATATAGACAGAATGGGGGTCCAGTTTGGAAAGGGCACCGCTTATGGCAGCATCGGTTACGCTCTGATGGTCAACCGTGTCAACATACATCTCATCCACCTTCTGGAGGACGAGATTGAGCTTACGCCAGTCGCTATAGGTGGCTCTGAGACGGCGGTTGTTCTCGGTAATCTTCTGTACCGTAAGGACAAGCAGGGCTCCGAGAACCACGCCGAGTATGGCTATCCATACGGATGGAATACGTTTCTCTGACATTTTCAATCTACTTTCTCCACTTCCACCCCCGCCTTGCGGAGCAGGTCGATACCGTCGGTCAGGCGGTACTCGTCACGATAGACCACACGCTTGATTCCAGCCTGGATGATAAGTTTCGAGCATTCCAGGCAGGGCGACGCAGTTACGTACAGCGTAGCGTCGGAACTGCTGTTGCCCGACTTGGCCACCTTGGTGATGGCATTCGCCTCGGCATGGAGGACATAAGGTTTGGTCACACCGTTCTCGTCCTCGCAGATGTTCTCAAATCCGGACGGGGTGCCATTATATCCGTCGGAGATGATCATACGGTCCTTGACGATCAGGGCACCGACCTGAAGGCGCTTGCAATAGGAATTCCTTGCCCAGATCGAGGCCATCTCGATGTAGCTGTGGTCAAACTTATCCATGTTCTAGCTTCTCTGATAAAGGTAACGCTTGATATTCTTCTTGGGAGTCCTCTCGAAGTCCTCCGGCATGAATTCGATCTTGCGGATCTTTGCATAGTTCGGGACCTCCTTGTTGATCTCGGGGAGAGCCTCCTGGAGGCGCTTCTCGAGTTCGGTACGGGTCATGCCGTCAAGATTGGCCTGATGGTAGTCAGGATAGATAAGGGCGGTCAATCCGCCATCCTCCTCGACGACGAGCGAATCCACAACGTATGAAATGTTGTTTATGACCGCCTCGAGTTCTTCGGGATAGATATTCTGGCCGGAGGGTCCGAGTATCATGCACTTGGAACGTCCGCGGAGGAAAAGGTATCCGTCCTCGTCGATCACGCCCATATCGCCGGTGCGGAACCAGCCGTCTTCGGTGAATGCCTCACGGGTGGCTTTCTCGTTCTTGTAGTAGCCCAGGAAGACATTGTCACCCTTGATCTGGATCTCACCGGGGATGGTACGCTCGTTCTCGGAATCAATCCTGACCTGGCATCCCCTGATGGGCTTTCCGCACGAATAGAGTTTACTCTTGTACCACTTGCAATAAGTGATGAGAGGGGCACATTCGGTCATACCGTAACCGACGGTAAAGGGGAAGTTGATCTTCTTCATGAAGCGCTCCACCTCGGGATTGAAGGCGGCGCCTCCGAGGATTACCTCCTCGAAACGG
>JAEEGI010017521.1_pt1 | contig 14669 bp, 17 predicted proteins | sample 8958751 | NCBI WGS metagenome assembly JAEEGI01 (sample SAMN16246545, study PRJNA631951) | gut metagenome | biome: gut microbiome; feature: rumen; material: KS-attached | host: Bos | place: Iran: Karaj | collected 2018-10
GATTTGGTCGTCTTAACATTATACCTAAAGGTTGAGCCCTTGGCTCATTCATTTTTCAATTTACACCATTATACGGCCGCGGCCTCATTGTTCCGTATGACAGCAATCTTGTCCTGGGATATGTAGTGGGAAGCGCGCTCTCAAAGCCGGTCGTGCATATGCGTCCGATTGAAGGCAGGATCGAAAGCGTGAAGCCGTGGGACGGTGAACTGAAAGACGGCGATAAGGCGATCATTGTGCATGACGTGCTTGTTTCCGCATCACAAATTAACCATGTATACGATCACGTTCTCCAAACGGTTGAGATCAAAGGCGTATTCTGCCTTGTGACCAGAACGGATCAATCGGCGAAAGGAAAGACAATCCTTGCAGAGAACAAGCGCCGCTTGTATCAGGTTTTAGAAACTGATGATAATGCCATCACAGTTCTTCGCCATCAGAAGAAAGACAGATGAAAGAGCTAACACGCAGCGAGGACAGGAGCATAGACAGTGAATGCGACATCTGCCGCGAGCTTCAGAACCCGAAAGAAGGATGGTTTTTTCGGGAAGTCGGTTCGCGCTTTGGAGTGACCAGCCGAGTGTTGTTCCGCAGCGATCATTGGTGCGCGATTCCAACAGCAGGCTGCTTGACAGTGGGTTATCTGCTGCTTGTTTGTACGGAGCATGAGAAGAGTATCGCTAATCTGCAGGACAGCCTTTTCCTTGAATTACTGGAGTTTAAGAGCAGGGTGGAAGCGGAACTGCTTGCGCGGACCGGAAAACGGTGCATCTGCTTTGAACACGGCACGACAACGGATACTGTCTCCGGAGCAAACAGCATTGAACATGTTCATCTGCATCTTGTTCCTTGCGACGCTCCGGTGTGGAACAGGCTTGCTCCTTCAATTTCAAAGAAGAGGATTGTCTTATTGAGAGATTATATGGAATTTCGGGCAGTATTGAAGGAACGGTTTCCTCTGGCCTATTTGCTGTTTCAAGACACGGACGGCAGCCTGTATTATATACCGGATGCGATTGGTTTACCTTCGCAGCTGTTCCGAAGACTTCTTGCGCCGCTCTTAGGAGCGGAGAAATGGAATTGGAGAGAGGAACCCTACGCAAGGAATATGCTTCGAACGATCCGCTTGTTTCATCATAACATAGGAGAAAACAAATGAACGCTATCGTGAACGTCACATCCCACTGGGGCATCGGAAAGAACGGCAAGCTGCTCGTCTCCATCCCCACCGATCTGCACCGCTTCCGCGAGTTGACCATCCACAAAACCGTCATCTACGGCCGCAAGACGCTGGAAACCTTCCCGAACGCCCGGCCCCTGCCGGAGCGGGAGAATATCATACTGACCCACGACCCCGACCTCACCGTGGAGGGCGCCGTCGTCTGCCACAGCGTGGACGAGCTGAAATCCCTGCTCCGCGACCGCTACAGCGATAACCTTTGGGTCATCGGCGGCGAGAGCGTCTATCAGCTCCTTGTCCCGCACTGCGAAAAGGCCTACGTGACCTTCAACTATTCCGAGCTGAAGGCGGACAAGTTCTTCCCGAATCTGAACCGTCTGGACAACTGGTTCGTATCCGCCATCCAGCCCACGCAGGTGGAGGGCCGCACCCCCTTCCGCTTCGTGGAATATACCAATACGAAACCGCTGCCGCTGTAAAACCGGTCCGCTCCGCAGGAATTTCAATTTCCTGTTGCTTTTCGCGGAAGAAAAGGGTAAAATACTGAAAAGTCGATCTTTGAGGTCCGTATGCTGAACGTTGTACTCTACCAGCCGGAGATCCCGCAGAATACCGGCAACATCGCCCGCACCTGCGCTGCCACCGGCAGCCGCCTGCATTTGATCAAGCCCCTGGGCTTCGATATCTCAGACCGCCAGGTCAAGCGCGCCGGGCTGGATTACTGGCATCTGGTAGACGTGCGCGTCTATGAGGATCTGGACGACTTCTTCGCCAGGAATCGCGTCGGCCAGATGTGGCTGCTTTCCACAAAAGCGCCGCGCGCCTACACCGAGGCCGATTACGCAGACGAATGCTATCTCTTCTTCGGCCCGGAGACCCGCGGGCTGCCGGAGGATTTCCTTTACGCCCACTACGACGCCTGCGTCAAGATCCCGATGATCGCAGACGCGCGTTCCCTCAACCTGGCAAATTCGGTTGCCGTCACGGTCTATGAGGCCCTGCGGCAGCAAGCCTTTCCCGGCCTGCGCGACTGGGGCGGGATGAAAGAACGGAAGCTCCCACCGGAGGGTGGATCCAAATAAGAATTATGGAGGAACTACGATGAACTACAACAAGAAATCCATTGAAGACGTCGACGTCCGCGGCAAGCGGGTGCTCTGCCGCTGCGACTTCAACGTTCCCACCAAGGAAGGCAAAATCACCTCTGATAAGCGTATCGTCGCTGCTCTGCCGACGATCAATTATCTGCGCGAGCACGGCGCCCGCGTCATCCTGTGCTCCCACATGGGTAAGCCGAAGGGCGAGTTTAAGCCCGAGCTGAGTCTGAAGGTCGTTGCCGACCGTCTGAGCGAGCTGCTCGGCGTCGAGGTCCGCATGGCAAAGGACGTTGCAGGCGAGGACGCGCACCGTCTGGCTGACGAGCTCAAGGATGGCGAGGTTATGCTGCTCGAAAACACCCGCTTTGAAAAGGGCGAGACCAAGAACGACCCCGAGCTCAGCAAGAAGCTGGCTGAGCTGGCCGAGATCTTCGTCAACGACGCCTTCGGCACCGCCCACAGAGCGCATTCCTCCACCGCAGGCGTGGCCGACTATCTGCCCGCCTATTGCGGCTACCTGATCGCAAAGGAAGTCGGCATCATGGGCAAGGCTCTGGCCGATCCCGAGCGCCCCTTCGTCGCCATTCTGGGCGGCGCCAAGGTTTCCGACAAGCTGAACGTCATCAACAACCTCCTGGACAAGGTGGATACCCTGATCATCGGCGGCGGCATGGCCTATACCTTCCTGGCTGCAAAGGGCTGCAAGGTCGGCAAGTCCCTTCTGGATTCTGAAAAGCTCGACTACTGCCGCGACATGATGCAGAAGGCCGAGCAGAAGGGCGTCAAGCTCCTGCTCCCGGTCGATACCGTTGTAGCCAAGGCCTTCCCCGATCCCATCGACGGGCCGATCGAGGTCTGCACCGTGGCCGCCGACGCCATCGGCGACGACGTAATGGGCCTGGATATCGGCGAGCAGACCCGCGCCCTCTTTGCCGATGCGGTCAAGAACGCAAAAACCGTGGTCTGGAACGGGCCGATGGGCGTGTTTGAGAACCCGATCCTTGCCAAGGGCACGATTTCCGTCGCCCGCGCGTTGGCGGAATCCGATGCCGTGTCCATCGTCGGCGGCGGCGACTCCGCGGCTGCCTGCGAACAGCTCGGCTTTGCCGACAAGATCACCCACATTTCCACCGGCGGCGGCGCTTCCCTGGAATTCCTGGAAGGCCTGGAGCTGCCCGGCATTGCCTGTCTGGAGGACAAATAAACCGCATGAACAGAAAATATCGCAGGCCCCTAATCGCCGGCAACTGGAAGATGAATCTGACGCCTTCCGAGACGAAGGTCTTCATGTCCCGGTTCCGCGAGCTTCTGCCCAAGGGAAGGAACAATGACGTAGCGCTCTGCGTTCCCGCCGTCTGCATTCCCGCAGCGGTGCGCGCCATGCGCGAAAGCCGGGTTTCCATTGGTGCGGAAAACTGCAACGCAAATCCCGCGGGGGCCTATACCGGAGAGATTTCCGCGTCGATGCTTTTGGACGCCGGCTGCAAATACGTGATCCTCGGCCATTCTGAGCGCCGCGCCATGGGCGAAACGGATCAGGAGATCCATCAGAAGCTGCTGACAGTCCTTGACGCCGGCATGACGCCCATTCTGTGCTGCGGCGAAAGCCTGGAGCAGCGCGAGGTCGGCGTGACGGAGGAATGGATCTCCATGCAGCTCAAATACGCCCTGCAGGGGCTGGATCCGCGCGACGTGCGGAGGCTGGTTATTGCATACGAGCCCATCTGGGCCATCGGCACCGGAAAGACCGCCACGCCGGCGCAGGCGCAGGAGGTCTGCGCTCAGATCCGCCTGCTGATCCGCAAGCTCTTCGACGCCCGCACCGCCCGCGCAGCCGTCATCCTTTACGGCGGCAGCATGAATGAGAAAAACGCGGCGGAGCTTCTCTCCCAGCCGGACGTGGACGGCGGCTTGATCGGCGGCGCGTCTCTCATTCCGGAAAAACTTGCGAAGATCGTCGAAACGGCGAACGAACTCGAGTGAATTTGTGAATAATAGCCAGAAAAGACGCCTGAAATTTGTCAGGCGTCTTTTTCAAAAGTTCACATTACTGTAATAACTTCATGGTATGATAGACCCGGAAGAGGATGCGAAGCACGGTGATCCTCCATGAAGAATCTTCATGGGAATACCAAATCAAGATCCAAAAGGGGGCGACTGCTTGAACATCCTGTTTTATCTGACCCCCAAGGCCAACTGCGAGCTCCTGTATGACGACGAGTCGATCCGCGAGGCGCTGGAGCGTTTGGAGCTCTCCGGCTTTTCGGCCTTGCCGATCGTCAATAAGGAAAACGGCCTGTATCGGGGAACGCTGACCGAGGGCGATCTGCTCTGGGCTATGAAAAATCTCTGCAACATGGATTTGAAGGAGGCTGAAACGCACAATATCATGGAAATCACGCACAGCCGTGATAATACCCCGGTGTCCATTTCCACCGAAGGGAACGAGTTGATGAGAAAGGTTCTGGTTCAGAACTTTGTTCCCGTCGTCGATGACCGCGACAACTTTATCGGGATCGTTACCCGGAGGTCCATCCTCCGTGAATACATGAAAAGCCTCGGGATTGAGGTCTAAGGCAAACAGGAACCGGCGTCGTCCGGTTCCTGTTTGCTATCTTCCGCCCACTGCATCCATGCGTGGAGCGGAGTTTTTTGATCCACGCAAAAACGGACCGTTGATTTTCAGACCGTCACATAGTACAATCCCGAGTTTGACAGTCACAGAGAGGCAGAGAGCCAGAAAAGCCTTGAAAATTCAAGGTTTTTCGGCTCTCTGTAGGTTTTGCGGAATGTAGTACGGGGACTATTTTTTCTTTGTGTTGCTGACAATTGTACGCATTTTTTCACGGGGGAGGATTTCGTAGTCAGTCCGGAAGCCGAAAGCGTTATGCAAGTCGTCCGTAAATTCGGTTCTGGCATAGGCGGGAAGATATCCGGTATTCTCGACCTTTAGGAACTTCATGGATCGAAGGCTGTTTATGATCTGGTCGCAGGTGTATTTGTGTCCAAGCTTTTTCTCCAATCTGCGGAACAAGACCAGAGCAAGGAAGCAAATGGTAAAATGTGCAGTGATTCGCATATCCTTTCTCACGTAGACCGGCCTTGCGCTGAACTCATGCTTCATAATGCGGAAGCACTCTTCAATTTCCCAACGTCGGTGGTTGATTTGAATGATCTGCTCTGGGGAATCGTCCAGATTCGTTGCAACGGCATAAAACCCGTCATACTGCGCTTCGTCGGCAATCTTATCCTCATTCAGGCTGTAGACCGTTTTAGAGGCGAGTTCCCCTTCATCTGTAACTGGTACTTTTGTGATAAAACGTTTGTAATCGCTTTGCCGGGTGCGTTCCCGCTTTTCGTTGGAGGAAAGAGCCGCCCTGGCTCTGGCAATCTGCTCATTACGGATCGTCCGCTGGTATTCCATATATTTCAACGAGAAGGTAACGATGTATTTCTGTTCTATGTCGTTCTCGTTGTACCAGGTTTCTTTGTAGAAGGTGTGGTGGTAATACTTCTTCCGCAGCTCCTCATCCGCAAGAATTATATCCAGATCAAAGATATCTTTGCGACCGGGAAGATGCCAACCCTTCCTGTCCAGCGCCCATTCCCGCTGAAATGCTTTCATCTTCTTCAAGGACTGTGCGGTAATGAACGCACGCTCGCCCCGGTCGTTGAATCTGCGATTTGCGACGGAAGAAAGCCCTGCGTCTGTGCAAACGATAAACTTTGCGTGTCCAAAGTCCTGCATGATTTGTTCTTCTAACGGACGGAGCGTCTTTTGTTCGTTGGTATTTCCGCTGTGAATGCAGAACGCAAGCGGGATGCCATCCCCATCCATGAACATTCCCATCTCCACAATGGGATTTGGGCGATGTTCCTTACTCGGCCCATATTTCCGCAGGCCACCTTCCTGCTCGATCTCGAAATAGTAGTTGGTGCAGTCATAGTAGAGGACCTTGTCGTTTCTGGCTCCAACGCCCTTGCTGAATTGGTACAGGGCGGACTGGATATAGTCTTTTTCCTCGCCAATGACCTCAAGCGCCCGGTATACATCCTCCAAGGCATAGGATTGCGGCTCCAGAAAAGTCTTTGCATACTCGTATGTTGCCAACTTGGAAACAGGATTCAGAATCCGGCTGTAAACCAAATGCCCCAGTATTTGTGTTAGGTTGTAGGTGAAATCATGTCTGTCGGAGATTTTCTTGCAGATATAGTCCAGACGGAACTGGTAGAACAGCTTTTGCAGAAACAGATATCCACCGTCAAAGAGTCGATGCTCGTCCAAAGCAATCTGCTCCGACGGGCGATACGGAACCATGATCTGCTGCTTGCCGCCTTGCGCCTCGCGGTTCATTTCCTCGACAATGCTCCGAGCCCACGCTTCCGGGTCGGCATGTTCTTTCAGCAATTCATCATGTGTACCGAGCTTGCGAACGATCCTTGTTGTACTTTTCCCTGCATCCGTCCTGTACGATTCCAGCACGTAGTAATTCTTTGTCCCGTCCTTGTTCACATTCACTCTCAGTCTCATTTCAGTCACCCGTTACTATTATACCACAGTACCCGGCGTACTACAACAACAAAATGTAACTTTTGACAAAAAATAAGGCCACACAAGGCTTTTTCGCACTTTTGCCGCTGTTTTACTGTCAAACTCCCGAGTTTTTTGATCCACGCAAAAACGGACCGTTGATTTTCAGACCGTCACATAGTACAATGGGGAAAAGCGCTGTACGATACCGGCTCCGATCACGGCCGGTACGGCAGGGGAGCGGCCGGATGCGTTTCGCACCCGGCAGAGCTGATCCTGAGGAGAGGGGAACCGTCATGAATTCTTCCGTAAGCCGTCCGACGCCGGACGTTGCACTTGCGCCGTGCGCCTCCTATGATTCCGCCGTCTGCAAATCCGCCCTGGAGCGGGTGATTGCCGAAACCGGCGGACTTGACTGGATCCGGTCCGGCATGCGCATCGGCGTCAAAGCGAACCTGGTGTCCATGATGAAGCCGGACGCAGCAGCAACGACTCATCCTGAGCTGCTTCGCGCGCTGGTGGAGCTGATCCGGGCGCGCGGCGCCGTACCCGTCGTCGGAGACAGTCCCGGCGGCCTCTATACGGCGGCCTACGTGAACCGGATCTATCACGCGACCGGAATGGATACCGTTGGCGCAGAGCTCAATTCCGACTACGGGACCCGGGAGATCACGCTTCCCAACGCTGTGATCGCCAAGCAGGCGACCGTCACCGAATGGCTCCTGAACTGCGACGGGATCATCAACTTCTGCAAGCTGAAATCTCACGGCATGATGGGTCTCTCCGCTGCGGCCAAAAACCTGTTTGGAACCATACCGGGCACGATGAAGCCGGAATATCACTTCCGCTACCCGAATCCGACCGACTTTGCAAATATGCTGGTCGATCTGGATGAATTCTGGAAGCCCCAGCTTCATCTGGTGGACGCGGTCGTCGCCATGGAGGGCAACGGCCCCACGGCCGGTACGCCGAAGCCCCTCGGTCTTGTGCTTGCGGGAAAGAATCCCCACAGCATCGACCTGATCTGCGCGGGTCTCATCGGCCTCGATCCTGCAACGGTTCCAACGCTCTGTGCGGCGCAGGCCAGAGGCCTCTGTCCGGAGAACGCGGACGGGGTTTCTGTCTCCGACGACTGGAAGCCCTATATCAGCCCGGACTTTCAGATCATAACGGAGCGCAACGGGCTGCAATTCCAGAATCTTTTCCGCGGCAAAGCGGGGACGATGTTCAGCGGCTTTCTCCGGCGATACATCGCCGCCCGGCCCGGCGTAGAGAAAACCGCCTGCGTCGGCTGCCGGAAGTGTGAGCAGGTATGCCCGGCCAAGGCGATTCGGATGTCGAACGGAACGCCGAGGATCGACCGGAGCGCCTGCATCCGCTGCTTCTGCTGTCAGGAGTTCTGTCCGAAGGGTGCGATGCGCGTTCAACGCTCTGCGCTGGCCCGACTCCTGGTCCGCGGCTGAACCGCCGCGTTTCCGTCAATTTTTCTTGCATTTCCGCGCACTATATTATATAATTATCACTTGGAAACAACCGTAACGGAAGGAAGAGAAAAAATGGGTCTTTCTGCAAGCGCACCCTGGTTCAAATTCTACGGCGATATGCCCCATACGCTCAATTACCCCGCAAAGACGATCTATGAGCTCGTCCGCGCAGCAGCCCTGAAATATCCGAATGACGTTGCCTATGAATTCATGGGCAAGAACGTCACTTACTCGCAGTTCATGGCGCGGATCGACCGCGTGGCCAAGGCTCTGCTGGCGCTTGGCGTCGGGAAAGGGGACCGCTTCACGATCTGCATGCCAAACTGCCCGCAGGCGCTGGATACCTTCTACGCCCTCAACCGGATCGGCGCTGTCTCCAATATGATCCATCCGCTTTCCGCCCCCAGCGAGATTGCCTTCTACCTGAACTTTTCCCACTCCAAGGCCGTCCTTACCCTGGATCAGTTCTACGGCAAGCTCGACCAGATCCGGGGCGATCTTAAGCAGCCGACAAAGCTCGTGATCGCGCAGATCAAGGATGAGCTTCCCGCGCCGCTGAACCTGCTGTATCCGATGACGAAGGCGGCCCGCAAGGTCCCCAAGCTGCCCGCAGCCGGCGACTTCATCCGCTGGAACGATTTCCTGCGCGGCGGCAAAACGATCGACGAGCTGCCCGACCATCCGATCGGCTATACGGAAGGCGCTTCCATCCTCTATTCCGGCGGCACCACGGGCACCACGAAGGGCATTCTTCTTTCCTCCGCAAACTTCAACGCGACTGCCCTGCAAACGATCGCCGCATCGGGTCTGCACGACATTCACGGGAAAAAGATGCTGTCCGTCATGCCCATCTTCCACGGCTTCGGCCTCGGCATCGGCATCCACACGGCCCTGGTCGGCGGCGCGACCTGCATTCTGGTTCCGCAGTTCAACGTCAAGACCTATGCCAAGCTTCTGATCAAAAAGAAGCCGAATCTGGTTCCCGGCGTTCCGACCCTGTTTGAAGCCCTCCTGCGGACCGATCTGTTTGAGGACGCGGATCTGAGCTTCCTGGACGGTATGTTCTCCGGCGGCGATTCGCTCTCCGTGGAGCTCAAGCATAAGGTGGACGACTTCCTGAAGGCGCACCGCGCGAAGATCCAGATCCGCGAGGGCTACGGTACGACCGAATGCGTCACGGCCTCCTGCCTGACGCCGAAGGATTACGCCCGCTCCGGGTCCATCGGCGTTCCCTTCCCGGATACCTACTATAAGATCGTCAAGCCCGGCACCACGGAGGAGACCGATCCCAACATTGAGGGCGAGATTTGCATTTCCGGTCCGTCGGTCATGATGTGCTACGTGGATAATCCCGAGGAAACCGCCCAAACCCTTCGCCGTCACGCCGACGGCCGCATCTGGCTTCATACCGGCGATCTCGGCGCGATGGATACCGACGGCTTCGTCTATTTCCGTCAGCGGATCAAGCGCATGATCATCACCTCCGGCTACAACGTGTATCCCAGCCAGCTGGAGAATATCATCGACGGCCATGAGAAGGTCCTGCTCTCCTGCGTGGTCGGCGTCAAGGATAAGTACAAGATGCAGAAGGTAAAGGCCTTCGTCGTGCTGCGTCCCGGCTTTGAGCCGACGGAAGAGGTCCGTCAGGAGCTGTTCGATCACTGCAGGAAGCATATCGCAAAGTATGCAATGCCCTATGAGATCGAATTCCGTACCGAGTTGCCCAAGACGCTGGTCGGCAAGGTCGCCTACCGCGTCCTGGAGGAAGAGGCAAACGCCCAGGTGGAAGCATGAATCAGAAACGAATTTGGGAGATCGACGCGCTCCGAGGCTTTTTGATCCTCTGCGTCATTATCTCGCACACCCTGTATTACTCCTCCAACATCCTCGGCCTGTTTCGAATCCCGCCGCTCATCCGCTATGTGATGCAGTATGGCGGCGCCCTGTTCGTGATCCTCTCCGGTCTGTCCTCCACGCTGGGTTCCAACGGCTTTCGCCGCGGCCTGTTCGTTTTTGCCGGCGGCATGGTGTTGACGGCGGGCTCCTATGCAGGCGTCCTTCTTGGCTGGCTGGGCGACGATATGATCATCCGCTTCGGCGTCCTGCATCTGCTCGGCTTCGCGATGATGCTCTCTCCGCTGCTTAAGAAACTGCCAAGCTGGCTGCTTTGCGTGTTCGGACTGGCTGTCGTGGTCGTCGGCTACTGGCTGGAGGCCCAGCCGGCGCTGGTGGAGACCCGTCTGCTCTTCCCCCTCGGCCTTCGGTTCCCCGGTTTTACCTCGGGCGACTATTTCCCGATGGCCCCGCATCTCGGCTGGTTCTGCCTCGGCATCGTCCTCGGCCGGCTGCTCTACCGCGAGAAGAAAACCCGTTTCCCCGGCGTTTCGGACTCCAATTCCTTCGTCCGGTTTTTCTGCTTCTGCGGCAGAAACTCCCTGTATATCTTCATCATTCATCTGCCGATCGTCGGACTTTTGATGATGCTGATTTCCTCGCAGTTGTAAGCCCCATTTCAAAAAGAAAAGAGCTGATCGTCTTTGTCCAAAGCACAGAAAGAGAAAATCAAACGCGGCGACCGTTTTGACGGCGTCTGGCTGAACAAAGAACCTGCCATGAATCAGTTTATGGCGTATCTCTATCCGAATCGCGCGGATAATGAGGCCTATATCAACGAGGAAATCGATCTGCGCCCCATCGAAGCCTATCTTGCCGAAAAAAACGAGGGCCGCACGACGGACAAGTACACCTATTTCCACGTCATCTGCTCCGCCGTTGTCAAGGCCTTCACGCTCCGGCCCAAGATGAATCGCTTCATCTCCGGCAATCGGATGTATCAGCGGAAATACCTCTCCGTTGCCTTCGTGGTCAAGAAGAAGTTCTCCGATCGAAGCGAGGAGGGCCTTGCCTTCCGCAAGTTTGACCAGGACGCAAACATCGACAAGCTGCACGACGATCTTTGCGAGGAGATCCATACCCAGCGCAAGGAAAGCAACGTGGACAACTCCACCTACTTCATGGAGAAGCTGCTCAAGCTGCCGCGCTGGGTCCTCCGACTGGTCATGCGCGTCCTGTTCCGTCTGGATAAAAAAGGAAAGGTTCCCTATGATCTCATCAAGGACGACCCGAACTATTCGTCCATCTTCCTGACGAATCTCGGCTCCATTGATCTGAGCTCCGGGTACCACCATCTCTCCAACTGGGGCACCTGCTCCTGCTTCGTCGTGATCGGCAAGCGCCACTTGGCGCCGGAGTGCCATCCGGACGGTTCTGTCACGACCAGACCGGTCCTGAATCTCGGCGTCACCCTTGACGAACGGATTGCGGACGGCTATTATTATTCCAAGACCATGAAGCTGGTCAAGCATCTGCTTGCCAATCCGGAACTGCTGGAGCTTCCGGCCTCCGCCGAGGTGGACTATCTTCCGGAAGACGACGCCCGCTTCGCCATCGACCGCAAATTGGAGAAGGTCGCCGTATGAGCACCGTCAAGCCCGGCCTTTACCGCCACTTCAAGGGGAATTACTACCAGGTGATCGGCACCGCCCGCCACAGCGAGACCATGGAGGAGCTGGTCGTCTACCGCGCACTCTATGGAGAGCGCGGGCTTTGGGTCCGCCCGGCGTCCATGTGGAACGAACTCGTGGAACGCGATGGAAGGACCGTCAAACGCTTTACTTACATGGGAAACACCGCAAAGATTTGACCGGCGTCCCGGAAGGAGGAATTCTATGAAACTGTCCCTGATCGTGCCGATGTACAACGAAATCAGTATTATCGAGCATACGGTTCATGTCTATGCCGATTATCTCGGCAAGACCTTCTCTGATTGGGAGCTGATTTTTGTTGACGACGGTTCTGTCGACGGCTCCGCAGCCGCGGTGGAGGCGGTTCACGCTCCGAATACGCGCGTGATCTCCTACCAGCCCAATCGGGGGAAGGGAAATGCGGTCAAAACCGGTATGCTTGCCGCTGCCGGAGACGTCGCCATGTTTCTGGATGCGGATATCGCATACGGTACAGAGGTGATCGAGCGGGCCGCGAAGCTCATGGAGGAGCATCCCGAAGCGAGCCTTGTCATCGGCTCCCGCCCGCTGCACCCCGAGGGCTATGCAGGCTACACCTTCATCCGAAAGCTGGCATCCAAAATCTATATCAAGGTTTTGAACGTAGCCGGCGGCTTCAAGCTCTCTGATTCGCAGTGCGGCTGCAAGGCCTACCGCGGCCCGGCCGCACACGAGATTTTCTCCCGTGTCGAGACCAACGGCTTCGCCTTCGACTTCGAGACACTGCTCTGGGCGCAAAAGCTCGGCTACGGGATCGTGGAAATGCCGGTCAAGATCGTCAATCACCGGGAATCGAAGGTCAACGTCGTCCGCGATACCTTTCGGATGCTCAAGGAGCTGCGCGCAATGAAACAACGCATTCGGAAGGCAAAATAATCAAGGAGCATGCCATGCATCCAATCAAGCACTTTATCACCATTACCCGCCACCGCCATCAGGTCATGCTGGAATGCTTCCGCGTGGGACTGATCCGTCAGGGGCTTGCCCACGATTTGAGTAAGTATTCCCCGACGGAGTTCTGGCAAGGCGCCAAGTATTATCAGGGCAGCCGCAGCCCGAACGCCCGCGCCCGCGAGGTGGAGGGATGGTCTACCGCTTGGATGCACCACAAGGGGCGGAATAAGCATCACTATGAGTATTGGACCGACATCCGCCCCGGAAAGACGGAATACGAAGCTGTGCCGATGCCGATCCGCTATATGGTGGAATCCGTCATGGACCGGATCGCCGCCTGTAAGATCTACAGGGGCAAAGACTATCGGGACGGGGACGCCCTGGACTATTTGCTCCGCGTCCCGGAGCGTCTGCATATGCATCCAGATACGCTCCGCCAGCTTGTTTTTCTGCTGACGGTGCTGCGTGATCACGGAGAAGCCGTCCTCTACCGCCTGATTCGCCGTGCGGTGCTTCGCGGGGTCCCGGAATCCGAATGGGAAGGGAAGGTCAAGGAGTATTTATGATTACCATTTCAGTCGCAGGCTTGAACGTCGGGATCGACAATCAATACGATATTCTCCCGTATCTGAAGGATTTCGTGACGGAAACCGAGCCGGATTTTACGGTCCGCGTGACCCCCGAGGAGATTGCGGCGGAAGGGCGCGCTGCCCAGCATACGCCGGATTATCTGGAGTACATCTGCATCAACCGAAAGATCGCAGAGGTTTTGCCGACATACAACGCGTTTCTCTTTCACGGCGCCGCCATCCTCAAGGATGATCTGGCCTTTTTGTTCACTGCTCCGAGCGGAACGGGCAAGACCACGCATTGCAAGCTTTGGAGCTTCGTCTACAGGGAAACGTGTGAAATGCTGAACGGGGATAAGCCGATCATCCGTCTGATCGACGGCGCCTTCTGTGCCTGCGGCACACCCTGGCGGGGTAAAGAGGGATTCGGCGGAAATAAGATCAAAAAAATCGCAGGGATTTGTCTGCTCAACCGCGGCAAGGAGAATCAGATCCGACGGGTACCGGCGGATGAAATCCTTCCGTTTCTGATGAAGCAGGTCTACCTTCCCAAGAATCCGGTCCAACTGGCCGCTCAGCTTTCTCTCATGGACGCCTGTTTCCGTACGGTTCCTCTGTATTCCATGGAATGCTTCGTGACCCCCGGCGCCGCCCGGCTCTCTCACGATACGATGAACCCCAACGCAACCGTTCAGACCTGATTCGGTGACCTTTGCTTTTTCAGAACCGGGGGTAACCTTTGCTTTTTCAGAACCGGGATAGATTTTTTTCGGAAGTCCTTGATTTTTTGCCCGATAGCTGATATAATACCACAGAATTCCAATGGAGCGGTATCGAAGCGGTCATAACGGGGCTGACTCGAAAGAGTGCAGGCCTTTGGTCAGTTCGTGTCAGAGAAAGCAAGGAATAGCAAGGCTTTTTCGGACGCTTCGATCTCACTTTCACTAATTTTTCTTGCCTGTTTTCTTGCATTTTTCCGAGACAGGCAAAAACCCGGTATTCACGGCAGTATCGCCGAATGAATATAAATTGAATAAAGTATCTTTGGAGCGGTATCGAAGTGGTTATAACGGCCCTGACTCGAAATCCCTCCGCATACTGTGCGTTTTGTATCGGCGTTTTCCTTGTTTTTCCTTGGTTTTTCGTGGGTTCGAATTTGAAAATTTTTGTAGTTCTCTCCGCCAGTTCTCTCCAAAACTTTTTTGAATTTTGAAGAGCCTTCTGACGAAAAAATATATGGAGCGGTATCGAAGCGGTCATAACGGGGCTGACTCGAAATCAGTTTGTGGTACTGCCACACGTGGGTTCGAATCCCACCCGCTCCGCCAACGAAAAATCCAGTAACCACAAC
>JAEEGI010017526.1_pt1 | contig 14668 bp, 14 predicted proteins | sample 8958751 | NCBI WGS metagenome assembly JAEEGI01 (sample SAMN16246545, study PRJNA631951) | gut metagenome | biome: gut microbiome; feature: rumen; material: KS-attached | host: Bos | place: Iran: Karaj | collected 2018-10
GTTATTTTTATTAGTTATTGAATTAGTTACTGGAGATATAATGTCGATTTTTTTAGTAGTTTAATAATAGGACGATGAAAATTAGTGTGATTGTTCCCGTTTATAATGTTGAGAATTACCTATCTACGTGTTTAGATTCCTTATTAGACCAGGGGCTTGGTGTGCATGAATATGAAATTATCCTAATTAATGATGGATCGAAAGATGGCTCTCTTGATATTTGTAACCTTTATGCAAAAGCACATTCAAATATCCATGTTTATTCTCAGGAGAATCAAGGTGTATCAATGGCTCGTAATCTTGGATTGAGCAAGGCTGAGGGAGAATGGATACTGTTTATGGATTCAGATGATTATTTATGTAAAAAGAGTTTGTCTTATCTTTTATCACATTTTTGCAGTGGAGAGTATGACGCAATACGTTTTTGGATAAGAATTATAGATGATGGTAAAAGTAAAAAAGAGATGAGTTGCGTGGGAGACGCTTATTATATTGGTTCAGGTTACGAGTATATTGAAAAGTATGGACTGGAGACTTTTTGTTGTACTACACTTTATAGAAGAAGTTTCCTTGAAGCCCATCGTATATGTTTTATGCCTTACAAGATGGGTGAAGATTTCCTATTCGCCTCAGAGTGTTTGTTGGCTAACCCTAGAATATGTTCCACTTCTTGCAAAGTTTATCAATATCTAATTCACACCAATACAGCTTCTACTTCGCGACGAAAGTCTCATTCAAGAGCATGTGCCTATGATCATTTAGCAGCCAATGATAGGTTATTGGATATTATGGATAAATCGAATCTTATGTCCATAAATCCTAATGTATATAATAAATGTATTGAATCGATTCAAGGAAAGTATTCACTTATATTCAGTAGAATTTTAACCAGTGACATTTCGTCTAAGGAATTTAAGCAAATCATTAATAATCAGAAAAAGAGAGGTTTATTGCCAGTGCCTAAAAGGAAAAGTAATATTAAGACAAGTCTTACTGCTTTAGGAGTAAATCTTTTAGTTTCCTTTCCTTTTTTATTTTTGCCTGCAAAAATAATCTATTCTAATTTGTTTGTACCTTTTATATTGAATAAATTGGATAGAAATAAATAATATTTGATCTTGATTAGTCAAAATAATTTATATGAGTAACATTGCGTTAATCATTGCCGGTGGTTCTGGTAACCGTATGGGACAGGACATCCCCAAGCAGTTCATGCACATCGATGGTGCACCCGTTATCATTCACACGATGAAGGCATTCGAGCAGCATCCCGATATCGATGCAATTGCCGTTGTGTGCTTGCATGGATGGGATACCGTATTGCAGTCTTATGCCAACCAGTTTAACATTACCAAACTGAAATGGATATTCCCTGGTGGCAAGACGGGTATGGAGTCGATTCATAATGGAATCTATGGGCTCAAGGAAGCTGGTTGTGACGACGAGGACCTTGTGCTGATTCATGATGCTGTTCGTCCCCTGCTTTCTCAGGAGATCATCTCTTCCAATATTGCCATTTGCAAGGCTTATGGATATGCTATCACAGGCATCCAGTGCCGTGAGGCAATCCTGAAGAGCGAAGATGGTTTCACGACAACAACCAGCATCCCTCGCGACACATTGATCCGCACACAGACACCTCAGACCTTCCGTCTTGGTAATATCATCGCTGCGCATGAAGAGGCTGCACAGAAGGGCATCCGCGAATCTGTCGCATCTTGTACGCTGATTGCCGAACTTGGCACAAGCAGGGTGATGCATGTCGTCCCAGGTTCCGAGAAGAACATCAAGATCACTACGGTCGAGGACATCGAGATGGTCAAGGCATTGATGCACACCGCTAAGGAATCATGGCTGAAATAAGGGATTTGCCTTGGGAGCGGCTCTCCGGGTGTAATATTCTTGTGACCGGTGCAACCGGCCTTATCGGCTCCTCCTTCGTGGATATGCTGATGAGTAATCCTAACAAGGATTATCAGGTCTATGCACTGGGAAGAAACGAGAAACGTGCCCAGACCCGTTTCTTCCGATTCAACGACGATCCCACTTTTCATTTCCTGTGTGGTGACGTTACGCTTCCTTTAGCCTGCGATGTGCCCTTTCATTTCGTCATCCATGCTGCGAGCAATGGTAGTCCCAATTTCTTCGCCAATAGTCCCGTCGAGGTGATGAAATCCAATCTCTATGGTGTCTCCAACCTTATCGAATATGGGCTCGCTCACGACATGAAACGGTTCCTCTATGTCTCTTCCGGTGAGGTGTATGGCGTCAATGAAGCTGAGGTTTTCGATGAGAGCAGTTACGGATATGTGGATATTCTCGATACGCGCTCCTGCTATCCTTCTTCCAAACGCGCTGCCGAGACGTTGGCCATGTGCTATGCAGCCGAGTATGGCGCCGATGTTGTCGTAGCCCGTCCTTGCCATACCTATGGCCCTCATTTCACCGAGTCCGACAATCGTGTCTGCGCCCAGTTCATCCGTAATGTGCTCAACGGCGATGACATTGTCATGAAGAGTGCCGGCATTCAATATCGTTCCTGGTGTTATGTCGACGATTGTGTTACCGCTCTTTTGTTTATTCTCTTGAAAGGGAAGAGTGGTCAGGCATATAATGTAGCTGATAAGACCTCGGTCATTACAATCCGCGAATTGGCCGAAATGATTGCACATATCGCAGGTCGAAAGGTTGTGATGCAAGTTCCCTCCGATATTGAGAAGAAGGGATTCACGCCCATCAGGCGCGCTGTGTTCGACACTGCTAAATTGGAGGCGTTAGGTTGGTCGGTCAGCGGAACGATGGAGGAGAAGTTAAGACGTACGATTGACGTTTGTAGAGCCAATGTTCAAGGAAACAGTAAATAGTATAGTCGCTCTTTTGCATCAAGACAACAAGAAGGGCGAGTTCGCTCGCTTTGCCATTGTTGGTGTCATTGCTGCAATTATTCATTATGTTATTTATTTCGTTCTTTATCACGTTATTAACGTTAGTGTCGCCTATACTATTGGATATATCCTAAGTTGGTTTTGCAATCTTTATCTGACGAGTCGTTTTACGTTTCATCGTAAGGCAACCATCAAGAAGAGTGTGGGATTTGCAGGCGCTCATGTCGTCAACTACTGCATGCATATCGTGTTATTGCAATTCTTCTTGTGGATGGGTATGCACAAGGCATTGGCGCCTTTCTTTGTGATGGGAATTGCCACAGTTATCAATTTCTTTTTGGTAAGATTCGTGTTTATTAATGGAATTAGAAAATGAAGCCTCGGATTTTGATTACGATGCATTATATGGAACTTGGTGGGGCAGAAAGTGCTTTATTGGGTTTGTTGCAGGCGCATGATCCTGAAAAGGCAGACATTGATCTATTCCTCTATGATCATGTAGGAGAGCTAATGCGTTATATTCCTGATTCTGTAAATCTCTTGCCAAGAATTGAGGCATATTCCATGTTGGAGCGTCCTCTCTCAGAGGTTTTAAGAAAGGGGTTCTGGGGAATAGTTTTGGGTAGAGCGATGGCGAGGTTTTTTGCGAAACAGGAGAGTAACAAGGAACAGGAGGGATTGGACGATATTTCAGTGTATTATTATATAGCAAAATATGTAAGTCCATTTTTACCAAGGATTAATCCTTCAGTTGAATATGATCTTGCTATCAGTTTTTTACAGCCACATTTATATGTGATAAAAAAGGTTAGGGCTCGCAAGAAATTAGCATGGTTGCATACCGATTATTCCAAGGTGTTTGTATCTCAGAAAGAGGAGACGGTATGGAGTCAATACGAAGCCATAGCAGCTATATCTAAAGATGTTAGTCATTCTTTCGTGAGGCGATTCCCAAGCCTCGATTCGAGGATTATTCCTATCGAGAATATTCTCTCTTCCAAGTTCATTAGAGAAAGAGCAGGAGAGAGAGAGGTTTGCTTGAAAGGGGAAGGCCTAAGATTACTCACTATCGGACGGTATAGTTATCCTAAAAGGTTGGAAGATATACCAGTTTTGTCAGCAAAATTGCGAAAATCCTTTCCCGATTTGAGATGGTATATCATCGGTTATGGCAACCCTTCCGAAGAGCAGAAAATCAAAGATAATATTATCAACGAGGGTGTGGCGGATAGTGTTATCTTGCTTGGAAAGCAGACCAACCCCTACCCATTCATAAAAGCGTGTGATGTCTATGTGCAGCCATCAAGATATGAAGGTAAATCGATAACAGTTCGTGAGGCACAGATTCTTTGTAAACCTGTGGTAATTACAGCATATCCAACTGCGGCTTCTCAGATTCAAGACGGCATCGACGGTGTGATTGTTCCTCTTGAAATAGATGCTTGCGTAAGCGCCATGATATCTTTTTTGAAAGATAAAGAGAAGCAAAGAGAGATGATGAGGTATCTCTCAGAGCACGATTATGGGAATGAGATTGAAATTAATAAGATTTATAAATTGGCAAAATGATACCCAAAGTAATTCATTATTGTTGGTTTGGAGGAAATCCGCTTCCCAAATCAGCGTTGAAATGTATTGATAGTTGGAAAAAGTATCTTCCTGATTATGAAATCAAGGAATGGAATGAAAGCAACTTCGATATCAACATGATGCCATATACTCGTGAGGCATACGAGATGAAGAAGTATGCATACGTGAGTGATGTGGCTCGCTTTTGGGTACTCTATCGGGAAGGAGGTGTATATTTCGATACTGACGTCGAGGTCGTTAAACCCATGTATGACATTCTGGAGGCAGGTCCTTTCATGGGAATTGAGGATTTAGGCATCGAAGGGGAATCATTCCCGAATGTGGCTCCTGGATTAGGTCTTGCAGTAGAACCTGGTAATTCTTTTTATAAAGAAATATTGGATCACTATCAAGACTGTCATTATTATGATCCTATCACAAAAGTCCCCTACCCAATGACCGTGGTGAATCATTGTACGGAACTTCTCGTGAAGAATGGACTCAAGCCTACCAATCATTTTCAGATTGTAGCTGGAATCAATATTTATCCAGTAGATTATTTCTGCCCTTTGGAGGATGCAACTGGCATTTTGACCATCACCGAAAACACACGAGCTATTCATTGGTTCTCAAAGACGTGGATTGACAAACCAATGTGGTATTTCACAGTGACGAGATTTCTGCATCGTGTGTTCGGTGTGAATTCGTTGGTGAAGTTAAAAAACATATTTAATTTTGAAACCACAAAGGTAAAGCGAATTGACGCCTTGGATAATATGGTAGCTGCGCATTCGGATTTGTCGATAGATAATGGAATTCCCAAAATCATACATTATTGTTGGTTTGGTAATACGTCACTACCCAAATCCATGAAACAATGCATCGCCAGTTGGCAGCGCTTTTTTCCTGATTATGAAATAAAGGAATGGAATGAAAGCAATTTTGATGTTAACTTGCTACCATATACTCGGGAAGCATATAAGGCCAAGAAATACGCCTTTGTGAGTGATGTGGCGAGATTTTGGATTTTGTATCATGAAGGGGGGCTCTATTTCGATACGGATGTCCAGATTGTTTCTTCTTTTGATGATATTCTTGCAAAAGGTGCTTTTATGGGTGTCGAATCTTTATGCACCAAGGGACAGTTGCCCAATGTTAACCCAGGGCTAGGATTAGGAGCAGAAAAGGGTAATCCGATATTGAAAGCCGTGTTCGATTATTACAGGAATCTTCGTTTCTTGAATGATGATGGGGAAAAGAATCCTGGCACGGTGGTTACGCATACTACTTTTGTCCTCGCCAATCAGTATGGACTTCAGTCGTCGAACGATATTCAGGAATTGGATGGAATTACTATTTATCCAATGGATTATTTCTGTCCATTTGATGATATCACTGGGGTATTGAAAATGACGAAGAATACACGATCCATTCATTGGTTTGCCAAGACATGGACGGATCAGCCTTTATGGTATTTTAAGCTGACGCGAGTGTTGCATCGTTTGTTTGGTGTCCGCTTTTTCAATTTTATTAAGTCCCTATTTGGCATCAATGGTAATTTTTGAGCAATGCTGAAGCCTCGTCTGTTTATCAATTTCCATTATATGGAACTTGGTGGAGCCGAACGTGCACTGTTGGGTCTACTGAATGCTATAGATGTCGAAAAGGTGGATGTCGATTTATTCTTAAATCAACATACTGGAGCATTTATGCCGCTCATCCCTTCGAAAATTAATCTTCTCCCTGAGATTCCTGCATATTCTGCCATCGAACGACCTATGATAACGATTCTTCGGGAAGGCTATTTGCGAATCTTGTTGGGAAGAATAATTGGAAGAATAAAGTACAAAAGATACTTGCGCAAGATTGGCAAGAATAGGGATGGAAGTGCTAGTCAATATGCATTCGATGGAGTGGCCCCATTTCTCCCATCCTTGAAGTATCTCGGGCATTATGATATGGCTATCAGCTTCCTCGATCCTCCTCACATTGTGCAAGATAAGGTGGATGCTTCTATTCGTATGGAATGGATTCATACCGACTGGTCAACGGTAGAGGTCAATAAGAAACTGGTAGCACCCCGATGGGGACGAAATGATTATATTGTTTCGATTTCAGAGGCTGTGACAAAGCAATTCCTGAAAAGATTTCCGCAGTTCGAGGATAAGATTATTGAGATTCATAATATTCTTAGTCCTGAGTTTGTCAGGAGTCAGGCTGATGCCGAAGGTATTCCCAGCGAGATTAACCCCGAAGGCTTGACGCTTTGCTCTGTTGGAAGGATCGCCTACCTAAAAAATTTTGACAATATTCCTCATGTGGCAAAATTCTTGGTGGAGAAAGGGTTGAAGTTCCACTGGTATATTGTGGGCCCAGGGAATCATGAGTCGATCGATAAGACGATAATGGCCAATGGCGTGGACCATTGTGTACATTTTGTAGGACCTAAATCCAATCCCTATCCTTGGATGAAGGCTTGCGACTTTTATGTGCAACCATCCCGTTACGAAGGACATTCAGTGACGGTCCGCGAAGCACAGATTCTTGGCAAACCTGTTATTATTACCAATTATCCTACAGCTGATAGCCAGATACAAAATGGTATTGATGGCATCATTTGTGGAATGGACAACGAGAGCATAGCTGATGCCATTATTTCTTTGGATAAAGACAAACAGCTACAAGCACGCCTTGTGGAGTATGTGTCTTCTCATGACTATGGGAATGAGAAGGAGGTTGAAAAGATTTATCGACTGCTAAACATTTAGTCTACTTGGGGACTTCGTCGGTTTTATGGAATTGTCTGCTGCTGATCGAATAAGGTTCAAAGGGTTGCTTCTGCAGACCTATAAATGCTTTGCCGATTTCTGCAGGAATAACGGCATCTGTTTTTGTGCTGCAGGAGGAACCATAATTGGAGCTGTCCGACATCGGGGTTTCATCCCTTGGGATGATGATATCGATGTCTATATGAAGCGCCCTGATTACGACCGGTTTATTGCTTTGCGCAGTCAGTTGGCGGGAACCGATTATGAGATCATCGATCCAGGCACCCCTGGCTACTATTGTGCGCATGCCAAGTTTTCGCATCGTAATTCCACCATCTGGGAGTTTCAAGGTATACCTTTCGTATTTGGTGCCTACGTCGATGTGTTTGTCTTGGATTATGAGGATGGAGCTTTTGATGATGTAGCCCGAAAGAGAATGGATTATGCCAAGAGGGCCAATCAATTCTATCTTTGCTCCAATCATCACTCTGCTGAAGAGATTAGAAGACTCTTTTTGCATGGTGACCTTAAGAAGTCATTATGGTATGTTTGTCAAAGGCTTTTCTGGGGGAGTTTTCATTCATTGCTCAAACGTGTGATCTTAAGGAAACCAGACTGCACGCATGGCGAATGGCTTGTCGCTTACACCGGAACTTCGGGAGTGAAAGATATATTTCGTGCCGCGTGGTTTGATGAATTCATCTCATGCTCCTTCGAAGATACAGTCATCGATGTGCCGCGTGGATATGACGCGTTCCTGAAAACCATGTATGGCGATTATATGACATTTCCCCCTGTCGAGGATCGGACTTCTCATCATCCTCTCTTCTATGTAAATTTGGACAAACGAATCACAAGGGAAGAGATCCGGCAAATTCAAGTAGGATATTGAATAAGGTTGATTTTTCCTTTTCCTAATTTTTCGGATGAAGGACCCCGCCATTTCTATACTAGTTCCTGTTTATAATGCAGAAAACTATTTGCATGATTGCTTGAACAGTATTCGCTCACAGACATTTACCGACTTCGAAGTCCTGTTGATCGACGATGGAAGTGATGACCATTCGTTGTCTATCCTCCAGGAATTTCAAGCTGCTGATTCTCGATTTCAAGTGCATCATCAGGAAAATCGAGGTGTCAGTTCTGCTCGGAATTTAGGACTGCAAAATGCGGTAGGGGAGTTCGTTTGTTTTGTCGATGCAGATGATAAGATTGCACCAACCTACTTGGAGGATCTTTATTTGGCCATGGGAGACCAAGTAGATTCCACGATGGGAGGTTTCTGTCGAATCGACCTCTTGAGCCATGAGGAGTGCGAAGTGGTTCCACAGAGGAAGATCGAAACGCTCGAAGAGAACCTTTTAGGCTTTTACGCTGCCAACCACAAGGATTGGCAGCGGTATATGGTCAACCGTCTGTTCCGGAGGTCTATTATTCAAACGAATAATCTTCGTTTCAAGGAAGATATCTATTACAAGGAGGATGGTCTTTTTTTGGTTCAGTATCTTTGTGCGTCCAATGGGATGGTAGGGTGTGTCGACAAAGTGCTCTACTATTACTATAGGAATGCAACGGGAGCTATGAGCAAGACTTGGCATGCCTTCGACGAAAAGATAATAACCAATCTGGTTGCTCATCGTCTGATGATTGACGAAATCAGACGTAAGGACGTTTCTGAGGTTGTCTTGTCTAAGGCTATTGGTCAAGCCAAGGCCGCTTGCAATTGGATACTTCAGATGTTGTGGAACTCAAAGGTTTACAATATTTCCTATATTGTTCGAATCGAGAGGATTATGATTTCTATTCTGGGATTCCGCGATTATTTTTTATGGCGAACCATTCAGTTAGGTAAATTACTCAAATGAACATTCTTTTTTCATCCGACGACAATTACGCTCGCCATTTGGGTGTCGCTATATATAGCTTATTGACCAATAATACGAATGTTGCAAATCTTCGTATTTTCGTCGTCGATAATTATATTAGTGCCGCCAATATCAATAAATTGCAGCAGATTACTGCTGCTTTCAACAATGTAGAATTGATATTTGTCCCCTTTAAGAAATGGTCCGATAATCTCCGGCTCAACATGTCTTGGCCTATTTCGTTGAGTTCGTATGCTCGACTTTTTGTGGGTGAGATGTTGCCGTCCGATGTAGATCGTGTACTCTATATGGACTGCGATATGCTTGTCCTCGGAGATATCTCTGAACTATGGAATACCAATCTCAACGACAATATGATAGGAGCGGTGCAGGACCAGGTCTCCCGAAAATCAAAAACTGCTATCGGTCTGGATCTGGCCGATGATTATTTCAACGCAGGATTGTTGTTGATAGATTTGAAAAAATGGCGAGATGAAAATATGGGAGAAAAGTGTATTCAATTCATAGATGAACATCAGGGACGAGTAATCCATCATGATCAGGGAGTGCTCAATGGGTTGCTGAAGCACCGATGGTTAAGGCTCCCTCTGAAGTTCAACGTAATGACGATTCATTATATTCTTTCTTATAAGAAGATAAAGAGGTTTTTTAAGGAAAAATCATCTTTTTACCAGGAAAATGATATAATTGAGGCAAAGAACCAACCCGTTATTCTTCATTTTACCCCAAGCTTTACATCACATCCGTGGGAATACAACTGTAAACATCCTTTGAGGTATCTATATAAAGTGGTTCAGAATATGACTCCATGGGCAGACTTTCCATTGGAGTATGAGAATAGCCCGTGGTACGTAAAGTTAATCAATTGCTATTATCGTAATTGTCTTATCTTTTGAATTCATAATTCATTTTTATGTTAGACTTAGTCCCAATTCAATATTATAAAATTATTCTTTACGGAACTCTTTTCACTATTTGTCTCTTCACCAGTTTGTATTATCAATCTGGTCCCGGTTGTGAAAAATTGATGAGAAAGAATACAATTATTATGCCGTTTTTTCTTACCATTCTTTTGGTCTTTTATATTGGTTTAAGGGAAAGCAACTGGTATTTTTGGGATATGATGCTATATAGGCATTTGTGGAACATTACCGATGTTTCAACCTTCCAGTTTCAATTTAATCTAAGGTCTGAATGGTTTTTCATGACTATCGTCGTTCTTTGCAAGCTAGCCGTTAACGATGTCCAATTCTTTTTCTTTATTGCTGCTCTTATTTATGTGGGTTGTCATTTTTGGGTTTGTAAAAGGTTGTTATGGGAGAATGTATGGCTTGCAGTTTTATTTGTTTTCTTTTCATTCCAGTTCTATGCCTATGCTACTAATGGAATCCGAAATGGGTTAGCTGCAGCTATTATGCTGTTGGCCATCTCCTTCTTCTCCAAAAGAAATAATATAGGATATATTTGTGGATTCATCTTGTTTATTTTGGCGTTTGGTTGTCATCGTTCTATCATTTTGCCTATGATTGCATTGATGATTTCTATGTTTATTATCAAGGATATAAAGTACTCGGTTGTTATATGGCTGATTTGTATTCTTGTTTCTTTATTTGGTGGTAACTCCTTCATGAATTATCTGTCTGGTATTGGCTTCGATGAACGAATGGCATCATACGCAGGTTCAATGGAACGGGAATCTACAATGGCTTTGTTCTCTCACACTGGTTTCCGTTGGGATTTCTTGCTCTATAGTGCCATGCCCGTGTTGATAGCTTGGTATGTAAGGTACAAGGGTGTCTTCGATCGCACTTTTTATCTTATTGCTAATACCTATATCCTGACAAACTCTTTTTGGGTTTTGTTGATTCGCGTGAGTTTTACGAATCGTTTTGCTTATCTTTCTTGGTTTTTATATGCTTTAGTTGTTGCATATGCAGTTATTAGAGTGCCCGTTTGGAAAAATCAGGATAGAGTGGCTGGACAGATACTACTTGCTCATTCTTTTTTTACTCTTTTCATGTTTCTTATTGGAAAATAGCATTAAGATGAAAACAATAACTGTTTTTACTCCGACTTATAATAGAAAGCACACCCTCCGACGTACTTATGAATCACTCTGCCACCAGTCTTCCAATGATTTTGATTGGCTAATCATAGATGATGGCAGTTCTGATGGTACTCGAGAGTGGGTAGAAAGTTTGGGAAAGAAGATTGTTTTCTCTGGAAAATGTTTTGATTGGATGGGGCGCCCTCTGATGCATGTTGATGATAATCATTTTGTACTTTTGTCATTTAATACTATCAGTGGCGAGCCACTCAGAATTGAGTATATTCATAAACCCAACGGAGGACTTTATACGGGTTATAATACCGCATACGAAACAATTCAGACAGAATTGTGTGTGTGTATAGACAGCGATGATTTCATGCCCGTTGACGCTGTCGAGAAAATCGTTGCTATGTGGAAAGAAAAGGGTTCCGATAAATATTGTGGTATCGAAGGTCTTGATTTCGATATTCATACCAATCAGCCGATAGACGGTTATTTCCCTGACGATCTAAAGGAAATATACTATCACGAACTATATTCCAAAAAAATCCATCGCGGTGATACCAAGCAGGTTTTGAGAACCGATCTTATGAGGCAAGTTGCACCGATGGAAGGATTTGAAGGAGAAAAAAATTTCAATCCTGTTTATATGCTCCTGCAGGTGTGTGATAAGTATCCGATGCTGGTTTTGAATGACAATTTGTGTACCGTCGATTATCAGATCGGGCTTGATTCTATGTCTCAAGCTATTTTTCGTCAATACATCAATTCTCCAAGGTCATTCGCCAAGATGCGATTGCTCGAAATGTCTTTGCAGCATAATACCTTGAAAGATCGGTTCCGCTCAGCTATTCATTATGTGAGCTCCTGCATCATTTCCCGTGACGGTAATTGGTTGAAGAATTCTAGTAATAAGGCATTGACCTTGTTGGCATGTCCCTTCGGTCTCATTCTTTACTTTTACATATTGCATCATAATTAATCGATATGAGTTATTCTTTCGCAATCCGAACCCTTGGTACTTCCGCCATTCTTCGTCAGGAACTTGAATCCTTGCATCGTCAGACGATAAAGCCTGACAGGATTATGATTTATATTGCCGAAGGATATGAAAGACCGACTTACACTGTTGGAGTCGAAGAATACCAATGGGTCCCCAAAGGTATGGTCAGGCAAAGGGTTCTTCGTTATGAGGATATTGATAGTGAATATATCTTTTTTTTGGACGATGATGTCATTTTGGCTCCCAATGCAGCGGAAACTTTATTGAATGAGGCAGTCGCTCATTCTGCCGATTGTATTGCGCCCGATACCTTCCGTACACACGAGATGTCGTTTGGGAGTAAGGTTTATGCGATTTTGACGAACTTGGTTTTCCCGCGAACCAATGATAATTGGGCTTTCAAACGTAACCGTAATGGATCAATGACTTATAACAACAATCCTTCAAACGGGTTCTACTTGAGCCAAACATGTGATGGTCCGGCATGGTTATGTAAGAAGGATGTTTTCTTGTCCTTGCATCTTGAAGATGAAGTGTGGTTAGATAGATTGGGTTTCCCTTATGGTGAAGACGCTTTGGAGACATATAAGTTCTATGTTAATGGTTATAAAGTTGGTGTGATATATGGAGATTTGGCTATGCATCTTGATGCAAAGTCTTCAAGTGGCGACTATCACAAAGATAGTCGGAAGTTTTATGTAAGGAGTTTTGCTACTTTTACCTTATGGTGGAGAATGATATTCGATAACCCCAACATGCCAGCTCTCGAGCGGTTTTATTCGTGCATTCTGTTTATCATTAAGGTCCTTTGGCTCTTGCCGATTAATATTTGTGCTTCAATAGCTTTCAAGAATATAAAGATTCCTTATTATTATACTAAAGGAGTAATTGATGGATGGATCTTCTTGCATTCTAATGAGTATAAAAAGATACCGCCATATGTCTTAAGGGAAAGAAATTGTTGATTCCTTTTTGTTTTTTGTAATTGTCTAATAATGAACTCTAAAATTCTAGTAACATATTGTTGGAATCGTGTCGGATACAATATCCTGAGGAGTTTGGCTGCTCATGGTTTGGACGTGTATGTGGCTGATGCCTCGAAGAGGAATATCTGTTCGATGTCAAAATATGTGAAGGGAAGTTTTGTCTATCCTGATCCGTTTAATGAGGAAGAGGCTTTCATCAACAAACTGTTAGAGATAGTTGACCAGCTTCACCCCGAAGTCCTGTTGCCTACTCATGATGAATCATTGTATATAGCTAAACATATTCATCGGTTTCCATCTTGGTTAATCATTCCCATAGCAGGTTATCAGTTATTGCAGGATTTGTCAAATAAGCAGACGGCCAAGTCTTTAGCTGCTTCCGTTGGGGTCCCTACACCACATGTTTACAACCATTTGGACGAGATCAAGTCTTTTCCCGTAGTTTTCAAGGCTGCCATCAGTAATTCCGCCAAGGATGTATATTTTCCAAAGAGTCGTGAAGAACTGCAGCAGTTGATTCAGCAATACGAAGGGCAGGAAACTTTGATCGAAGAAAAATGTAGCGGATGTGATTATAGTGTCGATTGTGTCCGATGGAAAGACTTTTTCCGGGCATCTGTCTACAAGGCATTGGTTACCAAGACGGTGGGTGGAGGCACTACTACACAACGTATTATCGTCGAGCATCCCGACTTGATCCGCTATGCTCAGTCGATACTCGATAAGGTCGATTATCAAGGTGTGTGTGGTATGGATTTTAAGGTGGATGAAGAGACTGGCCGTACTTTCTTTATCGAAATCAATGCCCGCTATACAGGTGGCCTTGCTACTCCTATTGCTGCAGGTTTTGATATTCCCTATATACATTATTGTCTCAGTACTGGAAGAGACTTCAATCGTGATTTTCCCATTCGAATAGGAACCAAAACCAAATGGTTGCTAGGCGATGTCATCACCTTTGTCGGTCGTCTTTTATTGCTCAAATTGTCTTGGAAAGAGATTTCTCAATTGTTCAGCTTCGATTTCGATGCATTCGATGATTTCCGCAAGGATGACAAATGGGCCATTTTGGGTGAATTCAGTTATTATTTTGAGAAACTCATTAAGCACCGCAAGTTGAATCCTTAGCGAAATGACCAAATTCTTGTTCGATCGTATAGTGTCTTTGCTGGGGCTTCTTTTTCTTTGGCCTGTACTCATCGTCATAGCCTTGCTGATTCGGGCAAAAATGCCTGGTGGCCCAGCTCTATTCAGGCAGCAAAGAGTCGGTAAGGATGCCAGACTATTCACAATGTATAAGTTCCGGTCAATGACTGTCGGTCATGGGGGAAGTAGTGTGAGCGTCGCTGGCGAATCAAGAATAACCCCTTTTGGTGCAGTTCTTCGTAAATATAAGTTGGACGAACTCCCCGAACTCTGGAATGTCTTCATCGGTGATATGAGTTTTGTCGGTCCTCGTCCCGATGTGCCAGGATATGCTGATAAATTATCGGGAGAAGATCGATTGATTTTGAAATTACG
>JAEEGI010017527.1_pt1 | contig 14666 bp, 13 predicted proteins | sample 8958751 | NCBI WGS metagenome assembly JAEEGI01 (sample SAMN16246545, study PRJNA631951) | gut metagenome | biome: gut microbiome; feature: rumen; material: KS-attached | host: Bos | place: Iran: Karaj | collected 2018-10
ATGACGCGAAACTTGGCTACCAGTTGACGCTTGGAGGTGCCGACGGCTTTGTCGGATTCCCGACGGGGTTCTATGCGGGGCAAGCTCGCGTTTATGGAAACTTGGAACAACGCTGGTTCCCCGATGTCGAAATTCTGACGCTTGCACCTGTTGTAGTTGCGTTTGGGAGCGTGGGCGAAACGGCTTCTCGTATAAAGGATATTAACCGTAAGGATTTGATTTATGTGGCGGGTTTGGGTGTGCGCTTGGCACAGACGAAATCTATCTCCCGCTTGATCAACAAGATTGATGTGAGTTTCCCGTTGAATGGTGCACGTAAAGGTGAAGCGCATTACTCGATAACGACTTCGTATTCGCTGTAATAAATTGTAATTTGTATTAATTTTTTATGAAGAAGTAACCGATGACAGAAACGAACAAGGAAAAAGATTTGAAAGAGTCGCCTAGCTTGACTCCTCGCCAAAAGAGGGCTCGTGCTGTCAAGAATATTTTTTTGCGTGTTGAAATTATCATCGGTATAATCGCCATGATTGCCGGTGCCGCGCTTACAATTCTTGTGTGGAAGGATGGCTATTATATCGGGGCTTTGATGCTTGTCATGACAGGCCTTATCAATGTGTTCTTGGCGGCAAAGGAGCTTGTCAATCCGACGGACCACATTTTTCACTGGCAGGCGATTTTCTTTTTGATTGTGCGCCGTGCGATGTTCTTTTTGAATGTTGTCTTGGTCGCGCTGGTGATAGGCACCATGACTCGTTTACTTTAGATTTAATGGACTCCGTCTTCGTTGGCGGAAGGCTTTTCGTTGTACCAGGTTTGAATTTTTTCTTTTGCGGTTTCGCTAAAGGCGGAACCGTCTTTTAATATGTGCTCTGCGCGTTCGAGCGTCTGTGAAATGAGTTCCTGGTCGGCTATCCAGTCGAACCAGCGGAACACCCAGGCTCCGCTTTGTTCGTTGCCTTCGAGGTTTCCGGCTCCGCGTGTTTTCAAGTCGAGTTCCGCGATTTCAAAGCCGTCTTCGGTGGCGGCAAACTGCGATAGACGTTCCATGCTTGTTTCGGCGGCATCGCCTTCGGGGACCATCAAGAAGCACCATGCTTCTTGATTGCCGCGTCCGACGCGTCCACGCAGCTGGTGGAGCTGTGCAAGTCCAAAACGGTCGGGCTGGTCGATGACCATGAGGTTTGCGGCTGGGACGTTCACGCCGACTTCGATGACCGTTGTCGCGACGAGAATCTGGATTTCGCCAGCGGCAAATTGTTTGATGATTTCGTCTCTTTGCGTGTCGTCCATTTGACCGTGGACACCAGCGACTTTGAGTTTTGCGATGTTTGGGTCTGAGTGTCCGAAGGTTTCGATAAAGGAACGCATTTCGTTCACGATGTCATCGACACTGCGTGCGTTAAAATCGCTTGCTGCGGAGTCCGCAGAACTACCTGTGGAATTGCTAGAGGAACTGCTCGCGGAGCCAGCTGCGCTTCTTGAGTTGGATACGCCGAAACTATCGGCGTTTACGCGGCTTGCAATCCAGTAGCAGAGATTTCCGCTAGCAACTTCTTTGCAAATAAACTGCTTCATTGACTCGCGTTTCGCGGCATTGACGAGTCTGGTCTTGATGGGCTTGCGTCCGGCGGGTTTTTCCTTGATGCTGATGACCTTCAAGTCTCCGTACAACGTCATGGCAAGGCTTCGCGGAATCGGAGTCGCGCTCATCACGAGCATGTCGGGGTAGTCGCCTTTGGCGAGCAACGCTTCGCGTTGGCTCACGCCGAATCTATGTTGTTCGTCAATGATGACGAAGCCGAGTTTTGCAAAAAATACGTCTTTGCTGAATAGTGCGTGTGTTCCGATGACGACGTTGCAGAGTCCCATCTGGAGTTCACCCAAGATGACTTTCTTTTCGGCAGCAGATGTTGCACCGACAAGCAAATGCACGCGGATGCCTGCCGCATCAAAGAACGGCTTGAGCGACTTGAAATGCTGGCGGGCGAGAATGTCTGTCGGGACCATCAAGGCACACTGTTCGCCTGCTCCACAGACCGCCATAATCGCAAGCATCGCGACGACTGTCTTTCCGCAACCCACGTCGCCTTGCAGCAATGCGTGGAACTGCTTTTTGCCGTTGAGTCCGTCGATAATCGTGTTGAGAGCTACATCTTGCCCTGCGGTCAGCTGGAATGGCAAGCGGGCTTTTGCCGCCATTACGTTGCCTAAATCGATTTGCCTTTCGTGCCCGCGAATCTTTTGGTTTTCGCGGCGTTTCACCATGCGAAGGCAGAACGGCAGCAACTCTAGAATCTTGAGTTCGCGTTTTGCCTTGTAGATGGAATCGAAATTTTTTGGCATGTGCATCGTGCGGAGGTTGTCCATCACTGGTGCAAAATGCAGGTAATCCGTGAGCTCGCGGGGGCAAGCGTTAGGGAGCGTGAGTCCTGGAAAATTAAAAATCGTCTTGTATAAATTGCGGAAGAACCGTTGCTCCATCTTGGCTTCGCGGCAAACTTCGCTAATCGGATAGACGGGGAGAATTTGTCCGTTGAACGCTTCGCCTTCGTCGAAGGGCTGCATGTCCGGGTGTACCAGTTGCAGTCCACGGTACGAACCGACTACGCCTGATACAAGCCAGCGAGTGCCGGGCTTGACACGGTTCGAGATAAAGCGCGTACCTCGGAAGAACAGAAGCGAAATTTCGGCGGTTCCATCTGTGAGGACCGCCATAAAACGTGACATGCGACCTTTGACAATCCCCGCCCGCGTGATGATTCCAATCAAGACAACGCGGTCACCGTCGTGCAAGTCTGCAATCTTTGAAACCTTAGTTTGGTCAAGATACGTGCGCGGAATGTTGTATAAAAGATCGGCAACGGTATTCAAACCGGACTTGCGTAACTTTTCAAGCCTCTTGGGGCCGAGTCCGGGCAGGTTCGATAAATCCATTTACTTGCCCGCTTTTTTCAGTTCTTGCTGTGCTTTGGCTTCTTCCAATCGCTTGCGAGCTTTATCCCTCGCGTTGTCGCCGACGATATTCATGTTCTTCCACGTAATGAGGTGGATCGGTTTGCCGTTTTCGTCTTTGAAGCCCAAATCCTTAGTGTCTATGGCGACGATAGCCTTGTTCAGAGCTGTAATGAGATTGTTGATGTTGTCGATAAGTTCTTTAGATTGCAGAAGCGTTTCGGAGTCGATGCCTTTTTCGATGTTCGTGATAATCTGATTGGCCTTTTGCGCGTTTTCCGAAATGGTGATGATGACGGAATCGACGAGCGTGACTTTTTTGTTGACTGCCGCCGTGACGGTCTTGATGGCCGTATCCGCTTTTAGTGTCGTTTTTGTCAGAACCTTGCTTGATTTGTCCACTTGCTTGAACAGCTTGTTCAGCTTGGGACCGAGTGCTTCGACGGTCTTTTCGGTGTGGGCGAAAAGATTTTCGATGGAATGCATCGCTTCTTCGTAAACTTGCGTTGCGGATTTGTGCGAGGAATCGCCTTGCGTTAGCAAAAGAACCATCTGCCGTATGGTTTCGAGTTCTTCGTTGACGTTTTCGATCAGGCGTAAAGTCTCTGCTATTCCCGGCTCAAAATGCCCTTCGAACACGTGATTTGCAGGCATGACGACACCTTTTTTCGAGGGGATGATTTCGAGACGGCGTTGCCCCATGAGAGCGTAGTTCACGTTATTGAATTGCGTGCCTTCGCGGAGCGTGAGCGGTTCGTTGAATTTGACTTGAACGCGTGAACGGTCTTTGAGCCATGTGACCTGGCCAATCGTTCCGATGCGGTAACCACGGACGACAACAGGGTCTTCGGGCTGCAACGAGCCGAGTTCCTTGAAATCGACAATTGCTGTTTGGTGTACGTTCTGGTGGGCGGACCACATGCCAAAAGAAATGCCGCTAAAAATGCATGCAAATACGAGAAGCGATATGTAGCCTAGTGCTCTGTCCGAAATTTTCATGGACTTGAAAATAGAAAAAAATGAATGGGTGTTAGGCGTGTGCGTGGTGTTTGCATTTAAAATGAAGATGTTTTTATTGCGGCCTGGCCGCTGTTGTTAGAGACTAAAATTTAAAGGCAGGAAGTTTATGGTTCGTTGCCTCGATTTTACGGTTTCCTCAGCTAATTGCCGGACTCGGTTTCTTAGAGTTTTTTTTTATTTTTAAGGACAACTTTTTTTGGTTTTAAAGGTTGGATCGATGATAAATCGAATGAAAGTGTTTTGGATGTTTTGCGTTTGTGCCGTTGCATCTTTTGCCGAAGAATCTGTAGATGTTTTTGGATTCCAGAAGTTTTTTGAGACGAAGGCGGGGTCTGTTTCTTGGACCTCGGAGCATTGGGCGAACGGCCACGAACGTACTTTTTCCGATTGGTCGGGAGACGAAGAAGATCCCTTGCAGTGGACGGACGACCATAGCAGCGATGAAGGCGGCTTTAAGGTTGATGGCAAGGGCGTGATGCAAATGCTTGGGAACGGTCCCCGTTTCCACATTAATGGACAAATTAGCTGGACCGAGAAAAATCAGTTCTTTTTGAATACGGAATATACTGCTTATTTTATGCGTAATGAAATGGGCGGGGCGGATTACGGTGGCATGGTGGTCGGCGTTCGCAGCGGAGCTCTGGGGCATGCGTCTAGCGGTGGCAATAACTGCGATGCGAATACATATTACGCCCGTTTCCGCAATGATGGAAAGTGGGATTTCGAAAAGGAGTGGAAACATCCCGGAAGCTATTACCGCAGTGGCTCGGGCGTGGGCAAGCAAGACCCTCTTTGGGGCGGAAAACCGCTGCCATTGAACAAGTGGATTGGCATGAAATACATTGTCTATAATAAAGATGAAGCGACAGTCCGCTTGGAACTTTATATAGACTCGACGAGCAACGCGACTCCGCCGGGCAAGTGGGAACTTGTCGGCATGGCCGAAGATGCTGGTCGAGATTGGTCGGGGGCAAGCTATGGGGCCGCGATGATTGAAGGCTGCAAGGATTATAACGGTCTTGAAAATGCGTACGATGCAATTTTGAATGGCGGTGGAGTCGTGCTGATGCGTACCGATAACGACCATCCGTTTTACAAGTACGTGACGGTTCGTGAAATTGATCCAGCGTTACCGATAAAGTCTAATTCATCGACGACGGCGGTTCGTACTTTTGCTCACCGCTTTGGAAAATCCGCGACAAGCACGATTCACGAAAGATTGCATATACGTTATTTCGATTTGCTGGGCCGCTTTGTGAGAGCGAAAGAACACAGGCGTTTCCCCTTTGCTGTAAAGTTTACGGATCGTTGATCGAGACGAAAGTGAGGTTACGTATCTGTTGCCAAGATTGTATGCTATGAACTATGGGGAATGCACGTAAACTCGCTTCGAGCACGCTCCGCTTTAGGCTTTGCACAATCCTTCCTATTGAATAGATAGCCGCGTCCCCTTACAGGTGCCTTGCTATGACGTAACCACTAACCACCAATCACTAACCACTAACCACTTTTTACTACATTTTATTCGTCTAAAAAAAATTTCTCAAAGGACATTCAAAATGGCTAAAACAGAATCCAAGAAGAAAGTCGTCCTCGCTTACAGCGGTGGACTTGACACCTCCATCATCATTCCTTGGCTCAAGGAAACCTACGACGTCGAAGTGATTGCATTCGCAGCCGACCTCGGCCAGAATGACTTCCCGAACGCAAAGGCTCTCGAAGAAAAGGCTCTCAAGACCGGTGCTTCCAAGTGCTACGTTCTCGACCTCAAGAAGGAATTCCTTGAAGAATACGTTTGGCCGACCGTTCGCGCCGGTGCAAAGTACGAAGGCACTTACCTCCTCGGTACGTCCTTTGCTCGTCCGCTCATCGCTAAGTACCAGGTCAAGATCGCCGAAAAGGAAGGCGCTTACGCTGTTGCTCACGGTGCTACCGGTAAGGGTAACGACCAGGTCCGTTTCGAACTGACCTACGCTGCCTTGAACCCGAAGCTCGAAGTCATCGCTCCGTGGAAGGATCCGAAGTGGCACTTCCATAGCCGCGAAGACGCTATCGACTACGCCGCTGCACACAAGATTCCGCTCAACGGCATCAGCAAGAAGAAGATTTACTCCGAAGACGGCAACCTCTGGCACCTCTCTCACGAAGGTGGCGTCTTGGAATTCCCGGATCAGGAACACAAGTACGAATTCCTCAAGCACACCGCAACTTATGAAAAGGCTCCGAACAAGGCTGATCACGTGACGATCTCCTTCGAAAAGGGCAATCCTGTTGCTATCAACGGCAAGAAGATGGGCGCTGTCGAACTCCTCGAATTCTTGAACGAAATCGGTGGCAAGAACGCTTGCGGTCTTTTGGACATCGTTGAAAACCGCCTCGTCGGCCTCAAGAGCCGCGGTGTTTATGAAACTCCGGGTGGCACGCTCCTTTACAAGGCTCACGAATGCTTGCAGCAGCTCGTGCTTGACAAGGAAACTTTGTTCGAAGCCCAGAAGATGTCTATGACCTATGCAAACCTTGTCTACAATGGCCAGTGGTTCACTCCGCTCCGCCAGGCTATGGACGCCTTCTTCAACGAAGTGAACAAGGTTGTGACTGGTGACGTTACCCTCAAACTTTACAAGGGCAACATCATCCCGGCTGGCATCAAGAGCCCGTACAGCTTGTACGACATGGGCCTCGGTGGCTTCACGGACGTTGACATGTACGACCAGAAGGACGCTACTGGCTTCATCCGCTGCTACGGCCTCCCGCTCAAGACTCGCGCTCTCTTGCTCGGCAAGAAGACGAACGTCGACTTCGGTGGCGTTCCGAGCCTCAAGAAGTAATTTTCTTGATTATGTCACCCCGCACTTGTTGCGGGGTCGCCTTTTCCCGACTCATCCGAGCCGGGATTTTTTTATTTAGAATTTGTACGCATACCCGACTTGCCAGAGCACCGTCGGTTCGTCATGCTTCATGAAGTAGTGGAGCGGAATCCCCAGCTGCGTGAATACGCCGTAGATGTTGGCGCGGATTTCGGCGGAAATGTCGAGCGATTCCTTGTAGTTGTACGAACGCACGTATCGCTTCTTGTTCGCGTTGTTGAGCGCCCTGTGGATTTCGTTGGGCGCCTTGGCGAATGCGTATCCGCCGCCAAGCCCGAGGTCGAGCGAAAAAGGCAATTCGCGGAAAAACTTCCATGCCAGGCTACCGCGGTAACCTACCCAGAATTCGTTAGGTTTCAGGTGCCAACCGCCAGCGGCGACCCTGAAAAAGCCGTTTTTGTAGCCTACGCCCGCATTTAGCATTATGGGAGTCGGCCTGCCTACCGATGCCCCGACTTCGAACTGCCATGGTGAATTGTTCTCGCTGGCTACAGCATTCCCTATGCACCAAGAGACGATTATTGTTAAAATGAGGCGTCGGAGTAACATGTTTGTAATAATAGTAATTTGCGTTCACATTTTTCCAAAAAAAATAATTATCTTTATGAACAAACAAGTTCAATGTGGTCTATGGGACGGAATGACCATAAAACAAGGAAGGAATATGAAAAAGTCATTATTTGCAATCGCTTGCGCAGCTCTCGTTTCTGCCTCGACGGCTTTCGCTGAAGGTGGCATGTTCGAAGGCTATCTCCCGGAAAACTGGACGGCTGACGTAGTCGCCGCTCTCAAGTTCACCCGCATGGATTTCCACAACTGGAAACAGGAAAGCGGTACGTCTTCTTCGACGTGGCTCTTCACGTACGATGCAGACCTCAAGGGACACTGGAGTGTTGCTGACTGGCGTACCAAGGTGAATCTCGCTTTGGGTCAGACTTGGACGGACGGTTATGGCAAGCGCAAGTCTGCCGATAAGATCTTTATCGAAACGATGGGCGATTTCCACGCGGCCGAATTGTTCAAGCCGTATATCGGTGCCCGCTTTGAATCTCAGTTCTTGAAGGGCTACGAATACAGCGAAGACGAAGATGGTAACGAAATCAAGACGACCGTTTCCAAGTTCATGGATCCGGGTTACGTGACGCAGATGGCCGGTATCGGTTACTTCCCGAACGACAACTTCTCTACGCGCCTCGGCTTTGCTAACCGCATGACCATTTCGAACAAGTACCATTACGCCGACGATCCGGATACTGAAAAGTTTGAAAAGTTCAAGGACGAACCGGGTCTCGAAAGCATTACGGAATTCAAGTATTCGTTCTCTGACTTGGTGAGCTTCAAGAGCCGTCTCTGGGCTTTCGTCAACTTCAAGGGCTTCAAGGAAATCGATGGCAAGTGGGAAAACCTCCTCTCTGTCACCCTTTCTCCGCTCTTCGAAGTCCAGGTCGGTTACGATGTCGCTTACGACAAGGACTTGGACGAAGATTCCCAGCACAAGAACATGGTCCTTCTCGGTGTGACCTGGCGCTGGTTCTAATTCGTTGTGACGGATATAGACATTGTTTAAAGGAACCGCTTCGGCGGTTCTTTTTCTATCTTTGTGCGTACAAAATTGAAGAGGTTTTTATGGCTATTACTGTTGTGGACTACAATGCAGGCAACTTGACGTCGGTGATGAATGCGCTCAAGCACATAGGCGTGGATGCCAAGGTGAGCCATGACGCTGACGAAATTGCGAAGGCCACACGCTTGATTTTCCCTGGCGTGGGCGCTGCGGCGTCTGCCATGGAAACCTTGACAAGAACCGGAATCGGCGAGGCCATCAAGGCGGTGGTCAAGGCCGGGAACCCGGTGCTCGGCATCTGCATCGGCTGCCAGATTATTCTCGAAGAAAGCGAAGAAGATGGCGGCGTCAAGACGCTCGGGCTCATTCCGGGGCGCGCCGTGCGTTTCAAGGACGAACCGGGCCTCAAAATCCCGCACATGGGCTGGAACCAGGTGAACTTCACCCGCGAACACCCGATTATGAAGGGCATCCGCAGCGGTTGCGATTTTTACTATGTGCATTCCTACTACCCACAGGTCCCGGCCGAATACGCATTTGCCGAAACGACTTACGGCACGCAGACATTCACGGGACTCATCGGTAAGGACAACTTAATTGCTAGCCAGTTCCATCAGGAAAAGAGCGGCGAAGTCGGCCTTGCCATGCTCAAGAACTTCTGCGACTGGAACGTTTAACTCCGAATCCCTAAAAAAATCTTAACTGCAATTTTATAAGTTTAAATCCTTTGTATTTTATGTATCATGAAAATACTATTTTTGTTAAAATTCATAAAAACTTATAATTTTTAATAAAAAAATGAATAAAAAGTATCATGAAGTATTGCTTTATTTGAAAAAAAGTAGTATATTAGATAATGCGAAATCCGTTGCGGATGGAGCGAAATAAGCTTGTTCTGGATTTTAATACACCTCGGAGATTACGGATGAGAACCGTATGTATAGGAGGAGGAAAGTTCTTCATCCGTAATTTCTTCGAGGGTGGTTTCCCGAAACTGGACAGCATGGGTAATGAACAGGAGTATCTCTCTGCCTGTTCAGCAAGGCGCGGCTGGGATGTCTTTCCTCCGTGCCTTGTTTTTTCGATGAGAGTATCATGAAAAGGAGACTTTTTTAAGAAAATGCTAAAAATTAACTATTTTTAAAGGAAAATACTATAGAAGTATCATAAAGAATTTCCACACAAAAGAAACAAATATATATTTAGAGTTATGAAACCGGTTACGGAATATCAGGATTATCGCGTTTATATGCAGGACTACTATAACGAACGAAAGAGAGTTTCGTCGTTTTCGTGGCGTGAATTTACGCGTGCATCGGGCTTTACTTCTCCGACATACCTCAAGTTGGTTTGCGAGGGAAAGACACGTCTTTCTCCTTTGGGAGCCGACAAGGTCGGGGCGGCGATGCATTTGGCCGGCTTTGAACTTGAATATTTCAAATCGATGGTGACCTATTGCCATGCCAAGACGGACCAGGAACGTAAAATCGCCTATGAAGGTATGCTGGAGCTTGCGCATAACAACAAGGTTAAGATCGTCGATGGCGAGGCGTTCCAGTATTTCGAATCCTGGGTTCATCCTGTCGTGAGAGAACTTGCACCGGTGATGCCGGGAGCGACGCCGGGCGAAATTGCAAGGCGCTGTTGCCATGAGGTTACGGCGGCGGATGTCCGTGAATCGCTCGATTTCATGGTTAAGGTGGGCCTGCTCAAGAGGAAGGGCCTCGCCGCTTACGAACAAACGGACAAGCATTTGAAAGGGGCTTCGGACGTAATGCCGGTGGTGTTGCGTTCCATGCACCGTGAAATGGGGTCGTTTGGCACGGAGGCCATTGATCGCTATGCTCCGTCGGAAAGAAATATTACGGGCCTCACTATGGGCATTTCTGCAGAAGATTACGAAAAAATTGTGCAGGAACTGGACGCTTGTCGCAAAAGGATTACGCAAATTGCCTTGAACAGCCGGGGCACCGAGCGTGTTTATCGTTTGAATTTACAGTTGTTTCCGTTGACGTGGAGAGAGGATGATGTTAAAGAAAATAGTTAGTGCTTTTTCTTGTGTTTCTTTGTTCGGGATTGTCGCTTGTTCGGAGAATACCGCTGGTGTCACCGAAGAGGAAAATCCGGCGTTGGCATTTGAAGTGAAAGAGCCGACCAGTTATGATTTGTGGACTTTTAACAGTCAATCTGGAAACAATAATAGCGGATACTGGTTCGATTTGGATGATGCCAGTGAATCCGATGCGACCATCACGTTGCCGGCTCCGCTTGGCGATGGATCCTCTGAACGCGCGATGAAGGCGGTTGTGGATGCGTGCGGCGGTATTTGCGGTACGGTCGAGTTTGCTGAATCTTCGAAACCGCTCTTGAGTGCCGGTATTGGGTTCAGCCTCGGCAAGGAAAATTCGACGGTGGATGCGTCTTCGTGGAATGGCCTGTGCGTGACGTATGAATCCGAACTCGATATGCGGTTGAAGTTCAGTCTTGGCAAGGATGATGCTAATGTCGATAGCGACATGCCGTTTGCGGAGTTCCCCAAGGTGTCGAAAGTTGGAACCCGTTGTGCCAAGTGGGAAAACTTCAAACAAAATCGTTTGAACAACATTACGGGCGAAGAAGCCGCGAAAAAGCTCGGTGCTGTGCTCTTCGAATTCGTGGGCAAGTCGAAACAGAAGGGCTCGTTCAACATCAAGGGCCTTGGCTCGTATAAGGATGTTGAATCCCAGCAGAATGGTGAAAAGAAGCCGTTGTCCAGTTCGTCCACGGGTGAGATGTGTTCGTATGAACCTGTTCATGACTTGTGGTATGGACCGGATCACATGGGTCAGGTAGAAACCGAACTGTCGAACGAGACGGAATCGAATGGTTATTGGTTTGATTTCATAGATTCTACACAAAATGCAATGTTGATGTGGCCGGTATCTAAAGGAAATGACTATTCGATCGAATCCCTGGATCCGATTATTGAAAGCTGTGACGGTCTTTGCGCGAGAGTTAGTTTTATTGACAAATGCTCTGTAGGTGTAGGCTTCCATATTGTTGGTGAAACTTCTGGCACTGAGAATGAACCTGCATTTGGCGATGCGGAAAATTGGGGAGGCCTCTGCGTGACATATTCCTCTGAATTGGGAATGGATGTTGTGATGAGCACCGCTAACGAAAGCATTATTTCACAAGCTTCCAATATGCCGAGGGTCTCTTTGCCCAGTAGTGTTGATGTTACGACACAGTGCATGAAGTGGAGTGATTTTAAGAATCCTGATGGCGAATTGGGCGATGCGTCCAAATTCAGATCGCTGTTGTTCTTTATTAATGGAGATCGCGGAATCGAAAGCGAGTTCAAACTCGTGGCGCTTGGACGGTTTAGCAGTCTTTCTGATGCTAGTTGCAAAGTCAACTGGAGTTCCAGTTCGAAGAATACCGTCAGTTCTAGCTCCCGCTCCCACTCAAGTTCTAGCGCCGATTCGGACAGCATTAGATTGTTCAAAGGAAATGAAGGGTATGAAGATGTCTGTTCGTTTAGTTCCGTAAATGATTTGTGGTATGGAATAGATAGAATTCCTTATGTCAATACGGGATTGGCCAATGAGACGGAAACGGCTGGCTATTGGTATAATTTTGGATATATGAGCGATGCTGGGGAGGGTACTGTATTCACTTGGCCTACGGCTTTGGGGAATGAATACGATGATTTGGCGTTGGATTCGGTTATTGATTTTTGTGCTGGTGTTTGTGCAGAGATGTACTACAAAATGGATGCTTTTTCGGGTGTAGCGTTTAACGTTGTTGGTGCAATTTCTATAACGGACAATTCATTGTCGGCGGGGGATGCGTCGAGCTGGGGCGGCCTATGTGTGACGTACGCCGCTGATGCGGATATGGATGTCGTGATGATTAGTTCTTTGGAAGGCGATAATGCTGGCAAGATTCCGCTTCAGCCGAAAGTGACTCTCCCGAAGAGCATTGATGTCACGACAAAGTGCATGGAATGGAGCGATTTTGTTTCTTCGGACGGAAAAACATCCGGCGATGCGTCTGCTTTAACAACGCTTTTGTTCGGTTTTTATGGTAGTGGCGGACAATATATTCGCTTTAACATAATGGGCTTGGGTCAGTACCATCGTCTCTCCAATCCTGAATGTACTGCCAAGGAACACTTCGTCTCTGGAGAATAGCGAGTCCTTTGCTTATCCTATTATTGACTTTTGCAGCGGATTAATATAAATTAAGTTTGTTGTAATGGAGGATAGGATTGTGTATAAGGCAAATCTTGGTATCGCCGCCGCTTTGTTGTTGGGTGTCGTCGCCTGTTCTGACGACAATCCGTCGGACGCATCCGTCGTTTCGCCGGAGTCTAGCGGGACTCCGGTGGTGTCTGGCGAAAGCAGTTCGTCTGTTGCGGAGTCGAGCAGTGGCGGGAGTGCCGCGAATGTCTCGTCGAGCAGCGAAAATGTCACGATGTCATCGAGTAGCGTGACTGCAAATTCCTCAAGTAGTGCAAAAGTGCCGAAAAATACGGCCGCTTGTTTGTGGCGGGGCACGGATGAATACGTTCCTGTGAAGACAGGACTTGATCCTGACGATAAATATGGTGCCGGTTACTGGTATAATTTCGGAGATAGTTTTAAAGGTGGAAAGTCGTTTATTGAATTTCCGATTAATGACGATGATCAATTGAATGAATGGGAAAATATTGTACGTCTTATAGGGGAATGCGGCGGCTATTGTGGTGCGTTTGTTTTAGATAGGGGTTCTGCAAACGAAGCGTATGCCGGTTTTGGTTTCAATGTTGCTGGCGTTGAAGACCCGATGAAGTCGAACCCCATTGATGGTGTGAGAGAAGGGAATATCAGCGATTGGGGTGGTGTATGTGTAACATACGCCGCAGATCAGGATGTTTATTTGGAACTCGAAGCTGATAGTGCTGCTTTATATGAAGTTAAGCTTGATAAATCTATTGATTTTGCAGAAAAGTGCGTTACATGGAGTGAATTGAATGCTGAAGAATCTTCAAAGCATGCTCGTAGCATTAGATTGAAAATGAAAAGTACCGAGAAAATGACGGGGCACCTTACTGTTTCGGCAATCGGTAAATATGATGCGAATGGAGCTTGTGAAATTGAGGGTTACGCTTATGTTATACCTGATGGTATGAGGAACTTTTTAGCTGGAACAATTGTACTGCGCAGTTCTAGTTCTGAACAAAGTGCTTCGTCGGGTAGCAGTGCCAGTGGAAATTGCGAGGCCCCGCAGACGGTTAGCGGGCTTTGGAATCGATTGTCGAATCCTGGATCGGATGACCGTGTGATTACGGGACTAGATAATGGTACCGAAACTTCTGGATATTGGTTCAGCTTTGGAGATGAAGAATCTGGTAACGGAAAAGTGGTTTACCCGTCAACGCCCGGGATTGATTATACGACGACCGATCAAGTTTTTGATTACTGTATGGGCGTTTGCGGTTCGCTTGAATTTTCAAAGGAAGGTTATTTGGGCGTAGGTTTTCATGTCGCGGGCGTAGTTGATCCTATGGATGATAATTCGCTAGTGGCTAAGGCTAATATCTCAAGTTGGGGCGGCTTGTGTGTAACGTATGCTTCGGAATCTGACTTGGAAGTTGTTTTGACTTATGCTCAAACTAGTGGATTTGGAGATTTTTCAAGAATGCCTAAGACAACATTGCCGAAGTCCATTGAGTTAAAGACGGTATGTCTCGATTGGGAAAAATTTATGTCGGTGTATAGTGAAGTGAGTTGGACGTTTATGACATCAGTTCTCTTTGTTGTCCACGGCGATGCAAACGCTAAGAGCCGATTTAATATAAGGGGGCTCGGCAAGTACTCCGACAAAACGAACTTCTGTTCGCCGGGCGAAGATGTGTTCGTATCAGGAAAGCTGGGATTGGTTATCCCTTGATTAACCTTTATTACGTCATGTAGGAGAACATATGCTTAAGAAAATTCTTGGCCTTGCTACGTCTGCTTTCTTGCTAAGCCTTGTCGCCTGCTCCGATGACAATCCATCGGATGCGTTTGCGGAGTCACCTGAGTCTAGCGGGACTTCGTTTGTGTCCGGTGAAATTAGTTCGTCGAGTGATGAACTTTTGAGTTCGGGAGAAATGATTGGAGCTCCATCAAACAGTGGCGCCCAAACGACTCGGTATAACTTGTGGGACCCTGCCGTCGACTACAAGGTCAATACGGGGAACGATAGCACTGGTTTTTGGCAAACCTTTGGCGATAACTTGTTTGACCTTCAAG
>JAEEGI010017535.1_pt1 | contig 14663 bp, 13 predicted proteins | sample 8958751 | NCBI WGS metagenome assembly JAEEGI01 (sample SAMN16246545, study PRJNA631951) | gut metagenome | biome: gut microbiome; feature: rumen; material: KS-attached | host: Bos | place: Iran: Karaj | collected 2018-10
GATTGCCGATGCCATGGAAAAAGTTGGTGACGACGGCGTTATCACCGTGGAAGAATCCAAGACCATGGACACCCATCTGGAAACGGTGGAAGGCATGCAGTTCGACCGCGGCTACATCTCTCCTTACATGGCTACCGATGCGGAAAAGATGGAAGCGGTTATGACCAATCCGCTGGTATTCATTACCGACCGCAAGATCAATGTGATTCAGGACATCATGCCCGTATTGGAAAAAGTGGTACAGGCCGGCCGCGAACTGCTGATTATTGCAGAAGACGTGGAAGGCGAAGCGCTGGCAACCCTGGTTGTAAACAAACTGCGCGGCACCTTCAAGGCTGTTGCTGTTAAGGCTCCCGGCTTTGGTGACCGCCGCAAAGCCATGCTGCAGGATATCGCCATTCTCACCGGCGCTACCGTAATCAGTGAAGAGATGGGCCGCAAACTGGACAGTGCTTCCATGGAAGACTTGGGTAGCGCAGGCCAGGTCCGCGTAAGCAAAGAGCTGACCACCATCGTGGACGGCGGCGGCAAGAAAGCCGAAATCAAAGCCCGCGTGGAACAGATTAAGGCCCAGATTCCGGAAACCACGTCCCAGTTTGATAAGGAAAAATTGCAGGAACGCCTGGCAAAACTGGCCGGCGGTGTTGCCGTGATTAAAGTCGGCGCGGCTACCGAAGTAGAACTGAAAGAAAAGAAACTGCGCATTGAAGACGCCCTGAACGCTACCCGCGCAGCCGTCGCCGAAGGCATCGTACCCGGCGGCGGGACCGCACTGCTGGAAGCCCAGACCGTTCTGGACAAAGTGAAGGCAGTTGGCGATGAAAAGACCGGCGTGATGATTGTCCGTCGCGCTATCGAAGAACCGGTCCGCCAGATTGCCCACAACGCAGGTCTGGAAGGCGCCGTTATCGTTGACAAGATTCGTCATTCCAAGAAGGGTGTTGGCTTTGATGCCCTGAATGAAAAATATGTTGACATGATCGAAGCCGGTATTGTAGACCCCACCAAGGTTACCCGCAGCGCGCTGCAGAACGCGGCTTCCATCGCGTCCATGGTACTGACAACCGAGACCCTGGTTGCGGACAAACCGGAACCGAAACCGGCTATGCCCCCCATGCCTCCCGGAGGAATGCCTGGCATGATGTAATATGCTGCTGAGGAAAACATTTCATTAACTGGAAATATTCCTTACGAATGAAGCTCAACGGACTTCGTTAAAAAACTTAAAATCATTAAAAAAGACAGGCTGCAAGTATTTTGCAGTCTGTCTTTTATTTTGCAAAGGTATCAGAAATTGTTTTCCTGCGCGTCAAAGTAAGCACACAGGCGCGAGCGGTTTTTCACGTTGTATTTGTGATACAGCTTGGCCAAAGCTTTCTTTATGGTGATTTCGGCCAGACCGAACACGGCGGCAATATCTCTTATCTGCATCCCGCTGCGAAGCATCTGTACCAGTCTCTTTTCCCGTTCAGTCAGCCCGTCATACAGATGCGTGTTCCGGCGGGTCCGGTTTGCCTGTTGGATTGCCAGCATTTCCTCTGGCGAAATCCGTTTGGTGGTAAATGAATTATGTATATAGACCAGTTCCCACCCGTTTTGATCCGCTTTCATATTTTTACGGCGGCGGAACAGCAGTGTTTCGTGCAGACACTCCTGCTCGTTCTCCCTTCCTTCTTCCGTTACCCGAAGATCGCATACAACTTCGCATAACCAGTGATCCCAGCCAATCCGTTTTGTTGTATACTTATCCTGTTTCATGATACAGGGAAGCAGTGTACTGTAAGCTTTGCTGATAAAAAACTCAACTTTCTTTCTGCCTTCCGCCTGCATATTTTTTCCAGCGCCCAGGTAGTAGGCATCAGGGGCAAGCAGGGAAAACAGAAAATCCAGTTTCCGTTCTATAAAAAAGGAACGGACAAGTTTTTTGGAAATGAACTTGATTTGATTTTCAGATGTACTTCTCATTTTATATTGCATCCCCTCAAAAAAACAAAAAATAAAAAATATAACTATATAAATCATAATATCGAATACAGACTGTAAAGTCAATTGTTTTCTGCTTTATACACAATTTTTTCTGTTGCCAAAAGATGATTTGTTGTGGTATATTTTTCTTGTTTGAAAACAGATTTAGAGTTTTTATGGTGGCAATTCATATGAAAATAAAAAGAGAATAATGGATTGCTGTTTGTCTGCACGCAATGGTTTGCTGCAACGTGTTTTGTATTGTTTTGAATGAGGAGGCTGACTTAAAATGAAAGAAAACCATGAACTTGTACTGGTCATCGACTTCGGTGCCCAATACGCCCAGCTGATCGCCCGACGGGTGAGGGAATGCAGCGTGTACTGCGAAATCGTTCCCTATTCCTGCCCGCTGGAAAAGATTAAAGAAATGGATCCGGCGGCTATCATCCTGTCCGGAGGTCCGGCCAGCGTGTATGTGGAGAATGCGCCCAAGGCGGATGCAGGTGTTTTTGAATTAGGTATTCCTGTATTGGGCATCTGCTATGGCCATCAGTTCATGTGTCAGACGTTAGGCGGCAAAGTTTCTTCCGCCAATATCCGGGAGTACGGAAAGACCGCGATAGAGCTGGATGCGAAAACGCCGTTGTTTGCAAACCTGATCGAACAGAATATCTGTTGGATGAGTCACACGGATTTTGTGGCGGAGCCCCCTGCGGGATTTGAATTGTTGGCTGTTACCGGCGACTGCCCCGTGGCGGCGGTGGGCAATGCGGAGAAAAAGTTCTACGGCGTGCAGTTCCATCCGGAAGTGGAGCACACACCTTTTGGCAAAAAGATGATTTCCAACTTTTTGTTTGACATCTGTCAGCTGAAAGGCGACTGGTCCATGAAGTCTTTTGTGGAACGTAAAGTGGCGGAAATAAAAGCAAAGGCCGGAGATAAAAAAGTACTAGGCGCCCTCAGCGGCGGGGTAGACTCTTCCGTAGCCGCGGTGCTGGTGCATAAAGCCATTGGGAAACAGCTTACCTGCATCTTTGTGGACCACGGTCTGTTGCGTAAAGATGAAGGGGACCAGGTGGAAAAAGTTTTCAAAGATACCTTTGATATGAACTTTATCCGGGTTAACGCGGCGGAACGTTTCCTTGGCAAACTGAAAGGCATCACCGAACCGGAACAGAAACGCAAAATTATTGGGGCGGAATTCATCCACGTGTTTGATGAGGAATCACAAAAACTGGGTAAGGTGGATTTTCTGGTACAGGGCACCATTTATCCCGACGTGGTGGAAAGCGGCGGCACAGGTACCAGCGCCACCATTAAGAGCCATCACAATGTGGGCGGCCTGCCGGAAGATATGGATCTGCAGCTGATCGAACCTTTGCGGGAATTATTTAAAGATGAAGTGAGGGCAGTGGGGATTGAGCTGGGTATCCCCGAAGACCTGGTGTGGCGGCAGCCTTTCCCGGGACCTGGCCTGGCTATCCGCGTGCTGGGGGAAGTGACAGAAGAAAAACTGAAGATTACCAGAGAGGCGGACGCAATTTTCCGGGAAGAGATTGCCAATGCCAGACTGGATCGCACTATCTGGCAGTATTTTGCCTGCCTGCCCAACATTCACAGCGTGGGCGTCATGGGAGATGGACGCACCTACAGCTATACCGTGGCGCTGCGGGCCGTACTGTCCACTGACGGTATGACCAGTGACTGGGCCCACATTCCCTACAGTGTACTGGATACGATTTCAAGGCGTATCGTCAATGAAGTTGAGGGTGTCAATCGCATCGTGTATGATATTACCAGCAAGCCACCGGCCACAATTGAGTGGGAATAAATAACAGAATCCCCGGAATCAGCAAACTGATTCCGGGGATTAGCATTTTCAGATATCACACGAATTCAGATATCACACGAACCGGCACACGTGGTCCACGGCAATATCAGAGAAACCGAACGCTTCCGCTTTCGTCATTTTACCATTGCAGATGTCATGGATGGCATCCACCATTTCCCGCCCCATTTCCTGGTAGGTCTTTTCGCCCCGGACGATGGCGCTCAAATCGATGTCCATGTTGTCTTCCATTTTCTGATAGGTGCGCCCGTTGGCCGTAACTTTTAATACCGGAACGATAGCGTTGCCGGTGGGGGTGCCGCGGCCTGTGGTGAAGATGATGGCCTGGCAGCCGGCGGCAGCCATACTTGTGACTGAAGAAATATCGTAGCCCGCAGTGTCCATGACGACAGCGCCGCGTTTGGTCGGAGGCACTCCCTGTTCCAGCACTTCCACCACGGGACGGGTGCCGCCCTTGCGGATGCAGCCCAGGCTCTTCTCGTCCAGTGTGGACAGACCGCCAGCCTTGTTGCCAGGAGTGGGCTGGCCCGCACGGCAGTCCTGACCCGCTGCGGTCAGATGTTCTTCGTAAACCCGGCAGACTTCAATGATCTGGTCATGAATTTCTTTGTTGGCGCCGCGTTTGGCCAGTACGTGCTCGCCGCCGATCCATTCAATGGACTCACTCATCATGGTGGTGGCGCCCATGTCAACCAAAATGTCACTGAGTTCCCCGACGGCCGGGTTGCTGGCGATGCCGGAGGTGGCGTCGGAGCCGCCGCATTCAATGCCCATCAGGAATTCGGAAATGTCAAACAGTTCTTTTTGCTGCATGGCGGCCTCGGCAGCCATATCCCGGGCAGCCCGGACCGCTTTCTCAATCGTCTTCAGGGTGCCGCCTTCGTCCTGGATGCCGAAGGAAACCACCGGTTTGGAAGTCATAGCCTGGATTTTTTCACGGAGTTTGTAGTGGGGGACCGTTTCGCAGCCCAGACCGATAATTACCACACCGTACACGTTGGGATTGCAGGCAAAGCCGGTTAACACTTTCTGGCTCATCTCAGTGTTGGCGGCCACATCGGAACAGCCCGTGTTGAATACGATGTTCACTGCTCCCCGCACCTGGGAAGCCACAATGCGGGAACTTTCGCTGCCGCAGGCACAGCCCGGAAGGATCAGCACATGGTTGCGGATGCCGGGGCGACCTTCCGCGCGGCGGTATCCCCAAAACTTGAACCCTTTCAGGTCAGGCGCGCCGCCGGACTGTCTGGCGCACATCTGGAAATCTGCAGGCGCCAGCTCGCTGTCATAATCCCGGGGCACGCTGAACAGATTGTGGTCCGCTACCCAGCCGCCTGCCGGAATATCTTCTGAAACTGTGCCCAGGCTTTCACCGTATTTGATGACGTGACCGCCTTTGGGAATATCTGCCAGTGCGATTTTGTGGCAATAGGGGATATTCTCTTTCGCCACAACAGAGCAGATTTCCTCTCCATTCCGGTAAACGGCCTTGCTTCCTGCCGGAACTTCCGTCACGCAGGTGACCACATTATCGGTGGTGTCCATCATGAGAGCATTGATTTCCATGGTGTGTTCCTCCTCATCTTAAAAATATATCCGCGCTTACATTTTCTGTTACAAAAACAATAACATAGTTTTGTTGTGAAATCAAATTTGAGATGCTATAATTTATCTATATTACTGGTGCTCTTGATCACTGTTTTTTTGGAGGTTTGCATGGAAACGCTGAAAAGCATCGTACTTATGATTGATGCGGACAATACACAGCTGTCTAAAATTGAAAATGTCATCCAGGAAGTGTCCACATACGGGCGCATTGTGGTGAAACGGGCCTACGGAAACTGGAAGAAGGAAGCATTAAAGAACTGGGAAAACGAACTGAAACGCCTGGCCATTAAGGCGGAGCAGCAGTTTGATTACGTGTCCGGCAAGAACGCTACGGACATTGCCCTGGTCATCGACGCCATCAATCTGCTCCACAAAGGAATCTACGACGCCTTTGTGATCGTGGCCAGCGACAGCGACTATACCCCGCTGGCCATCAGTCTCCACGAATCCGGCGTGTATGTTATCGGCATCGGCGAAAATAAAACCCCCAAGTCTTTCCGTAACAGCTGTGACGAATTTATTTTCCTGGAAAATATCGGGGTGGAGAAGGAAACCGCTGTGGCGGAAGAGCCTTCTGCTTCCGAAAGCGTAACCGAAAACAGCAAAACGAAAGTGAAAAAGCATGAGAATATAAATGAAATTCACAACCTGCTCCGCATCGCCTTTGATAAATTCCAGATCAATGACGACGATACGGATAACTATGTGAACATTGCTTCAGCCGGACAGTTTATCCGGCGGGCGAAACCGGACTTTGACGTGCGGAACTTTGGCTTTGAAAAATTATCCAAACTGATAGAAGCGTTCCCGGAAAAGTATGAACTGAAGAATTACGAATTCAACGGCAAGAAACAGATCGGTTACAAATGCAAAAAAACCAAAAGCAGAGGGAAGAAGAAGTAAAACTGCATTTAGAACTGATCGATGGTCAAGGTGATTCACATGCATATAATCCGCATTACGGTAATCCGCAAAGTCTGCCACAAAGATTTAATGAAAAAATATGAAAACCCGATGGAACACGCCTGCGACATGGAAGAGGGGCAGGTGTTCATCGCCAACGGCTGGCAGCGGCCGGAGGGCTTATGTGAAAGCGCGTGGGAAACCATGTCTCCCTTTGTTATGGCGCTGGCCCATGGGGCAGAAAATTTTTATGACGGCTGGATGAAGAATCCAAAATCGGCAATGATTTCCTGCAATGACGGTTTCCGTCCGGTGAGCTTTTTGCTGGAAACATTGGAGGAAGAGGAAGAATAGGAATAAAATACCGCTATGAAACTTACAGTCCTTGTGGATAACAACACTTATATCGATCAATACTACCTGGGCGAACCGGCTCTCAGTTTTTATATTGAAGACGGAACGGAGAAGATTCTCTTTGACACCGGCTACTCTGATGTGTTCATACGCAACGCGGAAGAGATGCAGATTGATTTGGCAGCGCTGACATGTATTGTACTCTCCCACGGGCACAATGATCACACCCGCGGCCTTACGTTTTTGTGGGATAAATATGATTTGCAGGATGTTAAGCTGGTGGCCCACCCCGGCGTATTTTCGCCGAAGCGGTACGGGGGGTCAGATGTGGGGGCCCCTTTTACAAAAGAGGACTGTCTTTCGCATGGCCTTAAGGTGATTGACGGGAGCAAACCGGTAAAGATAACGGAGCGGCTGACGTTTCTTGGGGAAATTCCGAGGGTCACGTCCTTTGAGTCCAAAGAGCCTGTTGGCGAGTGCACGGATATCGGTGTTGCCGATTTTGTACTGGATGACTCCGCCCTTGCCTATGAAGGTAAGGAAGGAGTGTTTATTGTGACAGGTTGCTCTCACAGCGGCATTTGCAATATTGTATTGCAGGCATTGAAATGCAGGGAAAAGATGGACGGTATACATCAAACGGTTTCCGGCATCATCGGCGGGTTCCATCTGTTAAAGAAAAATCAGCAGCTTACGGAAACAATCCGTTTTCTGGAACAACATACAAGGAGTCGGCTGTATCCCTGCCACTGCGTTTCCCTTGTAGCAAAGTGCGAGATGATGAAAACGCTTCCCGTTGCAGAAGTGGGCGTGGGGTTGGAATTGGAAATTGAATGATGCTGTTATTAGGAAATTACGGATGAAACCTGCAACCGCGTCAGGAAGATTACGCTGCAGGATAGAATAGTGAGATCATAATTAAGGAAAAAACAGGAATGAATTACTATGGAAGATAATTTCGAAAATACGGCTATTTTTTGTAAGGAATGCGGATGTCAGTTGAATCCGGGAGATAAGTTTTGCCGGGACTGTGGTTCGACGCAGATGCAGGAAGTAGATATCGAACCAATCAACGTGGAAAAGAAGATGAGGCTCAGGGCTGCGGAACTGCTGCCGTGTTTGAAACTTCCTGCCGGTTATATGCCGCTGATGTCCGACGGCCTGCCGGCGCGGGGCGGTATGCCGGATCCGCGTGAAATGCGCGGCCCGGATTATCAGCCTCCGGTATTCCGGCCGGAGATTAAGGACCTCTCGGTAAAACATGACAAGCCGGTGGAAATCAGTTCTACGGAAATCGATGTGTTCAATTTACGTTGTTCTTATTTTTCTCCGCCTTTTGATAACGAAGAAAAGATGAAGTGGTATCCTGCCGGGGACTACTGTTTCCATCTGATCCGCACATCCAAAGGCGCCCGCTGCCGTGTCGAATTTCACAGCTACAGCGATAACCGGGTAGAGGAGTTTGACGCGGATACCTTTGCCCTGACCCGTTTGGACAGACTGCTGAAGGAACATGACGTGGCGCAGCTGGACGGATATTCCGTGCACTCCCCGGGAGCTGGGAACCACGTGGATTTACTGGTACAGTACAGGGGAGGGGAACGGATCGCGGCAACCGGTCTGCCTCCCCAAAACAACAAACACTTTAATGAAGAATGGTTCATTGATTTTTTCCGTAATCTGTCCGGCGCTTTCGGGAAAAACATCTTTACGGATTCTTTTAAGGAAAGGGAACAGGGTGAAAGGGCAGCCGCCGCCAGATGGATCAGCACCGTAAACAGCGCGGCCGGCGCATCATCAGGCAATGCCGCGGACGGTTCCTGGCAATGCAGCTGCGGTCAGTATAATACCGGCCCATTCTGCATCAATTGCGGGCGGGTCGGGCCGAAAGCGTAAAACAATGTTCCGCTAACCGGGAGGAAATAATAATGATCTCATATGTTTGGCCTATTGCGCTGGTGGTCTTTTCCAACACGCTGTACCAGATTTGTGCTAAAGAGGTGCCGGCGGGCATGAACGCCTTTGCGTCCCTGACCGTGACCTATCTGGTGGGGGCAGTGGCCTCCGGTCTTTTGTTTTTGGTAACGGGAAACGGAGCGAATCTTTTACAGGAGTACGGCAGGCTGAACTGGGCCCCTTTTGTGCTGGGCCTGGTGATTCTGGGACTGGAAGCGGGATGGATCTATGCTTACAAAGCAGGCTGGCCGGTTAGCACGGCTTTCATCGTGCAGAGCGCCATCCTGGCGGGCTTTCTGCTGGCAGTCGGGTATGCGCTGTACCGGGAACCCCTGGCCTGGAATAAGGTTGCGGGTGTGGTAATATGTTTAATCGGCCTGTATGTGATAAATTATAAGTAAAAAAATTTTCGAATCTGTTGCTTTCCTCTTGCTTTTTTGACGTTCTCTTGCGATAATTTATAGTAAGAATATGATTTGCATCGATGACGTCATTGCATTCAGTAAAAATTCAACATTTCGGCAGTTTATCCGGTCGTTATCCAAGGCATGACAATGAAGTCAGAGAGATTTTCTTTGTCATGCTTTTTATTTGGGGGGTTGTTTATGAAAACACTGTTGGCACACACAAAAGAAATCAATGAACAGCTGGCCCGGTACGGAGTAAAATTCGGAATCTACAAGGACGGAACCTTTAATGAGCGGCTGTTCCCCTTTGACCCGGTTCCCCGGCAGATTCCGGAAAAAGATTACGAGGTGCTGGAAAAAGGCCTGATCCAGCGCGTGACAGCGCTGAACAAATTCATCTACGACATCTACCACGACAAAAAGATCGTGCGCGACGGGGTGGTGCCGGAAGAGTTTGTATACCGTTCCCCCGGGTATCTGGCCCAGTGCGAGGGCATCACGCCTTCTAAAGATGTGTACAGCCATATTTCCGGCATTGACCTGGTGGAAGGCAAGGACAACGAGTGGTATATTCTGGAGGACAACCTGCGGATCCCCTCCGGCGCGTCCTATCCGCTGATCGCCCGTACCCTGTGCCGCCGCTGCAGTCCGGAAACCTTTAAGCGGTACCGTGTCCGGGATAACCGGAATTACGGCGCCCTGCTGAAACGGACCATGGATTACGTGAACACGGGCGGCATCAACGTGATCTTTACGCCGGGCCGTTATAACGCGGCTTACTTTGAGCATTCCTACCTGGCGGAACAGGCGGGGGCGGTGCTGGCGGAAAGCAACGACCTGTTTGTGGAAAACCAGACTCTGTATTACCGCACCAGCCGGGATCCTGTGAAGGTAGGCGCGGTGTACCGCCGGGTCAGCGACGAATACATGGATCCCCTCTGCTTCGAACCCACATCTCTGATCGGCATTCCCAACCTGATGGACGCGTACCGGGCGGGCAACGTGGCGGTGATGAACGCGCCCGGCAACGGCGTGGCGGATGACAAGGGCATCTACTATTTCGTGCCGAAGATGGTTAAGTATTATCTGGGCGAGGACGCGATCCTGAAGAACGCGCCCACCTATCTGCCCTATTATGAGGAAGACCGCAAGTACACCCTGGACAACATCCACCGTCTGGTCATCAAGGACGTGGCGGAAGCGGGCGGTTACGGCGTGGTGTTCGGCGAAAACCTGACACAGGAACAGCGGGAAGACCTGAAAAACACGATCCTCAAGGCGCCGCGGCGTTTTATCGCCCAGGAAGTGATTGATTTTAAGGATCTGCCCATTCTGGATAACGGCGAAACGGTGGAACGCAAGGCAGACCTGCGCGCGTTCGTCCTCAGCGGTGAGAATGTGCAGGTATGGCCCAGCGGACTGACCCGGTTCTCCCGGAACCCGGACAGCTTCGTGGTGAATTCTTCGCAGGGAGGAGGCTTCAAGGACACATGGATAGTTTGTCAGTAAGCAAATTGAACCGTCTCTACTGGCTGGGACGTTATTATGAACGGCTGTCTACCACCCTCAGTTACCTGTGGGACTGGTACGATGTAATGATCGACGGCGAGATCGATTATCCCGATTTTTGCCGGAAGCTGAGCATCGACTGCTGTTATAAAGACGATAAAGATTTTATGCATAATTATGTGTTTGATAAAAACAACCCCGATTCCCTGCGTACGGTGGCGGACGCCATGCTGGGCAACGGCATGGTGCTGCGTGAGATCATCGGCAGCCGCACCCTGGCCTATCTGGAACTGGCGGTGATGGGGATGAAGAGCGCGGAGGAAAGTGACAGTCCCACCTTACCGCTGCAGCGGGTCATCGATTTTATCATGGCTTTCCGTGGCAGTTACGATGACATGATCGACGATGAAAATGTGCGTAACATAATTAAATGCGCCGCCGGTGTGGAGAGACTGAGTTTATACCTGCGCCTGGGCTGGCATCTGGATTTGGTGAAATCGGAGATTGGCAAGTTGATGAAGCGGATGAACCGTACGTCGCTGCAGCCGTCCCATACTTCGCTGCAGGTGCTGCTGTCCGCAAAAAATCCGGAAACGCCGGAAGAACGCAAGAAGCTGCTGGACGCGGCGGAGAATCTGTTTGTAGTGTGAGGGAGAAAACGGCAGGCCCTGCTGCAGAATAAAAAGATGTGGCTGTGCCGCAGAAAATTGCAGGGCTGGCTGAAGAGGAAGGTGTCCCATGCGTCGAGAATTATCCTTTTATTTTGATACGGTTTTGAACTTTTCAGGTTCCGTGACGGAACACAACTTTCTATTGCGCTGCATCCCCGCCGATGCCCCGGAACAGAGCATCCTTTCTTATACGCTGACGGTGTATCCTGACGGCGCGGCTTCATTGGGCCGTGACTCTTTCGGGAACGTAGTGCGCGCAGGCAGGGTAGTGGAGGCCCATGACTCTTTCCGCTACACCTTGCAGGGGATGGCGTACCGCGATGATTCCCTGCGTGTGCCTGAAGAAGCGGCGCCGTTTTACCGTTACGCTTCGCCCCTGACCCAGGTTACGCCGGAACTGGAAGCGTTTTATGAAAGTATTGTGAAAGAAGCGGCCGGCGGTATGGCGCAGGCCCGGTCACAGAACAGTGAGCAGGTGCAGGCAGCGTCGGGAAGCTTCAGCGCTATGAATGCGTTAGAGAAAGCCCGGATTCTCTGCGCGAAGGTGAATGAGCATTTTACATACACGCCCGGTGAAACCAATGTGATGACAACGGCAGGCGAAGCATTTGTCACGGGGAAAGGCGTGTGCCAGGATTATGCCCATGTGCTGATCACGTTGTGCCGTATGGCAGGCATGCCCGCCCGGTATGTCAGCGGGCTCTTTGTAGGGGAAGGGGCCAGCCACGCCTGGACGGAAATCTGGATGGACGGTCTGTGGTACGGCATTGATCCCACCCATAACTGTCCGGCAGATGAAAAATACCTGAAGCTTTGTATCGGCCGTGATTACAGTGACTGCCCGCTGGAGCGGGGCGTGTTCTCAGGCTGGGCGGAGCAGACGCAGAAAGTTTTTACAAAAGTGACAGACTAGTTAATACTTGCCTGACTTTTTCCAAGCTGTAAGGAGATCCCATGACAGAGACTGTGATTAAAGCGCCTCTTCCTGTGGGGGAGGCGCTTGTCATTCAAAAAAACCGCATTGCGGGGGCTGATCCGAAAAGCCACCGGCTTTCCATCGTCACCGGTACCCACGGCGACGAACTGGAAGGACAATACGTGGCCTGGCAGCTGGCCCGGGTGCTGGAAGAAAAGAAAAATATGGTACGTGGCACGGTGGATATTTATCCTGCCCTGAACCCTCTGGGCATCAGTACGATTTACCGGGGCCTTCCCGGCTTTGATCTGGACATGAACCGGATCTTCCCGGGCAGCCGCAGTGAAACCATGTATGAATATATTGCCAACGGCATCATCCGTGATATCAAAGGGGCGGACCTGTGTATCGACATCCATGCCAGCAATATTTTCCTGCGTGAGATTCCCCAGGTGCGCATTAATGAAAAAACGGCGAAGGTGCTGACGCCTCTGGCCAAACTGCTGAATATGGATTTTATCTGGATTCACAGCGCGGCCACAGTATTGGAGAGCACGCTGGCCTACAGCCTGAACATGCTGAAGACGAAAACCCTGGTGGTGGAGATGGGCGTGGGCATGCGCATCACCCGGAGTTACGGGGACCAGCTGATAACGGGTATTTTATCCGTCATGTCCCATCTGGGCATGCTTACGGAAGCGGCGCCGGAAGTCAAGCAGCCTGTGGTCAGCACCGATGGCAGCGTGGCCTTTATCAACGCGGATGCTTCCGGCTTTTTCATGCCCCGGGTCATGCATGGGGATTATGTGAAAAAAGGGCAGCCCGTAGGTTTCATCGCTGATGCCCTGAACGGAGTCACGAAAGAGGAGCTGTTCAGCCCGGTGGACGGCATGGTCTTCACCCTGCGTGAATACCCGGTGGTCAACGAAGGCTCGCTGATTGCCCGGATACTGGGAGGCATCGAACCATGAGAAGGGTTAAATTATTTACGATCGATGCGCTTCCGTACCGCCAGCCCATCCCGGTGTACGGATACCGTTTCGGCTCACGGAAAAAAACACTGGCTGTGATGGGCGCCATCCGGGGCGATGAAGTGCAGCAGATGTACACGGCGGCGCGCCTGGTGCGCAAGTTTTCGGAACTGGAAGCTGCGGGAGCTTTTGCGCCGGACTGCGGCGTGATGGTAGTCCCCTGTGCGGGGCAGTTCTCCATGAATGTGAGCAAACGCTTCTGGCCGCTGGACAATACGGACATCAACCGCATGTTCCCCGGCTATGGAGCAGGGGAGACGACCCAGCGCCTGGCAGACAGGATCTTTACAGCGCTGCAGGGATATAAATGGGGCGTCCATCTGGCCAGCTTTTATCTGCCCGGGGACTTTGTTCCCCATGTGCGGATCGTAGATACGGGGTACCAGGAGAATGAAGAAGGGCTGGACTTCGGTCTTCCCTACCTGGTGATACGCAAGCCGCACCCCTATGACACGACTACGCTGAACTATAACTGGCAGGTTTGGGAAACCCGGACCTTCTCAGTATATTCCCGTACGACGGACCGCATTGATGAGGAAAGCGCGGAAATGGCGGCGGACAGCGTGCTGTGTTTTCTGGCGAAAAAGGGAATGCTGCCTCATAAAAGGCCAGAGAGCGTGCTGCGGTTCCTGACGGAGAAAGGCATGCTTGGCGGTGACTTTCCGGAAGGTTTAAAAACGAAAACAGTTAAAGAAGAAAAGCTTGTGAACATCCACAATAAAGCAGGAGGCATCCTGATCCGGTACCATCACCCGGCGGATTTTGTCAGAGAGGGCAACCTGCTGGCGGAGATCATTGACCCTTATACCACAGAAGTTAAGGAAAGAGTCTGCACCCCGGCGGACGGCACGCTGTTCTTTGCCCACCACGCACAGCTGATAGCAGGGCATTCCATAGTGTACAGGCTGATTCCGGGGAGATAAAGAGTGTAAAGGATGCAAAGAAGCAGAGACAGGCAACGCATCGCTGCCTGTCTTTGATTCTTTATTTTTTTCTTGCAGTCTTTATCATTGTGCGATAAAATAATAAGGCAGTTTGTTGTCTGTTATTTAAGGTAAATTTTGAAAATAAGGATAGCATTTGCTGTTTTTTGTCCGGAGGCGGTCCAGGCTTTTCTGCAATAAAGCGGCATAATACTTCCCGTTTTTCACAAAAGAAACAGCGAGGGGTTTTCTGTATGAGCGGTTATTTTGGCGTTGTATCCAAAGAAGATTGCGTGTTTGATTTGTTTTTCGGCACAGATTACCATTCCCATCTGGGAACCCGCCGGGCCGGCCTGGCGGTGTACGGGGAGGATGGTTTCAACCGGTCCATCCACAATATTGAGAATTCGCCCTTCCGTACCAAGTTTGATGATGACGTCCATCACATGAAGGGCAATCTGGGTATCGGCTGCATTTCCGATTTTGAAGCCCAGCCCCTGATCGTCCGTTCCCACCACGGAACCTATGCCATTACCACCGTCAGCAAGATCAATAACATGGATGAACTGGT
>JAEEGI010017538.1_pt1 | contig 14661 bp, 14 predicted proteins | sample 8958751 | NCBI WGS metagenome assembly JAEEGI01 (sample SAMN16246545, study PRJNA631951) | gut metagenome | biome: gut microbiome; feature: rumen; material: KS-attached | host: Bos | place: Iran: Karaj | collected 2018-10
AAGCATGTTGAAGATGATGGAAAAATTAAGGAATTAAATGATATTTTGAAGAGATATGGGAAGTAAACAACTCAAACAAGCAATTGATAAGCATTTGTTTATCTCGTTGGATGACGAACTGATCACCCAGTTACATGAAGTGGCCAATTCAATGGTTGTTGACCTCGATGCAGTTTCTGTGTCGGACTATATCAGCTCTTTTATGCAAAACAATGTTAGCCATTCGTTCACAGAGGCGTTTAGGGTGAAGTATATAGAACTGTATGGTGACGAAATAAAACTGCCTGCCATTGTTTCAAGGATTCTTGAAATATATGTGATTCTGTTAGCTCTACAGTCGGATGAAACAGAAGAGAATGCAAAAATGCAATTCTCACTGATAGTCAAAAACTATGCAGTATTACGAAAAGGCGACTGGAATGGATTGTTGTGTCAAAACTGGATAGTAGAGATGTATTCATACTATGAGACGTATGCAGCTGCTATGGTTAAGAGTTCAATCAATTATTCACAACTTTTAGATGCTGTTGTACCAAGTGATAACTGGAACGATACAGGATTGGATATTACGCAACAGACTGTATATAACCAAGTAAGAAGTCTTTGTATGGCAGGTTATTATGGACGTGTCAGTGGGTATATTAAAACATCTGCATTTAAACAGCTTACCAGTCCTTTTTCACAAGTATATGTGTTGGTTTGTAAGATGGTAAAGGAATGGAATTGGAAATATTTATCATTAAGTCCAGTGAATAAACTTGTTGAAGTATTGGGTGAGAATTACAAAAGAAAGAAAATGCTAAGCAATATAGTAACAGAGGTGTTGGACGAAGTGCAAATTGATCAACTTTATGTTCCAGATGAAGAATCATCCGTGCTTTTGGCAAGAGTTCACAATAATCGGCCAATAGCAATTGATAGTAAAATGTTTACGGTTTTGGAGTTTGGCGTTTACACTTATTATGAGTTGTTGTTAGAAACTTTTAATGATTAAGAATATGGGAGAACAAGTTGACGATATTATCAATAAAATAACAGGTTCGAACCAAACCTCTGAAATTGGATCCAATGCGAATGCCAGTGACAGCGGACAGTTGCTATTCTGTGACGCAAAAAGTCAAGGTGAATTAAACGACTTTATTGACAGTGATCGACCCAAACTAGTGGCTCTAGTCGGCTTTGCCAACTATGGCAAATCAACCTTTATTGGGGCATTGTACGAACTTTTGATACAAAACCTCAATTATGGCGGGTACTCATTCGTGGATTCGGATACCTATGTTGGCTTTGAGCGTAGAGTGTTTCTTAGGCGGACTAATGATGAGGATACTTCGGATACAAAGCGCAATGTGTTGGGCGAAAATGACATTCTCAATTTAGTATTGCGCTCTGAGAAAGGGAAATTCCACCAAGTGATTCTTTCCGACAAGGCGGGTGAGACATATTTAAAATATTCATCCTCCGATAATGAGGCAAAAGAAGACTGTGTGTTAGAAAATGCCGATTTGATAGTGTTTTTTGTGGATGCGGAATTTGACGCCCAGAAGTTGGCTGATCATAACTTGATAGCCGAGAAATATGAAGGGCTTTTAACGAGGCTTAAAGCACAACATAAGATAACTGCATCGTCTTCATACATTATGGTGTTTACAAAGATTGATAAGGTTGATTCTGACGAACGCAGCAAGAAACTGGCCGACAGGAAGAAAAAACTAAGTTCCGTTTTTATCGAAAAAATAGGGAAAGCTCCAGAACAAATCTATGAAGTGAATTCAATAGATTTGAATCACATAGCGTTGAATCAGGTGTTTAAAAAGATTATATGCCCTTTGCCACCTATTGAGGCAGCAAAGGAGTTGGACTGGGTTAAAATGGAAGTTGACAAGCAATAATAAGAATATGGAAAGTACAAGCATACTATTGGCAGGACTCCCAGCAGCTGGAAAATCAACTTATATAGCCGCACTGTGGGCAGTTGAGAAGGACGGCAAATCGGGCCATTTGCTTTCGTGCGACGAAAGGCCTTCTGATTCATCTTATGTGGATGGGATGAGTGATAACTGGACTGTACTGGAGAAAGTAAGACGTACAACATTTGCCGAACCGATGGAAATAGTGCTTCCGATGAAAAAACAAAGCACAGGAAAGAAGATATACCTTTCATTGCCAGACTTTAAGGGTGAGATATTCCAGCAGATATTGGGTAATTCAGTATCTTCAGATGTTGTAGCATGGTGTGAGAAATCTCAAGGAATTTTATTTATGCTTAATCTTGGCAACTACTCGCCAGAATTTTTTCAGGAACAAATATCCGATACTACAAAGCCAAAGGTGGAACTGGAAAAAGCGGTGTTGTTGCCCAATGACATTGATCCAGTGATACAAAATATTTTACTGCTAAAATATCTTTACAGTAAGATGGGTAATTGTCCCATAGCACTTTGTTTTTCATCTTGGGACAGCACAGATTACTCTGATGGCCAGAATGTAGAAGAATGGGTGAAAGCAAACCATCCTTGCATTTATAATTTTGTGAGTGCTCATTTTACAAAATATCGTTACTATGGCATCAGTGCACAAGGGGCTGACTATTCAGAATTGGATGAAAAAAGCAGTGATGAATTGGCGGAAAAAGCGACTCGTAAAGAAAGAGCATTTGTTTATAGAGACAGAATATCATACGATATTACTGAACCATTGGATTTCCTAATATTGGAGTGAGATGAGAATTGAGCAGATTCTACATGGCTATGACAACGGACATCGCATGCTTGCCGCTTCCGTGCTGTTGAAAGACACTCGGGAGATGGAACTTGTGGCAACCATGAGCGACTGGAGTGAGTATGTGGATGGCGACAATGGAGATTCTTCCTATGTGACTGCTTATCCTTTGAAGAATAGTGGTTTCTATGTAATTGCAAAGACATGGTATGCGGGTGAGATGAAACGGCCGGGCTGTGTATGGACGCAATCGCTTCTGATTCCTATGAGCGAATTGAATCATATAGATGACTTTAGGAGGATTATAGACTATTTTAAGAGACCGTCAATGGAGGATGGTTTTGAGTACTATTCCCATCCCATTGATTATTTGAATAGGAATGTCTTGCCAGATTCTTATCAGAAATTAGGGGCTGATAGTGAGAGAGTAGGTAATATATTAACCTCTTTAGTGCAAAATGCAGGGCCAATATACTATAAAGCGGGAGTAGAAACACATCCAGAATTGGTTTTATTATCACTGATGAATGTATTGCCTGCGACCATTTCGCAAAGAGTGTCATGGTGCTCAGGTAGTGCGTATGTACGAAAAATGAACGGTCAACCACTTAGTTGTCAATTCTTGACGGGTAATGTTGAAGGTGGTTCGTTCATTTCTTTGGAAGCACAACCACAATGGGTGAAGTATATTGTCTTCGGTATCATGCGCGGTGATGTTAACAACGGACAACTGATAAGAATGTTTGCTGAGGATATACAAGACAATGGCGCTAATTATGAGGCAATAGTCAATGTGTTGTTTACCTTGGAAGATTTTTTCCAGACAAATAGAACTCCTGAGGAGCGTTATCGTGAAGTCCTGGAACTTATAGCTACGTGTTTCCCCAATGTCAACGACGGGAAGGTGATAAAAAAACTATGTACAAATAAATCCTTTAGTAGTCGGTATTGCCAGGATGAAACATTCTTCTATTTCTTTTCCACGTTATTTTTAGATGGAGTATTTGATATAGAAGATACAAGAATTAATGAACGATTCAATGACTTTTTGATGGCAAACCGTTCTCAATTTACTACGTTATTAAATGAAATTGCCAAAGCGGGAAATGTTAATACTTGGGGTAAAGCCTTGTTGAAAAACAGTGCTGATATTCTGACAGAAGATGAAGTCTCTCAGATTATAGCCAGTGATAACCATATATTCAATGCTATTTCCTTATTGAATCCGTCGATTCTGAATAAGATAAAGTGGCCTGAACTTAAAAGGAATGATGTCGAATTAGTTCTCCCAATAATAATGGATATTCGTTCACAGGGAGTCTTTACAAATTGGGATGACTTGTTTACGAAATTGCTTGGCGAAGGTATTGAGATTCGAGGTTCTTTGGCATCATCAGTCTTTATCAATAGTAAAAATGCAACATCAATATTGTTGAACTATGTAAATGGCGACAATGACCATTATGTTGGTTTTGAACTTGGAATGCAATTACGCAAACAGGTTTCAGCAATACTGACTTGGTTGGGAAACGCAAACACTATTACGGACAATGTGGCAAATGCTATCGTGAAAGCTGTTGACGTTCATTCTAATTTGGTTATTTCTCGTGGTGCAAAAGTGTGGCAACCATTTGTTGGGTTGCAGTTTCATAATCTGCGAGCAGAAGTATATGCATTCATGTTTTCGCTGTCGTTTAATTGGCCAACCGATCAGACTGCACTTGAGTTGATGCGTATTTCTTTTTTTCCCCTGTATATCCTTCAAACAAACGGGAGTCTCAGATATGAGGAATGGTCACATATTTCGCAATACATGGAACCACTATTTCTGTTGGAAGATTGGGATAAATGCAAAAAAATGAGAAAAACAGTGGTGAAACGATTAAAACAAGCTGGTTATGACAAGAATCAGTTATACCAATATACGCCAAATGCCGAAATCAACAAACAGTTAGTAAAGATTTGGTAGAATGTTATTTTATTGTACTTGTTAATTTATTATCGTCCTATTAGAATTGATTGTTTTTAATAGCAAGATTTGTTAAATGACTAAAGAATGCGATATTCAAACTTTGACATCAGCAACGGAAGGCCAAACTTTCGATAGAAAGAGTGCCCGCATTGACCCTAAAGGACTGGCCGTTGTTCTTGTGGCAATGGCCAATGCCGACGGTGGGCGTGTGGCTATTGGCATTGAGGATGACGGTACGATAACGGGTATCGACCGTTATATTGAAAATGTCAATGACCTCTTGCGCGTCCCGATGGATTATTGTGTTCCGAGAATCAATGTACACCCGGAATATATCAATTGCATAAACAACAACGGAGATGCCGACCATGTTCTGCTTCTCAATGTAGAACAGAGCAACCGACTTCATGCCACCTCTGCTGACGAAGCCTTTATACGTGTCGGCGACAAATCGCACAAGCTGGGATTTGAGGAGCGTATGCAACTGATGTTCGCAAAGGGTGTGTGCTATTTTGAGGACGAGCCTGTCGCCAAAGCAGGAATAGAAGACCTCAACCTGAAATGTGTCGAGGAATACTGCACGAGAATCGGCTACGGTCGTGACGCTCTGACCTACCTGCGTTCCAACAAAAACTTTATCACCGAGAAAGACGGTAGGGAATATGTTAGTGGCGCCGCCATCCTTTTGTTTGGCATAGCACCCCAACGATGGTTTCCGAGAGCGCGTGTGCGCGTCGTTTGCTATGATGGAACACAAGAGCTGACTGGCGCACAAATGAATGTGGTGAAGGATGAGATGTTTGAAGGACGTATCATCGATATGACGCGCGACACACTCGCTTTCGTAAAAACCCAAATCCGCGAACATACTTTTTTAGGCGACGGTGCCGTTTTCCGTACCGTCCCCGACTATCCCGAGTTCTGTTGGACTGAGCTTATTGTTAATGCCATCGCCCACCGCGACTATTCCATCTTCGGAACCGACATACAGGTCAAGATTTTCTCCGACCGTCTCACTGTCGAGAGTCCAGGCATACTTCCCGGCATGGTGAGGATTGGCAACCTGCGTACCACTCACTTCTCTCGTAACCCCAAGATTGCACAGATGCTTCATGAATATGAGTATGTCCGCGAGTTCGGCGAAGGGATAGACCGTATCTATAGAGAAATGGCTGAAGTCGGACAACCCGCCCCGGAGTTCAAACAATACGACTTCATGCTTCGTGCTACTATCAGGAAGGTTGTCCCTCAAGATGATACTCAAGGCACTCAAAGGGTTAAAGATACAGATAATCAAATGCATCAAGGTGGCACTCAAGGTGGCACTCAAGGTGGCACTCAAGATGGCACTCAAGAACTTTCAGATAAAATTTATGGTAAAATAAAAGATAATCCCAATATTACCATGGCTGAATTAGCAGTGTCGCTTAATGTAGGTCGTAGGACTATTGCAAGGCATCTTAAACAAATGTCAGATAGAGTTCATTATGTTGGTAGCGGTTACAGCGGCCACTGGGAAGTAATACCATCCGAGAAGAAAGATTGAGTAACCTTTAATAAGTTATAGCCACGGCAAGCCCTCACGCTTGTCGTGGCTTTTTATTGCTCCATCCACCCCAATTTTCACTAAAATCAGGGTGAACACCCTCCTTTTCCCCCTTCCCCAACCCACCAAATTCCACCTCGCATCCCCCATTATCCTCCCTTATCCCCTTTTATCGCGACGCATCCCCTCAATCCCCGAAGCCGTTTTTTGTCGCCTTCGTACTTTTGCCGCGTCTTTCGAAGCCAAACCACAGGTGCACATGTGGAACAAGCTGAAAAGACGAATCAACAGAATGTATAACCTTTAACAACGAAAGGAACAACACAATGGCAAAAGTTTTCGGAATCAACACTAAGATTCGTGGCAAGGTAGGTGAGTATATCTACCGTCAGACCAAGGTGGGCACTGTCGTCAGCGAAGCCCCCGTCAAGCCTATCACTCCTCTGCGCACGCAAAGCCAGATGAACATCCGCACCCAGTGGGCCAACCTGGGCGCCATCTACAAGCAGTTCGACTCTATGCTGCGCCGTGGCTTTGAGGAGCTACCCACGCATATGTCGGTCTACAACGCATTCATCCAGGCCAACCTCGGTGTCGTCAAGGTCTATATCACCAAGCGGATGAAGCTCAACGGCGGGGCCATCCTCGCGCCCTATCAGATTACGCGTGGCTCCTTGCCCAGCATCAGCATGGCCAAGAACAGCAACAACAAGCTGGTCAGTAGCGTGGCCCTCGGCTCTCTCTCCATCACCGCAACAACCACCGTGGCGCAGTTCTCGCAGGCTGTCATCGACAACAACACATCGTTTCTCGAGGGCGATCAGCTCACTTTCTTCCATGGTAAGCAGTCTGTCGATGCCGTGACCCGCACCCCTCGTGCCACTATCAAGGGCTATAAGGTGGTGCTCAACACTGCCGACGACACGCCTCTGTGGAACATCGTGGAAAAGATTGGCTTCTCCGTCGCTGACAACTGCCTCGCCACCTCAGAGGAGATAACCAACGGTGCCGCTGTCTGGGTACACAGCCGTGAGGGTGTCGATGGCACGTTGAAAGTCAGCACGCAGTTCTTCTATGTCGAGAACTCCGCATTGGCCACTTACCAGAGCAACTCTGCCATCCTCGCCTCTGTCAATAGCTACGGCGGCATTAACTCCGCCGCCGTCTATCTCCAGCCCGAACTCAACACCGTCACGCCCTGACTGCCTCGTCGGGTCTTCCGTCTGCTCGTTGGAGGGCGACCCCTCGCCCTCCACAGCCGACGACTAACCCTCACAGCCCAATAAAATTCAATTTTCAATTTGCAACGTGGAAGATTTAGAAATCACATCCCTCCCGACCGCCGACCCTGCGTCCGCCCCCAAGCTCAAAACCTTGGGCTACGATTCCGACGGCAACGCCGCACAAGTCCGTCTTTCCGACTTGGTGCCGCGCATCATCAAGGCCGCGAGCATTGATTTCTTGTCCGGACTCTTCATCAGCCGACAGCCCTTTGTCGCTGGAACCTCGGAAGTCTATATCAACGGCCTCCGCTACACCCTCGGCAAGGACTACAAAGAGGTGACCGATGGCACCAAGGCCGACGGCATCGAAATTCCCGGCATCGAGAGCGACGACGAAATCATCCTCAAAGCCATCCCAATCAATTAAAAAGCAATCAAAATTAAAGAATTATGCAGAAACTCAAAGTAAAACAACTCGACGGCGTAGTGTCGCCATCCGCATCCGATGACTGGTCATCTTTGACCGACCAGCTGGCCACCGCAGCCTCAACAAGTGAGAAAATCGACAATGCCGTCAGCAACGCCATAGGAGGTGCTCTCCAGTCCGTCACCGGCGGCAGTGCCGAAACAGGCAAGTATGTCTCTGCCGTCACCAAAGAAGGCACTGCTATCAAGGTCGCCAAGGCCGCCCTCCCTGTCACAGGTGTCAACACCACCAACACCGCAGGTACTGGCACCACCACCAAGGCCATTGTCAGCCTCGCCCTCTCCAGCGGCAAGGTCGTGGCTACAGAGAAAAACATTGCCTTCCCCAATCCTCCTGTCCTCACCCTCGACAGCGTGGACTTCACCCCCGAAATCACCCTCACCAAGTCGCCCTATGCAGAAAGTGCCGTGGGTGTCTTCGTCAATGGCCTGATGCAGCCGCCCACCGACTACACCCTTGCCGAAGGCAAGCTCACCTTCAAAGACCCCTCCCACTACGCCAAAGGCGACACCGTCAACATCCTCTACCTCACCGCCGCCTAACCCCTGACTAACCACGAGAGGGCAGGGGCAAGGATCCACCCCCGCCCTCTCTCTAAAACTCTATCGTATCTATCGCCTCTATCCCATCTATTGTTAGGTATGCTGCAATATCATTGCAGCCCAAAGAAAAGCCTCCGTGAACTCCAGCGGCATTATTGCCGCCATCCATTAAACCCACTAAACCCATTAGTCCCATGCGAACAATTACCGAAATCATCATCCACTGCACCGCCACCCGCCCCGATACCAACTGCACCGTGGAGAGCATTCGCCGCTACCATAAGAGTCTCGGCTGGCACGACATCGGCTATCATTATGTCATCTATCCCGATGGCAGCGTCCACACCGGCCGTCCCGTCGAAGCGGTCGGTGCCCATTGCCCAGGTCACAACGCCCAGAGCATTGGCATCGCCTATGTCGGCGGCCTCAATGCCGACGGACACGCCGCCGACACCCGTACCGAGCCACAATGTCTCGCCCTTCTCCAGCTGGTGCAAGACCTGATGGAAGAACACCCCATCACCTCCATCCACGGCCACAACGAGTTTGCCAACCGTGCCTGTCCCTGCTTCGACGTCCAGCAATGGTACAAAGACAACGGCCTTTAACCTCTACTTTTTCAACTTTCAATTTTCAATTTATGAACAACCTTTGGAACATCATCTTATCCGTCCTAACCCTCGTCGCCGGTGGCGGCTGGCTGTTCGACCGCCGCCGCCATCGTCAGGAAGTCGAAAGCCTGAAGGCCGACAACCGCCAAAAAGACATGAACTTGTCGAAAATGTACGTCGAGGAGTTCAAGGAAAACATCGCCGACCCCCTGCGGCGTGAAGTCAGGGAACTACGAACTGAAATAACCCATTTAAGAAATGCGATACAGAAGATTAACGACTGCCCTCATAGCGACGCTTGCCCTGTTTACAGTGAGTTGCAGAAGCAGCAAGACCGTGACGCAGCAGACCAGCACGATGACCGCGACTGACACCCTCCGCCAGACCGTTACCCTCACCGTCCACGACACCGTGCGTGAGACCACCACCATCACCATCCAGACCAACACCGCCGGCGACACCACCAAGATGACAACTACTACCGACCGCGAGAGAATAACCAACCAAGACCGCACCGCCCTCCAAACTCACGCCACCACCCAAACCGCAACCCAATCCATCTCCAAGGAATCCACCACCAACCCTATTAGCCCCATTCAACCCATCACCCCCCAATCCTCCATCAAACCCATAGCAATAGCCATCCTCCTCGGCCTCCTCTTAATCCCCATCTTCAAATTCCTCATTAAATTCAAAAAATAGCCTATATTCGTTTTGCCGCATCACGGCAACATATTATTCGACTTTTAATATGCTGTTTTATACAATAAAATCAGAGGATTGCAAAACAACCCTCTGATTTCTTAAACATGTGAAATACATCAAACGCTATTGTTTAAGGTCATTACTACACATTTCTTCCATCCTTCTTTCAATAGCATCAGCCACTTCTTTATCGCGTTTTTTTGCTCTATCATTTAACTTTTCTTTCAGCATAAAGCAATTTGTAATAATATCTGAAATCACATTAATAACAATACTAACCACGATAGACCAACCCAGTTTCTCACTATTTGAAACGTTTAAATAAATTATAACTCCAATTGCACTAATTACAGCAATCACTGCTGGTATATACCACCTATATTTATTTTTCAGCCGTTTAGTTTCTTTATCATACTTTGTTTCCTCCTGCTGTTTAACATCTTCTTTCAACATTCTCATATAATGGTTAGCCCTATCTTTGTTTCTTTCAGATTCATTTTTTACAAGTGTTAATTCTTGTCTTGTAGACTCTAAATCCGTTACGGATTTTATCTTTCCTTTAGTTATTCTTGAAGTCAACACCCTTCTCAATTCATTCTCATCTGTACCCTGCATCATTAAGTCATGCATTTCTAAAGCAATGTCTTTAACCTCCTCCTCTGGCAGTTGAGCAATTTGTTGGTCCATATCATACAACCTAAACAATTCTTCTTGCTCAAAAGTTTTCTTTTGGGGTGTAAGACCTGACCTAATGATATTAGCAAATAATGGAACATAGTTTGATGCCTCAAAAGTGTCGCCTCCATTATTTGCTGCAAGAACATTAATTAGAGTGTCAATTCTAATTGCCAATGGGAGTCTGTCGGCAGAAGGTCTTCTTTTTGAGTAGTTATTAACGCAAGTCTCTTCTGAAATAATAAAGTATTTTTCACTCTTACGTAAATATTCGACACCCTCGAGTAGACCAATATCGTGAAGCAAAGCGTTTTGTCGTTTATCTCGACCTTTTAATCCCCGATAAATTGTATTAAGTTCATTTTTCTTTGACTCATCTGCTTGAGCCTTGTCTATCGCCTCAACTAGACCAGAATCATTGTCCAATAATTTTACAGGCCATTTATCATGGACATATTCAGGGAGTGAAGATATCTGATCGAAAAAAACATCAAAATCTTCAGCATTTCTACAACCACGAGACTTTGCGCAACTTGTAAAATCATCATCAGGAAACGAAGCTATATTATATCCATAAACATCAATATTATGCTTAGTCATTGCATGCTGTCCATGCACTTTATCTTGGTATTCTTTTTTGGTTATGTAAAGATATCCTACTTCTATATTGAGATCCTCAAATACTTTCTCTAACGCAACAATTCCTTCTCTAAATCTGCTGTCCAAGGCAATAAACAACAAAATATTCGTATCGAAGATACACTTACTGTTTCTAAAAGCATCTAATGTAATTGAATTAACTCCATACGTATTAGTGATTAGCTTCGCGGCAAATGCCGAGGTGCCGTATTCCCACAAATAGTCATCTACAATACTTTTATTATCTCCAACGAAATTAAAAAAGCGTTTGGACAATTCTTCAAGGTCTCTCTTGTCTAGGTTTTTATTGGCTTTTGTACGTTTTAAAACCATATCCTTGATGCTTGCTTCATTTCGCAAAACAGCATGTTGCGAAGTTACTAAATCAGAAATCCAATCATCTGAAAATTGTTGAAAGAATAGGATAGAAATATCTTGTAACCAATCTGTTATTTGTTCTCTGCTTGAATATAATTTTGCAAAATAACAATCCAAAATATCTTCTTTCCTACGTTTTGATTCTTCCTCTGCTTTTTTGATCTTATCAAATTTGGTTGTGGATAAATAATATTGCTTGTCATGTTTTTTAATATCAACGTCAACAAGTGAATCTAAAATTTTAGTTACCTCTAAAAAATTAGTTTTCTTGTTCCCACAAATATCCGCATACTTATCAAGAATTTCTTTCTTTGTGGCTTTTCCTCCGTTAGAATATATTATTTTCACCAAGATTTGGCCGATAGCACTACTGGTCAAATTATTTGAGTTGGCATCCAACCGGATATACAGCGATTTCAATACATTATCCATATAACACAAATGTTTGGTTGTTTATCTATTGTTAATCAATGTACTCATAACGATTTTTTGTGGATCTTATTGTTTTAAAAAAGACTGTATGTGGCATTTTTATTGCAACTATTGTTCCGTATGTTGCAACATCGTTTCACCCCCAAGCGTAGCATAGCCGCGGACCATTGAAAAAAGGTAGCCCTGCGGGCAATAATATATAAAAGATGGCGTTATCAATAAGGAATTTATAGATTGGTTTAATCAAAAAAATGGCGTTATTAAAAGCGGAATAATGATTTTATAAAAATGGCGTTATTAAATAGGAATGGAATTAGTGGTTTATAATGAATGGCAAAAGAAAGGATACCCAATGGGGCCGTCCTCTGCTGCCTGTGATGCGGGCCTAAACCGTCGGCATGGCCGCCGGTACACCTCGCATGTTGAGTATAGAAAGATGAAATTTTTTTCTGGTTCCTACGCGCAGTTTGCCCACCCACGCTACGGCGTCGAAGAATGCTCCTGGGGAGAAGGTAAAGAAAAGACCTTCCTCACTGCATTTAATTTTGATAATAAGGTGTTCGGTTCCCCTTCGGGGTGCCCCCAGGAGGCCGAAGAACTCTTCGTCGCCACCGAGCGCAACGCCAAACTGCGCTACGAGGGCTACAAGAAACTCTCGGAGATGTAATTAAAATAATCTCCAACGCAACCAGGGCCGCCCTCCGGGCGGCCCTGGTTCTATTATTATGCTGACACAATCGGCGAGTGCGACATTCTTGCCGTGTCGCGATTTTTTCGTATCTTTGCAGCAGAATAGAAAAACAAATAACTACTGTGAACAATCTAAACAATAGCAACTAATGAGTAAGAACGTAATTGGACAATGGCTGAAAAATGCCCGTGTGGGGGCCACAATGCAGAGTCTGATGCCCTCGGTGGTGGCGGTGGTTACCGCCATAGGGGCGGAAGGGTTCTCGTGGTGGCGGGCCCTGGTGGCAGTGGCGGGCGTGTGGTGCGCCCATCTGGCGTGCAACCTGATTGACGACTATTTCGACTATAAGGCCGATATGCTGAAAGACCGGCAGGAGGTGGTGCGCAAGGGCATCAAGGCCTTCACGGCCAAATATCCGTATCTGACCGACGGGTCGGCAACCCTGGGAAGCCTGAGATGGGCTATAGCGGCATTCGTACTGCTGGCGTCAGTCTGCGGACTGGTGGTTGGCTGGCAGCGCGACTGGGCGATACTGCTGATAGCGCTGGTGGCAGGTCTGCTGGGGTTCTTCTATTCGGCGGCGCCAATAAAATTCTGCTACTGGGGTATGGGCGAGGTGGTGACTGGCCTGATATTCGGTCCGCTGCTGATGGCGGGCGTCTATTGGGCGGCGTCGGGAGTGATGGACCTGAAAGTGCTGGCTGTCTCGGTGCCGATAGGTCTGCTGGTGGTGAACATACTCTATACCCACAGTATGATAGACCTGGAAGGCGACGCCGCCTCCGACAAGCTGACGTTGGCCGGAGTGATGAAGTACGGCTGGGCAAAGCTGGCGATGAGCTGGGTGATTAACTTCGCTCCCTACATCTGTGTGGTAGTGGCGGTGGCTATGGGATGGCTGCATTGGGCCTACCTCGCGGTGCTGCTGGTGCTGCCCCGTTCGATATGGCTCTACTGGTCGCTGGTGCAGTTCATTAAAGGCTCAGACTTCGAAAAGGAGCTGGAGCACCCGCGCAGGATGCTCGGGCCGATGCCCAAAGACTGGAAGGGAATACGCAAGGCGGGTCTTGACTGGTTCCTGATACGCTGGATGACGGCCCGCAACATCGTCAGCGGCTTCTGCCTGATGTTCATCGTGGTAAAGATATTATTAGTGATTAGTGAATAGTGATTAGTGAATTGAGTGGGCAACACATAAAACTTTCAACCCTAAATCTTTAAACTTTAACCGTTAACCTTTAATCGTTATATGTCCAACAAGTTTTCGCAGATGTGCTATCTGGCACAGTGGTTTGTAAGGGCGCGGTTCTTCGGCCGCAGGGCGCCGATGCAGAGCGTGCTGTTCATCACCGACAGGTGCAACCTTTCGTGCAAACACTGTTCCGTCTACAACCACACCAACCCGACCAGCAAGAGCTACAAGCAGATACGCGAGGAGCTGAAATACTGCCATTCGTTGGGGTCGCGGTTCGTCGACTTCGAAGGCGGTGAACCCCTCCTGTGGCGCGATGGCGACAAGACGGTCAACGACCTCTGCAACCTGGCCCACGAGCTGGGATTCTATTCCTGCACCATCACCACCAACGCGCAGCGCCCCTTTGCCGGCTGCCGGGCCGACAGCATCTGGGTGAGCCTCGACGGCTTGGGAAAATACCACGAAGCCGTGAGGGGCGAAGGCACCTTTGCCCGTCTGGAGGAGAACGTGGCCGGCTGCGGCCACAAGGCGATGTCGGTGGCGATGTCGGTGAACAGGCTCAACTGCGACTGCGTCACGCAGGTGCTCGACTATGTGAAGGCAAGCCCTTACATCAAATCAATATCGTTCAACTTCCACACCCCCTTCCCCGGCACCGAAAGCCTGACCCTGCCGCAGGACAAGCGCGAAGAGGTCATCGACACCATCATCCGCTACAAGAAGAAGGGCTACCCTGTGATGAACACCAAGGCGGGCCTGACGCGTATGAAGCGGCTCAACTTCAAGAAGCGCTGCTGGATAACCAACTATGTGCTCCCCGACGGCTCGGAGCATCCGATACCGG
>JAEEGI010017540.1_pt1 | contig 14661 bp, 11 predicted proteins | sample 8958751 | NCBI WGS metagenome assembly JAEEGI01 (sample SAMN16246545, study PRJNA631951) | gut metagenome | biome: gut microbiome; feature: rumen; material: KS-attached | host: Bos | place: Iran: Karaj | collected 2018-10
CCGATCATGTCTTTACCCCGAAGGACTTTCAGCCGGTGATCCTCCGTCTCTTTCTATCTGATCTTTAAAATCTCATTAGGGAAAACAAGTCTTCTTAGCGATATACGCTACACCATCTTTGCATTTGATTTACATTTTAAATATGCCCATGACAAAAGTCAAGGTAAAAATACTCTAAAACTATTTCTAAGCACCCGACACCTGTACAATATATTCTTTCCTCCACAGTCTTTTCTCTATCATCCATGATATTCCCCGTTATACTGTATAAGGGTGACATCCTTTACATTCTCAAGATTCCTGATCTTCTCTTCAAAGAACAGGTCGTTCTTCTTGACAGATATTTCCATTGCAAGCTCCGTCTCCTGCCCGCGCAGAGTCTTAGACTTAATACAGTACTTAAGCTTGCCAAGTTCCTGCAATATCTTATCGCCAGTATCATCCCCGGTATAATGGACAACTGCCACATATACAGACTTAGAAGATGACCTTGAATAGAAGATTATGATGACTACAAGCATTATGATACTGCTGCTGACTGCCAGAAGGTACATCTTGGCACCTGCCGTGATACCTGCAGTTATAGCCCAGAACAGATACAGAAGATCAAGAGGATCCTTGATAGCTGTTCTGAATCTTACAATAGACAACGCGCCGACCATACCAAGGGATATAACAACATTGGTACTGATAGCCAGTGTTACCATACAGGTCAGGACTGTCATGCCCACTATAGTCACTGCAAAGCTCTTAGAATAGATAACCCCTGCGTAAAATACTCTGTATACCAAATATATAAAAAGTCCTAAAAGCAGTGCTGCAATAAGTGAGACAACTATCTGCTCTACATCTGTTTTGGTAAAACTGTCATTACTTAAAAACGAATTTTTAATAACGTCTTTTACGCTCATAAGATCCCTCCTAGTTAAGTTAAAGCGTGCCGACTCCAGTGTACTGCCCGTTTTGCTATTTACGCATCATATCACTTGGTATCCCTGTTTCTTCGTAGTAACTAAATCCATGAAGATAAGCTGTCTTCATAGCACATATCCCGAACTTGGAATATGCAGTTATATCTGCTGCCCCTGCCGGGATCATCTCCTTCACCATCCTTGGCAAAAACTCCGTAAACTTAACTTCCATGATGCACCTGCCATCTTCCATACAGGATATAGAAGGAAGCGCATCATCAAATATATCATTTGAAAGTACGGCAGCTCTAACGTCAGAGTCGAAAGTCACTCGCACTGTCCCTTCCGGCAATATAAAGGGAAGTCTGTCATAGTCTACTATAACCCGCGGCTTCATAAGCTTTGTAATACACTCAACATAGAACTGCCTTAGAAGCTCATTATCTTTTTTTAGTAAAAAAAGATAATCGCCGTCTATAAGCCGCATAGTCTCATCCCGAGTCAGAGAAGCCGCCTCCTTATAGATATAGCTTCCAAACTTCTTCTTCCTCTCAAGCTTAATAGATGAATCAGAGCAGTTATAGATCCTGATCCTCCACTTTGCTCTTTCAAGGATACCGGCTTCTTTGTCATTAAAAGCACTATTCCAGTAGTCATCAAAGTATATCGACCTTATCATATACCCGTCTTCACCAGCGTGAGGATCAAGCTCCATAAGATGCTTCAGGCGAAGCTTCAAAAGCTCTGTATCACTTCTTTTAATTAAATATTTAAGTTCATGCCTGTACTTTTCACCCATGTTAAGCCTCTAATATCTACAATCAAAAATACTTATAGCCTTAAATGCGAAATTCAAGAATGTATGCCTTATTCCGTAACCTCAAAATCCGCTATAACACTACCATCAAGATCAAGATAGAAGCTCTTCATGCCATAATAGTAGCTGTCGTTGGCAATATAATAATCAAATGCTCCCTGCGAATATCCCGATTCATTGGTTGCGGTTATTGCAAGGAAGTACTGACTTCCGGGTTCAAGGTCTATCTGCTGCGATATATTGGTCCAGACTCCGCTATAGGTAGCGATCACGTCTTTGAGTTCATAATCTCTTGCTATCGTAACAGTATAGGTTATAGTCTCCTGGTCAAAATCATATGACGGATCCCACATGGTTGATAAGATCCCGTTTTCATAAGATATATCTCCAATAAAGAAGGGCTGCGGCTTTTCAAGAGAGTTTAGATACTCCTGATAATAATACTGTGGCTCATAAGGTATCTTACTTACTAAAGTGTCATATTGCTCTTTGGTAAGAGGAGTATGAAGAGCATCTCTTCCTGAAAAAACATATGGTCTTACTACTTTACTGTACTCAGAGATCATAGAGCTAAGCCTCTCCGGAGTCATATATGCAAGTTCATCCTGCACAGCCTGATCCAGTACCTGTCTGAACTTGTCAGACTTAAGACATCTTTGGAACAATATATTGCCCCAATAGGTACTAACGCCCATCTGCCATCCGCCGTATTCGACATTGCCCCTCATCTCATTCTCTGTGACCATGAAACTGTCATCATTGTCCCAGGACAGGATATACCAGGTATCCACATTGACAGGACTATATAGATAGAAGTTACGACAAGATGTATCTACATTGCCTGTAAGTATATGGAAGGCCAGCCAGTAGGCAAGATTCTCCACATTAAAATGCTTTTCAAGCACCGTATCTATAGGAATAGAATAGTCATTGACATCCTCTATCATCTCTATAAGCTTGGTATTATCATTGCTACCCTTGATCTCCATATAAGTTTCAAACTCAGCAAGATCAAAATCAGGATCATCCACAAGCTTAATAGCATCTTCATATCTGTAGAATTCAAAATAATTGATCTTGTACAGATATCCGTTTTTATTAAGGCCATGGGTTTTAAGAGCAGTCTTATTGAGCTGCTCAACCTGAGTATAAAGGCCATAATCTTCAAATCCATCATCAGAGCCGTCAGTTAAGTCATTGACATACAGATGCACGAACTGAGTTCTAAGGCTCATCATCTGATCTATCCCTGTCATAAGATCAAAGCAGAGCTTATTCCTGAATCTAAGACCATCCATCTGATGCTTATTAAGAGCTATAGTAGTCTGACCTCTAAAATCTCCTCTATTGTCCTTTATTTCAATCTTATAGTTCTTCTGGTCATACCTTGTAGATGTCTGACCTCTAATATTGACAGTAGCATTGGGCGCAGTCTCACCATATCCAAGCTCTCCAAACACAGGCCCATTCTCATCTCCAACCTGTAAGAGCCCTGCTACCTTGTATCTGTCAATTCCAAGCTCTCTGTATTCGTAGGCACTGTAGGTATTGATCTCTTCCCATGTATGATCAGTTCCTTCTGCGGCATTGCCCTGCCTTACAGTCAGATACATAGTGACAACATCGTAAGGATCATCATTTATATACAGCGCGAAATTGTCAGATATATTATCTTTAAGGATATCATCACTACTAAATACCACATCCTGTGCTTTTTCTGATGAGCCTTTGTTTTTCGCGTTTTCTTCGACAACCGCATCATAACCTGACTGGAATATGCCAAGCATTATAAGCGCCACTATCAATATGAACATAGATACAAATCGGCTGACCTTCATACAGCAATCGCCTCCTGATCATTTTTCTTCGTTTTTATGCTGATTCTTTTCTTTACAGTCTTGTCACTCTATTTCCTTATCTGGTCATTTCCCTATTCTGTTTACTTATTCTATTTTTGTATCTGGTTACGTATTCTATTTCTTTACCATTTACATATTTTTATCTTTCATTTTATTGTCCATTTTTTCATTTAGATCCAGCCTTACCTTCCTGTACTTATCAAGGAAAAATCTATTCAGCTCTTCACCAAGATATGTAAATACGCTCCGCCTCTCTCTTCTGACCATAGGCTGTGACGCAAGTATGTGATACGGAATATTACCAAGAAAGTCATACAGCCTTATAGTGCAGAATATAAGATATGCCAAGGCTCCAAATGCAAAGGCAAAGCCGTAAAACCTGACATTTAGTACTATCGAATAAATTGAACCAACAGTTGAAACTACAGCAAATATAACTGTAGAAATGCCTGCTCCTTCATAATCTGTAAAGTACATAAGTATCAGCATGATAACATTACCAATTGCATATATTCCGTATCCCACGCACAGTACCCTGAAGTACCCATCCATAAGATCGTCAAAGCCAAGCGGCAGTTTATTTAGAAGTGTCATCCCAACAGATAGCATGATCGCTGTAGTATAGAACTGGCGCCTTGCAGTATATACAAGTTCGTGCAAAAGAACCTCTTTCATCTCCTTCTCAGCAACCTGGATCTCCCCTATCGAACCTTTACCATTAAAAAGGTCATAATACTTTCGGTATTTGGGATAAAAGTGAACCTCAACCGAAGCTACAAAGTTGATATTGGTTATAAGTATAGTCATAAAAGCAAAAAGAGCTGCAATGTCATGCTGCGGAGCCCCATAATACAGGCCGTATATATGCTTGCCGACTCCCGAGAACCAGGCTATAACAAGGTGCGAATACAGTCCTATACTTGAAAAGACGCCTATGATCACCAAAGGTCTGTATTCATCTATCCAGTGAAGGAATGAAAAAAAGTCACTGCCTTTTGCAGGAAAATACTGGTATAAAAGGATCATATCAACACACATCATGATCCCGTATCCGATACATACAAATACAAGTAATAAGTTAATAGATACCTCTATAAAAAGACACGCTATATATGCACCGCCAAGAGATACTGATATAGAGGCAACATATCCAATAAGTATACCCTTATAATTCTTGATAGCAGTCAGATAATTCATCATCATCCATACACACAGAAGCTCTGCAAGCATAGACAGATTCAAAAGTATCTGGATAAGACTTATCCCTGACATCATCAAAAATAATCCATATAGAAGACAACCTATAGGAAGTATTACAAACAAAGATCCCGAAAGTGAACCTATGACTTCCTCTTCTTTATCCTGATAGAGAAGGTCCGAAACATATCTTGTAACAACCATGCTAAAAAAACCTGTCACAATAAGAGAAGTAAGAAGGTTGTAAGATATCATGCTGGTAAGAAGCTCTCTGCTATGCTGCTCAAGACCAAAGTGATTACCGATAACTCCTATGCCCATCAGATAGAAGATACCCAGCAGCATAGGACCTGCAGTTATCATGCCTGTATAACCGTAGGCACGAAGAACCCCAAGTACTCCGGTAGCTCTAAAAAGTTTTTTAAGCTCAAAACCTATACCAGCCATATATCAGCCTTTCTGTAACCATTTTGTATTCATGTAACGCTCTTATAAAGCTCTTCGTACCTTTTGATCATATCCTCATGTCTATAATAAGCATCCACTCTTTTTTGTCCTCTTATCCCCATCTTCTCACGGTCCTGCCTACTCCTGCACATCTTTAGAAGAGCACTCGCTATACCTTCTCTATGCATAGGAGGTGCAAGGAAGCCAGCAACGCCGAACTCATCACCAGGTTCCCCTTCAAGAAGGTCTCTGCAGCACCCTACATCAGTAGTAACACAGGGTCTTCTGGCAGCAAGCGACTCAAGTACAGACAGAGGCTGACCCTCGGATATCGATGTCAGAACTGTAAAATCTATCTTCCTTAGATACTCGATCACATCTACCTGACCTGTAAATATAATGTCATCCTTAAGTCCCAGTGAATCCACCAGATTAAGGCACTCTTCGTAGTACTCGTCTTCGTCAACGCCTCCCAGAATATGAAGTCTTACATCAGATCTCTTACTCTTAAGCTCATGGAAGGCATAGATAAGACTCTTAACATCCTTGATCTGCGCTATCCTTATAACAGCTGCAAAGTCTATGATCCCGTCCTCTTTCTTTAGAGGTATATCACAAAACCTCTCATATCTTATCCCGTTAGGAATAACAGAGCATTTAGAAGGATCTGCGCCAAGCTCTATCTGAGTCTTCATAGCTCTGTCAAAAAGTGATGTGACTTTAAGCGCTTTTGTGTATATCGCATCAGACAGCATGTAGAAAAATTTGATCCACTGCCTTTTAAATGCCGGCTGAACCCACTGAGCTCTTATGATCTCCTCTTCTCTTTCACGAGAATATATACCGTGTTCTGTAAGAAGTACAGGTTTCCCGGTCTTATACCCTGCTGTTATGGCAAGTATTCCTGCATATCCTGTACAGATGGTATGATACATGTCAGCTTCAGGCACTTCCTGCATAAGCATATACAGAACCGGCAGCAGCATAGATCTCATTGTATGGAACGTACTTGCAAAAGGCACATATGGATACTTCTCATTACACAGCTTCTCCAGTACATCAAGAAACTCCTGGCTCATAAGAAATGATGACGGATTAACATGCCTGTCCTGAAAAAGGTGCAATAGCACTTCCCAGTCAGGATGTTCGCAGTCAAGAAGAGCTTTTAGAGCTTCTTTTTCTTCTGCCTTCATAGGTGGGAGCTTCTTCCTGTCAGGTTTAATCCTAAGTGCATCATCAAGGAACACTTCTTTGATCTTAACTACATTATCAGGTACTTCATAGAAGTATTTACCCTTATCACTGGCGCGCGAACCTATAACCCAGAGCACGAATTCATGCTCTTTCATCGCATTTATCATCTGATGTGTCAATGACGATACGCCGCCATGAGTATACGGGTAACTACCCTCTAATATCAGACAGATTCTCAAGATAAGGTCCTTTCTAATCTATGCTGTAACTAATCTCCACATGCGGCTTTGTGATCTCAAGAAGATACAGATCACCTTTTAAAGGCGTAAGCAATCCGCCCTTTACGTCACCTACAGTTCCTGTGTTAACTCTTACGATGCAGTAGGCACTGTCTATAAGCCCGTCTACTTCTATCGTTATGCCGTCATCTCTTTGGTCTACATCAAGTATCAGATTGGTATACCTTTGCACAGCTCCTGCTATGCCGCTGCCTGTAAGATGTCTCATTGGAGGAGCAGATTCATTAAGCCACTTCATGTACTCATCTATTGTATCCTTGGCAGATTCCCAGCCAAGAGCCGCTCCCCTGTCTTCATCCAACAAGTCATCAGGATGCATAAAATGAGATGCTGCCAAGTGGAAGTTAAGTTCTGAGAAGGCTGTAAATCTCATATAATCTTCCTTAACTCCGCCTGACACGATCCTGGGAGTATTGATCATACCGCTTGGGTCAACATCAAATTCCTGCCCATAGGTATCTCCGTCAGGAAGGTATATCGATGCTATAGTAGTGATATCATCAAATTCATCATCCAGTATCTTCACGCTTTCCTCGGATATAACATTGGACGGAGGCACATAGACCTGAAGCCTTGCTGTTGGAAAAAGACCTGTCGAGAACTTGATAACTTCTGTCATGGCATCACGTATCTCATTATTGTTATCCCAAAGGTTATATCCAAGATCCACAGTATAAACAAAGTCCTGATTGCATAAAGGCTGATGATTGTAACCGTGATAGCCAAGCTCGCCTCCTGCATTAAGGAGCATATTGCCGTAGTAATAATAGTCAGCAACATCTGTATTAGTCTTTAGTTTGCCACTTACCTGATCTTCGTAGGTCTCTATGATAAGTCCTGTATACTTAAAGTCATACTTTGATCCAAGTGAAAGAAGATCCGGCCACCATACATTGGTATAAAACTCCGCTATATCCATTCCATAGTCACGTCGTATGTACTTACCATCTCCGTTTGGAACAGGCGATGGAAAGTCGTCAAGATAAAAGACTGCGCCGTTGATAACAGGATATATGCATACATCATCAAGTAATGAATAAGCACTACTATAGATCCCTCTATAAGCCTTCTCACAATATCCGAAATTACATACTACAAAGCATCCTTCTCCGTACTTCCTCCTCCAGATAAGAGGTGTAGTACCGCAGGTTGCGAACACTTCACTCTCCTCATCTACATTGACCTGCATAGAGGAGTTAAAATAATCCTCAAGAGAAAAAGGAACATCACTTGATCCCAGCATAAAATCATCAACAGGATCAAAGTAGTCTACAACCTTGTTATCAAAGCTAAGATCGGTAATGCCAAGCTTGGCACTTATGATATCAAGGGTATCTTCTCTTTCCAAAGGGATCCAGAATATAAGCCTTCCGCCATCATATACATAATCGGTATACTCAAGTATCTTTTCACCAAATGCAGACAGATGCTTGACCCCCATCACCACCTTGTCATAACCGGTAGGATCAGGTATACCCTCTGCAATATCAGCTATGTCATAAGAAATCCTCATGTCTATAAGGATCTGTTCCAGATTGTGCCTTGCTTCTACTGCATTATCATCACCGGAATCTGTTATAAAAAGGCACTTGTGGTCTCCATTAGACTCTTTAAAGTGTGTAATATTACTATTATCTACAATAAGAGAATTGCCTTCTGCTGCCTTGTAAGGAATACCCGCCCTTTCTATATGAAGGAGTACCAGAAAGGCAGCAAAAGCAGCTATTATTCTAAGCAGAATAAAAACATTCCTCTTCATGCCCCTGTTTTCTCCTTTACATCACCTTCATCTACGCTTTCATGACTATCTATATTTCCATCATCAGTTTTCCAGAAATCTATAAACCTTCTAAGTTCGATCGACTTATATTCTTCCTTCATGTCATACTCTTTTATAAGATCACCAAGAAGCTGTCCCTGCCTTGTCTCATAGTAATAACGCGCCCTAAGCTGGAAGGACTCTTCATCATCGGGATACTTGTCATACAGATAAGTTGTAAGCTCATCTGCAAGCCCCAGCTGTCCCGAATCCATATAGTTTGATGCAAGTTCCTTATAACGGTCCTTGGTAGGGCGTATCCTGATAAGTTCTCTTAACAGCTGCTGGTATGTATTTCTCTGTATCTCAAGAAGCTGCCCCACGCACAGTCCGCTTCCTATATAGCTCGAAAGATACGATGCATACTCTTCTATAAGTGCTTCATTGGCAGGTTCCTGAGCATATCTTGACGCATACTGCTGAAGTCTTAGTTCATACTCCTTAGAAAACTCCGCCATTGCAGTCGTGGCATAGTGTACTACTTCTACATCATCATTAAGACGGGCCTTACTAAGAGCATTAACATATCTGTAGTTATTTTCCATAAGTACGTCCAGCATGACAGATCTTCTGACAGCAGGATCATCAAGGATAAGGGCATCTTCCAAAGGGATGTCATTGACAGACTCCTCCACTCTTGAAGGTTCGTCATCCTGTGGCACAAGAGATGCTTTCATATTCTCAAGCTGGGCATATTTGGCCCCTGCTCTTCCACTTACAAAATAGGCATGGATCACCAATGCACATATAGGGCCAAAAACAGGCACCCAGAATACAACCGTAAGAAACGGTCCGGGTATCTTTATTAAGTTAAAGGTAAACAGTACACAAAATATAGCAACCACTACTATGTGTACAAGTATTAATGATATAAGTAGCATCTTCGTATAATACCCTCTAACTGTAATATCTAAGTTGTGCCGCTACATTTCATCGATCTTGATGCATTTAAGTCCTGCTTTTTCGAATCTTCCAAGAATTATCTCTTCGCCCTTTTCGTCGACTTGTGTTGCAAGGATGTAGATATTGCCATCGTTGCCAAGGCAGATGGAGTCGTTGTATCTGGTCTTGCCACGAAGTATTGCTTCCCACTCGTCTGCGCTTCTTCCTTCTCCGTCAATCTTGAAGAGTCTATAGTCGGTGATCTCGTTGTCAGACATATCACGCTGGACTTTGAGCTGCATGCGGAAGTAATCTTCGTACATAATACCGCCGCCGTTATAGAATTCACGCTGTCTTACAGCGCTTTGATACTGCCATGCCTTGACTATGAAGTTCTCAAGGAGGCCTGCAAGTACGCGGATAAGATTCGCATAATACACACTCATCTGAGAGAAGGCAACATTATATATAGCTATGAAAACAGTAACATGACCGTCATTAAGAACACCTGCCACGTAGCAGGGCTGTCCTTCCTGAGGCTTTTTGTTGATCCAGAGTTCACCTTTTGTAAGAGTTTCTATTACATCGGTATATTCTGAAAGATCAAGGGACTTCTTGGCCCGCTTTGACAGGCCTTTGGATGCAACTTCAAGTCTTGCAAACCTTGCAGCAGCATCATATATCGTATAGATAGCTATGGAGTGATTATCAAGGATATCTTCTATTACAGGGATAGACTCAGCGAATATAAGCTCAGATCTAGACTGATTGAGTCTTGTTACAACGTCGAATATACGTCCAAAGCCCTGCTTGGACAAAGTGAGATTCTGTTTATATTCATTCTTGTATTGAAGAGCTTCTTCATAAAGATCTGATACGAATGCATTTTCATTTGTAAGCTTTGCATTCTCATCACGAACAAATCCTGCCTCGTCTTCTTTTCTCTGACGTGTATAACCGCAGATAGCAGCTGTGATATAGAACAATATAAAGGGAACCCAGTTGCCGGGATCATAGAAGAGCATAAGCCACTCTGTTCCGTTCATATAGTAGGCAAGAGCAAGAGATGCGACCATAAGGGACGCTGCGATAAAACCGGCAGTAGACCCCCAGATAGTTGACATTATGACTACAAATACCAGCCTGAAATCGATAAGCCTAAACTGTACACTAGACCTTGAAATATTAACAAAAAGCTCTACTATAAATGCTCCTATGATCAGCTCGATCACCATAAGGATTTTTTGAGGAAGTCGTATTCTTGACCTAAGCCTTTCAAAAAATCCGAGCTTATTCTGTTCATTTTCATTAAATTCCTTGTAAAGCCCGGGAACCATATCTGTAGTTTTCTGAAGGGCAAGCCAGCCGTAGCGTTCTCTTGCAATCCTTTCTTCAGGCTCAAGATAGTTATCTGATGCCCCGGGTGCAGGCATAATATCAGCATCAGGGACAAGGCTCTTAACAGAAGATATCAGATCATCTGTAGTCTCATAGCCGGAAGGAAGCAGATGTATGGATTCACTTACATCTCTCCAGTCGTCAAGGAGCCTGTACATAAACGTAGAAAAGTCCTCATGACTTATGAACATAAGCCTTGAGCCTGCAGTCTTATCAAGTATGACTTTCTTTTTATTTTTGATATCTGTGAAGATTCCTGTAAAAAAGCCGCCCTTATGAAGATGTCCCACTATACCGGGACTATAGATTATCTTAAGTGTAAAGCCATACGTATCACGGTAATATTCCAATAGTTCGATAATGCCGCGAAGTATGATTCCCTTATCACTGCCCTCTTCCTCTTCCGAAAGGTATGGCGCTATAAAGATGAATTGTCTAAGCTTTATCTGTCTTACAAGTGACAATATCGCATCAAGCCTGTAGATTTCGTCGTAAGGAACAAATCCGGGCTCTGTATAGCGCGACAAAAAGATCACTCTTTCAAAACCATATGTCAGAAAGAGCTTCTTAAATTTGTCGTCCAATGGAGAAATTGGTATCCACCTGATATGTCCTTCTTTTCTAGGTGTCACAGAAGGATCCGCGATTATAACGGTATTGTCTCCAAAGATTTTTACAATATTTTCATCAGAAATAGCATTAGCATTACCGGTAAGTAAAGTATCCATGACCATCCCTTCATGAACAAATATTGATTGAATAAAAAAACAAATATTAGTATTCTCTTCTATTTCGGCATTTTCCCAGAGTTTATTTAGTTTATTAACTGACTTCGCACTTGCCAAACATACACTAATAATTATCCCTTTTTATGTCGAAATAGAAGTAGCACTATGTGTGATCTTATATTGTGATAATGTAATGCTCCATCATTGATGGCTCATCGGCCACCTTTTTTGCATGTCGCATGAGTTTATGGAGGTTATTGTGATGTATATATTAGAGTTCTTGCTAGAGCATTATATAATGCTTGCTGAACTTATAGGTCTGTGGCTTTTGATGGATTCCGGAATCCATCTGACCAAAAAGACCGTACTGGTGACAAGGATTGTCATCATTTTGATCTTCACAGAGTCAGTTCTATGGTCTTTAGAACTCTGGACACGAAGCTTTGAAACCTTGTCTATAGCAAGGCCTATACTCTCTTCTACTATCTATCTGCTCCATCCGGCTATAATGATAGGCATAATAGGCATGGGTGATGGTATCCGGAAGCAGAAAATGTGGATCCACATACCTCTTACAATAAGTATCCCTCTTATATATACTTCTCAGTGGACCCATCTTATTTTCTGGTATACCGAAGACAATGTGTATAAAACTGTAGATAGCTTTTTTAAATATTATCCCTACATCCTGTTTTTCTTTTATGCCTTTGCTCTTGGAATCTTCCTTATAGAGAACTTCTCTATTTTTTACAGAAAGGCCAGAAAAGGAATCTTCTTCACGCTTATATTCTCACTTATGGGAGTTATATTACACGTAGTCGTAGATGTTGATACTGACTACAGTACTCTCTTTGCATCCGCTCTGATACTATATTATCTGTTCCTGTATATGAATACTTCCAAGATGGATCCGCTTACAGGGCTCATGAATCGTCAATGCTACTATGCTGATTCTAAAAAAGGCAGAGAGAGGATAAGTGCCGTCGCTTCAGTTGATATGAATGATCTAAAGAAGATCAATGATACGATGGGACACAAAGCCGGTGATGAGGCACTTCAGGCAGTTAGCAGGTGCCTTAATTTTAAAGCCGGAAGAGCCAAAAATGTATATAGAATAGGCGGCGATGAATTCGCGATATTCTATTATGCCAAGGATGAAGCTTATGTCCAAAAAGACATAGAACTTATCAAAAAAGAACTGTCCAAGACACCTTACGTCTGTGCCTTTGGATATACTATGATAGGCAAGTCAGAAACTATCGACTCTGCAATGACCGATGCAGATCAAAAGATGTACAAAAACAAAGCAGCTATCAAGCACACTAATATCATGAACATCGCAGCCATGAAACAGGCCACTATCGAAGCAATTCATGAAGCTCTGAATTCCGGAATGTGGGGAATGGATTTTGATGAAGAAGGGAATATGATCAAAGTTGAGTGGAGCCAGCAGTTTCGGAAGATGATAGGCTTTGACGATGAAAGCGACTTCCCTAACGAGCTTGAATCCTGGTCTGATCGTCTGCACCCTGATGACAAAGAAAGAGTTCTTAAAGAATTCAACGATACGATTGCAGATTATACTAATCAAAAGACTTATGATGTTGAATATAATTTTAAGACCAAGACCGGCCAATGGCGCAGATTCCATGCAATAGGCAAACTTCTTAGAAGAGACAATGGTATTCCGCTATCTTATGTCGGCATGTTTGTAGATATCACAGATGGAGCGAATGCCGTCTCATGAAGCACTGACAATATACAGCAATAGAAAAAGGCCAATCCCAAATTCCATTAAATGGTATTTAAAGGATTAGCCCTTTTTATGCTCTTTTTTCTGCAATTATGATGATTATGCATTCAGACCGTGGAGCTTACCAACCTTTTCAAAAAGATCGTTGCCATTAAGATTTAAAATGCTGTGGAATGCTCCAAACTCCTTAAGTGTAAGATCATAATCTCCGCTATAGAAATCCTCTACGCACTCCGGTGTCATCTCTACGCCGTACTTTGCAAGTACTTCTACTACCTTCTCGGGTCTATCAAGTCCAATGCTGTCACAGTAGCCCTTGATGACCATACCAAGATCTCCCATACCGTTAACTTTGGTCTGCGCTACTCTTTGCTCTTTGTTCTCGATTATTGTCGACATCCTTATTCCCCCTTTTCATCCTTGGAAAAAACCAGATAATCCCGAAATTCCAAACATCTTTCGGAATCATCACTACGATTACCAGGTCAAAAAATGTTCTTGACCCAAAGCCATTATACATGTCATCAGTGCGAATTCCCACACTTAAATTATCTGTTTTTTGTAATACAGTAACGTTTTCATGATAACACCTGATAAAGCCAGTATTCATGCAGAAACAAGAAATACCTGAATCTTTATATCACCATTCAACTATTCTCCCGTCTTTAATCCAGATCATAAAGTTCCTGCCTTAGCAGCGACATGGAGTCGGTGCTGTGTACGGTAGATGTTACGCCGTTGACTTCACCTGTAAGGGCTGCATGTACGTAGACATCGAGGGTGTCCGACTCGCCCATTGCAACTCCGGAGCCGTTGTTATTAAGGTCATATATAGGAATGTCAACTTCTATGTAATAGGTCACAAAGGCATTGGACGTTCGCTCGCCGTTATAGATACGATAGTATCCATCTCCTTCTGCCGTCAATCTGGTCTTCTCTCCATCTTCTATAATTCCATTGCCGTTAGTATCTGCGCACAGATATGCAGGATATGGAGCAGCAGGCGTTGTTGACGAGCTGTAGGATGCTCCGTAAGGACCAAGAGCATAGGTACCCGTCTCCGAATTATAGTTCGTATACTGCTGACTTCTCTTACCATAGCTGAAATTGACTCTGATATTCTGCGTCTTTATTCCTACGTTAAGGTCTGTCAGAGAGAAGTATACAGGATAGTATGCATCTACATTGAGGGCATCTACTGTATCGCCTTCTTCGTTTACGGCAGTACTTGCATGTGCATCAGTTACATACAGCTCCTGTGCATACGCATCATATGGAAGCTTATCTGTTGTCAGCTCCTTGCTGAAGGCTTCATCTGTTATGGATAGACTTGCAGCCTTAACGCCGGAGTTATATG
>JAEEGI010017551.1_pt1 | contig 14655 bp, 11 predicted proteins | sample 8958751 | NCBI WGS metagenome assembly JAEEGI01 (sample SAMN16246545, study PRJNA631951) | gut metagenome | biome: gut microbiome; feature: rumen; material: KS-attached | host: Bos | place: Iran: Karaj | collected 2018-10
TGGGCGAAATCGTCTCCCACGACCCGATGTGGCGACGCATCCACGAGTTGAGGATGCCGCAACCGTTGACACAATGCAATATGCCGAGACGAGGATGCTCCAACGTATGGTTGACGTGCAAAAAGGTATTCACCCTCGATTTCGGGTCGTAACTCACCTTGTCGGAAACGCCATAAACGACACCCGACGTACCTGCCGTGGCCGCAATCTCACCAGGATGCAACACATTGAGTGACAAGGCGTTGTTGGGCTGGTCACCAGCACGATAGGCGATGGGAATGCCTTGCCTCAACCCTAATTCCTTGGCTGCCTTTGCCGAGACCTGGCCTTGTATGCCGAAGGTAGGGACCAACGTAGGAATGATGTCTTGGGGAAATCCATAATAATTCATCACGTCTGTAGAGACGCAAGATTTTGCATCTCTACAACGGTAATCGTATAACATCATTTCCGACAACCCGCAAGCCGTAGTGACCGCTTCGCCCGACAGCCGCATGGCGAGATAGTCGCCCGGCAGCATAATCTTGTCAATCTTGTCGAACACTTCAGGCTCATTCTCCTTCACCCAAGCTAATTTCGATGCGGTGAAGTTGCCTGGTGAGTTAAGCAGATGGCTCAGGCATTTCTCTTCACCGATGTCGTGGAAAGCCTTGTCGCCGTAAGGCACGCCGCGCGAGTCACACCAAATAATGGCATCACGGAGCGGCTGTCGGTTCTTGTCCAAGCAGACTAGGCCGTGCATTTGGTATGATATTCCAATAGCGGCAATGTCATGCCCTTGTAGAGACGTTTCCTGAAACGTCTCTACGTGCCGCATACATTTTGTAAATGCATTTTTAAAATATTCCCACCAATCATCGGGACGCTGCTCTGCCCATTCTGGCTGCGAGGCTTTGATGGGGGCTTCCGTCTCAGGATAAGAGGCTGAAGCGGCACACTTTCCGCTGTCAACCTCCACCAGCGAGACCTTTACGCTGCTGCTGCCTAAGTCGATGCCCAATAAGTAGTTCATTCTTTATTCTTTTTCCAAAAACGCGTCATGTCCTCCAAACTCTTGCCTTTCGTTTCGGGAACGAGTCGCCAAACGAAGATAGCCGCCACGATGCACATCACGCCGTAGAGTCCGTAGGTGAACCAATGGCCGAAGTTGTCGCCTGTTGTGAGGTGCATGTTGAACATGGGAACGAAGGTCGAGCTGACGACAAAGTTGAAAATCCACTGCGCCGCCACAGCAATGGCCGTAGCCGTGCCACGGACAGTGTTGGGGAAGATTTCCGAAATCAGCACCCAACAAATCGGGCCCCAGGAGAACATAAACGAGGCGGAATAGAGCAAGATGGAAATCATCGTAATCAGTTGCAATCCTTCCACGCCAAAGGTAGAGGCCACACCGAAAGCACCGATGGCCATACCTATGCTACCGGAGATGAGCAGCGGTTTGCGACCCCACTTCTCGACGGTGAAGATGGCCACTAAGGTAAACAGAATGTTGACCACACCCATCATCACGGTGTTGAACATCGGGTTGGTCATGCCCATGTCGCCAAAAATGCGTGGTGCATAGTACAACACGGCGTTGATGCCCACCACCTGCTGGAACACGCTCAGCATAATGCCGATGAAAATCACCAACCAGCCGTAGGTGAACAGTTTTTCGGTCTTCACCTTGATGGTACTCTTGATGTCGGCCAAGATGACCTTGGCTTGTTCCAAACCGTTGATTTTCGAAAGGACGCCCAAAGCCTTGTCATCCTTGCCAGCCATCACTAAATAGCGCGGCGACTCAGGGACGAAGCATATTAAGATGGTGAAGATGGCAGCGATAACAGCTTCAGAAGCAAACATATAGCGCCAACAAACCGCGATGGTCCAAGGGTCGCTTTCAGGCATCACTTGGCTGATTCCCTTCCCGATGGACACAATAACGGGATTCTCATGTGACCCTAAAATGAGGAAATTGACGAAATATACCACCAACTGACCGAAAATGATGGCAAATTGGTTCCAACTCACCAGCTGACCCCGTTTTCCGGTTGGAGCTATCTCGCCAATGTACATCGGACAAATCGCACTCGCCAATCCAACGCCCATGCCACCGATGATGCGATAATAGTTGAAGCTGTTGAGGATGGTCATCGTCGGGGTGGAATGCAGATGGAATGGAAATTCGGGATGCGCGGAGCCGAGCGCTGACACAAAGAACAGGATGCCTGCCACGAAGAGTGTCTGCTTGCGGCCCAAACGATTGGCCAACCAACCTGAAATTAATGCTCCGATGACACATCCAATCAGCGCACTGCTACAAGTGAGACCATGAATGAAATCGGTGTATTGGAAATCGGCAGCGCCGAGGAAATATGCCTGCAAACCCTTTTCTGCGCCCGAGATGACGGCGGTGTCGTAACCAAAAAGCAACCCGCCCAAGACAGCCACCAAGACGATGCCGTAGAGGTAGCCTTTGTTTCCGTTTTGTTGGTTCATAAACTATTCAAGATTATTAGATATATTGTTTTGACTTCGGGACACGGGACTTCGAGACTTCGAGACAAGCCTATGTCCCGTAGTCTCGTAGTCTCGCGTCCAATCACATTCTAAACACGCCAAACTGCTGTGGCGGGAAGGGCTGGTTCAACGAGGCCGCGATGCCCAAGGCGAGTATCTTGCGCGTGTCGATGGGGTCGATGATGCCATCGTCCCAAAGGCGGGCGGTGCTGTAGAACGCCGAACCTTCGTAATCGTACTTGGCCAAGATTTCCTTTTTCAGCTTGGTGATTTCGTCAGTCGGGACCTCAAGGCCTTTGTATTTGTATTGGTCTTCCTTAACCGTCGCCAACACGCTGGCTGCCTGCTCACCGCCCATGACGGAGATTTTGGCGTTGGGCCACATGAAGAGCAGCCTCGGACTGTAGGCACGACCGGCCATGCCGTAGTTGCCTGCGCCAAACGAGCCACCGAAGATGACCGTGAACTTGGGCACATTGGCATTGGAGACAGCATGTACCATCTTGGCACCATCCTTGGCGATGCCACCCTGCTCATACTGTTTGCCCACCATAAAGCCTGTGATGTTCTGCAAGAACACCAACGGGATGTTACGCTGACAACATAACTCGATGAAGTGGGTAGCTTTCAGTGCTGACTCTGAGAACAATACACCAAAATTAGCAATAATGCCCACAGGGAAGCCCATCAGATGAGCAAAACCACAGACGATGGTGGTGGCATAGCGAGACTTGAACTCCTGGAAACGGCTGCCGTCCACGATGCGTGCAATAACTTCCCTCGGGTCGACGAGCTTGTGGAAGTCGATGGGAGCGAGGCCATAGAGGTCGTGCGGGTCGTAAAGGGGTGCCTCCACAGGCAGCATATCCAATTTCTGGCGGTGCGACTTCTCCAAGGTCTTGAAGATGTTGCGGCAGATTTGCAAGGCGTGCTGGTCGTTTTCAGCCAAGTGGTCTGCCACGCCCGAAACGGAGGTGTGCATCTCGCCACCGCCCAATTCTTCTGCCGTGACCACTTCGCCTGTAGCCGCTTTCACCAACGGCGGACCGCCAAGGTAAATGGTGCCCTGATTACGCACGATGATGGTCTCGTCGCTCATGGCCGGCACGTAAGCGCCGCCAGCGGTACACATGCCCATCACGATGGCGATTTGGGGAATGCCCATAGCCGACATGCGCGCCTGGTTGTAAAAGAAACGTCCGAAGTGGTCGCGGTCGGGGAAGACCGTGTCCTGCTCGGGAAGGAAGGCACCGCCGCTGTCGACCATATAGACGCACGGCAGATGGTTCTCCATCGCAATCTCTTGAGCACGAAGGTGTTTCTTCACCGTGTACTGCATATAGGTGCCGCCTTTCACGGTGGCGTCGTTGGCCACGATGACCGCTTCGCGTCCTTGGATAACCCCAATACCCGTGATGATGCCCGCTGAGGGGAAGTCATTGTTATAGGTGCCGTAGGCCGCCATCGGCGACAGTTCGAGGAATGGCGTGTTCGGGTCGATGAGCAGGTCGATGCGTTCGCGGGCAAGCAGCTTGTTGCGTTTCTTGTGTTTGGCCACGGCTGCCTCACCGCCGCCCTGCATGGAGGCCGACATCGCCTCGCGGTATTGCGCCATCAGCGCAAGGAAGTTCTTCTCGTTCTGCTTGAACTCCTCGGAGTCGGTGCGTATGTTGGAATTTAGTACTTGCATAGTAGTAAGGTTTGAAACCACAAAAATAGGAAAATTTTCTGCTACAGCGCAAGAATTGTTTATCTTTGCCGTTTCAAATTCGTAGTGTTGGTCAACATCCCTAACAAAAGATGTCCGAAAAGAGTTCAAGCAAACGCCGTGTGGCAGGGTCCTATTTCATGTCGATGATGAGTATCGCACTGGTACTCTTCCTCTTAGGCGTGTTTGCCCTGCTCATGATGCATGCCCAAAAACTCTCCAACCACCTCAAGGAAAATATCGGTTTTGAGGTGGTGATGAACAGCAACGTGAAGGAAACCAACATCCTCAACCTGCAAAAAGAACTCGAGGCCATGCCCGCCGTGAAGTCAACGGAATACATCACCAAGGAGGAGGCCATCCAACGCCTGAGTGAAGACCTTGGCGAGGACTTCCTGCAGTGGCTCGGCAACGAGGAAAACCCGCTCCTCCCCTCCATCAATGTGAGCTTCAACGCGGCCTATGCCAATAGCGACAGCCTCAGCGTCATCGAGGCGCAACTGCTCAAAAACCCGAACGTCAAGGAAATCTATTACCAGAAATCGTTGGTCAACTTGATTAATCAGAATGTCAAGCGCATCGGCTTTGCACTTATTATCGCTAGCATCGCGCTGCTTTTCATCGCTATTGCGCTGATACGCTACACTTTACGCCTCTCTATCTATGCGAAACGTTTCTTGGTACGTAGCATGTTGTTGGTGGGTGCCACGGCTTCTTATATCCGCCGGCCCTTTATAAAGAGCGGCATGTCACAGGGCTTTTTTGGCGCTTTGATTGCTGATATTATGCTGGCCGGACTACTCTACGGCCTCATGAAACGGCTTCCCGAACTGGCTCTTGTTCAAGACTATAGAATCATCATCGGCATCTTTGTCGGCATCATCATATTAGGCATCCTTCTCGGCGGACTCTCCACACGTTCCGCCCTGCGGAAATACCTCAACGCTGATGTGGACCGATTATATGCTTAAAACCCAAGGGTCCCTGAGCCTTGAGCTTGTCGAAAGGTCTAAGGGCCCCGAATTTTAAATCTTAAATTTGAATTTTAAATCTAAACTCAAATATGGCAAAAGAAATAACAAAGAAAGAAACTACCGAAAAAACTGACGAACAGAAAGTCATGCCCTTCGGTAAACAGAACTACATCCTCGTGCTCATCGGCATCGCGCTGCTGGCCTTGGGCTTCATCCTCATGCTGGGTGGCGGTTCCAACGACCCCGATGTGTTCAACGAGAAAATGTTTGACTTCCGACACATCACCCTGTCTACCATCTTGATTTTGGCAGGTTTTGTCGTGGAAATCGTCGCAATATTTTGGAAAGGAAAGAAATAATCACAAAACCTACAAAACTCGCAAAACCAAAGAATAAAAGGTGGGGAAAGCACGCCAACCGGCGGCTTTCCTGCGGCGACTCGGTTGGGAAGCCGCATTCGCAAAATAGGTTTTGAAGGTTTTGAGAGTTTTGTGACAAAAAAATTATTATGGACTGGTTACAAGCATTAATCTTAGGCATTCTTCAAGGCTTGACGGAATACTTGCCCGTCAGTAGTAGCGGACATTTGGCCATCGGTCAGGCACTCTTCGGCCTCGACGACGGCTCATCCAACCTCACTTTCACCGTGTTGCTCCATGTGGCCACCGTATGCAGCACCTTGGTTATCCTGTGGAAGGAAATTGTGTGGATCTTCAAGGACCTGTTTGCCAAACAGTCGTGGCGCAAATATTGCAATTTGAACGGCGGCACCAAATACGCCATCAACATCCTCATCTCGATGATTCCCGTGATGATTGTCGGCTTGTTTTTCAAGGACAAGGTGGAAGAAGTCTTCGGATCAGGTCTGCTCATCGTGGGCATCATGCTCTTGGTGACGGCCTCGCTGCTCGCTTTTTCCTACTTCGCCAAACCGCGCCAAAAGGAAGAAATCAGTGGTCTGCATGCCTTCATCATCGGTATCGCTCAAGCATGTGCCGTGATGCCGGGTCTGTCTCGCTCTGGTTCAACGATTGCGACCGGTTTACTCCTCGGCAACAAAAAGGAAAAGCTGGCTCAGTTCTCTTTCCTGATGGTCATCCCGCCCATCCTCGGTGAGGCTTTGCTCGATGTCAAGGACATCTTTGAGGTCGGTTTCACCCAAGCCATGGACGGCATCTCGCCAGTGGCCGCCATCGTCGGCTTCCTGGCTGCCTTCATCTCCGGCTGCTTCGCCTGCAAGTGGATGATCAACATCGTGAAGAAGGGCAAGCTGATTTGGTTTGCCGTGTATTGCGCCATCGTGGGTATACTGGCCATCGTGTTACCATATATTCTTAATTGACGGCCCTTCGACAGGCTCAGGGACCTGAACCATGAATATGTTCAACTTTGAAGACGGCGAGGTCATCCTCATCGACAAGCCTTTGGACTGGACGTCGTTCGACACGGTCAACTTCATCCGTTCCCTGCTCAACCGTTGCTATGGCATCCGCAAGCTGAAGGTGGGCCATGCGGGTACTTTAGACCCTTTGGCTACGGGCTTGCTCATCCTCTGCACAGGCAAGATGACCAAGCAGATTGACACGTTTCAGGCACAGGTGAAGACCTACACGGGAACAATGCTGCTCGGCCAGACCACTCCGACCTTCGACTTGGAGAGCGAACCCAATGCCTTCTTCCCCACCGATGGCATCACGCCCGAGCAGATTGAAGCCGCTCGACAACAGTTTATCGGCGACCTCAAGCAGTATCCGCCCAAGTACTCCGCCATCAAAATCAAGGGGAAACGCGCCTTCGACTACGCCCGCTCCGATGAGGAAATCGAGTTGAAAGCCCGCGATGTCCGCATCGATGACTTCAAACTGAACCTCGACCGCTTCCCTGAACTCGACTTCGAAGTGACTTGCAGCAAAGGCACCTACATCCGCAGCCTCGCCAACGACTTCGGCAAAGCCTTGGGCAACGGTGCCTGCCTCACCTCGCTGCGCCGCACCCGCATTGGCGACTTCAAGGTGGAAGATGCTTGGCCGTTGGAAAAGTTGAGACAGCACATCGTTGACACAGGCGATGCCTTCAAAGAATGGAAAAAGGCACAATTGGAAAAAGAGCAAAAACAAGCTTGACAATCAATAGATTAAGAAAAAACACTTGACAAAATTTCGATTTTGTTGTATATTTGTAGTTTATATTTGTCGAAAACAACAAAAACAGCATCATATAATGAAACTCTCACAGTTTAAATTCAACCTGCCGAGCGAGCTCATCGCGCTGCAGCCTACCCAAAACCGAGATGAGGCCCGCTTGATGGTCGTCGACCGCAGGACGGGAAAAATCGAACACCGCGTCTTCAAGGATCTCATTGACTATGTGAAAGATGGCGACGTGTTTGTGATTAACAACACCAAGGTGTTCCCTGCCAAACTCTACGGTAAAAAAGAAAAGACCGAGGCCGACATCGAAGTGTTGCTACTCCGCGAACTGGACCACGAAAGCCGTTTGTGGGACGTGCTCGTCGACCCCGCCCGCAAAATCCGTATCGGTAACAAGCTGTATTTCGGTCCCATCGACCAAGGCGAAGGTCTTGTGGCTGAGGTGATTGACAACACCACTTCGCGCGGACGTACCTTGCGTTTTCTCTACGACGGCACCTATGACGAGTTCAAAAAGACCTTGTCATCCTTGGGTCACACGCCCATCCCGAAGGAACTGAACCGTGCCGAGATGCCTGAAGACGAAGAGAACTTCCAGACCGTTTATGCCAAAGTGGAAGGTGCCGTTTCGGCCCCGACCGCTGGCATGCACTTCAGCAAGATTCTGATGAAACGCTTAGAAATCATCGGTGCCTCATTCGCCGAGCTTACTTTGCATCCTGGCATGGGCAACTTCCGCGACATCGAAGTGGAAGACCTCACCAAGCACAAGCCCGACTCGGAAGAGATGTACATCGATGAGGACTGTTGCACTTTGGTCAACGAGGCCAACGCACGCCATAACAACGTGTTTGCCGTGGGCACCACATCGCTAAAAGCCCTTGAAACAGCCATGACCATCGGTGGTAAGATTAAGCCCTACAAAGGCTGGACGAACAAGTTCATCTTCCCGCCTTACACTTTCTCCGTGGCTAATTGCATGATTACCAACTTCCACCTGCCCAAGTCGCCCATGATGATGGAAGTGGCCGCCTTCGCTGGCTACGACCTGCTCATGAAAGCCTACAAAGAAGCCATCGCCGAAAAGTACCGTTTCTTTACTTATGGTGACGCGATGTTAATCATTTAGCTATCAGCCATCAGCAGTCAGCTATCAGCCCAGTTGAGGCTGGCTGAAGGCTGATTGCTGAAAGCTGAAAGCCAATTTTGAATCTTAAATCTTTGAATCTAAATAACAAACAATAATGAACCAAGAAGATTTCTTTAAGAAAATAACCGCTCATGCGAAGGAATACGGTTTTATTTTCCCTTCGAGCGAGATTTATGACGGACTTTCAGCCGTTTACGACTACGGACAGAATGGCGTGGAGCTGAAGAAAAACATCCGCGAATACTGGTGGAAGGCCATGGTGCAGATGCACGAGAACATCGTCGGCATCGATGCCGCCATCTTCATGCATCCCACCACCTGGAAGGCCTCGGGCCACGTCGATGCCTTCAACGACCCGCTTATCGACAACCGCGACAGCAAGAAACGCTACCGTGCCGATGTGCTCGTCGAGGACTACATGGCCAAGATTGAGGAGAAGATTAATAAAGAGGTGGAGAAAGCCCGCAAGCGCTTCGGCGACGCCTTCAACGAGGAACAGTTTGTGACCACCAACCCGCGCGTGTTGGAGCACAAAGCCAAAATCGAGGAAATCAGCCACCGCCTCTATGGTGCCATGGAGCGCAACGACCTCGACGCCATCAAGCAGCTCATCCTCGACCTTGAGATTGTCTGCCCCATCAGCGGCACCCGTAACTGGACCGACGTGCGTCAGTTCAACCTGATGTTTGCCACCAAGATGGGTAGCGTGGCCGATGGTTCCGACACCATCTACCTGCGTCCTGAGACGGCACAGGGCATCTTCGTCAACTACCTCAACGTGCAGAAGACTGGCCGCATGAAAATCCCGTTCGGCATCGCCCAGACTGGTAAGGCCTTCCGTAATGAGATTGTGGCGCGTCAGTTCATCTTCCGTATGCGCGAGTTCGAGCAGATGGAGATGCAGTTCTTCGTACGCCCTGGCACGGAACTTGAATGGTTCCAACACTGGAAGCAAGAACGCCTCGCTTGGCACCTCTCCTTGGGTCTGCCCGCCGAGAAATACCGTTTCCACGACCACGAGAAACTGGCCCACTATGCCAACGCTGCCACCGACATCGAGTTCGACTTCCCCTTCGGCTTCAAGGAGCTGGAAGGCATCCACAGCCGTACCGATTTCGACCTCTCGGCCCATGCCAAATACTCGGGCAAGAAGCTCCAATACTTCGACCCCGACACCAACGAGAGCTACACACCTTACGTCATCGAGACTTCCATCGGCCTCGACCGTATGTTCCTCGCCATGTTCAGCAATGCCTTCACTGAGGAGAAGCTGGAAGATGGCTCAGAGCGCGTGGTGCTGAAGCTGCCGGCCATCCTGGCACCTTACAAGGTCGCCGTGCTGCCATTGGTGAAGAAAGACGGTCTGCCGGAGAAGGCCCGCGAGATCATCGACTCGCTGAAGGCCGACTTCATGTGCCAATACGAGGAGAAAGACTCCATCGGCAAGCGCTACCGTAGACAGGATGCCATCGGCACGCCGATGTGCGTCACGGTGGACAACGACACCTTGGTCGACAACTGCGTCACCGTGCGCGACCGCGACACGATGCAGCAGGTGCGCGTACCGATCGACAACCTTCGCAGCATGATCTTCGATGAGTTGAAACCGAAAAAGTAATAACGACACATACAAATCAATCCAACTATGAAAAAAACCATCTATCTGTTGTTCTTTGTAACAGCATTGATTTGCGTAGCCTGTGGAGGTTCCGCCAACAAAAACGCTGCACAAGAAAGCGCCGAAACCACCGAGCCACAAATCGAAGCCACAACATCTGACGTGGAAATCACCGAAATAGACCCTGTCGGTGTCTATGAAATAATGACCGCTCAAGAACTCGGCAAAGCCTACGACGGCGAAGACGAGGAGGAGGATGAAGACGGCTACGACAGCCCGCAGGACTGTTATCCCACCTCAAACATCTTTGCCACAAGTTGCCTTGCCGCGCTGGGTAATGTCAACTACGACGAGAAAAACCTCTACGATGAAGACTACCAGACATCGTGGGCGGAAGGCGTCGACGGCTATGGCATTGGCGAGAAGATCACTTTTGCTTTCAATGATGTAAACGCCGGATTCACAGGCATCGAAATCGCCAACGGCGATTACGCCAGCGAGGACGCTTGGAAGAACTATTCGAGAGTAAAGAAGATGAAACTCAGTTTCAACGGCGAGCCGATGTTCATCCTCAATCTCAAGGACGAGATGGGCAACCAGGTGTTTAGTTGGGACAAGGAACTCAATGTAAAAGACGAAGAGTTACTCAGAGAATTCACCTTAACGCTTGAAATCATGGATGTTTACAAGGGCGACCTATACGACAACACTGTTATTTCGGAAGTGTTACCCTCGGGTTGCTACTAAAACTGAACCAAGACTAAGGACTGACGGTCCTAAATCATCATTGCAGAGACGTACCTCACGTCTCTGCAATTTTTATTATCTTTGCCTCGTCAAATGAAAACAACGCAACCATGAGAGTAAAATGCGAATTCTGTGGTGCGATGATTGAAGAGGCAAACGATCGCTGCCCCAATTGCGGCGCACCGCTCTCTGGCGTCAACCGTACATCCTCCGGACAACCCAAAACTATCGAGGAACTGAAGGCCTGGTATACCGCCCACCATCTGCCGCCCGAGGAGATCACAAGATTTTTCATCGGCAAGAACATCTCTGAGCCGAAGGCCTTCGGCATCTATAGGGACGGCAACGGCGACTTTGTGGTCTACAAGAACAAGTCGACGGGTGAGCGTGCCATCCGCTACCAAGGCTCTGATGAGCAATATGCCGTCAACGAGCTGTACCAACGCCTAAAGGCGGAGATTGCCGACCAAAAGGGCAATCGCCCGGCAAATACAACACAACAACCGCCTGCCAAGAAAAAGAAGAAAAAGGGCTGCCTCATTGCCATCATCATCTTCACCGTCTTGGCCATGTTAACGGCCATTTTCGACCACTCGGTCCCTAACGGCTACTACAAATACAACGGCACCCAGTACTATCACCAAGGCTCTTCATGGTATTACTACGACAAGGAGACCGACGACTGGTACAAGTCCACCGAAAGCATCGATATCGACGACAAAAACGCGAAGGACTACCAAATCACCAACCATGAGGGCAAGGACTTTGAACAGACCTCATGGTACGACTCGGGCAGCCACAGCAATGACAACGGCTGGGACAGCGACAGCGACTGGGACAGCGGCGGTGGTGACTCATGGGACAGCGGCGGCACCGACTGGGATTCGGACTGGTGATTATTATGATTGCCCTACGGGCAAGAAATCTATTTTAAAATCTCTCAAAAAATCAAATTTTGGGAGATTTTTTGTTTTGATTTTTGAAAGATTTAACTGCGTTGAATACTGCGTATTTCTTGCGAAGCAATTCCATAACACATAGACAACACCATAGACAACGGTTGGATTTCGATTTTGCAACAATTTGAAATCCAACCGTTTATTTTTTTGTATCTTTGCGAATTGATAGACAATGCCTCTTATGGGCTTGACAAATGGTTTTTCGTTTTGAGAAATGCTATACTTTTGCATTGCAAACCTCAAAAACGAAACAATAACAATTAAAAACCTAATACCATGAAAAAATTATTCTCATTTCTTACAATGATAGTGCTTGCAACGAGTGCCAAAGCCTACCCCTATCACTTCTCTGCCGTGTGTGAAACTGGCCAAACCTTGTATTACTACATCCTCCCAAACGACAATCAAGAGGTGAAGGTGACCTATCCTTATAATAATACTACTGATCCATATTACGGATATACCAAGCCTGAAGGCGACTTGATTATTCCTGAAACTATCGAATATGAAGGAATCACTTATACTGTGGTTTCCATTGGCTTTAATGCGTTCGATGCTTGTTATGGAATCACATCTGTTAAACTGCCTAATACCATTCGAAGAATTGAGGCAGAAGCTTTTATGGATTGCATAGGTCTTTCCAGTAGTTTCGTCATCCCCGACCAATGCACTTTCATCGGCGGTTATGCCTTCACGGATTGCACGGCACTTTCTTCCTTAACCATCGGTGCTTCCGTTGATACTATACAATATAGTGCTTTTGAAGATTGTATAGGTTTGCAATCCATCCACTGTAAAACTCCAGCACCACCATTCGCCGAACATATTCCAAGCAACCCTTATTATGAGGATCGCAGCATCTTTAACAATGTTCCCACGGATATTCCTGTCTATGTCAACTGCTTGACTTTTGACCAATTCCTATTGAGCTGGGATTGGAGTCGGTTTGTCAACATGGAAGGGGTGTTTCTCGGGCCTCCCACCCTAACTGTTGGTACTAACAATCCCGAATACGGCACCGCCGAAGTGGTCTCGATACCCGAAGACTGCGACCATCTTACCGCCACAGTTCGCGCCATTCCAAATCTCGGACATGTCTTTGGTTATTGGAAAAGAAACGGGGTCATCGTATCCTTTGTTCCTGAATATACCTTTACACTAGACCATAATTGTGTCATGACCGCGTGCTTCGATTGCTCAGCAACAGTATATGATTCCATTGGCTATCCAGACCACGTCATTGGTAGAAAATTCAATACCGCAGGTCAAGTTACGGACGAATATGTTTCCGATTTCAGCTATGACGAAAATGGCGTGTTGAATCGTTTCTACTTCCCTGGACATCGCAACTGTTATTTCTCTTTCTTTGACTATCCTTCCAAGCCATCGAGTATTACCATAAATTTTTCAAGCCATCCGATAGAAACCGAAACATTTCACTTCACATACGAAGACGACCACCAGATAAAACACTGGGATCATCGTCGTTGGACCGATTATTATGAGGATTACAATCTTCATTACGACTATTACTACAACAACCACAGATTGTATCTAAAAGAAACAAGTCGTACTGAAACCGGAGAAATATGGATAGTGGGCATCAACCGATATTCATATGAAAACGGAAACAGAACCCGAATTGATTCCACTCTTACGACTGCCTTTAAGCCAACTTCTGTGACCACCAATCAATATAATGAGCGACAACAGATTTTGTCTTCACAAACAGACACATACGACAACACCGGAACCGTCATCACATCAAGATCATTGAAAACCTACACCTACACCGACAGCAACAAGACGGATAGCATCATCTCACAGGTAGAAAACAATGGCGTGTGGGAAAACACCGAGATCGCACATTACATCTACGACTTCAAGAATCGTGTGATTGAATATCAAACTGGTTCTTGGTCGGCCGAAAACTCCAAATGGAACATCACCAAGAAAGTTCTCTATGATTTCAATGACGAGACACAAAAGGTGACCATATCCTTCCGAAAGAAAAACAACGACGAATGGGTGTGGGATGTCTTTTCTGGGCAATCCTTGTTCAATGACTCACAATTAAACGAATGGCAAAGGCAATTGAATGACTCTTATCCCTCATATTATTACCCTGTCAATCAATTTGAAATCAGCATGCATTATAACACCATCGAGCAGGATTTTCCCATCTTATCTGAATGGTACTATGAAATCGACTGGGAAAACGGCAACATCACTTACCAACACTTGGAATATGCTTCAGACACTACTATCGGCACCGAACGCCCTAAAATCATCGTTCGCACCAACACCATCTATGACAGGGATGAACACACCGAGGTGACACATGAATACATATTAGAACGAGAGGGTAAAGTATATTGGTGGAACAAGGAATTGGAGGAATTCACGACGCTCTATGACTACAATGCCGAAGCTGGTGATGAATGGGAAATCAAAGTGGGCACGGAAAGCATTCTGGTGCATGTCGACAGCGTGGGCGTGTTCGAATACGAAGGCGACACCCGTAAGATGTTACACATCAGCGATGCCGACAACATCTTTAATGGTGACATCGTGGTCGGCTACGGCCACATGATCAGTTTCTTCCCCGAAAAGCTGATGCGTAGGGATGGTGGATTCACCATAAATGGCTTGCGTTGCTATTGGGTGCAAGATGCCCTGCTTTACCATAACGGCGACGAGGACTGCGATGCCATCTATGCCGAATTGCACAATGGCATTGATGGGGACGGCCCTTCGACCCCTTCGACAGGCTCAGGGACCTTAAAGGTCTATCCTAATCCAACAGACGGTATTTTGTTTGTACAGACGTTGCGCGCAACGTCTCTA
>JAEEGI010017552.1_pt1 | contig 14655 bp, 12 predicted proteins | sample 8958751 | NCBI WGS metagenome assembly JAEEGI01 (sample SAMN16246545, study PRJNA631951) | gut metagenome | biome: gut microbiome; feature: rumen; material: KS-attached | host: Bos | place: Iran: Karaj | collected 2018-10
CCGTAAAATAAATCTTGTTCATTGTTCTATTCTTTTTAAATTTTCTACCTATAAGTAGGGATAAATATGAAATGTTACATTGCAGAAGAGGATAAATCTCTTATTAAGTCTCCCCCCAGCCTTTAACTGGGAGAGACGAATTACTATTCCATGATATAAGCCTGGCTCATATAGACCTGCTTCACGAGAGCGGTGCAGAGCTTGTTCAACTCTTTGTTGAGCGACTTCTGCTCGCACTTATCAAGGGCTGCATAAGAGCCACCATGCTCTTTTAGGAAGTCGTCAAGCACGTCTTTGGAGAGTGTACCCATCACGTGACCAAAGTCCTTTGGGAAGTGTACCTCACCGATGTGGCTCACCACGTTTGCCAGACGGTTCTCGGTGACGTAGGTCTCGCCCTCCTCAATCAGAATCTTCAATGCATTGCTATAGGGTACGGGCTCGGCAAAGAGTTTGTTGCGCTTCTTTACGCTCTTCTTCTCGGCAAACCGCTCGTTCTTGCTCTTGATGAGCACGCGAGATCCGTTCCTCAGATACATTGGAGTGACGGGACGGATGACGATTCCCTCGCAGATGTTGTCCTCGATAGCAGGCAGCCCAAGCCATTCGGCAATCTTGCTTTGGAAGCCGTTGGGATGCTTCAGGCACTCGGCCAAAGTCCCACAGAAGAGAGTCTTGGCGTAGAAGAAGCTCTCGGCCTCGAAGAGTTCGTTCACCTCATCGACAGGCAAGAACCGACCACCATCCTCAGTAAAGAGGTAGATGTCGAAGCCGTAGAACTCGTGCTCGGGAGTGTAGCAGACGCCCTTCTGAATCAGCGCGACCTTGTGAGTAACCTTTACGCCATCGTGAGGATACAAACCACCGAACATCTCGCCAAACACGGAGATATGAGTCACTTCTGGAAATCTAGCCTTGATGTCAGCATAGAGTTTCAGCACCCTGTCCTTATATCTGCCGAGCAGCTCAGGGAAGTCATAGAACTGCTCACCATCGGCCAGCATCGAAGTCCTCTTGGCAAACCTCACATCCTCACCATCGCAGAGAAAGCTGGTGTTGGCACCATGCACCTTCTCCTGCACTACATATTCCAAATCCTGTGGCATCTCAGCCACTACGTGCTCCATGAACTCACGGCTGAAGGAGTTTTCGATAGAGCTGTACTTCTTGAATTCAATCATTGTTCTTGTCTTGTTTTGTGCGCATCGCTGCGCGGTTAATACTTTTGTTGATTAGTTGTGCCATAGGCCAAGCCGATGAGGAGAAGTCGTGCCGGTGGTAAGTCGGCAACATTCACTGGTGTGATAGGCACAAACGAAAAATGGTTGGAAAGCATTGCTGACTTTCCAACCACTTCATTTTTCTTGTGTTTGCACGTTATTTCTATGACGGGAGTAGCCTACTCCCTCCTCGTGCTATCAGGAAAGTCGTCCTATGCAAATTGCGTGATGCAGCAATGCTTGGCGTGTGCATATAGGAATCGCACTCAAAGCACCATGTGCCCTGAATGTTCAGTCCGCCTAATATGTAATATTTCTGTCTCTGCATTGCTGCTTCTTTTAATGAATTATCGAAAAATTGGCTGCAAAAGTACACTATTCCATCCAATCCGCCAAACTTTTTTCAATCTTTTTTTAGGCCTAAATTGCTTATACACAACGTGTATAAAAAAAGATTCCTATTCATCCTCAAACCGCTCTTGAAAAACTTCGAAGCGTTTATGAATATCGAGAATGCAATCTTCAAGCCGGCCAAGATGACGTAAATCGCTGAGGTCACGAATGACAGATGCATAGCTGCCACATATTCCTTCACATACGAATCCCGTTTCAAACAGCGCATCCAACTCAGGCTTTAACTCAGTTGCCTGTAAGTCGATAATATCGCAAACCAACAATCCTGCCAATTCGCTATCAAAAGCCTCACATTCATTCGTCGCAAAACGAAGCACCTGACGGAACCATTCAATAACCTCCTCATGACGCTCTGGCTGGCGGAGGCCTATTTGCACCACCACAGGAAAAACTTCGCACTTAGCGTAGATGTCTACACCTTCTTCTTTCACAAATGCCAAAAGACGATCGAGGCTATGCTGCCCAAGTTTGTAGAGCGTAGGCGGAAACACATGATGCCCACAATCGCAGATATGACAAAGCAAGAACTCGCTGCTCTGCCGCATCACGTCAAGCACCGCATCAAGGCTGCTGTCAGGAGTTCCGACCTCAGCTATCTGCATCAAAGCATTGAACAGTGAGCCATCAAATGTCTCACTATCATATTCGTCTGGAATATCGTCACATCCCAAACAGATATGATAACGGATTATCTGCTCAAGATCTTGTCGCAAATCATCATGTGACAAATCAAGAATTCGGTCTATCAATTCATCAGTCAGAAAGGTGTTGTTCTCTGGCTTGGCCAGTTCTTCATACACCCAAGGGTTGTTAAGATTCATTTCCATATTTTTCATTCTTAAAGTCAGTTTTTCATTTTCATCCCCAATTCTAACAATTCTGCTGCAATATTTGGACTTACTATCCGCATCAGGCTATCGTCCTCATGCCCCCTCGATAGTAAGTTCATACTACCATACCAGACGAGAGACTGGTCAATGACAGCATAACGTTCATGGTAATGATTCTGTGTCTTCACACATATCCCAGCCGATGTAAGTCGTTCCAATAGTTCTCCATGATGCTCCCGACCGTCCTCAGGGTACACTTCTGGACCTAAAGAAAAGACTGTGATAGTAACGCCCCGCTTCTGCAATATATCCGACTGATCAACAAGCCATTCGACCTTTCTTGAACTCAGGAAAGGACTGGAAACAACGATACTCTTCGCTGCTGAAAGAATATCTTTCTCAAACACCTCCCAATAACCAGTACTATCAAAGATGGAGTTGCTCACCTCCTGTTTGTCCATCACTTCTGCACACACTTCAAACCCAATCTTCTTGTATGTCCGCAGCCGTCGATGATACATCCTTTCCAACACAGGAATATGCTGGTCAATATAGTCGAAGATGATGACATCCTTCTTTCCCTCGTAATCACGGTTCAATCGTCCGGCATACTGTTCTATATTCCCCTCAAATGAAATAGGCATAGCCAACAACATCGTGTCGAGTCTTGGATAATTGAATCCCTCACCAATATACTGTCCGATAGCAACCATAATCATACTCTCATCGCGACTTACGGCAGCCATTTTCTCCCGTAATTCGGCTCGTGCCTTCAAGCTCTTACCGCCTTGTAGCAGAAACACATGGTCTGCCGCACCCTGAAGCAACCCATAAAGATTCTCCGCATGCTCCCTATACTTAGTCATCACCACAGGCGTACGGCCTTTCTTGACACAATCCACCGCATCAGCCACAATCTGCATATTACGCAGTTCGCTGTCGACAATCAAGCGATATAATTCAGAAATATGCTTGTCCTCTGAGGGCGAGAGGTCAACCATCCTTGTAAAACGGGGATAGATATAGTGACCGATTCCCTGTTTCATGGCCCGCTCCTTCGCGGTATAACGATGCCGTATCGGTCCAAGCTGCATCAGCAGTTTACGTTCCTGTTTATCACCACGCTTTACGGTAGCACTCATCCCATACACATACTTGGCTGCCGATGCCCGTAGCACGTTTTCGAAAGTTGTCGCTGCGGCATGATGACACTCGTCCACGATAATCATCCCATAGTCGCGTACCATCGAATTAATGTCGTCCTCCTTCCCCAATGAACCTATCATGGCGATGTCGATAATTCCCGTTGCCGCCTTTTTCTGAGAGGAAAACGTGCCAATGACGGAGTCACGCTGTTTGACACGTCCCATCGGAGTAGTGTATGTCGGCAATTGTTCATTGATGGTCAGAAACCTATTCAAGTCCCTAACCCAGTTGTTCATAATTTCAACGGTATGCACCAGCACAAGCGTATTCACTTTCCGTCTTGCAATCAGGTTCGCTCCGATAACCGTCTTGCCGAAAGCTGTAGCAGCTGCCAACATACCTATATCGTATGCCAACAATCGCTCTGCGGCAACCATCTGCTCAGGATACAGTTCCCCATTGAAAGAAACGTCAATAGTTCTTCCTTCCTGCCTTTTGTCTACGATGTCATACGAAATTTCGGCATCGGACAAATACCTCTTCAGTTCTTCGAAGCATCCTCTCGGCAGAACGATATAATTTCCCTCATCATAACCATCATAGACTATCCGAGGAGTCTCACGCGTAGAAAAACCCAATGCCAGATTCTGGAAGAACTGCGAATTGGAATATGCCGCCAATCGTCTGATGGCATTCTGCAAACGGGGCTTTAAATTCCGTTTGTCAATGTATATGCCATCGGCCTGTATTATCTTAACCGCCCCAGTTGCATCCTCGGTTTTGAAATACCGGGCTGAAGGCTTGGGATTACTGCCAAAGAGAAGCAGATTGCTGTCCTCTTGTTCATCCACTTTGTCACTCTGGAACATCTCCATCGCATTATCATCTGGGCACCAATACTTCATGTAAGCATCCACCTCAGCCTCAGACATCTTTCGTGTATGCAGCAACTTGCTCCATTGGTCTTTATACGGCTTCCAATATTCATTCACAAACGCACTATTACCCATGCGGAGCGCCTGTCCCTGAAGAGGTAGGGCAATAAGATTTCCCAATTTCCCTTCTGGCAGACAATCCTGCATCGGCATCATCCGATCATAGTATCGAAAACTCTTGAGACTCACCGATTCTGCGCCTTTCGCCAGTAACGCCTCCCCAAACCTGCGCACTTTCGCGGCTTGAATGGCTTCGCTGAAGAATATCCACACATGAGCGCCATGCCCTGAACGGGAACGCTCTACCAGCGCATCTATTCCCAGAGAAAAGCAAATCTTCCGTAGTGCATCCACCTCCTGCTCCCAATCCTTTGTTGAAGTCGCATCCTCATCGTGATTATCGAAATCGAACACCAGGAACCAACACGTCCCGTCAGGAAACAGCGGATATAAACCAATGACATCCGAACAATCCTCCTTCGTTCCCTTCAAGTGCTCCAAGATGATTGGTATCTTCAGTTCCTTATAATCCTTTACCGGGCATTCCTGACATTTCACCTTTTCACCTCTCTCCTTGGGACATATCCCAGCCTTCCAAAAATTGTTGCATTGTGTATAATATCCTTTCTTCGCATTTCGCTTCACATACACATCCTTGCGCCCACGAAAGTAAGAATAGAACTGTATCGCATGCTCCGCCGTCAGCACAGGGAAGTCAATCTCCACAGGTTCTTCCTGTTTTCCAGCCTCCACAAACGCCTCATAGTCATACGGAATCCCGTTCTCGTCCAGCAGTCCCTTCAGATACCGTATTTCCGACTCCAGCCGCACAATATGGTCATCATTTGTTCCCATAACTTTGCTTTGTATGTTCCATGACCGTCCTCCTTATATTCTCCTTCGCAGTTGAGGGCTGAAGGGCAATTTCGAGGGGTAAGTCGGGAGGGTTGATGCAGGCGACGCGGGAGAAGCCGGCATCAAGGAGGAGTCGTTCGTCGGCTATACGGCCGGCTATTAGCATGACGGGGACGTGATGGTGTTGGGCGCGTTGAAGGATGCCGAAGGGAAGTTTACCCATGAGGGTCTGGCGGTCAGCTGAGCCTTCGCCGGTGATGACGAGGTCGGCGTCTTGCAGCAGATCGTCGAAATGGATGGTGTCCAACAAGAGGTCGATGCCAGAGCAGCAGTCGGCATTCATATATTGTAGGAAAGCATAGCCCAAGCCGCCTGCTGCACCTGCGCCTGGCATGTTTTGGCAATCACGACCTAGATGCTTGGCAGAGGCCTCCGCAAAACGTTTGGCACGAGCATCAAGGGCAAGCACCATCTCCAGTGAGGCTCCCTTAACCGCAAACTTTTGTGGCCCAAAAACAAACGCTGCGCCATTCTCGCCGCAAAGAGGATTGGTTACATCGGTTGCTATCGTGAAGTGAACATCATCTAGTTCGTGCACATCATCCCACGATCCACCCTTTGAAAAACTATCGATGATCGCCCTAAGCATCCCTATGCCGCAGTCGCTGGTGGCGCTACCGCCAAGTCCTACGATGATGTGCTTACACCATCGTCTTACGGCATCCACCACCAACTGGCCTGTGCCATAACTCATGGCCACCATCGGATTGCGCTCCTCAGGCGAAAGCAGTGTCAGTCCACTGGCCTTGGCAATCTCTATCACCGCCGTATCGCCTTGCACAAGATACTGGGCCACGATGGTTCGCATCAGCGGGTCTTTCACGTTGACTTCCACTATCTCGCCGCCTATCGCCGCCTGAAACGCCTCCATAAACCCCTCACCGCCATCGCTCACAGGCACCTGCACGACCTCCGCCTCAGGCATCTTCGCAAGAATACCCTCACTTGCCGCCTGATTAGCCTCAGCCGATGTCAGACAACCCTTAAACGAATCAATCGCTACGATGATTTTCATACGTCCTCCTTCGTTACTTTAAAGCTTTCTGTGCTGCTGCAATACCAGCCAAACGGCCATTGACCACGATATCTGCCACACCGTTGCCGCCCAGACGATTGGCACCATGCAGGCCACCAGTCACCTCGCCAGCAGCATAGAGTCCTGGGATGGGCGTACCGTCGGCTTTCAGCACCTGTGTATCTGCATTCACGCTCAGACCGCCCATTGTGTGGTGGATGGCGGGAGTGACGCAGACGGCATAGTACGGAGCGGTCTCCAACGCGGCCGTCATTTGTGCAGCACTACGTCCAAAGTCCTCATCTACGCTGGCTTTCTGCTGGGCATTATAGCGGTTCAGCGTGGCTTCAAGATCAGAGGCAGAAACATCTATAGCCTTAGCCAGTTCCGCAACGGTGTTACCCTCGCTGAGCAGATGCTGGTTGGCGTAGGTCTCGATGGATGCCAATGACTTTCTCACACCTTGATCGAAGATGAGGAAGGCCTCGCCCTGCGTCTGTTTGAGGATGGCGGCAGACACCACGTCGCGCGTATCCATCTCGTTGCAGAAACGCTTGCTTTCGTGGTTCACCAGAATAGCACCGTTGCCGCGTACAGCCTCCGTTATCAGAATATGGTTCGTGGCCTCTGCCGTAGGATGAATCTGAATGTTTGCCATCTGGACGGTCGCACCACCGATGGCCGTCATCCAACCGAAAGCATCGCCCGTGGCACCAGGATGGTTCAGCGTGGCAAAACCCTTGAGCGAGGGCTGCAGACTGGTCACCATCTCCAGATTGGCGCCAAAGCCTCCTGTGGCAATGATCACCGCTTTTGCCGTGAGCTTATACGTGCTGCCGTTGGCATTCTCTACCTTCACGCCCGTCACGCTGCCATCGACAGCAGACAGCAAGCCTGTCACTTTGTTCGATGTGCGTATCTCGATGTTCTTATTGGATGTGGCAGACTTAAGAATCTTCATCAGATGTGGACCGATGGCCGTACCTCCCTTTGGACGATGCGTGCGTTTCACGCTGCTGCCACCCATCAGTCCCACATCGCTCAGATCGGCACCAAGTCCTGTCAGCCACGAGATGGTCACAGGCGCATGTTCCACGAAATTCTGAACCAGCGATGGGATGTTTTCATATTTGCCGCCTTTCATGATGTCGTCGTAGAACAGCTGCTTGCTGTCCTCGATGCCAAGTCCCTTCTGGATATCCGTCTCTGCCGCATTAATGCCGCCCGTGGAGCTGTTGGTATTACCGCCGATAATGTGCTGCTTCTCCAGTACGATGATCTTCAGACTGGCATCCGATTCTGCCGCTGCCACAGCTGCCGAGAGTCCGGCATCGCCAGCACCAACGACGATGATGTCACACGTGCTGTCCCGATACGTCTTGCCCTTATCCACGGACTTACCCATCGCCGCCTGTAACGCCATGTTGATGGCATCGATGACACCCGTCGAGGTCAGCGTAGCACCTGTGATGCCATCCACTTCCACGCTCATCTCTGCCGTCCTGCCAAGCGCACTCTCACAAAGGCTGTTGATCGTCTCCTGCGCAAACGTCGACTCCGACTGGCTGACGACGGTCACCTTCGTCACCTGATGGTTCTCTACCGTCACCTTGACGATAATCGTTCCGCTGCGTCCCTCGCCGCTACCCGTCCACACACCGTCCTGCAACTGTTCCGTAACAGGCTCCACAACCGGATTATCATCGTTGGTGCAGGCCACGAACATCCATAATCCGCAGATGAGTAACGCACCCATCAACCATCGCAAATTCCTTTTCATCGCTGCTACGACTTCTATCTGTTTCATCTCTCCCTAAGAATTTAAATAATACGAGGACGCTCTTGCCTTACAACTCTATCTCCGGCTCCCACAGATGGCACGTCATATCCACATGTCCATTGGACTTAAAGTGGATGCCTTCGTCCTCTAAGAGCGGACGCTGGCGGCTCCAGCCGGGTGCTGTGCGGCCTTCTTTGGTGACCACACGATGACAGGGCAGAGACTCGGCGCCTGGCGTGTAGCGGAGCGTACGGCCAACCATGCGAGAATGGCTGGGCCAACCTGCCAAGGCGGCAATATGGCCGTAGGTGGTCACCCGTCCGCGAGGTATCTGGCTGACAATGTTCAGCACGGCATCGCGAAACGCCCGCGCCTGCTCTGGCGTCATTCGGTCGGGATAATCGTGCATCGGCTAACGCTTCTTTTTCGGCTTTGGTTCCGGCAGGACCATGCAGGTCTCGCGCACGAGTAAAGAAAGGTAATCGCGGTCATCAACATCAGCGATATAGAAGTAGTCCTTGGCTCCTTCGTAAGGCGGGCGCATGTCTTCGACACGCAGCAGAGGACGGACGACGTCAGTAGGCTTCAGGTAGAAACAATCGTCGCAGATCAGACCGAAAATTTTCCCGTCGCAGTAGATGCCATAGTCGCCGAACATCTTCTTGACTGTAATCTCGCCCGCTCCACTACACTGGTCGGCGATGTATTGCACAAAATCAGAATTGCTTGCCATTTTCGTCATATTTGTTTTTGATTGCACAAAGATACAGCAATTCCTCGGAACCGCCAAAGTTTTTCCTCAGAAAGTGTTTTTGCAAGGAAGAGGGGAACTTAATTTGCAGGTTTTGACGATTTGTAACGGAATGACATGTTTTGAGCATAAAATGTTATCAAAACGAAAGCATAATTGTTTGAAAACTTTACAAAATGTAAGTTAGACATATTTTTAACAATCAAAAAGTAAGCAGACCAATGGCTATTTATGCAGAATGTATTACTTTTGCCGAAAAATTCGGCGAGATTGCATTCTGAAAACAACAAAGGACATATATATAAAAAGGTTATGAAGACTTTTAAGGTAAAAAGACGTTGGATAATCCTGATGACGGCGATGACATTAATCGCCATCACAGGTGTGTTTGTAGGTGAACCTACATTCGAGTGTGACTGGTCGGTGATCTCTGCTGCCGATGTGGCTTGGCTGATTACGGCCACGATTTTCGTGTTGATGATGACACCAGGACTGTCGTTCTTCTACGGTGGCATGGTAGGAGCGAAGAACGTGATAAGCACGATGCTCCAGTCGTTTATCGCCATGGGACTGATATCCGTCCTCTGGGTGGTCATCGGCTTCTCGCTGTGCTTTGGCGATGATATCGGCGGTGTGATTGGTAATCCGCTGACGTTCCCGATGTTTCATAATGTGGGTGGTGCGGTCTATACGACACCCGCAGGCAATGTACTGGGCGGTGCGACGATACCATTGGCATTGTTCGCCCTGTTCCAGATGAAGTTCGCCATCATCACCCCGTCGCTGATTACAGGCTCGTTTGCTGAGCGTGTGAGGTTTTCGGCCTACATGTTCTTCATGATGTTTTTCTTCTTCGTCATCTACTGTCCGCTGGCACACATGACCTGGCATCCAGAAGGATTGTTCATGAAGTGGGGTGTCATCGACTTCGCAGGTGGTATCGTGGTGCATGCATCGAGTGGTATCGCAGCGTTGGCAGGTGCCATCTTCCTGGGCCGTCGCAAGGCTGAGACACGTAAGAGCGAACCAGCCAACATCCCCTTCGTACTTTTGGGAGCGGCCATGTTGTGGTTAGGATGGTTCGGCTTCAACGCAGGTTCGTCGCTGCATGCTGACGGACAGGCTATCAAGGCGTTCCTGAATACAAACACCGCCTCAGCAACGGCAATGATGACGTGGATATTTTTCGACTGTCTGCGCGGCCGTAAGCCGTCGGCAATGGGCGCCGCTGTGGGTTGTGTAGTCGGTCTTGTGGCCATCACACCGTCGGCAGGCTACGTCACCGTGGGTCAGAGCATCTTCATCGCGTTTGTCATCACGCTGATCTGTAACGTTGCCGTCTATTGGCGTTCTCATTCCCGTATCGATGATGCCCTCGACGTGTTCCCCACGCACGGCACTGGCGGTATTTTTGGTACGGTGCTGACGGGTATCTTCATCCAGGAGGGCCTCATCGCAGGCACGTGGGACGGTTTTGTGATTTTCCTCTACCATCTGCTGGCCATCGTCATCGTGTTCGTCTATACCTTCGCTATGAGTTGGCTGGGTTACAAACTCATCGACATGCTCATCCCCATGCGCGTATCAGCCTTCAGTGAAAAGGTTGGTCTCGACTTCTCACAGCATGACGAGCACTACGGCCTCGCTCACATCGGCGAGCGCGAGTTGGCTGAATACGAGGAGCATATCCGGGAGAAGAACCAGAATTCCTAAATTGAATCCCAAACAAACTAAAATCCCCACCGCTTTTGGTGGGGATTTTATATTTTATCTTAATGCGACTTTCTTTGCTTTGGCGCGTTTCTTGGCTTCTTTTTGGTAAGCCTTCATCTCGACGATGGTGGCCAGACCTGCCTTAATACGGAACTCCTGACGAGCCAGACGCATCTGCTCCAGGAACCGCTCGCTGGTATGCAGGCGGGCGTAAGCGGCAGCTGCAGCCAGACGGGCTGCATTGACATCACTCTGCCAGTGGGCACCGACGATCACTCGGCTGTCACCATACATCAGTCCACGAGCCAGAATGGTGTCGGCACGGTCAGGATTGATCTCCGAGAGCAGCAAGGCTGAACTCCAGCCGAGAATGGTGTGACCTGAGGGATAGGAGCCGTTTTTGCTCAGGTGTGGCTCGTCGTCTGGGGTCAACGTTTGCTCATGGAATCGCATGAAAGGACGCTTTCGCATGTAATAACGCTTGGGGATCTTGCAGATGCTGTCGCAGGTAGCCGTTCCTTCGCGCAGCACCTTGTAAATCTCTGGTGTCTCCTCCTTTGAGATCTGCAGGCCGAAGGGCTCGCTGAACTCGCGGATGATGCAGTCTATACCATATACGGCATCGCGGATAGCAATGTCGGCACGCTCCTTATTGTTACGCATCTCCTTACCCCACATATACTGCAGGATGTCATAGGCAAAGGCTGCTCCGACGGTATCGGGGGGAGCAGGGCACCACTTGAGCATGTCGGGCATCTCGCTCGTGGTGAAATACGCATCAACGGGATTATTGTCACTCTGTGCCGAGGCACATACGGTTGCTGTCAGCATGACAGCGATCATCGTCAGTTTCTTCATAATTCTTTTCCTTTTTATAATTCTTTACTTTCTTTCTTGCCTTTATCAGAACTTCACTTGCAGACGGGTCTCGAGGATGCTCACCTCGTTGTCGGCAAAGCCACTGCGGTTGGTCACTTTAGTCCAAGACGCGCGCACGCGCCAAATCATATATTTATTAGGATAGAAGTTGTAGCAGAGGGCCCAGTCGTTCAGATAGCCGCCATAGATGCCTGCCGTATGATCCGACAACGAGGTGTAGTTATATTGCAGACAGAGTTCCATGTTGCCGGGATCGGGCGTGGCTATACCACCGTCATTCATGTTGGGACTGTATTCGCGACCTTTGACGAGCGTCCGAAGGGTGACATATGCACCGCTGCCCACAAACGACTCCAGGTTGTTGTCACGGGTGATATTGTTGAGGTAATACTGCCCGATGATGGCAAAGCGGCCGTAGGAATACATGATTTCAGGTGAGAACTTATATAACGTCTTGGCATCGGTGACGAGGGCCTCCTGGGAATTGACTTTTGCCACACGCGTAGGCCAGCGGGTGGCTAAGGTGAACTGCTTGTGGTTGAGTTCCTCCTTACTGCTGTAGCGGGCACCTTCAATGCCACCACTGATGCCCACCTGGAACATCTTGCCTCGTTCTGCATAGGGGCGGTAGAGCAGACGCGTCATCGCGCCTATGGCCTCGTTGCCAATCTGGTCTGTAGTTTGCTTCATGGCGTCGGTCTCCACTACAACACTGGCTGTAGCCAAGAATTTATTTTCACTATGTTCATACATTAAACCAATCATACGGTCGTTGTTGAACACGGCATTGCTCTGGGGCTCTTCCATTGTCTCCTTGAACGACGAACTGGTGCTACTCTGGAATCCATACTGATGGATGAAGTAGCCACCACGGACGAAGTTCTCCTTGTCGAAGTCGTACTGCAACCACACGTCCTTCATGTTCACCTTACCATAGGCATAGCCCATATCAATCTTACCTTTCCACTGGCCATATGTAAAGCCCACACCAACGCGCATATCGGGGATGCCGACACCGCTTTTCAACTCATCTTCCTGATGTTGGGGATTGATGTAGGCTGCATCGAAAAGGATACGGCCTGATGGCTTTGCCGTTAATTTCGGCTCTTCTTGTGCAAAAATGGTTGCGGCCATCACCAAAGCAACCATTAGCATAGTCACTCGATTTTTATTCATCATGTATTTTGCAACAGAGATTGTATGGACATCAATGTTTTTCCTTGCCGTGTACACTCTTGATCTTCATACCAAGTTTATTGGGTAGGATGGCGTTGAGCGTGACACCCACAATGGCAGCGAGAGCCAGTCCGGAGAAATGAATAGGACCAATGCTCACATTATCGTCGGCACCATATTTCACACCGATGGCTATCACCAGAATCGAGGCTGCCACGAAGACATTGCGCGAGGAATTGAGGTCGACGCTGTCCTCCACCAGATTGCGCACGCCGACGGCAGAGATCATGCCATAGAGAATCAGGCTCACTCCACCGATGGTGGCAGCTGGCATCAGGCCGATGAGACAAGCAAACTTAGGACAGAATGAAAGCAATATGGCGAAGACGGCTGCCAGACGAATGACAGCGGGGTCGAAGACCTTCGTAAGGTTCAGCACGCCGGTATTTTCGCCGTATGTGGTATTGGCAGGAGCGCCAAAGAGTGAAGCCAACGCTGTGGCCAAACCATCACCCATCAGCGTGCGGTGCAAGCCCGGCTCCTTCAGGAAGTCCTTGCCTACGGTAGAGGATATGGCGCACATATCGCCGATATGCTCCATGATGGTGGCAATGGCTATCGGGACAATGGCGATAATGGTGGAGATGAGGAAGGTAGAGTCCATATTGTCGAATACAGCCAGCACGGTCTGCTCACGGCTGAAAGGCAGGCCGATCCACGCTGCATCGCTTAATGCCGAGAAGTCCACCTCGCCCAATATGGCGGCCAGCGTATAACTGACCAATACACCCAACAGGATGGGAATGATCCTGATGATGCCCCTGCCCCAGACACTGGTAGAGATGACCGTCACGACAGCGACAAGGGCCAGAAGCCAGTTGGTGGTGCTGTTCTGAATGGCACTGCCTGAGAGCACCAGACCGATGGCTATAATCATAGGACCCGTCACCAGCGGCGGGAAGAATCGCAGCATCTTGTCTATGCCGAAAGACTTGATGAGACCTGCCATCACAAAATAACAGAGTCCGGCGAAGAATACGCCTACGCAGGCATAGTCCAAAGCCAGCATCTCGGTCATGCCCTGTTCTACTCCCAATGTCTTTACCGACATATAGCCGCCCAGAAAGGCAAACGAGGAGCCGAGGAATGCAGGAACCTGCAACTTGCTCACAAAGTGGAATACCAATGTACCGATACCTGCAAATAAGAGGGTAGACGATACGGAGAGTCCTGTCAGAACGGGCACCAGAATGGTGGCGCCAAACATGGCAAACAAATGTTGGATGCCTAAAATGATATACTTGGGCATGCCCAATTCTCTGGCATCAGTGATACCTTCTTTAGCTGTATAGTTGTTCATGCTGCAAAGGTACGACCTTTTTTCCGAAACTTCCACATTTTTAGGAGAAATTTTTGAAATCGACAGATTGTATTAATTTGAAATCGACAGATTGCATTAAAATGATATGTATTCACAACAAAAAGAAAGCAAAAAGAAAGCAAAACGTCGAAAAATGTTACAATTTGATAGTTGCGGTCGTTTTTAACATTCAAAAAAATGACTGAAATGTAGCGTTTTTACAGAAAAAGTAGTACCTTTGCAGCCCATAAATATGTTATTTATGGATACAAAGTATATCTTCGTTACAGGCGGCGTGGTCTCATCATTGGGAAAGGGCATCATCTCTGCCAGCATCGGCAAACTCCTTCAGGCACGCGGCTATAAGGTAACAATCCAGAAATTCGATCCCTATATCAATATCGACCCTGGTACGTTGAACCCATACGAGCATGGCGAGTGCTACGTGACGGTGGACGGTATGGAGACCGACCTCGACCTGGGGCATTACAAGCGGGTTACGGGTATTCGCACTACCCGTA